>Ga0209640_10005162_pt1 | contig 11426 bp, 13 predicted proteins | sample RifCSP10_1_FD_184018 | JGI IMG/M metagenome (GOLD analysis project Ga0209640, IMG submission 184018) | Soil microbial communities from Rifle, Colorado - Rifle CSP2_sed 10_1 (SPAdes) (version 2) | ecosystem: Environmental > Terrestrial > Deep subsurface > Rock core/Sediment | place: Rifle...
GCCCAGGGAAGGCTCGTGAAAGCTCCCCAAGAGCCGGAATCAGAAGCGCGAGACTTATGGTCTGCGAGATCGCGATGGAAAGCTGTGCTATCTCGCCTTTTTTGACCGAGTGCGCGAGCGACCTTGCGGCGATGGCGGAATCGTAACTTTGCCGCAGGAGCGGCAGCATGCGTTCCCCGAGCTCGGTCAAATGCGTCAGCGAGCGTTCACGCCGGAGCAGCTCGCCGCCGAGTTCCGCTTCGAGCGCCTGAATGGCACGGGTCAGCGAGGGCTGGGTGACGTTGCACCGCTCTGCCGCGCGGGTAAAGTTCAACGTGTCGCAAAGGACGACAAAATACCTTATTTGCTGCATTTCCAGAGCGACGGGATCCTTCGATTGGCCATGGCATTCTCCAGAACGGCCGTGGCCACGCATGGCACGTCTCGAACGAGTTGGCCGCTCGAGCAAGCTCAGCGATTGGCGTATGCGGGTAAGCCGCCGCCGAGTCGCTTGCAAGTGAGTGTCATTCCAGAAATCCTAGCCGGAGGTTTGTTGGCTCCGCTGGGTCAGGATCCCTGCCCCAATCGCCTACTGCGTCTGCGGATTGAATAGCGGCGGTCGCCGCCCGACCCGAGCGCGTCCGGCACGGCGACACAACTCATCTCTGGTCGGTTCAGCCGGGATTGTCTTCACGTCCCGGCAAGTGGAAATTTCTTGATGAAGCCGAAGCGGAACTCGTGGCACCACCGCCCAGTCCGGACAACGTACTGGATCGAATTGGCAGGCACTGGATGTTCTTAGACCGAGTTGGATTTGGTTGCGAGGGCCCGTAACCACCGGAACCTACGAACATTTATTCTTATTTTTCTCTCTCGAACAGGTGCTCGTCCATTTGATACTGTCGCCTGAGCAACGAAGCCTACGTCGTTGTTCTATCTGATAAATTGATCAGGCTTGGTCGAAACGCTACTCAAATCTGCGCTTGGCATGTCTCGTTATATCTAGACTTCTCGATATATGGAAAAAGCGGCTGCGTTGGAGGCGTTGTCGGCGCTGTCTCAGGAGACGCGCCTGGACGTCTTTCGCCTGCTTGTAAGAGCCGGGCCGGAGGGCCTTTACGCCGGCGAGATCGCGGCGCGGCTCGATGTGCGGCAGAACACGATGTCGACAAATTTGGCGGTGCTGGCCCGGGCCGGTCTGATCCGCAGTCAACGGGAAGGCCGCAGCGTCCGGTACTTCGCCGATCTCGACGGCATGCGGCGCCTGCTCGCCTATCTTATGGAAGACTGCTGCCGCGGGCGGCCCGAGACCTGCCGGCCGCTGCTCGAAGAGCTGGCTTGCGCTTAGCGCGGGAGGCAAGCGATGGCGGACAAGCCTTACAATGTCCTGTTCCTCTGCACCGGAAACTCGGCACGCAGCATCATGGCCGAGGCGATCTTGAACCGCGTTGGCGCCGGCAAGTTCAGCGCGTTCAGCGCGGGCAGTACACCCAAAGGCGAGGTACATCCCTTACGCTGGAGCTTCTCGCCCCTTTGAACCATTCGATCGGCGAGTTGCGCTCGAAGAGTTGGGACGAGTTTTCCGGTCCCGATGCCGTTCGGCTCGACTTCGTGTTCACCCTTTGCGACAGCGCGGCGAGCGAGGTCTGCCCGGTTTGGCCGGGCCAGCCCATGACGGCGCACTGGGGTTTCCCGGATCCCGCGGCGGTGACCGGGAGCGACGCGGTTAGGCACGCTGCCTTTGCGGACACCTACAGGATGCTGAACAATCGGACAAGTATCTTTACCAGCCTGCCGATGCGATCGCTCGACAAATTGAGCCTGCAGCGGCCTCTCGACGAAATCAGCAAGACCCCGGTCAATGTGGCCAGAGAAAAAGCCTGAAATCAGGACCGCCGGCATCAATCCGCTGTAGCGGCCGACCATCTAGGCGATTGCGGCCCGGTCATGATGCTGGGTCCGAGGGTCGACTCGGGGTTCACGGCGGCGGACGCACGGGCTGGCTTTTCGAGACACAATCGTCCTTCCACGCGAGACAGCATTACCGACAATTGCTTTGTCTTGGCTCTGGCTCCGGCTCATGGTGCCGTCGAGGGCACTCTTTTGATTCGGCGACCTGCGTGCCGCTTTCTTTCGCGATGCGCGCACATGCCGCCGATGCCGGGGCGCCAAACATTCGAGCCGGCCGTACACCGGCGGACCCATGTGCCGCGTAAACAGACAGGGTTCACTTGCCCCACTCCCGCATTTCGGCCGCTGGCGTCATTCCGCCGCTGATCGCGCAACGCGCCGACCCACCGCTGCGCCGCTTTCGTACCAGCCTTTGGTAGAGTTGACGATCCGCACTACGGAAAGCATGACTGGGACCTCGACGAGCACACCGACCACGGTGGCCAGCGCCGCGCCAGACTCGAAACCGAACAAGACGATAGCCGTGGCAACGGCAAGCTCGAAGAAATTGCTGGCCCCGATCAACGCCGACGGCGCAGCCACGCAATGCGCAACGCCGAAGGCTCGGTTCAACAGATAGGCCAGGCCGGAATTGAAGTAGACCTGAATTAGGATCGGTACGGCGAGCAGTGCGATTACCAGCGGCTGTGCAATAATTTGTTCGCCCTGAAAGCCGAACAGCAGAACCAGCGTGACCAGGAGCGCGACCAAAGAGACCGGACCGAGTCGCTTCAGTGACGTCGCCAGGGCCGAAAGCCCGCCTTGCGCTATCAGTCTCCGGCGCATGACCTGGGCGATGACCACCGGCACGACGATGTAGAGCACCACCGAGAGGAACAGAGTCTCCCACGGCACGGTAATGGATGACAGCCCGAGAAGCAGACCGACGATCGGCGCGAAGGCGAAGACCATGATCGTATCGTTGACGGCAACCTGGCTCAGCGTGAAATGCGGTTCGCCACCGGACAGGTTGCTCCAGACGAACACCATGGCCGTACAGGGAGCCGCGGCTAGGATGATGAGGCCGGCAATGTAGGAGGGGATCTGCTCGGCCGGTAAGTACGGCGCAAAGAGATATCCGACAAAGAGCCAACCGAGAGCCGTCATGGAGAAGGGCTTCACGGCCCAATTGATGAAAAGCGTGACCCCGACACCGCGCCAATGTTCCTTGACCTGGTGCAACGCACCGAAGTCAATCTTGACCAGCATCGGGATGATCATCAGCCAGATCAGCACGGCGACCGGCAAGTTGACCTGCGCGACCTCGATCAAGCCAACCGTGCGAAACACGCCTGGCAGAAGGTGGCCCAGCGCCACGCCGGCCACAATGCAAAGCGCAACCCAAAGCGTCAGATACCGCTCGAAAATCGACATTATGCGCGCCCCCGTTGCTACCCGCGCCTTGGGTTGGGTCTTTCCGCCAGTCTGTTCAGGAAATCGCGCAACGGCTCCAGCGCCAGGGGGTTCAGCGAGTAGCAGACTCGCGGCCCCTCGATCTCACCGGCAATGATTCCAGCCGCTCTAAGAATACGAAGATGCTCTGATGTCGTGGACTGGGCCAGTCCAATCTCCTCCACGATGTCGCACCCGATACATGTCTGGCGGTCATGGAGTATCGTGACAATTCCGACGCGCGCGGGGTGACCTAGCGCCTTGGCCAATGCGGCATTTGTTGCCTCATCCGGCATTTCAGAAACGAGGCTTTTGGCCCGTGCCGCGCCGCGCCTTTCGGGCATGATGCCTTCCCTTATCGTCATTCGACGATATACGATATATTGGAGTGCCAGATAGCGGTCAACGGCAAAGATTCCCCATGGCGCGGCGGGCCGCTATGCGGTATCGCGCCCGATGCCGTGGCGTTTCATTTTTTCCCACAGGTTCTTGCGGGAGATCCCCAGCGCTTCGGCGGCATCGCCGATTGCCCAGTCCGCCTGAGTGAGGGCGCTGAGAATTGCGGTGCGTTCGGCATCTTCAACCGCTTCCTTAAGCGACGGCCGAATCCCGGCGCCGGGCTCTTCGTCCGGCTCGAAGGGAAACAGGTCGTGGATCTGCACCCTGGGCCCGGCGCAAAGGGCGACCGCGCGTTCGATGACGTTCTTCAGTTCGCGCACGTTTCCCGGAAACGGCATCTCCAGAAGCCGCGCCTCGGCGGACGCGGAAATGCCGGTCACGCGCTTGCCCATCTCTTTCGCCTGCTCGGTGACGAACCGGCGCGCCAAATAGACCACGTCCTCGGGTCGGTCGCGCAGCGCCGGAACGGCGACATGAATGACATTGAGGCGCCAATAGAGATCGGCTCGGAAGCGGCCGTTCTCCAACGCCTTCTCCAGGTCCACCTGGGTTGCCGCCAGGACACGCACGTCGAGGGGTATGGATTCCCCGCTCCCGACGCGCTCAACCTTTCGCTCCTGCAGGATGCGCAGCAGTTTGACCTGAACTTCCGGCGGGATCTCGGCCACCTCGTCCAAGAAGATCGTGCCACCCCTCGCCATCTCGAAGCGCCCGATGTGCCGGCGCTCGGCGCCCGTGAAGGCGCCGCGCTCGTGCCCGAACAGCTCGCTCTCCACAAGGTTGACCGGGATGGCGGCGCAATTGACCGCGACAAACGCGCCCTGGGCGCGCCGGCTGTTTCGGTGGATCAGGTTGGCAAGAACCTCTTTGCCGACACCGGACTCGCCGGTGATCAACACCGAACTGTCAATATCGCGCAGGCGGGCGACCAGTTCTTCAACGCGGCGCATCGCGGGGCTGCGCCCCAACACGCCGCTTCCAGCGCGGAACGCGGTCCCGTCGCGAGTGACAAGCTCCGCCTGCCGGGCGTCCTCGACACGGGACAGATTCCGTCGAACAAGGGCGATGAACGCATCGATGTCAAACGGTTTGGTCAGATAGTCCGAAGCCCCCGCCTTGACGAGCGACACGGCATCGGGAATTGACGCATAGGCGGTCATAAGGACTACGGGCGTGCCTGGATGTTCGCGGCAAACTTGCTCGAACAGCGCCCGGCCATTGCCGTCCGGCAGCCGCACGTCGGTGACGACGAGGTCGAGCGCCCTTTGCCCCAACTCGCGCCGAGCCGCAGCCAGATTGCTCACGCTGATCGCGGGAATGCCTTCCATCCGCAGCCGGTCTTGCAGCGACTCCCGCATGATCTCGTCGTCTTCGACGAGCAGCACGCGGGCATCGTCTGCAGTCTGCGCTGCGGCGCCAATCATTCCGCAGGCTCCACCGCACCGGCGTCGGTCAGTGGTAGGCGGACCTCGAAGCGGCTACCCCGCCCTGGCGCGCTATCGACCTGGATGCTCCCGCCCATCCTTTGAACCAACCTGAAGGTGATCCACAGGCCTAGGCCGCTGCCGTCCGGACGGTTGGTGAAGAAGGGATCGAACAGGTGGTGCTGATCCTGTTCGGATATGCCGATGCCGGTGTCCTCAACCTCAAGCACAAGTGCGCGTGCTTCCCGCCTCGACCGGACAGCTAAGGTACCGCCGTCCGGCATCACTTGGACCCCATTCTTGGTCAGATTGAGGATGATCTGTTGCAGGTGCGGGCAACTGCAGCTCAGGCAAGCCTCGCGATCAAGCGCGTTTTCCCAGTGCAACTGTACATTGCGCCCCTCCATCTCGGCGGCGACAAGGTCTTTGAGGTCGAATAGGCATGCCAGGTCGCAGGGTTTCGGCGATGCCTCGTAGTGCAGATCGACGAGCAGGCCGCGGACCGTGGACGCGATCCGGTTGAGGCCGGTTTCCAATAGGTTCAGATAGCGGCGCAAAAGCTCCGGATCGTCCGGGTGCTTCTTTAGGGTGTCGATGCAATTGAGCATCCCGCCCAATGGATTATTAACCTCGTGCGCAACGCCCGCGGCGATGCGTCCCAGCCCGGCCAGCTTCTCGTTCAGGGCGACCTGCTGCTCGAGCCGTTTTTTCTCCGCGAGCTCGGCCGTCATCCGATTGAAGCTACCGGCCAGCATGCCGACCTCGTCGAGGTCTCGAATGGCGACCGGTGCGACGCTTGCCAGTTCACCGCGGCCGATGGACTCGAGCCCCCGCGCCAAGCCCTTCAAAGGGCCAACCATCCGTCGCGAGATGAGGGCGCCCAAGAGGCTGCCAATGGCCGCGAGACCGAGCGTCAAGCCAAGAACCGTAATGGCCGCGTCGTGATTTCGCGCGGTGAGCTCGGCCGTCGAAATCCTGAGTCGCACGGCGCCGATGAACTTCTCGTCGGCGAAGACTGGGATAACCCCTTCCAAAAAGCCTTCTTTCTTCTTCGCACCGCTTAGAACAAGCGGGTTTCGCGCCGACAGCGCCCTGTCGAGCAACTCTCGCTCGACCCCGTCTTCGGGCCGGAACGGCAGGCCCAACGGATTGTTTGCAGGATCGAGGTGCGCCATCACACGCCCCTCCGCGTCGAGGACCATTCCGGTAGTCACCGCGGATAACTGAGATTCATGCGAAGCGGGAACGGCGACCTGCTTCAAGCTCTGATATAGAGACCACGAGTCACCACGCAGGAGCGCCTCCGGCGCCGTCGCCGCCACGGCGCGCGCTTTTAGCAGGACGTTGTCTTCCAGCGCCGCCTGGAAACGTGCGCGATCGTGCACGATCATGGCAACGCCGATAGTCACGGCGACGCCCACCGCGACCACAGTGATTGTCAGCGGGATCTTGACCGTAAGGCTCCATCCGTGCGGGTGGAGCGCCTTCATATCGGCCTCCTCATGGCCGCTCCTGCAAAGGGAATGCAACGCCAGCCTCGGCCAGAACACGGATTGGCTCGTAAAGGTCGGGCGAATACTTTGCGAAGCCATCGAGCGCGAGCTCTTGCAGGAGCGCGCGGCCTTCCAGATCAGCCGTCATGCCAATGAACGCCGCCTCGATGCCTGCGCGCACACCGGGGTCGAGTCCGAGGCGCGCGACGATCGGAGGAAAGCCAAACGTCTCGGATCGCCGGATGACACGGGTCTGCTTCGCCAGTTCCGGTCGCCGCTCGATCAGAAACTCCCAGACGTAGGAGTCGACCGCGCCCGCGTCGGCGACCCGGTCGGTAACCGCCTGGACGGTTTCGGCATGACTGAACGTGAAAAATGTGAGGCGAAAAAACAGGTCCGGGTCCAATCCGGCCCGCTGAAACATCTTTCGGGGCACGAGATACCCGGAGTTGGAGTCTGGATCGGAATAGGCAAAGACGCGGCCTTCCAAGTCCTCCATGCCGAGGTAGGGGCTATCCTGGTGGACGATGATATACGATCGGTACAAGGGCGTGCCGCGGTAGACGGGCACCGCGAGCAGCTCAAGAAATTCGGGATCGCGCTTCTGGACGAACGGAAAGCCGCAGATCCAGGCGACATCCAACTCGCCCTTTGCCAGAAGGTCCATAACATCGCGATAGGCACGTCGCTGTACGAAGCTGACCGGCCGCCCGAGGCGCGCACTGAGGTATTCGCTCCATCGGTCGAAAAACCGCAGATTTTCGCGCACGACGACAGCCGTCAGGCCTATACGTAGCGGTTCCTCGCCGCCCGCTGCCGGTAACGGAGTAGCCATCGCAAGTATAAGAAGTATGACGTGACGTATTCGCCGCATCACCCATCGGCGTCGCATGTCAGGCATCGCTTTATCTTGTCCTAGGACCTGATCGCCCTCCCTTAGGCTCATTGGTCCTTTCTTATGGAGCATTATAGCATCTTTATCCAGAAACAGTGCGGGGACATTCGGTTGGGTGCCCCGGACTGCCGCAAAACGCTATTTGAACTCCTGCGCCGGCTCACTCATCTCGCACAGGCCACGCGGGACGACGAAGGGCACCGTGCCGGGCTTGCGATAGTCGTGCTCCGGGCTCCCCACGGTGAACCCGGCCGCGCGCCAAGCGGGGAGACCGCCTTCCAGCCACCACACCGACAGGCCCGCATCTTCCAGCCGCCGGGTCCAGGCGTTGAGATAGGCGAGGTCATAGGGCTCGGGCAGAACCAGAACAACCGGCGTCTCCGATACGGGGGGCAGGAAACCCGCCGGGTTCGTGCCGACATGAACCGCACCCGGGATTGTCCCCTCCCGGTGGGCTTCGAGCCCTCTGATATCGAGGACCAGCGGCGTCTTGCCGTCCTGCGCGAGTAACGCCGCCAGGTCCGCAACTGAGATGCCAATAGGCTCGCCGAACGAAGGGGTGGCCGTCGCAACCAACAGCGCAGCCGCGATCATCGGCCCCAAAAGGAGTGCGGACCCTTGGGCCTTTTCCGTGCGGGAGGATTGCCAAATGTGCTTATATTTCGGCAGGCGGCGTGTCACAGATTAGACGTACCGGCGATAGACGGTTCCGACGCGACCTGGGATGCAAGCTCGGTGGCCGGGTCGGGCCGGCCGAGCGCCGCCAACAAGCTCCCACAGCCGTGGCGCTCGGCGAGGGCTCTCGGCAATATCACCGCGGCGGCGCCACCCTCGGCCGCCAGGTTAGCGAGATGTCGCGACTCGGTCGCCCCGCCGGACAGCCAGATCCGCCCGCCGCCGAACGACCGGCGCGCCCGGTCGAGAAGGTCGAGGTCGAGACCACGGCCTCTCTCGGCGGCGTCCCGGCTATGCAGCCAAACCGTTCGAAAGCCCAAAGCCTTGGCCTGGGTCAACCACTCGCGTACGTCCGCTTCGTCATCGGCCACGCGATGGCGCTGGATGGTCGAGGTATCGGGGCGGTAGACGCTGAAGCCCTCGCCCGGGTTGGCGGCGAAGAAATCGTAACGCGCCGACGGGCTATAGATCTCGGCGCGCGGAACCCACGCCAGTTTGGGCCAACCGTCACGCAGGCGGGCAGTACGCTCCAACCCCTCGGTGCAGACCCAGGTCGCATTTCGCTCGGCCCAGGCCGGGCTGTCGAGTGGCGTGAAACCGCGTAAGATCCACGTGTGCCTTGAGGCCCGATTCAGCGGCTCAACTACGTTGGGGCCGACGACAAACCCGTCGGCGTCCAACAGGTCCGTGATGCCGTCAGGCTGCCCCAAGTACAGGTTCAGGTAGAGACGCGTTCCGCGCATATCTTGGGCACTCCTTAATCGTCGAGCAGGCGATCCCAGAACGCCTGCTGGTCACCCGCCTGCGTCCCTCGGCGCGCCCGCCCACGTTGCTCGCGCGCGATCGCGGCCATGACCTTCCGCCCCAAGTCGAGAAAGGCCTCTGCAAGCGGGCCGTCCGGCTCCGCGATCACAAGCGGCGTCCCGGCGTCGGCGCGCGCGCTCGCGCCCGGGTCGAACGGGATCTGACCCAGGTCCGCCACGTGAGTGTCTTGGGCAATGGCAGCGACCTCGCCCGCGTCGAACAACGGCTGGCGCTCACCACAACACGGGCAGACATACTCACCCATGTTCCGCACAACACCGAACACCGGAATGTCATGCTCGTGAAACAGGGAGATCCCGCGTTCGGCGTCGACCGTCGAAAGTCGCTGCGGTGTCGTGACGGCAACGGCGCCCGCAACCGGGATCTGCTCCAGTATGGTCAGCTGCACATCGCCCGTGCCCGGCGGCAGGTCGACGATGAGGACGTCCAAGTCCGGCCAGGCCACGTCGCGAAACAGCTGTGTGACGGCCTGGGCAACCAGCGGCCCCTTCCAGGGCATCGCCGCCTCGGGAGCCAGGATATTAGCGACCGACACGGAGTGGATACCGTGACGTTCGTTGGGCACGGCCCTGCCATCGTCATCGACCGCTAGCCCCTCGCCGGTGCCGAGCAGCCCGGCCACCGAGGGGCCGAAGATATCCGCATCCAGCAGGCCGACATTCAGGCCGAGCCGGCGCAGGGAGCAGGCGAGGTTCACGGCAACCGTCGACTTGCCGACGCCACCCTTGCCGCTGGCGACAAGAACAATTTCGCCGACACCGGGCACTGATTCGGGCGCGTCTTCATCGGCGTCCCCATGCCGGTCCGGGGGCGATGCTACGGTCGCGCCGTTGATCGGATTGGCCACGGATGTCATGCGCGCACCCCCGTTGCTTGCTCGGCCAGGCGGCGGACTAGCGTGTCCGCCACGGCGCGAAATGCCCGGCCCGCTTCAGAGTCCGGCTGCGAAACGGCGACCGGCGTTCCGCTCTCGCCCGAATGCAGAACGTCGGGCAGGAACGGTATCCGGGCCCAGATCGGCAGGCCCGTACTCGCGGCGAGGTCCTGGCCGCCACCAGCGCCAAAAACGTGACTCATGCTGCCGCACCGGCGGCATGTCACACCGGCGAAATTCTCGATCAAGCCCAGGCACGGCACGGCGAGGTCAGCGAACATCTCCATGCCGCGCCGTACGTCCTGAACCGAAATCTGTCCCGGCGCCGTCACGGTCAGCACACCTGACAGCGCGATCTCCTGCGCGAGGGCGAGATGGACGTTCGAGGTCCCCGGCGGAAGGTCGACGATGAGGATGTCCAGGGTGCCCCAGTCGACCTCCATCAGAAGCTGCGGCAGACCCTCGTCGACCAATGCGCCGCGCCAGGCGAGCGGTTTGCCCTGCGGCATCAGAAATCCGAGCGACATGACCGCTAGGCCGTGCGCCCGCATGGGGGCGATCCGGGTCCCGTCGGTGGTGGGCCGCGCTCGCCCCCTTAGCCCGAGCAGGAGGGGCGCTGAAGGGCCGTAGACGTCGGCGTCCAGCAGTCCGACCCGAAGCCCTGGCCCGTTGGGCGGGGCCGCCGCGAGCGAAACCGCGAGATTGACGGAAACGGTGGATTTGCCAACGCCGCCCTTGCCGCTGTGTACGGCCACGATGTGGCGCACGCCGGGCAGCGCCGCACGGCGCGCTACGGCCCTGGGCCGCGGCTTGACCACGACCCGCTCCACGCCCGGCAGATCGCGCAGAATGGATGTCACGGCCTCCGCCAGCGCCTCGTCAGTCCCGGCCGGCACGCGCTCGGGGTCCAAGAGGACGCGGAGCACGCCGCCCGTGCCGACCACGTCGTAGACGTGACCGGCCGCGACCACGTCCGGACCCTCGGGCGACGTCGCGATCCGGCGTAACGCGGAAAGCGCTCGCTCTTCGATCTGATCAGAGTGCATGAGCGCTTCGGTCATTGGCCCATCGCCTGCTCCAGATACCGCACGATAACCTTCGCCTCCTGCTCGTCGATCACGTCGTCGGCGCCATTCCGGGAGCGCATGATTGCCACGATCCCGGCCATGTCGGCGGCAGCGAAACGCGAGAGATCGGGCAGCGCATGACACGCCGCGCAGCGCGCGCGGTAAAGAGCCTCCGGCGTGCGCGGCCGCGACCACCACCATGCGGCCACACCCAACGACGACGTGAGCGCCATCCCGAAAACGATAAGTCTAGTCGCTGAGTATCTCCAGCCACTCTTCATCCATCTCCCGTTCATTGGCGCAAACCGGGCACAGGCGCGACATGAGGTCCGACGCAACAAAGCCGGTCCGGCAAACGTCGCACTGTCTGGCCGCTCGATGCATGAGGACCGCCCGCGGCGCCGTCGCCTCCCCGACCGATTGTGCGAGGCGCGGCCGGATCGCGGCGATGTA
>Ga0209640_10005163_pt1 | contig 11424 bp, 9 predicted proteins | sample RifCSP10_1_FD_184018 | JGI IMG/M metagenome (GOLD analysis project Ga0209640, IMG submission 184018) | Soil microbial communities from Rifle, Colorado - Rifle CSP2_sed 10_1 (SPAdes) (version 2) | ecosystem: Environmental > Terrestrial > Deep subsurface > Rock core/Sediment | place: Rifle...
CCCAGTCCGTCCACCGTTGCCACGATCGCCGCCAGACAGTTATAAACGTTGTATTCCCCAATAAGACCGCTCTTTATTGAAAAACGATAATTATCGCCTATGACCGAAAAATCCAGACCGTCTGGGTTGTGAGCTACCTGAACTGCTCGCACATCGGCATCGCGACCGAGCCCGTAAGTCACCCGGGCAACCTTCGTTACTTTCGAAAGATAATCGAAGGAAGCGTCATCGCGATTGAGAACCGCCAGGCTGGGTGGGTTATGTTCCTTCTGTTTGCTCTGGCTCAGCGCGGTGAACAGGCGGGCCTTCGAGGCGCGATAATCTTCGTAGGTACCGTGGTAATCCAGATGTTCATGGGTAACGTTGGTTACCACGCCAATATCAAACTCGCAAGCCGCCACCCGGTGCTGTTTCAGCCCATGAGAAGTCACCTCCAGGATAACGTGCGTCAGGCCTGCTGAGACCATGCGAGCAAGATAACGCTGTATATCCGGCGCTTCCGGCGTGGTAACGTGAAAACCGGTATCAATGCTTTCATTTCCGATGACAGCGTTAACCGTGGAGATCATGCCGGCCTGCAGGCCTGCAGAGCGAAGGATGCTGTAAATCAAGTTGCTCGTAGTGGTCTTGCCATCGGTCCCGGTGACCCCGATTACGGTGAGGCGGCGCGCCGGAAAGTTATAAAACGCGGCGGAGACCTGCGCCAGCGCCCAACGCCCATCCTCCACCTTAATATAAGGAACTCCAAAATCTGGAAGCGGTTTGCTCCCTACAACCGCAGCCGCCCCGCGCTGCACCGCGTCGGCAACAAATTGATGCCCGTCCGTGTTTCCGCCATAAAGGGCCACAAACAAATTGCCCGGCCTCACCTGGCGAGAATCCAGGGTGATACCAGTGATAGCGATATCACCACTATCATGAGGGAAATTTATGCCGGCCAGCTTAAGAATTTGCTTTAACGATCTCGGCTGAGACATGAGATTGAATAATCCCTAAGGTTCAGAGATTTTGGCTGCTCTGCAATATGTTCAAGGGTTTTATGATACCAAAGACGCCCAAAAGGCGTGAGCCTGGGCGTCTCTCGTTGTCGTAGATTTGAAAAGCGTGACGTCTGATGTTAGACGAGTCTCTGGCGCATATCTTCCAGCCGCCCGGCGATAGAACCGTCCAAGACCTTGTCGCCTACCCGGATAACCAGGCCACCAAGAATCGATGGGTCGGTCCGGAAAGTTACGGTTGCGGGTTCACCGAGCTGAGCCAGAATTTCCGATTTCACGGCCTCTTTTTCTTCGTCGGTAAGCGGTAGCGCGCTGGTGACCTCCGCGGATTGGCCAGTGATCCTCTCACCTTCCAGCACGGTGACTTTGCCGGCTTTGACGCCTGAGAAAAACTGGTCAATCAGGGCGCGCTGGCGCTGTTGGTCCAGCGAATCTCCGATCAGCTTCTGTGCAGCAGCCATTGCCAAAGAAGCAACCTGTCCGCGCAAATCCGCCAGGATATGCTCCTTCTCCCGCTCCGCTTCCTCTAATGCTTCCCGGCGCCTCTCGGCGGCTTCCTCTTCCGCTTCGGCAATGATTTCCCGCGCCTGCTCCTCTGCCCGTTCAGTAGCTTCGCGCACAACTTCGCTGGCTCGGGATTGCGCCTCAGCCAGGATTTTCTCAGCATCCTTTTCGGCATTTTCGCGCGCTTCCGCCGCCACGCGCGCATCCTCCAGACCCTGGGCGATTGCCGCCCGCCGGCGCTCGAGCAGGCCCAGGATGGGTCTGTAAACCCAGGCACGCAATATTACAAATAAGATGGCAAAATTAAATATCTGGACTAATAAATAACCCAGACTGATTCCTAATCTGTCCAATGGGTGCTCCTTTCTTTCATAAAAATGGCGGTTAGCCAGACGGGATAACAGGGTTCGCTATTTGAGCATTACGGCAGATCCATCCAATTTCCACCGTATCTGGCACCCAGATTAGCCAACGAATAAGATCAGCAAGGCAACCACCAGACAGTAAATTGCTACAGCCTCAGCAAATGCGATGCCGAGGATCATGTTGGTCTGCACCGTACCACCAGCGTCTGGGTTGCGAGCGATTCCCTGCACGGCACCATTTACTAACACACCGATCCCCAAACCAGCGCCAATCGTACCGATCATTGCGAGGCCAGCCCCTATGAGTCTTGCTGCATCAACTTCCATTATAGTTCTTCAACCTCCTCTGAATTGGAATTGAATTTAATGACCGGCCCCGTGTCCTGCGGTCGCCTGGGCCATGAAAACCATGGTGAGCATACCAAACACGAAAGCCTGAATGATACCAACAAAGAACTCCAATCCCAGAAACAAGGATTGGGCAAAAACTGGAACCAGGGTCCCAATCACGAACAAGAGCACCGAACCGGCAAAGATATTGCCAAACAGACGGAAAGAGAACGATAAAATCTTGGAGATCTCCGAGATGGTCTCGAGGATACCCACGGCAAAATCAATAGCGCCGAACATGGGCCTGGAAAACAGGCCTCCGATATTGAAAAACTTCTTGAAATACTCTAACCCGAGCGCCCTCGCCCCGAACACCTGGGTCATGAAAACGGAAATGAGTGCCAGGGCAACCGTAAAGTTCAGATCGGTAGAAGCTACTCGGACGTAAGGGATCAGCTGAAAACCGCCCTCAGGCAGTCTGCCATCCTCTGTGTCGGCCTTTACCAGGGTGACAATCCCAGGTGCAATTTCCCTGGTCGGATAGCCATCGTGCTCGGCAGGCTCGAGAACACCGATGGAGTCTACGCCAGGGATTAACTCCATCCAGTTGGCAATCAACACCAATAATGTTATCGTGGCGAAGAACGGGAAAATACTGCGGGCCCATCTGCCGGCCGTAGTTTCGGTCAAATTATAAATGACTTCCAGCAATGCTTCGACAGCGCCGGCCAGTCCGGTCGGCACCAGGTCACCGCCCCTAACCGAGCGGTATACCAAAAAGGCAATGACCAACAAGATTACATCGGCAATTAATGTCGCCAGAAGGGTGTTGGTGAAGTAGATTTCACCGATCACTGGGGCTGAAATGAGTGGTTCTTCGGACCAGTGCTCGGCAGGAAGCTGGATATGAGGCAAAACTGGCGGGTAAGCTCGCGCCCCGAGGAAGCCCAAAATGATAAATAATAAAACAAACCAGCGGTTGACGCCCCAACGCCAGCCCCGCTTGGCTTCACGGGTTTCTTCGTGATTCTCATTCACGTTAGGATTCCTCCTCGATACCTTCCGTTTTTTGAACTGATCCAGATGTTATGCGAGACGTGGCTTTTCTCACCACCCAGAACATGGCGACGAGTGTTACCGGAACACTACCGACCATCAAGATGACGGTTAACCACGGACGGGGGCCAAATAGATTATCGAGCCACAAGCCGCCAAAAAGAGCGACCAGTACAATGACCAATGTCAGGCAGCCAACTTGACCGGCAACCACCGCCAGAGTAAGGTTGAAAGCGGACTGGGAACGCTTCCCGGCAGATTTATCCCCTGGCTGGCTCATGGCGGGCAGATTGTAACATAAGACACTAATGCTCGTCAATGTGAAGGTTGATAATCTAGAACAGCGCAGCCGAGGCTACCTCAGACCAGGAGAACCAGGGTGCGAAGATCGTGCCGATCAGGATAACCCCAGCTATCAGGATTACCAGGGCGAGGGCATACGGCCGCGTCAGAGGCACAGGTTTATCCTCATCTTCGGAGCGATAGAGGTAAACCACCTTGAGCACAATCAAGTAATAGTAAAGACCGACAATGGAATTAAGCACGCCAACCATCGCCAGCCAGACCAATTCCTGCTGGACCGCAGCGGCGAATACAAATACCTTCGCCACAAAGCCACCCAGCGGCGGCATCCCTGCCAGAGAAAGAAAGGCGATCAGCATCATCAGCGCCAGGCCCGGCGACCGGCGGCTCAAGCCAGCATAATCAGCAATTTCATCCGATCCTGAAACACGCGAAAAGGCAGATACTATGCCGAAGGCCGCCAGGTTTGTAATAACGTAGACCAGCAAGTAAAAGACCACAGAAGTGATACCTAAGGCGGAGACGGCGGCCACGCCGATCAAGGCGTAACCGGCATGGGCAATTGATGAGTAAGCCAGGAGGCGTTTGATATTGTGCTGCGCCAGTGCCAGCGCATTGCCCAGGGTCATAGAAGCTGTGGAGAGTGCGGCGAGTATGGCGGTCCAGTATGGAACCGCGACGGGGAAGGCCTCAATTAGGACCCGCATCAGGACAGCAAATCCGGCCGCTTTAGAAGCTGTGGAAAGGAACCCGGCCACCGGAGTAGGCGCGCCTTCGTAGACGTCTGGAGCCCAAAAATGAAACGGGACTACCGAAACTTTAAAGCCGAAGCCAACCAACACCAGCAGCAGGGCGCCCAAAACCAGGCTGAGGGGCAGCTCACCGTCCAAAACGATCTGCGTTAATTGTGTAAAGTCGGTGGTCCCCGCAAAACCATACAGCAGACTAAACCCATAGAGCATCACAGTAGAAGTTAGAGCACCGAAAAGCAGGTATTTAAAGCCGGCCTCCGTTGACTTATTGTCCCGCTTAAAAAAGCCGGCCAGGATGTATAGAGGGATGGAGGTGGTTTCGATGGAAAGATAAAGCATGATTAAGTCGCCGGCAGAAGCCATCAGGCTCATTCCGATCGTAGAGACCAGCAAGAGCAGATAGAACTCGCCTCGCCGGCCGAGCTCTCGCATTTCCATCGCGAACAAGGCAGTGACCCCGGCTCCGAAGATGAACAACATCTTGAACACGAAGCTCAACCAATCGTGGCGGATCATACCACCCCACATCCGAACGGATTCAGCTCCCGGTTGCGCGGCTGCCAGGCTAATCACCAGGATGGCGCCTAAACCAGCCGCGGTCAACCAACCCAGACCCCGGCGGCGCTCCTCGTCCCATAGAACATCCATCAACAGGACAATGCCTGCCAGGATCAGCAAGGAAATTTCCGGCAGTATTGCTAAGATCATTTCTGTAGTCACATTGCCGATCACTTAGACACCTCCGAGAAGTGCTAAAACCCCGTTGACGCCAGATTCAACGATCGGCACCATCACGGAGGGATAGACGCCCACGCTCACCATAATCACGCAGAGTACGACCAAAGCCACTTTGTCCAGGGCGGTAACATCTCCAATATGGCCAACGAACTGCTCAGGCATGTCCCCAAAAAATACACTTCCAATGATCCGGATTATATAGGATGCTGTAATCACGATCGAGATTGCGGCCACAATGGCGATCCAGGGTCGGTAGTTCCACAATCCCATGAAGATGGGAAACTCGGCGATAAACCCGGAGAAACCGGGCATGCCCATGGAAACCAGTCCGCCGATGATAAAGGCCACCGCCACCAGCGGCATAGCGCGGGCAAAGCCGCCCAATTCCGGAATTTCTCTGGTGTGGGCCCGATCATAAACCATCCCGACTACGGCGAAGAAGAGGGCCGTCATAATACCGTGTGAGAACATCTGGACACCAGCTCCGATAAACCCTTCCCGGGTCAAAGTGGCAAAGCCGATCATCACAAGGCCCATGTGAGAGACCGACGAGAAGCCGATCACATACTTGAAATCCGTTTGAACCATGGCGATATAGGCGCCGTAAACCACATTCACCAGGGCGAGGAGAATTATCCAGGGCAGGTGAAATTGGGCGCCCTCCGGCAAGAGCATAATGCCCACCCGCAGGGCAGCGAACGCGCCCAGCTTCATCAGAACACCAGCATGGAACATGGAGACTGCGGTAGGCGCGGCGACGTGGCCGTCCGGGCTCCAGTTGTGGAAGGGGAAGATACCGCCCAGCACTGCAAAGCCGAAGAACACAAACGGGAACCAGAATATTTGAAACTCTCGGGAGAAGTTCGCATTTTCCAGCGCCAGCATATCGAAGGTGTTCAGCCCCGAAGCGAAATACATCGCCAGGCCGCCGACGAGAGCAATTACCGACCCAATAAAGAGGTAAAGGGTTAATTTCATGGCGGCGTACTCTCGTGTCACCTTCCAGCCCCAGATGGCGATCAACAGGTACATTGGAAAGACGGCGATTTCATAGAAAAAGAACAGGCCGAACAAGTCGAGGGCCACAAACACCCCAAACACTCCGGTAGCCAGGATGAACAGGAAGGTAAAGAATTCGCGCGGCCGGTCGTCGATGCCCCATGAGATCAGCACACCCGTGAACATCACCACCCCGGTTAACAGGACCAGCGGCGCGCTGATCCCGTCCACGCCGACGTGATAAGAAATGCCCAATACCGGCAGCCAATCGTATTTCTCTACAAACTGGTATCCGCCAGCGCCCGCATCATAAGAGAAATATACCCACGCTGAAAGAAACATGGCGAAGAAGGCCGCCGCCAGAGCGGTTACCCGGATTTCGGTCATTCGTTCGCTGGGGATCAACTGAAGGAGCACTGCGGCGGTGATGGGAGTGAAGACGATAATGCTCAATATCGGAAATTGCATTGGTCACCTCTAGAGATAATAAAAAGCGCGATGCGCAAAAAGAACCCTATGGAATTAGAAGAACATCGCCATGGCCCGGTTGATGACATCCAAAATCCAGGCGGGCCAAACACCGATCCACAACATCAACACCAACAATGGCGCCATCACGATGATCTCACGCAGGTTTATTTCGGAGATGCGACCCATCCACGCCTCGTTCAATGGCCCGTGCAACGTCTTCTTAATGCCTTTCAAGATGTAAGCGCCGGTGAAGAGCAAGCCCAGCATGCTGAGAGCCGTGTATACAGTAAAAATCGGCCAGGCGCCCCTCACAACCAGGAATTCCGAGATAAAACCATTTAATCCCGGAAGACCCAAGGATGCCATGGAGGTGAACATCAGAATTCCGCCGTAGACCGGGATCAGTGGGAACAGACCGCCAAAATCATTCAGATCGCGGGTATGCGTGCGCTCGTAAATCACACCGACCAGGAAGAACATGCCGGCGGCAGAAATCCCGTGATTGAACATTTGCAGGACTGCCCCATTCAATGCGATTACCGCGTCTTCTGTTCCGGCAGCGAAGGCGGCCGCCGCGATACCCAGGACCACAAACCCCATATGGTTAACCGATGAGTAAGCCACCAGCCGTTTGAAGTCGTCCTGTCCGTATGAGGCAAATGCGCCAAAGATGATCGCCATGGTGGCCAGGAAGGCCAAGGCGCCAGCATAATAGCGCGCTTCCTCCGGATAGAGCGGCAGCACAAGGCGCAGGAAACCGTAGGCGCCCAATTTCAACAGCACTCCCGCCAGGATCATTGAACCGGCTGTAGGCGCCTCGGTGTGAGCATCAGGCAGCCAGGTGTGAAAGGGCCACACGGGCACTTTAATCGCAAAGGCCACGACAAAAGCCCAGAAGGCAATCGCCTTGACTGTGCCAATAGGGAGACCGAACAGAGCGCCACTGAGCGCCGTCCAGCGCTCAAACAAAAGTGGCATATCAAAGGTACCCGCCACCACCCCCAGCATTTGAGTAGCCAGCAGCAGGCCCAGGGAACCGCCCATGGTGTAGATTATGAACTTGAAGGAGGCGTAGGTACGGGCTTGGATCTTGCGACCGCCCCAAATTTCGCGTTCCCCTTTTTCGCTGCCCCACTGGTTGATCAAGAAGTACATGGGAACAAGGCCGATCTCCCAAAAGACAAAGAAGAGCAGGAGATCGAGGCTCAAGAATACGCCCAACATGCCGGTCTCCAACAGAAGGAAAAGAATCATATACGGCTTAACCCGATCCTCGATACTGTAGGAAGCCAAGATGGAGACCGGGGTCAAGAGCGTCGTCAATAGGACCATGGTCAGGGAAAGACCATCCACGCCCAGGTGATAGGTCGAGTTGATGGCTGCATACCAGACGAAGTGCTCCTCGAACTGGAATCCGGCCTGGCCCCGGTTGAAGTTAATCCAGAGAAATATTGCGAGCGCCAGCGGGATCAGGCTGCCTAGAAAAGCAACCCAGCGGATAAGTTTTTTCTCCTGGGATGGAAGGAAGACCAGTACTCCGGCCACCAGCGTGGGGATGAACAAGATTAGCGTGAGCAAATTGTTGGCGATGAAATTCATCGTTTACTCCAATTGAGTTTCGTGTAGCGCCACTTCTAGGGCTGCAATAGGAAGAAGAGGTAATAAAACAGGGTGCCAAAGGCGATTACCAGGGCCATCACCATATATTGCTGGACACGTCCGGTTTGGACAAAGCGGAATGTGCGGCCTAACCTTTTCACCGTTTCGCCGACCAAATCCGCGAATCCGTTCACCAGCGGCTTGTCAATCCAGTTGCGGAAGATGCTGCCCAGGCTGAACATAACCCGGGCAATCATGTGCAGGAACCCATCGATCACGCCTCGATCCATCCATTTGTAGGTGAAGGTTTCCGAAATCCAATAAGCTGGGCGCACGAATAGAAAATCGTAAAGCTCATCGAAGTAATACTTATTTCTGAGCACCGTATAGAGACCACCCAGAGTGTTTACCAATGGATCTGCTTCACCAGCCCGGGCATCCTTGTAGACAACCCATCCCAGGTATAGACCGCCCAACGCCACGACGACCGAGGTAAGCAGCGGAATAAAATTGAACTCGACCGCCTCTGGGTGCTCAAGAAGCGTGCTGCCAACAAAATCGTGGAACCAGCTCGGCACCAGGCCGCCGATTCCCGGGAAATGCGCCGGGATGCCAACCCAGCCGGCAGTCACGGCGAAGAAAGCCAGCACCACCAGCGGCACGGTCATCGTCCATTTTGTCTCTTGGGCATGATTGGCTGCCTCGCTGCGCGGTTCCCCCAAAAATGTCAGAGCTATCTGGCGCATGGTATAGAAGGCGGTGAGCAGCGCAGCCAGGGCCAACACAATAAAGACAACGAACTGCCCGTGACCAAATGCGTCGGCTAAAATCTCATCCTTTGACCAGAACCCGGCGGAAAAGAGCGGGAAGCCAGATAGGGCAAAACCACCGATCAAGAAGGTCCAAAAAGTAATCGGCATCTTCTTGCGCAGGCCGCCCATATTAAACATATCCTGCGGATCGACGTGATCCCCGGTGTGAAGGACGCCATGCTCCATACCATGGATGACTGAGCCAGAGCCGAGAAACAGGAGCCCTTTGAAGAAAGCATGGGTTACAAGATGGAAAGCGGCGGCTACATAGGCCCCGATTCCCAAGGCTGCAACCATGTAGCCCAGCTGAGAAATCGTGGAATAAGCGAGAACGCGTTTGATATCGTTGTTCGCCACGGCGATTGTAGCCGCAAATAAGGCCGTGAAGGCTCCGATGAAGGCCATGATCCCCAACGCCGGAGTGAGCGCAGTGCCCTCTTGCCAGCCGGCGGAGAGCAGCGGGAACATGCGAAGGATCATGTAGATGCCGGCAGATACCATGGTTGCCGCATGAATCATTGCAGAAACCGGAGTAGGTCCTTCCATGGCGTCGGGCAACCACACATGGAGCGGCCACTGCGCAGACTTGCCGACCGTGCCCATGAACAGGAGAATTCCCATCAATCCGGCAGCCGAAAGGCCCAGAAGACCGGATGACGTCGTCGCCAGCTGCTGCAAGGTTTCCTCATTGAAGATTTCACGGAAGGTTAGCGTTCCAGTTTGGGAGTACAGGTAGACTATGCCCAACAACATAAAAACATCGCCGACCCGGGTGGTCATGAAGGCTTTGATCATGGCAGCTCGCGCCGAGGGTTTGGCGAACCAGAAACCGATCAGCAGGTAGGAACACAAACCCATGATCTCCCAGCCAACGAACAACGTCAACAGGTTGTCGGAGACCACCAGCAGATACATGCCAAAGGCGAACAACCCAATGAATGCGAAGAAACGAGAATAGAGCGGCTCAATAGAGGGAACTTTATGCGTGTGCCCGTGCTCATCCGCCACCGTCGCAGCGTGCGGCGGCAGCCCCGGGCGGTCGTGATCGCCTGTCGGTTGTCCAAAATTATGGTAACCAATACTATAAAGAAAAATCATCAAAATGGTCCAGGCTACAAAAAAGAGGGTGACCACCGTAAGCGGGTCGACCAAAACTCCGATCTCGAACCAGTCGCCGGCCAGGGGCAGCCAATTTATCGCAGAGGTAAAGGGATGCTCGCCCAGGTGTTCGACCTGCAGCGCCCGGACAAAGACTACCATGCTGCCCAACCAGGAAAGCGACGCTGCGCCGAGGGCAATCGTATGGCTCAACCATTTACTTTTATTGGTAAATAGAACAATCAAGAAAAAAGCCAGGACCGGCGGAAGGGGAATAAGCCAAATAATCGATTCGGTCGTCATAGGATTCCTTTATTATCAAATGCAGCAAAGGATTTGAACGCGCTTCTTACGTAATACGAAATACGTACTACGTAATGCGTAATTCGTATCACCATTTCAGCAAGTCGATTTCGTCTGCCGCCACGGTATTGCGTCGCCGATAAACGGAAATGACCAGCGCCAGCCCAACCGCCACCTCTGCGGCTGCTACGGCAAAAACCATCACGGCAAAAGCCTGGCCGGCGATTCCATCCGGAGCGCGGTAGCGCCAGAAGGCTAACAGATTGACGTTCACGGCATTAAGCATCAACTCGATACCCATCAATATGGCAACGGCGTTCTTTCTGGCCAATACACCATAGAGGCCAATACTGAAAAGAGCAGCAGCAAACACCAGGTAGTATGAAAGGGGGATCATCAGCCTCTCTCCCATGCGATCGTGATCGCTCCGATCAATGCTCCCAACAGCAACACTGAGGCGACTTCAAACGGTATCACATAAGCATCCGGTGAAACCAGCGCCTGACCGAGCTGTCGTAGCGGGTCGATGCCCTCCGGCAGTTCTGGCAGCGGTGTGCTGAAGCCGCCCCAGCTGCTCAACATCCAGACCAGGCCACCGAAGAAAACCAGCGAAATCAAGGCAGCCATCCACCATCCCGGGTTGTATTGCGGACCCACATCTTGCATCACCCGGCGGGTTAGCATGATGGCAAAGATCATCAAGATCGCGATCGCGCCGATGTAAATAACCACCTGAACGACTGCGAAAAATGGGGCACTGAGCAGCACAAACAGGATGGCCACACCAAACAAGGTCAGGATCAACCACAACGCGGCGTGTACCAAATTACGGGCGGTGACCACCATCACCGCCGCGCCCAGGGTTACAGCTGCAACAATTAGAAAAATAACCTGTAACATTGTCATGGACTCACTCCTGTCCAATGGGTTCTCTGAGATTTAGGGTAGTCGGGACACCTTTGATCTTCACCGATAAGGCATCCTGATCTTATTCTTGAACGATTGGTTCCTGGAGATCGGTGACCCGTGGAGCGGCGACCGGGCGTTCCTCGAACGTCAGACGCTCGCGCCGAGCGTACACACGGAGCACCTGCAC
>Ga0209640_10005164_pt1 | contig 11422 bp, 11 predicted proteins | sample RifCSP10_1_FD_184018 | JGI IMG/M metagenome (GOLD analysis project Ga0209640, IMG submission 184018) | Soil microbial communities from Rifle, Colorado - Rifle CSP2_sed 10_1 (SPAdes) (version 2) | ecosystem: Environmental > Terrestrial > Deep subsurface > Rock core/Sediment | place: Rifle...
GAGCCTGGTGTTTGATGCCCGTGAGATGCGGCGCCAGGATAACCCCGACGGCTCGATCATGCATGCCGAAGTACAAATTGACGACAGCATCGTCATGATCGCCGATGGCGGCGGCGACTTCCCGGCCTTTCCCATCTGGCTCCACGTTTATGTACCCGACGTGGATGCCACCTACCAACGCGCCCTCAACGCCGGTGGTGTTTCCGTCCAGGCGCCCCAGCAGAAGGACGATCCCGATCGTCGCGCGGGTGTCAAGGACCCGGCGGGCAATACCTGGTGGATCGCCACGCAAGTGGGATGAGGGATTTCTGCTGGCGGGTGGGGCGTGAGTCGCGGTCCCAAAATCCGGAAGTAATTAGCGACCATTGGCGAAAATCAGTGGCTTGAAACCGCCAATCCACGCTAATCTACGCGAAATCTTTCGTAACGCTTTTCGTAACGGCCTGGAGTGGAGACGGTTGCGGGTTATGCTATTAATAAAATTGAATATCACCGCTCCCCGGAATGTAGATCCTCCGGGGAGCAGCCTAGCGGCCAGGATGTCAGGCTACCCGTCTGGGCTATGGGCAGGAGTAGAACTCAGCTAGTAAGTGAACATGCGGTCACATTCAACCGCCAGTTCTACGAGAACCTTCGGCAAGGCGAATTCGGCCGGTTTTCCCTCAATATCCCGCGCACTCAGACCACGCGAGTTGGCAGACATCCCTGAGAGGTAAATTTTGGCCCCGCTTGCCACAACTGCATCGTAAGACTCTCGCAGCTTGCCCGTGCCTAACCCGCCGAGATTATCCAGAACCCCTTCGCGCATCAACTGAACCGCGTCTCCGGCAAGAAAGAGCGTGACCGAATGTCCTTCTTCTATCGCCGCTTTTGCTACCAGGAAGGCCAGGGCGGCCCTGGTGGGATGCTCCGGGCCGTGTGTGAGGTGAACCAGTATCTGAGCCATATGTTTCCTCCTTGTCACATTGACGTTGAGATCATGGGAAACAACCTTGCTGCTGTTCCGCCATGTAATTGCCTGCTTTCCAGCTAACGACTGCTTGTACCGCAATCAGACTTTCGATTTCCGCAGCATGTGCCTCAAAGTGGTTGTTGACATAATGAAACAAGATGTCCAGCGTAACTTCATCTGAGAGCATCGGGTCCCAATCTGGATGCAGCACGCATTTTTAAAAGTCTTCGTTAGCGACCATGTTGAGTGCCTGTATCGCGATTCCGTGGGCTTTATCGTATTCACAAGCCAGAAACTGGCGGGATAGATGGCGAGCTCCATAGCGAGTATATGTTGTTCGCGTACGCTCATGATTACTTTTGGCCTTGAGTCAGGATTACCTCTTCGACCGTGATGCTCGGTCTTTCCTGGCCGTCGAGGTTATAGGGATACGTGTCGAGGCGCCGCGGGAAGCCCAGATCTTCATCGTATTTAACATTGCAGAACTGCTCGGGAAAATCCCGAAGGCATTCTGCCGAGAGTGGGGCCCTTCGCTTGCCAAAGGGAGCGGGCGGCTTCAAAGGCTGCCGTTGCCGGGAGTCTATATGCAATCGCTGGAGAAAGGAGCAGGAAGGCAGCGAATGCGGCCATTGTTCCAGATTGTGTGTTTGGTAACAATGTTGCTTAACGGATAAAAAGGGTGTATATTGACAATAATCATATTAAGTTCTGATTTCCTCGCTGTAAATCTTCATTACGGGCGGTCGTTCAGGCTGATCGGAAGCCCGAAACTCTGTTATTGCCATAAAAACCCCGGCAGAGATAGTTGGCAGTTTTTGGAGATAAAAAGCTACCTCTCCAGGTGTGGTTTTATGTTGTCTTGGGATTCCTCTACAATGCGCGGTTTTGATGGGCTTTCGTCTTCAATAGCGATGAGTTATCTGCGGGAGGCTCTACATGAATAACCAGTTATTTGATCGATTTGCCGGGTTTTGTGCGGTCCTGGCGGGCATCCTGGGTTTCCTTTATTCGATTGCCTTTGTCGTGTTACAAAGCGAGCTGTTGAGCGGTCTCTTCCTTCTGTTGGGTGGGCTCCTGACTACTGCGGCCCTGACCGCTCTCTACGGCCGCCTAAGGGAAGCCCACCCCCTCTTTGCTCTCTGGGGGCTGCTTTTGGGGGTCGCTGGTGCGCTCGGTTCAGCCATCCACGGCGGCTATGATCTGGCCGTCTCCATTAATCCTCCGGCTTCACCACCAGTCGAATTGCCTAACCCGATCGACCCACGCGGTTTGCTCACCTTCGGCGTCGCCGGTATCGCCCTGTTCATCATCGCCTGGCTGATAATGCAGAGCGGAGTGTTCTCTAAAGGACTGGGCTATTTGGGTTACCTCTTGGCAATTCTGCTCGTTGTCCTTTATCTCGGGCGCCTGATCGTCCTCGCTCCGACCAATCCGGTAATTCTGGTCCCAGCACTGCTGGTCGGCTTCCTGGTCAACCCAGCGTGGTATATCTGGCTTGGAATTGCGCTATGGCGCGGAGGGCGTGCATGAAATATGAGTGGTGGACTTCGCAATTCTTCAATTGAGTTTTCACTACATGCTCAAGAAAATCTTAACCCGTTGTCTCGACCGTTTAGCAGAGGAATACAGGCGCCATCCAAGATATATTTGGGTATGCTTTTTAATTTTTATGTTTTTGTTCTTTATCCTCCAATCTTATATTGCCCAACCAAGACCCTTCCAGGAACTATTTTATGACTTATGGGACCTTTCTCTGTTGTTTTTCCCATTGATTTATGTTTTTTGGAGTGAAAAACTTGGAAATCTGCTGATTTTTGGAACAATTTTCTTAATAATTTCCCTGCTCATGTGGTTTGATGTGATCAGCTTCATTAAACCCGCCTATGGAACCCTTTTTTTTATTTGCTCATTGTGGTTCTTAGGAGACTGGTTTAACACAAAAAAATTTGATGAGAGTGTATTTTCAGAACTGCTTAAAGGAAATTATTATCTTGCTTTTGGATTGATCATTTCGACAGTAGTGGTGGGGGCTTTGGTAGAGATAATTAATATACCCTTCAGAATCTGGTGGTATCGTTGGCCATTTCCTTCAATTAAAATCATGGGTCTACCGGTTATTATGGTCGCATTTGGTTGGTTTCCATGGGTCCTGGCAATGTTTGTGTTTCTATATCCATTTGCACTGCGGAAGCCGAGGGCATCATAATTCGGATGCTCTTCACGGCAGCGGCTGCCAGATCAGCGAAAGGACCACGGCCAGCGCCGCCAGCAGCGCGCCTACCGCCGCAAACGCAACGCTGACCTCCATGATTTCTTCCTTCGTAATCAAGTAAGTCGGCAACTCCTCGAAAACTTCCTGCAGCTCGCCGGCGCTGGATGCCGCATAGTAGGTTCCACCGGTCATCGCCGCAATTTGCTTCAGCGTCGGCTCGTCGATCCCCCGGCGGAACGAGCCGCCAAGCGAGTTCCCGCCAAATTCCTGGCCGCCGCCAAACGGGTCGCTGTTCCACGAGCTATTGCCGCAATCCATAATTCCCCCATACTCGGTGCCAAACCCAATGGTGTAAACGCGGATCCCGCGGTCAACGGCTTGCTGTGCCGCGTCCAGAGGCCAGGGGCCTTCGTTGCTGGCCCCATCGGTAAGTAAGACAATGATATCCGGCGCAAAGGCGCCTTCTGGCACAGGCGTGGGATGGACGCCGGACGCTGGATTTCTCACACTCGGGGCAATATTCCCGTTCACCTCGGCAATAGCGTCCAGCGATTCAAGAATTGCGCTGCCGATCGCCGTTCTGCGGGCTCTGGTTAGACTCTCAACCGCATCCTGCAGCAGTTCCTGGTCCGTCGTGGGCGGCTGGACCAAAGCCGCAAAACCGGCGAAGGCCACGATGCCAATGCGCGAGGTGGCCTTTTGGCGGCTGATGAACGATTGTGCAGCATCTTTGGCAACTCGCATGCGGTTGGGCCAGATATCTGTTGAACACATGCTCCCCGAGACATCGATGGCGAGAATGATGTTCGTCTGGCCGATGGGCACGGCTACACGGGTGACCGGTCGTCCCACAGCAATCACCAGGCTGGCAAGAGCGAGCAGGAACAGGGCAAACGGCAGATGGCGGCGCAGCTGAGACTGGTGAGGCAGGGCGGCGCGCACCAAAGAGAGGCTGGAATAGCGCACCGCAAAACGGCGGCGGCGCAGCATCCAAATATAGAGCCCAAGCAGCAGGGGAATCAGTCCAAGTAGAACCACAAATCTGGGCCAGAGCAAGTCCATCGGCTACCTCCACTTCGCAACGGTTAAGGTAATCGGCTGAACCATAGCAGCGAAAATATGCCACCGATCAGGAAGACCAGGATGCCGGCGCCCGCAAAAATTGAAGTGACTTCCATTTCTTCGGGTTTGATCACGAACCGCAGGTCGATGTTTTCGTATACCTCCTGGAGTTCTTGTTCGTTCTCGGCGTTGTAATAGGCCCCATCGGTGAGCTGCGCAATCTGCTTCAGGGTGGCCTCGTCGAGCTGCGTGTGGACAGTGAAGCCATTGACCTCCAGCGTTGTCCCGGCCGCGCTGCCGATGCCGACCGTATAGATGCGAACGCCGCGTTCTGCCGCCGCCTGCGCCGCGGCGAACGGGTCCGGCGGGGCGGTGTTCTCGCCGTCGCTGAGCAGGAGGATGATTCCAGGCGTGTGCGGGGCGTCCGCCGGAGCTGCCGGCGGTGTGGTAGGCGCCGCCGGTGCGACGCCCTCCGGGGAGGCGGCTTGCTCGGCGCTCTTGGCGATCGCGTCGAGCGAAGCAAGAATACCTTGCGCCAGAGACGTGCCCCGCTCCGGCGCCAGCCGGTCGATCGCCGCCAGGATGGTTTCCTGATCGTTCGTCGGGGCCTGCACCGCCAGTCCGCTCTCGCTGAAAGCGACGATGCCGATCTGCACACCGGACGGCTGTCGCTGCACAAAGCCGCGCGCCGCGGCTTTAGCCGCTTCCATTCGGGTCGGCTCCAAATCATCGGCCGCCATGCTGCCGGAAATATCAAACGCCAGGATGAGGTTGCCTTCCACCCTGGGGAGGTTGACGACGGTTTGCGGGCGAGCCATGGCGACCAACAAGATGCCCAGGCCGGCCAGAAAGAGCGCCGGAGGGATGTGACGCCGTATTCCCGGACCGCTCTCGCCAGCTCCTTGCGCCAGTCCCAGGCCGGCATACTTCACCGCAGCCTGCCGCCGCTGCTGCAGCCGCAGGTACACCACGACGAACAGCGGGATCAACAATAGGGATAAGAGCATCAAAGGCCAGATGAATGACATCAGTAATTCCAAGTGCAAATTGCGAATTGCGAATTGCGCCGAACCGGTCGCAATTCCTAATTATCTTCTGCGCTGCCGCCGCAAGGCCGCAAAACGCACAATGGCGCGCACCAGGTCTTCTTCCGTGGAGAGCGACAAAACGTCCACACCGGCCCGTTTGAAGGCCGCGTCTAATTCTGCTTCGCGCTGCCGCGCCGCCTGATTAAACCGGGCGCGGAACTTTTTATCGTGTGTGTCCACGTACAGCTGTTCTCCTGTCTCGGCGTCTTCCATGATCATTGGTCCGATATCCGGCAGCTCCACTTCGCGCGGGTCCCACAAGCGTACGGCCATGACTTCATGCCGGTGGTTGAGCAGGCGGAGCGGCCGGTCCCACCCGGGTGCGCTGATGAAATCGGAGACGATGAAAACCAGCGAACGCTTTTTGATGGCGTGCTGCCCGCCTTCCAGCAACAGCGCCAGGTTCGTGAAGGGCGCACCCGGCAAATGCGGCTGCTTGAGCAGATCGTTGACCAGCCGCAATACCTGGATCCGCCCGCCCCTTGCCGGAATCGTCCGTTCGATGCGGCTTCCATAAAAGATCGCGCCGACGCGATTGCCGTGCCGCGTCAACAGCCGCGCAATCGTGGCCACGAAATCAATCAGCACCGCCCGCTTTATATTCTCAACGCCGCCAAAGTCCATTGACGGGCTGAGGTCCAGCAGGAACCAGGCGGTGATTTCGCGATCTTCAACATATTGCCGGACGTAGGGTGTATTCAGGCGGGCGGTAACGTTCCAATCGATATAGCGAATGTCATCTTCAGGTTGGTACTCGCGCAGATCGGCAAAATCCACGCCGAAACCATAGAAGAGGCTGCGATAATCGCCCTGAAGCAGGCCGTCCAACCGGCGGATGACTTGCCAATCGAGACGCTGCAGGATGCGATCGGGCGTCCCTCGATCAAGCGTTGGCGCGGACCCCGAGTCATTCCTATGACCGTCATTCATAGGACCGTCGTTCCTATGACCATCATTCATATGGCCGTCATTCTTATGACCCATTTCTATGACTATGCTCGTGCAAAGGCACTACTGGAGTCGGAATGCGATCGAGGATTTGTTCCAACAGGTCGTCGCTGGTCACATTATCCGAGAGCGCCTCGTAAGACAGCACGAGGCGGTGCCGCATCACGTCGAATGCCATATCCAGCACCTCCTGCGGCAGGGCGTAGCTGCGGCCGCGCACAAAGGCCAGCGCCCGCGCCGTCAGGATCAGATTGATCGAAGCGCGTGGGCTGGCGCCGAACAGGATATAGTGCTGCAAATCTTTCAAACCATAGTCTTGTGGCCTGCGGGTGGCGGTCACCAGGTTTACGGCATACTCCATCAGGGCCGGATCCACATACACCTGGTCGGCTGCTTGTTGTAATCCCAACAGTTCCGCGGTGGTCAACACTTTCTGCACAGCCGGCAAATTTCCCGTCATGCGCTCCACGATGACGAATTCTTCCGTGGCGTTGGGATAGCCGACCAGCACCTTGAGCATGAAGCGATCCACCTGCGCTTCAGGTAAAGCATAGGTACCTTCGGTTTCGATGGGATTCTGCGTCGCCAGCACGAGGAAGGGATCCGGCGTCGTGAAGGTTTCGCGGCCGATGGTCACCTGCCGCTCCTGCATGACTTCAAGCAGCGCGCTCTGCACCTTGGCCGGGGCGCGGTTGATCTCATCTGCAAGCAGCAGGTTGGTAAAGACCGGACCGAGCGAGGTGTTGAACTCGCCGGCCTTCTGGTTGTAAATGCGCGTGCCGATCAAATCGGCGGGGACCAGATCGGGCGTGAATTGGATGCGCTTAAACTCGCCGCCAATTGCTTCCGCCAGCGTTTTGATCGCCATTGTCTTGGCCAATCCCGGCACACCTTCGACGAGGATGTGCCCGCGCGCCAACAGGGCGACCACCAATCGTTCCAAAAGGTGGTCCTGCCCGACGATGATCTTCTTCACTTCATACAGCACGCGTTCCATCGGCTTCCCGTTCTCGGCCTTCCTGGCTCTATCCATCAACGTTCTCCTTTTTTCTCAATTATTCTAGCCATCCCCTACTCCCCTGATTGCCTGATTGCCTGATTGCCTGATTGTCTAATCGACTTCCCTAATATGGGGGCCAACCGGCTGCGGCCCCTGCCACATCAATCGGCACCGCAAAGCCAATGCCGATAAAGACCTCTTGCTCGGTTGGATTGACGATTCCCACGATGACGCCGATGACCTGTCCAGCCCGGTTGAGCAGTGGACCGCCCGAATTTCCAGGGTTAACCGCGGCGTCTATTTGAATCAGGCCCTCCAGTCTTTGCTCGCTGTCCGACGGCTGGAAAGAACGGTCGAAGCCGGAGATAACGCCGGCGCTCATCGAGCTGTACAGACCGAAGGGATTTCCAACGGCGAAGGCTTCGTCGCCAACACGCATGGCATTCGGATTCCCCAGCGTGGCGGGTAGAAGCTGCGCGGGAGGCTGTTCGGCGGTCAGCACGGCAATGTCATTTTCCGGCTGGGAGGCGGTCACTTGACCTTTCGATTGGGTGCCATCCGCGAAGGTCACCTCTATCCCGGTCGCTTCCGCCACCACGTGCAAACTGGTGAGAATATCGCCGCGATCGTTGATCACGACGCCGCTGCCCAAGCCACTGCCTGGCTCGCCGTCCTTGCCCGGCCCTTCGGTCTGGATGAGAACGAGCGACGGTCTTATCGCTTGGTAGACGAGCGCAGAATAGGCTGGCGGCGGTGTAGCCGACGCTAACGCCTGGGCAACCGCCTCGTTCACCTGGTTCACCGTCAGTTGCTGCGGACCGGGAACCAAGACATTGAATAGCATGAGCGCGGCAAAAGCGGCAGCCACACCGTAAGCGAACGGCGATGCCCTGCGCAGGCCATTGCGCAGGCGCTGCCAGCGAGAAGCGCCTTGCTCTGCGGGTAAAGCGACCGGTTCGTTTATCCTGCTCGACATAGGATGAACTGCACGCTCCTTGAGGATGGAAGATCCAGGCGATTGAATGCGGCAACAAATGATCTTCCCCAATTACGACCACACTTATCGTAATTATAAAGCCCTTTTATGAATAGAAAATGAAACAGGGGAGGGGAATCCGAAATTCTTCTCTAAAATACAGTTCGGTTGTATAATTAATCCGATTTACCAATTATCTTCACTAGCAAAGGATCTCATGGACGAAAAGCCTCCCAGTAACCGGGAACATATAAAAATTATGGCGAACGCCGCCGAGGACTGGTAGCTTTTTTCTCTCCCACCTCCTGGGCATTCGCCCAGGAGGTGGTTTATGACCAGCTTTAATATCGATACCGTTCTGGAGCAGGTCCAAACCGCACTAGAACAGAATGACGTAAGTTCCGCCATCCGGATCCTGGAGACCTTGCGAGCGCCCGACCAGGCAGAGGTCTTCAATGAACTGGATGACGAAGATAAGATCGCCTTACTCCCCCGACTCCACCCGTCTACGTCCGCCGATATCCTGGAAGACCTGGACGATGAAGAGGCTGCCGAATTGGTCAGCGCTCTGCCGTCCGGTGAAGCCATAATGATTGTGCGCGAAATGGAGCCGGATGAAGCCGCAGACCTGCTTGGGGATATTGACACTTTGCAGGCAGAGGCGATCCTGGCAGGATTGGAAAAACCCGAGGAAGTCCGGCCGCTGCTGCTGCACCCGGATGACAGCGCAGGGGGATTGATGACGTCCGAGTTCCTGGCGCTGCGCCGCAAGATGAGAGCTTATGAAGCAATCGAGGCCATCCGGCAGTGGAAACCCGAGACCGAAGCCGCCTATCACCTCTTCGTTGTGGATGGGCAGGAGAAGCTGGTCGGAGTTGTCAGCATGCGCCAGCTGATCGTAGCCGACCCCAACACGCTCCTTGCCGATATTATGGAACCTCAAGTTATATCGGTTCCTGCCGGCACCGACCAGGAGGAATGTGCCAGGATTATGAAACGTTACGACCTGCTCGCTCTGCCCGTAGTGAACGGAAACAACCGGTTGCTGGGCGTGATCACGATCGATGATGTAGTGGACGTTCTCGAGGAAGAGGCGACCGAAGACATCCAGCGCTTGGGCGGTGCCCAGCCGTTAGACCAACCGTACTTGAGCACCAGAATTTCACTGGTCACTCGAAAAAGAATTGGGTGGCTGCTCCTTCTCTTCCTCACCGAAAGCCTGACCGGCACGGTCCTGCGCCACTTTGAAGGAGAGCTTCAATCGGTTGTAGCGCTGGCCTTCTTCGTCCCGCTGCTTATCGGGACCGGAGGCAATGCCGGATCGCAGACAACGAGCACCATCATCCGCGCATTGGCGGTGGGCGATATCGATTTGGGAGACGCCCTGCGTTCGTTCTGGCACGAACTGCGGGTCGGTATCCTGCTGGGCGTAGGAATGGCCGCTATCGCTTACTTGAGGGCGCTGACCTGGGGTTCCGACCAGGGACTGGCGCTAACAGTATCTCTGGCAATATTCACCATCGTTATCTGGGCCAACGCCCTGGGCGCCATGCTGCCGATCGTGGCCGCCCGGCTGAAGATCGACCCGACCGTTGTCTCCGGTCCGGTGATGAGCACGCTTGTGGATGCGACCGGTCTATTCATTTATTTCACGGTAGCGCGCCTCATTATGGGGTTATGATGGAGGGATGAAGATCTCATGCTAAAAACGATCATCTTAACCGGGCTGCGGGCCGTGCCCATTTTTATTTTCATGACCATCCTGGTGGGCATCTTCTACCGCCAGGCGACGCTGCGATTGAGATGGCATTCCTGGGCGGCGCTCGCCGCCGGGATCGCCCTGGTCGCCGCCCTGGTTGTTACGCTGACGCCCAACGACCTGGGCGAGGAGCACGTAGTTCTGTGTGAGCTGGCGGCGCCAACTCGATTAGGACTGCTCGAGCTGCCCAGGATCAACCAATCATCCCTGAATGCCCTGCTTCTGCTGCCTTTTGGCTTTTTCAGCGCCCTGGCTGCGCCCAAAAAGTGGACCGCCGCGCTGGCGGTGGTAATCGTCCCGCTGGGCATCGAACTGACCCAGGCGCTCCTGCCCCTCCTTGACCGCTACTGCACCGTCCAGGATTTCGTCGACAACGCTAGCGGCGGTCTGGTCGGCGTAGCCTTCGGAGTCGTAATCCAGTGGGTGGTGAGGTGGAGCGTGGGGCGTGAAGCGTGAAGCGCACTCCGTGCAGCGGTGGGGTGCGCCGCTGTCCTGCTACTGCCAGATATCCTTGCATTTTGTTTCTTTCGTCACTTGCCAGGGGGAACCATTCTCCGTAAAATAATAATCGACGTATAAACATAATCCACAAGGGGCTTCATCATGTCTGTAGATAGTGTGCTCGACCAACCTCGCCTCAGCTTTCTCGCGCTCCTATGGGGGATGATCCGCCACCCTTATCCTACACTGGAAACCATCAGCCAGAGCAGCAAGCGCACCTGGATCGTCATCGCGCTTCTGGCAGCCATCACCGTGGTATTGCTGGTTGTTGCTGCTGCGCCCATTTCGGCGCGCCTGGCTCGAGAGGCGATCCAGGCGCAACTGGAATCGCAGCCGGGTTTTTCCTCAAACAGCGAGGATCCCGAAATGCAAGCGCGCATCAGCCAGTTTACAGGCAATCCATTTCTCACCATGGTCGTGCCAGGCATCACCGGGGTGATTGGTCTGCTCATCGGCTGGCTGGTATGGTCCGGCAGCCTCCACTTGCTCAGCGTGATGGCCGGTGGCGACAGTCATTTTGGGAATATGTGGCAGGCCGTTGTTTGGAGCTACCTGCCCCTCATGCTGCGCAATGGGATACAGACCATCTTCATCTTGCTAACCGGAGAACTGGTCGCTAACCAGGGGCTTTCCGGATTGGTGGCCGAGGAGCGCAGCGTCTCCGATTTGATGGCCTCCCCGCCGGGCGCTGGCAGCCTCGCCCTCCAGTCGCTGCTCGCGCAGATCGACCTGTTTAACATCTGGAATTTCATCCTGCTCTTCCTCGCCGTGATGGCAATCGCCCGCCTGTCGCGGCGAAAGGCGTTTTGGATCACTCTGGGCGTGTGGGGCGGCCTCACAGCCGCACGCATCCTGTTGGCCATCGTGCCTGCCTGGCTGGCGAGTGGATTCGCATGAGCCCTGAAGTGCCGCCGGAGGTGGTCG
>Ga0209640_10005165_pt1 | contig 11420 bp, 4 predicted proteins | sample RifCSP10_1_FD_184018 | JGI IMG/M metagenome (GOLD analysis project Ga0209640, IMG submission 184018) | Soil microbial communities from Rifle, Colorado - Rifle CSP2_sed 10_1 (SPAdes) (version 2) | ecosystem: Environmental > Terrestrial > Deep subsurface > Rock core/Sediment | place: Rifle...
TTCCGCGTCCTTGCGCCTTGCCCTGCACTTCGAAAATCGCACACTCCACCGCGTCCAACTGCGGATTCTAGGTTTAAAGAGCGACGCGGAAACGCTATTGTTCAACCAGAGAATTTCAGCGTCAAACGCGTTTGAACTGCCTTTGCAATTTCTGATGGTGTTTGCGCAAACACAGGAAAAATCCATCCAATTGCCGCTCGGAATGCTGCCAGTACTCCAAGGGGCCTGCGTGATGCCTTGCGGGTAAAGAGGACGCTTCCCTTTTCCGCTGAGTAAGGATAGATTCCGTTCATGCCCCGACTAGCCAGAAACGTCTTCGCCGGTATCCCCCACCACATCACCCAGCGTCGGAATCGTCGTGAGGATGTCTTTTTCTCGGACGAGGATCGCAATATCTATTTGGAATGGCTTAGCGATTATGCTCAGAAGTACAAGGTCGAAATTCTTGCCTATTGCCTATTGCCTGATGACCAACCATAGACACATCATCGCCATTCCGTCCACGGAAGAAGGATTGCAACAGGTGTTCAAGCCGTTGCATATGCGCTATGCGCAACGAATTAATCGCGCCAGAGGTTGGAAAGGGCATGTCTGGCAGGGGCGATTTTTCTCTTCTTCGTTGGATGATGCCTATCGTTGGGCAGCGATTCGTTATGTGGAGCGAAACCCCGTCAGGGCGAGGATGGTGCGCAAGGCTGAAAACTATCCTTGGTCCAGCGCTGCCGCTCGTTGCGGATTGAAAGAAGACGGCGTGTTGACGAAAACATCCTTCTGGCAAAGGGAGTTTGAAAGCATAGGTGACTGGTCTGACTGGTTGGCGGAAGGGGATGAGCCTGAGGAAATTGAGGTGCTCCGACGTAACGTGGAAAGAGGGTTACCTTGCGGAGCTGAGAAGTTCATCCGGAAGCTGGAGAATTTGACTGGAAGAACATTGCGATTCAGGCCTCAGGGTCGCCCGAAAATGGAAGCGAATCAGAAGCGTCCCCTTTAAATGCTGCGCGTGCCAAAGGTTGAGGGTGTCGGTGTCGCTCATGGGGTTTCCTTACGATATAGTTTTTCCAGCAATTGATTGGAAAGGCTGCGCGGTGATCTGGCCGGTTGAATTCCGCCTGCGCATCAACGACCAGTGGCGCATCATCTCCCGTTGGGAAAAAAACGATACGCTGGATGTCGAGATCACGGATTACCACAGGTGAGATGAGATGCTACCGAAGAAACGCCCCCGACCCATCCCGGCGAGTTCCTGCTCAAGGAGTTCCTGGAGCCGCTTGGTGTGACCCAGAAGGCATTTGCCGAGCACCTGGGCTGGACCTATGCCCGGCTGAACGAGAGCGTCAACGGCCGGCGCAATATCAGCGCCGATTCCGCCCTTACCCTGGGCGAGGCACTCAAGACCGGGCCGGAGTTCTGGCTCAATCTGCAGCGGGACTGGGATCTGTGGCACGCCATGGATTCCCACCGCAAGGTGGCGCCGCTGAGGACAGTCGGTTAAGACAATATTTCTCAAAATTTTTTATAATGGTATTTTTCATGGTATCGACACTCATGACCACCGGAAAACCCGCGCCATTACTGGCTTTTCGCCGCTTGTTTACAATCGAGTGGGAGTGAGTTTCCCGCACATTAAGTAATCCGCTACCGCTTCGTGACCCGCCTGCATTGTGTGGTGACGACCCGTTCGATGCGTTGCAGCGCCGGATAGTCGCCGTAACGTGCTTCGAAGGCTTCCCTCACCGGGACTAGCCTTTCCTGCAGAGCGGCCGCGGTCTCCTGTACCAGATTGCCCAGGAATTGCGGCCGCACATCGCATTGCTTGGCGAGCGCCTACCAGCGGGCGGGTGTGACCACGCTGGGATTGCGCTCTCCGCCGATATCGAAGGCGAGGTGATAGTCGATGCGTTCGATGGCACGGGTGCACACCAGGTCATTAGAAGGGTGCGAGCCGGGTCTGGGGGCGGCTCGTATCTTCGGTCAGGTGCAACAGGGCGAGATTCTTGGCATGGGTCCGAGTTGCCCGCCAGCACGTTGAAAATCTGCCAGCGCAGCAGGTGTTGCGCGTCGATGGCGGGCTCGCTGGAGGCCTCCTGCACCAGGCGGTAGCACTGCGCGAAGGACGGCCCGCCGTGTTCCTGATATTTCTTCTCGTGCCCGTAACCCAGGGCCTGGCAGAAATCTTCCTGGTGCAGCCGCCGCACCTCACCGCGTTCATCCCATACGCGGTCATAGCGGGCGATCTGCGCATAGCGGGTCCGCCCGACGGTGCGCAAGGCGATGTCCACGACCGGCAAGCCGATGGCGGCGGATCAGACAAATTCGCCGGGCGCGAATTTGGACGCGCGCAGCGCGCCCGCAGGGTGAGCGCCAGGGACGGCGCTCACCAACCTCATCATGTTCATGTACCCGGACGTCAACATCTTCCTGCAGATCTTCGCCAACCCCGGCGAGTACGACATCAAACGCATGCTGCTCAACATGATCACGACCAGCCTCTACCTGGGCCTGCCACTGCTATGGAGCGGGATGATTGTGTCAGGGTTGGGGTCCACTTCACCACGACCGGCAATGAAGGACTGATGGAAGGAAAATCAGACCCTGAAAAACTCTTGAAGAACAATTAGTAGTATGGTTTCTAGTGGTCTGGTATGTTGATTGACTGGTGCCGAGGAGAGGGCGGGTTCCTTGCGCTCGACACTAAGTTCGGCGCCGGCAACGACCATGCGAATGGGAGTGAGGGGCATCTGGCAGCGGCGAAGGATGGCTGTTCGGTCTATTTCTCTCGCGCGGAATTTCGGTGCCTTTGAATGCACGGGTCTGGCCACCGGAGACGATGCGCCACTGTTCATTTTCACCTTGGCGACCTTAATTTCTGCCAAAACAGCATCCAAATAATTGTGATTGAATCAGCCGGTAAAGGCTGAAGGTCCGCAAGCACGTGGGATGCGTTTTCGGCAAATACCGGTCATAAGGCCGGGGCTGCGTTGACCATCCAAAGTTCGAGCAAGGAGCATGTCATAGCCATCAAAGAGTTCGGATTTTCGGCGCGCACACGCAATGCGCTGCGTCACGACCGGGATACCGAGTTGCTGCGCGCGGAGCTGTTCAGCATCGAGCAATTGAAGCGTCACGCGATCACGCTGGCCGGCCAGCATCGAGTCGATCCGCGTCCGGGGCCGGACAGGTTGCTGCCACGGCTGGCGGACAACGCGCGGGTGCTGCTGGCCGCGTATGACCTCGTCACCGCGGCCGCCACGCCGGGACAGCGGATCGCACCGGCCGAGGCCTGGTTGCTCGACAATTTCTACCTGATCGAGCAGCAGATTACGCTGGCGCGCCGCCACCTGCCGCGCGGCTACAGCCGCCAGTTGCCGCGGCTGGCCGATGGCCCGTCGGCCGGTTTCCCCCGCATTTACGACCTGGCGCTGGAGCTGATCTCGCACATGGACGGCCGCGTCGACAGCGACAACGCCACCCAGTTCATCGCCGCCTACCAGACCGTCGAACCCTTGAAGCTGGGCGAATTGTGGGCCTTCCCCATCATGCTGCAGCTGGCGCTGCTGGAAAATCTGCGCCGCGTCGGGGTGCGCATCGCCCAGCGGCGCGAGGAGCGCGACGCGGCCATCGCCTGGGCGGACCGCATGCTCGCCACGGCGGAAAGCGAACCGAAACAGCTGATCCAGTTGCTGGCCGAGTTTGCCAACGCCGATGTGCCGCTGACCGCGCCGTTTGTGGAGGAGTTTTACGACCGGCTCCAGGCACAGGGGCCCGCCATGGCCTTCGTTCAAACCTGGGTCGAGCACAAACTGCTGGAACAGGGAGTGACCGCAACCGAGTTGTCGGCGGCGGCCGGCCGCATGGCCGCGGCCAACCAGATCTCCATCGCCAACAGCATCGGCAGCCTGCGCTTCATCGGCGCCATGGACTGGAAGCAGTACGTCGAGTCGCTCAGCGTCGTCGAACAGACCCTGCGCGAAGACCCGATGGCGATGTACGCCGTCCAGGATTTCGCCACCCGCGACCGCTACCGGCATGTCATCGAGGATGTGGCGCGCGGCAGCGCGTGCAGTGAAATGGCGGTGGCGCGCGAGGCCATCGTGCTCGCGCAGGCAGCTGCCGCACAGCGGGGGGGCCAGGACCGCAGCGCGCATGCCGGCTACTACCTGATCGATGGGGGACGGCAGCGCCTGGAGCGTGCGGTCGGCTGCCGGCTGCCGTGGAAATCCCGCATCAGTCGCGCGGGGCGGCACCTCCGCCTGTTCCTCTACCTCGGCCCCATCCTGCTGCTCACGGCACTTGCCGTTGCAATCGTGCTGTCCGCGCTGGGCGGATTTGACGTGCATGACGAACGGCTGTGGTTGTTGGCGCTGCCGCTCCTCATCGGCGCCTCGGCGCTGGCCATCCCGCTGATGAACCTGCTGGTCACGCTCACCCTGCCGCCGCGCGCCTTGCCCCGCATGGATTTTTCCAAGGGGATTCCGGACAGCCATCGCAGCATGGTGATCGTCCCCACCCTGCTGACAAAACCCCAGGACGTCGACGATCTGCTCGAAGCCATGGAGATCCGCTATCTCGGCAATCGCGATCCCAATCTGTTCTTTGCCCTGTTGACGGATTTTCGCGACGCGCCCGAGCAGACACTGCCGGAAGACGCCGCCTTGCTCGCCCACACGCGCGCCGCGGTCGAGGCGCTCAACGCGACCTACCGCGAGGATCGCCCGTGCGTCTTTTATCTGTTTCACCGTCCACGGCTGTGGAATCCGTTCGAGCGGGTGTGGATGGGGTATGAGCGCAAGCGCGGCAAACTGGAGCAGTTCAACGCCCGGCTCAGGGGCGAGGCGCAAACGGCCTTCTCGGACGTCGTCGGCGATCAGTCCATTCTCGCCTCGATCCGGTACGTCATCACCCTGGATACCGACACACAACTGCCGCGCGACGCGGCCCGCACCCTGGTCGGCAACCTGGCGCATCCGCTCAACCGGCCGGTCTACGATGCCGGTAAGGGCCGCATCGTCGAAGGCTACGCGATCCTCCAACCGCGCGCCTCAATCAGCCTGACCAGTGCCGGCCAGTCGCGCTTTACCAAACTGTTCGCGGGTGACTCGGGTATCGATCCCTACACGCGAGAAGTGTCGGATGTCTACCAGGATGTGTTCGGGGAAGGCTCGTTCATCGGCAAGGGCATTTACGACGTGGATGCGTTTCGTCAGGCCGTCGACGGACGTTTTCCGGAGAATCTCATCCTCAGTCACGATTTGCTGGAAAGCGGGTATGCGCGTTCGGCTCTGGTGACCGATGTCGAGCTCATCGAAGAGCATCCAGCCAGCTATGCCATCGAGGCCAGCCGGCGCCACCGCTGGATCCGCGGCGACTGGCAACTGGCCGGCTGGCTGCTGCCGCGCGTGCCGGGGCCACCCGGTCCGAATGGATCGAAGGGAAAGCGGCAAGCCAACCCGCTCTCGGCCCTGTCGCGGTGGAAGCTTTTCGACAACCTGCGGCGCAGCCTGGTGGCGCCGGCGTTGCTTGCCCTGCTGGCCGGGGGATGGCTGCTGGGCCCGGGACCCGTGTGGCTGTGGACCCTGCTGGTGGTGGCAGTGGTGTGCCTGCCCACCGTGCTGTCCAGCGTGATCGAGTTGGTTCGCAAGCCTGAAGAACGCGACTGGCTGGTGCACCTGAGCCTGACCGGCAGATCCGCGGGACGCCCGATTGCGCTCGCCTTGTTAACCCTGGCCTTTTTGCCCTACGACGCGCTGATCTGCCTGGGCGGGATCCTGCGCTCGGGGGTACGTATGCTGTTCACGCGGCGCGGCCTGCTGCTGTGGCAGCTGCCCGCCTACGCACGCCGCAACGCATGCCGCACGCTGGCCGAATTTTTCCGGGAGATGTGGATCGCGCCGATTCTCGCGCTGGCGCTGGGTGTGGCATTGGCCATGGCCAGCCAACCGGCATGGCTCTACGCTGCCCCTATCCTGGTGCTGTGGCTGGTGTCGCCCGCCGGCGGCTGGTGGATCAGCCGGCCGCTGACTGCCCGCGCCCCGGGCTTGAGTGTCGATCAGCAGGCCTTCCTGCGCACCGCGGCCCGGCGCACCTGGCGTTACTTCGCGGACTTCGTCGGTGCGGATGACAACTGGCTGCCGCCCGATAACTTCCAGGAGCACCCGGCGCCGGCCATCGCCTCGCGCACCTCGCCTACCAATATCGGCATGGCGTTGCTGGCCGACCTGGCGGCGGTCGATTTCGGTTATCTCACCGTCGGCGAATGCCTGCAGCGCATCGGCAATACCTTGGCCTCGATGGAAAAGCTGGAACGCTACCGTGGCCATTTCTACAACTGGTACGACACCCGCACGCTGCAACCGCTGCATCCGCGATACATCTCGTCGGTGGATAGCGGCAACCTGGCCGGCTGTCTACTCACCCTGCAGGCGGGACTGCTCGAGTTGAAAGATCAGCCAGCGCTGTCGTCAAACGCGGTGCAAGGGCTGCAGGACACCCTGCAGGTGCTGGCCGAGCAGCTGCCTGCCTCCGCCCCCGAGCTGGCGAAAAAGACCCGCGTGCTGCACGACGCCCTGCGCGCACTCACGCTGGACGGACCGCCGCTGACACTGACTGCTGCCACCAGCGCATTGAACGAGATACACCGCATCGGCGGCGAGTTGGTTGCATGGCTGCCGGCGGATATCGACATCGATGGCGAACTTTATTACTGGGCTCGGGCATTCGACCAGCAATTCCGTGCGCTTCGCGATGAACTTGGATTTTTGGTGCCTGGGCATGAGCAGGGGCCGTGGCCGGGCAACGTCCTCCCGACCCGGATGGAGCTGGCCGGCGCAGGTGCAGCCGGCACGGGCGCGCGGACCCAGCTCGATATCATCGACGACCTGATCAATCGTTGCCGCGCGCTGGCCGTGATGGATTTCGAGTTTCTCTACGATGCCGCGTGCGGTCTGCTGGCCATCGGTTACGACGTCGGCGAACGGCGCCGCGATCCGACCTGCTACGACCTGCTGGCCTCTGAAGCGCGCCTGGCCAGTTTCCTGCTCATCGCGCAGGGACAGATACCGCAGAAGCATTGGTTCTCGCTCGGCCGCCTGCTGACCAGTCATGGCGGCAACGTGAGCCTGATTTCGTGGAGCGGCTCGATGTTCGAGTACCTCATGCCGCGGCTGATCATGCCGAGTTACGCGAACACCTTGCTGGAGCAGACCTGCAAGGCCGCGGTGTCGCGCCAGATCGAATACGGCCGGCAACGCGCCGTGCCCTGGGGTATTTCCGAGTCCTGCTATAACGCCACCGACATGCACCAGGTCTATCAATACCGTGCGTTCGGCGTGCCGGGTCTCGGCTTCAAGCGCGGGCTGGGCGACGACCTGGTCATCGCACCTTACGCCAGCGCGCTGGCGCTGACGGTGATGCCGCGTGAAGCGTGCCGCAACCTGCAGACGCTGGCCGAACAGGGCTTTCTGGGCGCCTACGGCTTCTACGAGGCGGTCGATTACACGCCTACGCGGGTGCCGCGCGGCAAGCCGCACGCCATCGTGCGCTCGTTCATGGCGCATCACCAGGGCATGAGCCTGTTGGCCTTCGCGCATGTATTACTCGACCAGCCGATGCAGCGCCGTTTCATGTCCGACCCGCTCGCGCGGGCGACCGAACTGCTGCTGCAGGAGCGGGTGCCGAAGAAGGGCGCCACCCTGCACCCGCACGCGGCCGAAGTGAGCGCCGCCGCACGCCCGCCCAGCGCGGATGCCGGCGCGATCATGCGCGTGTTTACCGACCCGAACACGCCGATCCCTGAAGTTCACCTGTTGTCGAACGGCCGCTATCACGTCATGGCGACCCATGCCGGCGGCAGCACCAGCCGCTGGCGCGACCTCGCCGTCACCCGCTGGCGCGAGGACGCCACCTCCGATGGCTGGGGCACCTTCATTTACCTGCGCGACCGCGACAACGGAAAATATTGGTCGACAGCGCACCAGCCGACCCTGCGCCGTGCCGACCACTACGAGGCGATCTTCGTCAAGGCGCGCGCCGAATACCGGCGGCGCGATCACGCCATCGAAGCGCACACCGAGATCAGTGTTTCCCCGGAAGACGACGTCGAGATCCGCCGCGTCACGCTCACCAACCAGTCGGCGCGCACCCGACACATCGAGGTGACGAGCTACGCGGAAGTGGTGCTGGCGCCGTTGAATGCCGACCTCGCGCACCGCGCCTTCAGCAACCTGTTCGTGCAGACCGAAATCCTGCCCGAGCGTCAGGCGATCCTCTGCACCCGGCGTCCGCGTACGCCGGGCGAGCAGGCGCCCTGGATGTTCCACCTGCTGGCCGCGCCGGGCGCCACGGCCGACGAACCGTCTTACGAGACCGACCGTGCCCAATTCATCGGGCGCGGCCGAACGGCGGCCAACCCGGTGGTGCTCGACAGCCGCGACAGCCCATCGACGTTGTCGAACACGGATGGATCAGTGCTCGATCCCATCGTGGCGATCCGCCGCACCCTGACCCTGTCACCCGACGAATCGGTGAGCGTGCAGATCATCTCCGGTGTCGCGGACACGCGCGAGGCCGCCTTGGCCCTGCTCGAAAAATATTGCGACCGCCACTTCGTCGAGCGCGCGTTCGAAATGGCCTGGTTCCAGAGCCAGGAGGTGCTGCGCCACCTTAACGCGAGCGAAGCCGATGCCCAGGTCTTTGGCCGCCTGGCCAGTTCCGTCATTTACGGCAATGCCTTGCGCCGCGCCGCGCCCGGCATCATCGCCCGCAACCGGCTGGGACAGTCCGGGCTGTGGCGCTTTGGCATCTCGGGCGATCTGCCGATCGTGCTGCTGCACATCGGCGACCTCAATCGCATCGACCTGGTCAAGCAGGTGCTGCAAGCCCATGCCTATTGGCGCATGAAGGGCCTGGCCGCCGACCTGGTGATCGTGAACGAGGATTTCTCGGGCTACCGGGCGGTGCTGCAGGACCTGATCATGGGGCTGATCAACGCGGGGCCCGAAGCGCAGGTGCTCGACAAACCGGGCGGGGTTTTCGTACGGCGCGCCGAAGAGCTTTCCGAGGACGAGCGGGTGCTGCTGCAGACAGTCGCCCGCGCCGTGATCACCGATACCGCCGAGACATTGAAGGAGCAGTTGGAACGCCGCGTGCCGGCAGAGCGCTTGCCGAACCGTCTGGAGCCATCGCGGCAACCGGCCGCTGAACCGGTCCATCCACTGGCGGTGCGCGAGCGCATTTTCAGCAACGGCCTGGGAGGTTTCACGCCCGACGGGCGCGAATACGTCGTCACCCTCGAACCGGGGCAAACCACGCCCGCGCCGTGGGCCAATGTGATCGCCAGCCCGCACATCGGCACGGTCGTCAGCGAGAGCGGGAGCGCGTATACCTGGGTGGAAAACGCGCACGAGTTCCGCCTCACCACCTGGCACAACGACCCGCTCTCCGACAGCAGCGGCGAGGCGCTCTACCTCCGCGACGAGGAAACAGGTGCATTCTGGTCGCCGACGCCGCTGCCCGCCCGCGGCCGCTCCGGTTATGTGTGCCGGCACGGCTTCGGCTACAGCGTGTTCGAACATTTTGAGTCCGGCATCGCCTCGGAACTGTTCACCTACGTCGCCATGGACGCGCCGGTGAAGTTCGTGGTGGTCAAGCTGCACAATCAATCGCAGCGCGCACGCAGCCTGTCGCTCACCGGGTACTGGGAACTGGTGCTCGGCGAGTGGCGCCACGCCAATCTGATGCACATCGTCACCGAATCGGATCCGCAAACCGGCGCGCTGTTCGCCCACAATGCCTACGGCCGCGAATGCGCCAACCGGGTGGTGTTTGCCCAGGTTAGTGAGCGGGAAAGGACGGTGAGCGGAAACCGCTCCGAGTTTATCGGCCGCAACGGTTCACTGGCCAGGCCGGCGGCGATGCGCCGCAAGCGCCTGTCGGGCAGGGTCGGCGCCGGCCTCGATCCGTGTGCCGCGATCCAGACCCGGATTGAACTGGCCGCAGGGCAGGAACGTGAGGTTGTGTTCGTGTTCGGTGCGGCCGCCAACGCTGACGAAGCGCGGCAGTTCATCCAGCGCTTCGGCGGATGGGCAAGCGCGCGGCAGGCGCTGGAAACGGTGTGGGAACACTGGAACCGCACCCTGGGCGCGGTGAATGTGGATACACCCGACCCCGCGCTGAACGTGCTGGCCAACGGCTGGCTGGTCTATCAAACCCTGTCCAGCAGGCTGTGGGGTCGCAGCGGCTATTACCAGTCCGGCGGCGCCTACGGTTTCCGCGACCAGCTGCAGGACACCATGGCGCTGATCCATGCGACACCCTGGCTCGCCCGCGAGCAGCTGATCCGGCACGCCGGGCGCCAGTTCCTCAAGGGCGACGTGCAGCACTGGTGGCATCCGCCCAACGGGCAGGGCGTGCGTACCCATTTCTCCGATGACTATCTGTGGCTGCCGTATGCGGCCTGCCGTTATGTGCGAACGACCGGTGATGCGGGCGTGCTCGACCAGTCCATCCCTTTTCTGGAAGGCCGCGAGCTGTATGCGGAAGAGGAGGCCTACTACGACCAGCCGCAACGGTCGGCGGAAGCGGCCAGTCTCTATGAACATTGCGTGCGTGCCATCAAACACGGCCTGCGCTTTGGTGAACATCAATTACCGCTGATGGGCTGCGGCGACTGGAACGACGGCATGAATCTCGTCGGCCGCGACGGTAAGGGCGAAAGCGTGTGGCTGGCGTGGTTCCTGGTCGAAAACCTTGAGCTGTTTGCCGGCCTGGCGCGCAGCCGGGATGACGCGGCCTTTGCCGACGCGTGCAGCGTTCAGGCGACGCTGTTGCGCAGCAACATCGAGGCCCAGGCCTGGGACGGTAACTGGTATCGGCGCGCTTACTTCGATGATGGCACCCCCCTGGGTTCGTCCACCAACGACGAATGCCAGATCGATTCGATCAGCCAGAGCTGGGCGGTGATTTCCGGCGGTGGCGATCCCGTGCGCGCCCGCCAGGCGATGATGGCGGTGGACCAGCGCCTGGTGCGACGCGACAAGCAGATCATCCAGCTGCTCGACCCGCCCTTCGACACATCCGGCCTGGAGCCCGGTTACATCAAGGGCTACATCCCCGGCGTACGCGAGAACGGCGGCCAATATACCCATGCCGCGATCTGGACCACGATGGCGTTTGCCATGCTGGGCGACACGGAACGCGCCTGGGAATTCTTTGCCATGCTCAACCCCATCCATCACGGCAGTACGGCGGATGCCATCGACCGCTACAAGGTCGAGCCCTACGTTATGTGCGCCGACATCTATGGCGTGTCGCCGCATACCGGCCGCGGCGGCTGGACCTGGTATACCGGCGCGGCCGGCTGGATGTACCGGCTGACCGTGGAAACCCTGCTGGGCCTGCAACTGGAAGTGGACCATCTGCGCATT
>Ga0209640_10005166_pt1 | contig 11420 bp, 10 predicted proteins | sample RifCSP10_1_FD_184018 | JGI IMG/M metagenome (GOLD analysis project Ga0209640, IMG submission 184018) | Soil microbial communities from Rifle, Colorado - Rifle CSP2_sed 10_1 (SPAdes) (version 2) | ecosystem: Environmental > Terrestrial > Deep subsurface > Rock core/Sediment | place: Rifle...
CCACGAGAAAGACGCGCACCTGGGGCGCGGGCTCGGCCTTCAGGAGGTTGAGGGCGAGGCGGAGCGCGTTGTACGAGCGCTCGCTGCCGTAGGGGGCGTCGTTGAGGATGAGGAGAACCTGTTGCGCCATGGGGAGGGGCTTCCCGTTCGCGGGGCATCAAGGTTGCGCCCTTTCCGCACGGGGCGCGCCTCGCGGTCAGTAGTCGAGCTCTCCAAGCTGCCGCACGCGCTCCGAGATCGGGGGGTGGCTTTGGAAGAGCCCCCCGACGCGCCGGCCCGAGAACGGGTTCACGATGAAGAGGTGCGCGGACGCTTCGCGGGCCACGCGCATGGGCTTGCCGCGGTTCGCGTAGTCCAGTTTGAGGAGCGCCTTCGAGAGCCCCGTGGAGTCGTGGAGGATCGAGGCGCCCGTGCGGTCCGCGCCGTACTCGCGCCGCCTCGATACGAATGCGCGGATGAGCGCGGCCGCGATCCCGGCGACGAGCGAGAGCAGGATGTACGCGGCGATGCCGCCGCCCCCGCGGCCGCCGCGGGAGGTCGCGGCCATCCCGCCGAACTGGATGATGTAGGCGAAGAAGGCCGCGACGGTCGCCACGGCGGTCATCACGAGCGTGTCGCGGTTCTTCACGTGGGAGAGCTCGTGGGCCACGACGCCCTCGAGCTCATGCGGGGTGAGCAGGTCGAGGATGCCCGTCGTGAAGCAGACGACGCCGCGCTTCGGGTTGCGCCCGGTCGCGAAGGCGTTTGGCGACCCTTCGCGCATGACGCCGACCTTGGGCTTGGGCACGCCCGCGGCCTTGGCCACGCGCTCCACGAGCGCGTGGAGCTCGGGGGCTTCCTCGGGCGCCACAAGGCGCACCCGGTAGCCCATGAGGACGAGCTTGTCGGAGAGGAAGTACGTGACGAGGTTGAGGGCGACGGCAAAGCCCGTGAACATGAGGATGTAGCCCAGGCTCCAGACGGGCAGGAAGAGCGCGAGGGCGCCGGCCACGGCGTAGATGATGAGGAACACGACGGCGAACACGCCGAAGGTCTTGGCAAAGGAGGAGGCTTGGGACATGCGGCGGACTTCCCTTGAGGGTAAAGGGCCTCCTCTAAACTAATGAACCTAGGGTTCAGGTGTTGGAATCGTTAACACGCGTTTGACGGCCTGCCGCGCGGCGCGCTTCCGGCGGCATCAGCGTACCAAAACGGGCCGGTTTGCGGCGCGAAAGGGCGAAGTCTGGCGCGCCGCGCCGAGGGCGAGCCAGCACTCCCGGCGAAGTCCGCCATGCTTATATCGGGCATCCCCCTTGCCCGCGCCGCTTGGAAGGTGTGGCGCTTGCGGAAAAGACTCAGCATGCTCTCGGTTGTGGGACTTCTCATCGTCTCGATTCTTTCCCCGGCGGCCTTCGCCTTTCAGGAGCTCGAGCTCCAAGCGTCGACCGACAGCCTGCAGGCCGCCGGCCGCACGACCGTCGACGCGCTCTTCTGGCGCTCGGGGTTCGGCGCCACGCTCCTCGGCGGCCCCACACACGCAGGCAACCAGACGAGCTTCACCGTCCGGCAAACCTCCTATGAGAACCTCACGGGCGGGACGACGCCCGTCGGCGTGCGCCCGATTTTCCTCGAGTACGCGTCGAAGGCGGATCTGAAGTACCTTGACCCCACGCAGAACGCCTCGGACTACGGGACGCAGCGGTGGAACGCGTCCGGCGCCGCCCTCGAAGTCACGGCCGAATCGCTGGGGCTCGGCGCGGCCGCAGACGCCGCCTGGGCCGGATACCTGCTGCGAACGAACCACTATGCCAACGGCACGCAGGCTCCCAGTGCGCCCCTCGTCGGCGCCACGGCCGCCGACGGCGTCCTCGGGCTCTGGCTCACCGACGCCCTCGTGGACCGCCTCAAGGCGATCGAGATGGGGGCCGCCTTCAACGGCTCGGCGCTTGGCGCCTTCAACCTCACCGACGAGGCGCTTGGGGACAACAACGCGTCGAACGGCTGGCAGGTCGTCCCCCAACGGATGGCCGTGAACCTGTCGAACGACACGGAGCCCCTGTTCCTCGGCTTCGTGCCGGCGGACAACGCCACCACGGTGCGCGGCCAGGCCGCGGTCATCCTGGGCCTTGCCGAGGTCGTCGTGTTCTCGGACCCTGCCGGCGCACACGCCTCGCTCTTTGACGGGGACCCGTTCGACGCCTCGCTCTATGCCTCCGCCCACCCCCTTCTTGTCGCTGCCGTGCAAAACGCGGAGGCCGCGCTCTGGGACGCGACCGCAGGCGCCTACACGCAAGCCGGCGGCAACACGACGACGGGCGACCTCGCGCTCTACGTCCAGGCTCTCGCGCGCGCGGAGGAAGCCGCCGACGCCTCGTTCAAGGCGAATGCGACGGCCGCGCGCGAGCGCGCGTTTGGGGCGCTTACGGCCCTTGCCGACGCCTACGGCGCGTTCCCGGCGTCGTACGAGGTGTCGGGCTCCACCCTCACGGCGAATTGGTCGACGATTACGCTCGCCACGCAGGGCGCCGCGCTCGAGGCCCTTGCGTCCGTGTCCGGCCTGACCGGACTTGAAGCGCACCGTGCCTGGATGCTCAAGGCCGGCGCAGGGCTCGAGTCGCGCCTCTTCTGGAACCTCAGCTACCATGCGGCCACGCCCGAGCCTGCGACGCCCACGGTTGGCGCGGGGGCGGTGGCCGCCACGCTCGCGGGCCTTCGCGACCTCGCCCTCACCGGCGAGGAGCCCCTCGCGGTCTGGCGCCTCGTGAACGCCACGCAGCGGTTGTTCACCGCCGCCCCGCTCACGCTCTCAGGGACCCAAGCGCCGCCCGTGGTCGGCGCCTCCTTCCTGTGGAACGTCTCGTCCACGGCCCCCCTGGGCGGCGCCACGGACTTCGACGCGGCGGGGGCGCTCTACGCGTCCCTCGAGTTCCTCACGCTCGGGCCCGAGTTCTACGCGGCCGTCGGCGGCGGCGTCTCGGTCACGGAGCGCGCGGCCCTCGTGCTCCACAACGCGACCGCCTCGGATGTCGGCGCAATTGTCGATTCCCTCGACCTCCAGGTTGCCGCGCTCCAGGCGCAGGTCGCGGCTCTCCAGGCGTCGTTTGACGCGCTGAACAGCAACATCACGAATATCACGGACCGGCTCAACCTCTCGCTCGAGAACGAGACGATCGACCTTGCGCGCATCGCAGACCTGCAAGCGAACCTCACGGCCCTGCGCTACGTCGTCGAGAACGCCACGCACAACGAGACGGTCTCCGTCGATGCGCTGGCCTCCACGCGGCGCGACTTCGACAACCTGACGGCCAATTTCACCGCGGTCTCCTACAACCTCTCGCTCGCGCTCCAGAACGCCTCCGTGCTCGCCGGCCGCCTGAACCTGACGCTGGACGAACTCGACCTCTCGAAGACGGCCCTTACGAACGCGAACGCGACGGCCGACCAGCGCGCGAAGGAGGCGGCCTCCGCCGAGTCGCGCACGGCCGCGGCCGCGGCGGTCGGGATTGTCGTCGGCCTTGCCGCCATGTTCTTCCTCCAGTGGCTCGGCATCTTCCCGAAGACCCGCGCGCCCCGGCCGCCCGAGGCGAAGGGCAAGGACGAGAAGGACGCGAAAGCCCGCGACGAGAAGTGAGCGCACAACCGGCGCCACTCGACGATCGCGCGAGCCGCGCCCCGCTTGCGAAGGTTCAAGACCCCCCGCCATCCTTGGAACGCCGTGGGCCCCCGCGACAAGGTGGCCGTGTCCCCGTACCGGCTCGACGGCCTCTTCCAGGAGATCCCCAAGGACGTCGTCATCTACGACTCGACGCTGCGCGACGGCGAGCAGATGCCGGGCGTCGCCTTCGCGCCCGCCGTGAAGCTCGAAATCGCCCGCGCGCTCGACGAGGCCCGCGTCCCGCAGATCGAGGCGGGCTTCCCCGCGGTCTCGCCCTCCGAGGCGGCCGCGGTCAAGCAGGTCGCGGGCGCCGGCCTCGACGCTGAAGTCCTTTGCCTCTCGCGGCTCAAGCGCGACGACGTCGATGCGGCCGCCGACGCCGGAGTCGACATGGTGCTCCTCTTCGTGCCGGCCTCGCCGATCCAGCTGCGCGTCAAGCTCAAGAAGACCGTCGAGGGGATCCTGCCCGAGGTCACCCGCGTCACGGAATATGCGACCTCGCGCGGCCTGCGCGTGGGGTTCTCGACCGAGGACTCGACGCGCGCCGACCTCATGGACCTCATCCGCATCTACCGCGCGGCGATCGACGCGGGCGCCGAGCGCGTGGGGATCACGGACACCGTGGGCTGCACGACGCCCAACGGCCTTGCCCAGCTCGTCCAGAAAGTGCGCCGCAGCCTCAACGACTTCCCGCTCTCGATCCACCTCCACAACGACTTCGGGCTGGCGAATGCCAACGCGGTCGCCGGCGTCCTTGCCGGCGCGCGCTTTGTGACCACGACCGTGAACGGGATCGGCGAGCGCGCGGGCAACGTGCCGCTCCAGCCCTTCGTCTTGTCCTGCGAGCTCCTCTACGGGATCCCGACGGGGATCGAGCTCGAGCACCTCAAGGCGCTCTCCGAGCTCGTCGCCGACCGCAGCGGCGTGGCCGTGCACCCCAACGCGCCCGTCGCGGGCTCGAACGTGTTCAGCCATGAGTCGGGGATCCACGTGAAAGCCGTGATGGAGGACCCGGCAACCTACGAGCCCTACCCGCCGGAGCTTGTGGGGCAGCGGCGAACCCTCGCGCTTGGCAAGCACACGGGCGAAGCCCACGTGAAGGCTGTCCTCACGGGGCAGGGTGTTCGCCTGGCCGACACGCAGGTCGACGCGGTCACGATGAGGCTGAAGGAGCTCGGCGAGCGCAAGGGGAGCGTGACCTTCGACGAGTTCTGGCAGCTCGTCGACGAGGTCACGGGGCAGAAGCACCGGGTGAGGGCGCGATAGCCCTCGCCTCAATAGGCATCGAGGAATTCCTCGGGCGTAATTCCCGCGATTTCTAGCGCGTCCTGGACGGCCGGCCTGTACATCGTGCCGTGGAAGGCCACGAAAAGTTTCTGGCCGGTTTCCACGTGGACAAGCGTCACGTGGCTCCCTCGCGAGGACCCGACGACCCAGCCCAGCCGCCTCATCGTGCGCAAGAATCGTCGGCCGTCGATTTCACCGGGCAACCTCGCCATGGACTTCAACCGTCACGAGCTTGGCATTCGAAGGGCGTTCCGGGTGGGGACGGGCCCGACCTCCGGGGCTGTCTTCGAGGTACAGCTGGAGGCTTTCTCTCACCAACTTCAAAGCTTCACGCTCGGACGTGGCGCTGACTACGATGGGGTGACCGGGGACTGTCGCCGTGTACGATCGTGTTTCTCGATCGTACTTGACGAGAACCTGAAACTTCACGGCCACTCTTCGTCACAGCGACTATTTATCCCCTTACCTGGGGTGGGCGAAAGCTGGAACCCACGGGCCCGAAAGAGATCCCTTTGACCCCATCGCGCAATTGGAGGTCGCCGGAGGGAACGCCCCTCTCCTTTATGACCCTCCACGGGGCTCCGCATCACCCCGCGTTGGAGGTATTGCCCTGTTCGAGGATTTGGAGGTCGGAACCCTCGAAGACGCGAAGGTCCCCACGATCTACTCGCTCGGCTTCACGGAACGCGCAAAGCGCCTGCAGGCGGGCGTGAAGAAGGCGCACCGGTGGCTCGAGCGCCTCTTCCGGATCGATGCGAAGACCTACCTCGCCGTCCTCGACGACGCCGACTGGCGCGCGTCCTGCATCCCGCCGTACGGCCGCCCGCACACCGTGTGGGACGGCCCGCGGGGGTTCATCGTCGCCTCCTACGACTACCACGACGTGATGATCGACGCGATGCTGCGCATCGTCGCGCAGGCGCCCCCCTCCCTCGAGCGGGACTTTCGCGCGCTGCGCGGCGCCGACGAGAAGAACATCATCCGCTTCATGGACCTCGTCGTCACGGCCCACGAGGTGTGCCACATCTTCATCGGCGAGCGAAGGCTTGCGATGGGCCCCGACTGGCTGCCCGAACTCTTCGCCCACTACCTCACGTATGCGTTCCTCAAGCAGACCTCGCCCGCCGACGCGAAAGTCTGGAAGCTGTGCGAGGACATCTGGGCCTCGGCGGGCGACCTCCAGTACCGCAAGCTCGAGGATTACGAGATCCACCACCCCGACATGCCGATCGAGAACTACCTCTGGTTCCAGGGGAAGTTCAACCAGCGGGGCGTCCAGATGTACAACCGGATGGGCGTGCGCTTCGCGCAGCGCGCGGTCGAGGAGTTCGCCGTGACCGACAGGGAGGTCAACCGGCGGCTCAATGATATCTCCGGTGACTGGGGCAAGTGGATCGGGACGTTCGGGTGACCCCCGAAGCCCGCACCCTATATTCCCGCCTTGATGTCCTCGATGTACTGCTGCACTTCGTCGAGCCACCGGTTCATGTCCTCCTCATGGGGCAGGAGCCCTCCGTAGAAGCACGCGCCGTGGAGGCGGTCGGCGAAGAAGGCGAACTGTTTGTGAAGGTCGTGCCGCCCGACCTTCTCGAGGAACTCGTGGCGGTCCTGGTGCCCTTGGGGGCCGGGCGTTGGCATTTGACCGCGCGCGCGCATGGCAAGGTCAGTCGCTTGAACCGCCGCGTTCCAGCCCTTCTCGGCGGCGTCCCTGATCTGGATCGGGTGCTGCCGCTTGAACCCCTCGCGCGCTTCCTGCCGGGCGAAGGCGAGGAGGTCGTCGGCAAGTTGTGCAAGGCCCTTCGGGCGGGATGCAGGTGCACTCATCGCCTCCGCGTTGGCGAAAGCCCTACATAACCGTTGCGCGAGGGAAATCGGTCACAAGTCATGCCCTCAGGGCACCGTCCGGGGCTTGAGGACTAGAGCCCCTCGCCGTCGATCACCATGCGCTTCTTGCGCCCGTCATTCTGGATCTGGCGCGTGAACGGCGTAAACGCCTCGGCAACCGCAAGCACGGTCTCCGCGTGCAAGGTGAGGCTCTCGAAGCTGAAGCTCGAGCGCCCGGTCGCCATGAGGCAGTAGATGATCACCTGGTCGAGGAGGTGGGCGTCGACATCGACGTCCGCGCGCAGCGCGCGCGCGATCCCGTCGGCGGCGACCTCGCCGAGGCGCTCCGCGGGGTAGCCCGGCCGCCCCACATCCGAACCGCCGAGAGCCCCGCAGCGGCGCGGCGCCCACAGGGTCGCGGAGACCCCTTCCCCCGCGGCCTCGACAAGGTCCACGCGGACCTCGCGGAGCGCGAGGCCCTGGAGCCTGCGCGCGATCGCGCGCCGTGTGCGGTCGGTCACGTCCTGCGGGAGCCTTGAGCAGGCGATCTCGCCCTCGATGAGCGCGCGCGGCTGTCCGCCCGTGGGCGCAAGGGGCTTCAAGGACCCTGCGGGCTCGACGGTCACGCGCACCTCGCCGCCGCCCTGGGGGAAGAAGCCGCGGCGCAGGACCTCGACCTTCAGGTCCGCGCCGAAGGTGCGCAGGACCGGCACGAGGACGCGCTCGAAGTACGTGATCGTCGGCGCGTTCCAGACATCCGTGCCGCCCCGCACGGTGACCTCGACGCGCTCGCCGCAGGAGACGGCCGGCGGCAGGCACGCTTGGAGCACGAGCGCGATCGACCCGGCCGTCCCCACATCGAAGGCGAAGGTGCCGCCTCGAAGGTGCTCGGGGCGGAAGCGGAGCTCCGTTGAGCCGACCTCGGCGCCCTCGAGCTCGGCCCCGCAGAGCGCGCCCACCGCGCGCACCGCCGCCACGTGCTGGGCCTTGAGGCCGGGCGACTCGCGCCCCGCGCGGATGTTCGTGATCTTGAGCGAGGACTCCATGATCGCCGAGAGCGCAACGGCCGTGCGCAGCACCTGGCCCCCGCCCTCTCCAACGGAGCCGTCAATCGAGACCACGCGTGCCGACCTGTGGCCCGGCGGATTGTGGGGGGCCGTTTAACCTTTTGTAGGCGCAAGGCGGGCCGCGCGCGAGGTCGGGGCTTCGGCCGGACGTTCCCACCAAACCCTTAATAGCCGCCCAGCCTTTTACGAAATTCGTAAAGGCGTGGTGTCCCCGATGGCCAAGGCCCCCTTCCCCACTTCCCCCCAGCTCCGCGTCCCGCCCCCGGGGCCCAAGGCCAAGGCGATCGTGGAGAAGGACGCCCGCTTCATGGCCACGACGACGAAGTCCCTGCCGCTCGCGATCCGGCGGAGCCACGGCTGCATCGTCGAGGACGTCGACGGGAACTTCTTCCTCGACTTCACCGCGGGCGTCGGCGTCCTGAACACGGGTCACACGCACCCGCGCGTGCTTGCCGCGATCCGCGCCCAGTCCGAGGCTTTCACCCACTACGCGGGCACGGACTACTACTACGCGCCCCAGGCCGACCTTGCCGAGGCGCTCACGAAGGTCGCCCCGGTCGGTGCGGACTCGCGCGTCTTCTTCACGAACTCGGGCACGGAGTCAAACGAGGCGGCGATCAAGCTCGTGCGCCACGCTTCGAAGCGCCAGGGGCTCCTCGCGTTCATCGGCGCCTTCCACGGCCGGACGATGGGCTCGCTTTCGCTCACGGCCTCGAAGAAGGTCCAGCGCGAGGGGTACCTGCCGATGATCGGCGGCGTGTCGCACGTCCCCTTTGCGAACTGCTACCACTGCCCCTACAAGCTCGAGTACCCCTCGTGCGACCTCTGGTGCGTCCACATCCTCGAGGAGGAGTACTTCCCAACCGTGCTTGCCCCCGAGGACATCGGCGCCGTCTTCGCCGAGCCCGTCCAGGGCGAGGGCGGGTACGTCGTCCCCCCGCGCGACTACTTCAAGGAGCTCAAGAAAGTCCTCGACCCCCACGCCATCATGCTCGTGATGGATGAAGTCCAGAGCGGCTTCGGGCGCACGGGCAAGATGTTCGGCTCCGAGCACTTCGGCGTGAAGCCCGATGTCGTCTCCCTTGCCAAGGCGCTCGGCAGCGGCCTCCCGATCGGCGCGATCGTGTACAAGTCCCACCTCGACTGGGGGGTCTCGGGCTCGCACTCGAACACCTTCGGAGGCAACCCGGTCGCGTGCGCCTCGGCTCTTGCGACCCTGGAGACGATCAAGAAGGAGAAGCTCGTCGAGAATTCGGCCAAGCAAGGGCGCCTCTTGCGCAAGCGCCTCGAGGAGGTCCAAGAGGACCACCCGCGGATCGGCGATGTGCGCGGCCTTGGCCTCATGCAGGCCGCCGAGTTTGTGAAGGACCCCCGGACGCGGGCGCGCGACCCCAAGCTCCGCGACGCGGTCATCGAGGAGTCGTTCCGGCGCGGGCTCGTGGTGCTCGGCTGCGGGCGCAACAGCATCCGGTTCATCCCCCCGCTCGTGGTGAGCGCCAAGCAGGTGGACGAGGGGATGGAGATCCTCGACAGGGCGCTCGCGGCCGCCCTTAAGGGCGCAGGGAGTGGTGGGTAGGCGGTCCGGGTCCTTCAGTAGCCGATGACCGTGAGAAGTCCAATTCGCCTGAATTGGCTCCCGTTGCGTGTGAGGACGGCCTCGCAGCCGGCCGCGCGCGCCGTTGACGCCGTTAGCAAGTCCATGGTCGAGGCCGGCCGGCCTCGACCGTAGAGGGCCGCCATCTTCGACGAAGCCGCTCGCGCACGCTCCAGGCCGAAGGGGATGACGACCATACCCGCCAGCATCCGATCGAACCGCTCGGCGTACGTCGCGCGCTCCCGGTCGCTTCGGTGGAGTTCGATTCCTACAAGTGCCTCGTAGGCGTTAACGGAGGTCGTGCAGAACCGGGCCCCCTCCGATTCCAGCGCGGCCATCCGGTCCTTGATGCGATCCTGACCCCGCACGAGGTCTGAGATTGCCGTCGTGTCGAGGCAGATCAACGCCACCGCAAGCGCCCCCGCATTGAGCGTTCGGTGTCCCTGCGCACCCGCGCGATGTTCCGGTCAAGCTCGGCCGATGCCGTGGCCCCGAGCGGCTCAAACGACGCGATGATTTCGGAGAGGCTTTTGCGGTTCGAGGCGAGGCGCAGGACGGCGTCGGAGAAGCTCTCACCGGGGCGCCGCTCGCGGTCGAGGGCGCGATACGCCTCCATCCGGAGCGCCACATTGCGGGAGGCCATGGTTCCACATACACATATGTGGATGTGGAATGTCAACCTGTCGCCGCCCTCCCTGCGAGCTCCAGGGAGGCGCCCCTCACCGGGGCCGCGAGACCATCTGGGCGACGAGCGGGCCGAGGGCGTTATCCGCCCGGGTATGGGCCGGCGCCCAGCCGAGCGCCCTCAGGCGGGCGCTCGATACCCGCTGGTTTGCCATCAGGTGCCGGCCCGTTGCCTCCCCGTGCACGCGGACCGCCTCCTGCGGCGTCGTGGCGGCAGGAGCGGTGGCACCCAGCGCTCCGGCCACCAGGTTCACGAAGGCCCGCAGTGGCAGCGGCTCGTCGTCGGCGGCGAGGTAAACCTCTCCGGCCCTCCCCCTCTCGAGGGCGACCCGGAACGCCTCGCCGCAGTCCTCGATGTGGAGGGGCGACCAGTGGTTCGCCCCGTCGCCCGGCACGCGGTACGTCCCCGCGCGGACCTCCTCGACCATCTCGCGGAACCACCCGCCGTCGCCGTACACCATGCCGGGGCGCAGGACCACGACTTCGAGCGCGCCCGGCTTGTTCGCTTCGAGGGCCGCTCGCTCGGCCTGCCAGTTGAACATCGAATTGCCCGTGGGCTTCACGGGGGTCGCCTCCGTGATCGCCTCCTTGCAGTCGCCGTAGAGCCATGTCCCCGAGCCCACGACGATCCGCCGCGCGCCCACCTTGCGCGCCGTGGCCACGAGGTGGTAGGCGCCGTCGACACGGACCTTGGCGGCCGTGCTCTGCCCGATATCGCGCGACACGCTCGTCGCCGAGGCGGCCAAGTGGACGATCGCCTCGCACCCGCGCGCGGCCTCGAGGAGCGAGGGGATCGACAGGATGTCGCCAAGCGCGGGCGTTCCTCCCGCGCGCCTCACGAGTTCGGCCTTCTCAGGCGTGCGCGCAAGCCCGACGACCACGTGGCCCGCCGCGGCAAGCGCGCGCACGGCGCCAGCCCCGAGGAACCCGCTTGCTCCCGCGACGAGGATTCTCAAAGCCTGCCAGCCATCGCGACCCATGGCAAAATAACGTACGCTAGGCCCTCGGAGCGCCCGCGCACTTACGAAACGATTAAAGGCGCGGCACCCGTTCGTCGCCCGGGTGCGGAAATGAAGCGAATCTCTCTGTGCGTTCTGGGACTCATGATCGGTGCCTCGGCGATTGCCCCCCTTGCGTCCTCCACGGACGCGGGCTTCGCGGTCTGGAGCCTCGAATACCGCAGAGTGGGCGACGAAGGCGGCGGCTGGCCCGGCACCTTCCTCGACGTTGGCCGCGGCGCGGATCACCTGCGTGCGCTCGCCGGCGAATTCTCTCTCGACCTGAGCCGCGTCCTGGCGGCCGGACATTCCGCCGGCGGACAGTTCGCGCT
>Ga0209640_10005167_pt1 | contig 11418 bp, 8 predicted proteins | sample RifCSP10_1_FD_184018 | JGI IMG/M metagenome (GOLD analysis project Ga0209640, IMG submission 184018) | Soil microbial communities from Rifle, Colorado - Rifle CSP2_sed 10_1 (SPAdes) (version 2) | ecosystem: Environmental > Terrestrial > Deep subsurface > Rock core/Sediment | place: Rifle...
GAAATACGCCCTCAGCATCCGGGCCGTGGGATATGAAATGGACGGCCCCCGCGCGGTGGACATCACGGCTCAAACAGCCACCGCCGATTTCCGGCTCCGCAAGACCGAGGATCTCGCTTCCCAGCTCTCGAACGCCGAGTGGCTGATGAGCATGCCCGGCACCGCCGAGCAGAAACACGCGCTGATCAACTGCACCAGTTGCCATACGCTAGAGCGGATCGTGAAGTCCAAGTTCGACACCGAGGGCTTCATAACAGTGATGGCGCGGATGGCCAGCTACGCGCCCGGCTCCTCGCCCCGCTTCCCGCAAAAGCGAATTGCCAGCAGGGAAGGCCCCGTGGAGCCTGAGAGCTTCCGCAAGCAGGCCGAGTGGCTGAGCACGGTCAACCTGAGCACGGTTTCCAAGTGGGAGTATCCGCTCAAGACTCTCCCGCGCCCTACCGGCCGGGCCACCCGCGTCGTGATCACCGAGTACGACCTACCGCGCCCCCTTACCCAGCCGCATGACGTCATCGTTGATCCCGACGGCATTGCCTGGTACTCCGATTTCGGCCAGCAGTATCTCGGCCGGCTCGATCCCAAAACCGGCGCGGTCAAGGAATTCCCGGTGCCGAAACTCAAAGACGGCTTCCCGATGGGCGGCCTCGACATCGAGCTCGACCACGAAGGCAATGTCTGGTACGGGTTGATGCTCCAGGGCGGGCTTGCCAAGTTCGACCGCAAGGCGGAACAGTTCAAGATGTATCCGCTCCCTGACAGCATCAACAGCAACGTCGCCCAGCAGGCCATGGTCAGCCCGGTGAGCCTCAAAGTCGACGGCAAGGTCTGGATGAACAACGTCGGCCTGCGCGGCATCCACCGCATGGACCTCGCGTCGGGCAAGTTCGAAACCTTCGAGCCCTACAAGAACATGGTGAGCGGTGAAAACGGCGGCGGCGGCATGGAAGGCGGCGGGCACTCCGTCTACGGCATCGCTGCGGATTCGAAGAACAACCTGTACTTCATGGACTTCGGCAACCAAAACATCGGCCGGGCGGACGCCAAGACCGGAGCCCTGCAGCTCTTCCCCACGCCGACTCCGGATTCCCGTCCGCGCCGCGGGCGATTCGATTCCCAGGACCGGCTCTGGTTCGCCGAATACCGCGCGAACAAGGTCGCCATGTTCGACACCAAGACGGAGAAATTCACGGAGTGGGCCTTGCCGACGCAGTTCAGCCACCCCTACGACGTCATGGTGGACAAGAACAGCGAGGTCTGGACCGGCGGCATGACCACGGACCGGATCGTCCGCCTCGACACCAAGACCGGCCAGACCACCGAGTACCTCATGCCGCATGAGACCAACCTGCGGAGAGCGCACGTGGACAACAGCACGTCGCCGGTCACGTTCTGGGTCGGGAACAACCACTTCCCGAGCGTCATTAGAGTGGAGCCGCTCGATTAGGCAGCGCCCGAGCTACCGTTCGCCAGTTAAAGCGGCGTCGCAAAAGAAGAATGGCCTTCTCCTCGGAAGAGGCGAAGGCCATTTTTGTGTTGGTGGTTTGTTAAGACCGGTCAGTTTCGATCGTTTCGGTTTTCGTCTCTCAGTCTATTCCATCACTTCCACGTAGCCGATCGTATCGGCGCCGGACCCGGACCACCAGACGCGGTTCGGATTGCTGCGGTCGATCTCGATCCGGCGCATGTCCGTATCAACGCTCGGCAGCGGGAATTCCGCCCAGGTGTTGGTCTTCGGGTCAAAGCGGCCCAGCTTGTCGCCGTAATGCTCGCCGGTCCAGATCAGGTTCCGAGTCGTGTCCACATCCACCGAATAGGGGCCGGAGTTTTCGGTGGGAGTGCGGTATTCGGTCATCTTGCCGGTGCGATAGTCCACCTTCACCACGACGCCGGCCTCGTGCGCGCCCGCCCAGAGGTTGCCCTCCGCGTCGGCGGCCATGCGCCGCAGGTCTGACTTCAAGCTCGGAACCTTGTACCGCGAAAGCTCGCCCGTCTTGGGATCGAGCTTCACCAGCTCGTCCGAGTAATTGCCGACGTACCAGACCGAGTTCCCGCCCCCGATCGCCAGTCCGTATGGGTGGGAGCCTTTGGGCACCGGAAATTCGTTCATTTTTCTCGTGACCGGGTCAAGCTCGATGATCCGGCTGGACGTGATTCCTGATCCCCAGACCTTCCCGTCCATGAACCGGATCGTGTTGATGCCGGAAGTGCCCGAGCTGGGCGGCGGCGGAGCGGGAATCGGATAGGTATTGAACTCACGGCTATTGGGATCGAAATGAACCATGCGGGTGTTGCGGCCGTTATCCATGGTCCAGACGTGGCCCCGCGGGTCCACCGCGATGGCGTTGAGCTGGAAGGGATGCTCTCCCTTCGGAGCGGCATAGCGGGTGTACGCGAGCGCCTTCGGGTCGTACCGCCCGACGTGCCCGGTCCGCTCGCTGACCCAGGCGATCCCCTCCGCATCGACCGCGATGTCATGCGGCTCCACGTCCTTCTGCAAGCGGAACTCCATCACGACGTACTTTGCCTCCGCGCTTTTGAGCAGCGTCCGAGGAAGGTGCCGGTTCGGGTCGGGAGCGGCATCAGCTTCGTCGCGAAGCCGGGGAGCATTCGGGCCGTAATTGGCCGCCAGATAATCCACGATCACGCCCTTCTCGCGGTCGGTGAGCCGAATATTATGGTCCATCAGGTAGAAGCCCATTGTTGTGACCGTCTCTTGCCAGCCGTCCCGGGACTTCCGCGTGGGAACAATCCGCTCCAGGCCGTGGCAGAGCACGCAGCGGCTCGCAAGCAGCGCCTTGGCCTCTCCTTCGGGCATCAGCGCCTTATAGTCGTCCGAGGTCATCTGCTTGCGTGTCACAACCGGTTTCCGGCGCGCGCTCAGCACGACGTCCAGGCTTGCCCGCTGCCCGGTGCGCACGTCGACGGGACCAGACACGTTGCTCTGATACTCGCCGCCGATTCCCTCCACCGTATACCTGCCCGGCAGAAGGTTGGGCGTGCTGTAGCGGCCCTGCTCCTGGCTGACTACCATGAAGGTACGTCCCAGGTCCGCGCTCCGAACCCGCACGAACGCCCCCGCCACGGGCTCTCCCGAAGAGCTCTTCACTACGCCGGATACAGTGCTGCTGGTTTGCGCGGTCAGCGTATGCGGGCTGATCACGATCACGGCCGCCGCCAGCGCCAGGATTGCCGCTGCTCGATACCTCTTGGCCAAATTAAGATGTGTTCGCATGGCTTCGCCTCCTTATCCTATTGCGCCTGTCATCCCGAGGACCGCGGGGACGAGGGACCGGCTCTTCCTAGTTCTTTCTCTGTGCCTCTGTGGCTTCCCCTCTTACGCGCCATAGGTGCTCTGGCAGTACCACGTGATCCCGACATAGAGAACCGTGAAGAGGCCCGGCATCGCGTTCCCGATGCGCGTCAGCGGTCCGAGGGCCTGCGCCGACTGCTCGACCATTTTCCGCTCTTCCGCGAACACCGTTGCGGGCAGGCTTTCTTCGAGGCGCCGGATCACGTGCGCCTTCGCCGCCGTAAGCTGCCGGAAGTTCGCCAGCGCCAGATACCAGCCCAGGCAGAGCAGAATTCCGGTGATGGGAATCACGATGTTCGGGATAGGGTTCTCCGTGATGGAAGGACCCACGATGCTGAAATAGGCCGCCAAGGCCGCGTTCACCCCCAGCAGAAAGCTGTTCACTGAAGCCCGCCGGTCGCCGATGCGCTCGGCGGAATCGATGTACCAACGATACGTATCGAGCAGGTAGTCCTGGCTCGCCCCACCCTCGCGCGAAAGCCCCATTCCCGGCTGTTGCACCGCTCGCTCCATGTTGCCCTCCTGTCGGATCCAGATTGCGGACGATCGATCTCCCCCCGATTCACTCCTGGGAATCATACCCCTCCCCGCCGCATCGGTTCAAGTGCCGCAATGTTACACGTTGGGGACAGTGTGTCCGGCCAGGGGAGCGCGCAGGAGACGCCAGATTTGTATTTGCCACAGGACCCGTCTCCAGATAAAATCCCAACGGAATCGGAAGCCCAGGCTTTCTCCGAGAACGGTCGCTTCCAAACAAGCTAGAATATCATTGCGCTGGACACGCCCCTTTGGGAGAAGCGTAGGGATGAAAAGATGATGGGGAAGAGCCGCTGGACGCTATGCCGCAACATGAGGCGCAGAAGCATCGTCGCCGGATTATCGGTTTGCCTGCTGGCCGGAGTCGCCGTCAGCCAGACGGGGAGCCGGCGGCGTCCTATCACCAGCGAGGACTTGCCCGAAGCCCAGTTCCATCTGGGGCGCTTGGCGTATGGCGAACGGGGCCCCGGGTTCTTCGGCTATTGGGCCATTGACTACCCGGATGCGGAAAGGCATTTCCTGCCCGCGCTGCGGCGGCTGACAGGACTGGAGGTGGCTGAAGACAGCCGGCACATCGCGACGATGGACGAACGCCTTTTCGATTACCCGTTCTTGTTCGCGCAGCAGGTGGGGCAAGGAGGCTGGAGGCCGGACCTTCAGGAAGCCGAGCGTCTTCGGGAATATCTGCTGCGCGGCGGCTTTTTGCTTGTGGATGACATCCACGGCGAGAGAGACTGGGCGGTTTTCGAGGCAGCCATGCAGAGTATCCTGCCCGGGCAGCCGGTCGTCGAAATCCCGGACGACGACCCGCTGATGCACGTCTTCTACGACTTGAGCGACCGCATCCAGATCCCCGGCCGGCGGCACCTGCTGATGAGCCGCGGCGGCGAAATCATCGCCCGCATGGCCGGCCCGCCGCATTGGCGCGGCGTCTACGACGACCACGGCCGCCTGATCGTCGCCGTGAATTACAACATCGACATGGGCGACGCCTGGGAACATGCCGATGATGCCTACTATCCCGTTCCCATGACCCACCTGGCTTACCGGCTGGGCGTGAATTACGTCATCTATGCCATGACCCATTAACTAAATACTGGAACCGGTCTCAAAAATGTCGGAGCGACCGTCACGGCACGGCTTCAGCGGTGGCGCCAAGCCCACCAAGACAGGGGTGTTTCAGCCCCTCTCGCTTCAATTTTGCCCTTGCTTTCCTTCGGCGAGACAGCGAGAATGAGTTGCCATTTCATTTCAAAGGCATAGCAACATAGAACATCAAAATTGATGTAAAAGGGGGGGGGTGGATTTTGTCGCGGTATGTCATTTTTTTTGTATCCTATGGCCGATGAGAAGGAATGGGTATTCTTCGGTTTTGAGTCGCCAGAGGAAGGTCGGCCTGTACAGCGATGGTTTGATCTGCTGTGCGAGGAGGACAAGGACGAGATACGAGACCTGCTCCTATACCTGAAAGTCGGGAAGAGATTTTGGCGGAAGCCGGAATTTGATCCGTTGATCGGTGAGGGTGGAATATCCGAAATCAGGGTCCCAGACATTCGGGATGCACGTGGATCGATTACGTATCGGATTTATGGTTGGTTCGGCCCAGGAAGCTGGGAATACACTTTCCTTCATGCAACGGACAAGAAAGTGAGGAATGACAAAGATGGCAAACGCATTGCGAAAAACAGACTCGACCAAATCGAACATTCAAATGCAACCGTCCACAGGTTTGTTTTCCAGGGAGGGCTTGTGGTCTCGATTGAGACGTGGTCCAGAAGCAAGAATTAGATTTGTAGAGTCGCATCTGAGCAAGAATCTTGCTTTCCAAATCCGGGCAATGAGGGATCGGGAAGGCTGGAGCCAGCAAGAGTTGGCAGAGAAGCTTGGGATGAACCAAAACGCCATTTCCAGAATCGAAAATCCAGGCTATGGTAAACAAACTCTCACCACGTTAAAGAGGGTAGCCTCCGTGTTTGACGTTTGCTTAGCTGTCAGATTTGTACCTTTTACGGAAATGGTCGATTGGGTCACTGGAACCCCGCATCTCAACCGTGGTCTACGAACAGAGAATCTCGCAGTCCCGACGTTTGCAATGGAGGAAGGAGCGCACGTTGTTGATTCAATGATCATCCCAGATTCGCTTGCAGCTAAAGTCTTTGGGACCGACCGGCCTGGGAACGACTCGGGAAAGAAAACCGATGAAGGCGACTCTCTGCTTCGCCGAAAAGAGCCAGCGAGGGCACCGTTGACACATATCCCAACAACAGGCACAGAGGCTCTATATGAAACTCATAGCAGTCGGGCTCGCTAGACTCACGGCGTTGACGGAAACAACCGAAATCAATCCTAGAAACCAAGTCTCTGTCCCGCAACTTATACATGCTTTGGTTGAACGGTATGGGTTTTTGAAATACCCAAAAACGATTGAGGAATACGATCCTTCAAAAGGCATTGTCTTCGGGCTAGGCAGGATCAACAATATCAACATAGACCGCGTCGAATTCTATTTTGTTGGTATCGTCATTGAGACTAGATCATCAACGGACGATTGCGAGGCGGTTCTTCAAGACTTGATTCAAGTAGTGCAGCGGCTTGTTGGGATCGAATATAAGCCGCTTCAGGAGCCTCGGAAATTCTTCTTAAGCGAGGTATCGTTCCACAGCGAGCTTGATTTGAATGGCTTGAATGCAGCGTTTTCTTCGCTGCTTCCAAAGATCAGCGGACTCGTCTCTTCCTATGCACGCCAAGAGTTCAAATTCGAAACAGTGGCTGTCCTCAGCACGCCTGATCTCGCAAACACCAAACTAGGACCATCGCTGTTTCGAGTTGACCGACTTGCAGGGGTTCCGTTTCGGGACCAGAAGTATTTCTCATCCGCCCCACTTCCAACAAAAGATCATTTGAACATTCTCGAAGAGTTCGAAAAAGCCCTCATGAGAGTGTAGTTCCTGTCTGCCGACGCGTCGGTATCGTTAAAGTACCACTTACCCTGCCAACTAGATCGCTCCATCCGCTCTTCCCACCGGCTCCAAGACCGCCGCTCTGCGCCCTCATTTTGTGCTACAGTAGGTTCGGTCGGAACAAGCGACGGGGGAAATGCTACGGAGGCTTGCGTCATGAAAGCAAAAAATCTTTCGTGGATTTTAGTTGTGGGATTTCTGTTCCTGGCGGGGATTGCTGCTTACAGTCAGGGCCCAGCCCCGCTCCGGGGAGTCGTCAGCTCTCAGGAAGAGGGCCGCATGGAAGGCGTCCTGGTCAGCGCGCAGAAGCAGGGCAGCACAATTACTGTCACTGTCGTCAGCAACAACCAGGGCCGCTACGAATTCCCCGCGGGCCGGCTCGCTCCTGGCGATTACGCCATTCGGACTCGCGCAACGGGATATGATCTGGTCAATCCGGGCGCAGTGAAACTGGAAGCCGGCAAGACGGCTGAGGTGGACCTGAAGCTCGTGGCCACGAAGGATATCGCCAAACAGATGGAGCCGGCCGATTGGTTCCTCAGCAATCCGGACATCAAAACCCGGCTGATTGACGACGTCAAGTTCGGGCAGAATTGCGTCGGCTGCCACTCGCTCTATCCCATCATGACGAGCAAGTACCCGGCCAACGCCTTCCTATCCATCTTCGATCGGATGTTCCAGTACCACTCGGCCAGCATTTATGAGCCCGGCGAAGTGCGCGTCCCCGTGCGGCACGAGCACAAAACCATCCGGCTCAAGCCCGACGGCTCCTGCTGTCTGGACTCAGACGAGCTGGCCGGGTTCATCGCCAGCGTCAATCTGAGTTCGCGGCCGGACGGCACCTGGCCATTCGCGCTCAAGAAAATGCCGCGCCCCACGGGACGGGCCACGCGCGTGATCATCACGGAATATGAAGTTCCCCGCCGCGAATCGCAACCGCACGACGTGGCTGTCGATTCCGAAGGAATCGTCTGGTATAACGACCACGGCAACCGCTACATCGGGAGGCTCGACCCGCGAACCGGCGAGGTCAAGGAGTTTCTGGTTCCCGGGTTCACGGCTGAAACGGCCCCGGGCGGAAGCTCGGGCCGCCCCGCTTTTGACATCAACCAGGACAATCAGAGCGGCCGCCTCACGTTTGGCACCACCAACATCAACCGGGAAACTTTGGAGGTCACTCGCGGGCAGGGACGCATTCGAGCCGACGGAATGATCTGGCGGGAAATCGGCAGCCCGCAGTCTGACGGCGATCCCCTGATTAAGGAAGTCCTCCGAATCGACCCAAAAACGGGTGAAGAGAAGCGGTTCGCCGGCCCGGACCGGCCCATGCGGTTTTACGGGGACGAGGTGGATTCACAGGGCAACTTCTACGGCGCCAGCTTACAATACGGCGTCGTGGGCGTTCTGAATGGCAAGAACGGCGAATGGGCGTTCATCCCCACACCCACTCCGGACGGCGGGCCGCGCCGCACGCACATGGACAGGCAGGACCGCTTCTGGTACGCCGAGTACTACGCCGGAGCGATCGGCATGTTCGATCCAAAAACGTGGAAGATTAGCGAATGGAAACTGCACCCCTATTCGCTGCCGTATGGGATCGGCGTGGACAAGAACGGCGAAGCCTGGGCCGCCGGCCAGGGCGGCAACGAACTCTATCGCCTCAACCCGACGACGGGAGAAGTCACCGCGTATCCGAAGGGAACCGTGATGTACGGCCAGACCCGGCAGTTGTACGTGGACAACCGTACGAACCCGGTCACCGTGTGGATTCCGCACGACCATATGAAGCGGATCGCGAAGGTCGAACCGCTCGACTAAACGCGGTCTTCCTCGAAGGACAACGTCCCCGCCCGCACCGGGCGGGGATTTTTGTCTCTAAAGAGGTCAGGAATGCTGGATCGACTATTCGTCTATGGAACGCTCCGGAAGAACATCCGGAGGAGCATGTTTCAGATGCTGGGGTGGGAAACCCATGAAGCTGCGTTTGTTGCGTATGCACGAATCCAAGGACGGCTGATTCAGCTGGGTGAATATCCGGGACTGGTGCCTTCCGGCGATCCTGCGCGATGGGTCCGCGGGGAAGTCTATGCCCTGGACAATCCGTCGGAAACCTTGTCTCGCCTGGACGACTATGAAGGATGTGGGCCGAATGACCCGAAGCCTCACGAGTTCGAGCGGGTCGCAAAGGATGTGCTGCTAGACTGCGGGGTTAGCGACAAGGCATGGGTTTACATCTTCAGGGGATCGACTGCCAACAAGCGGGAGATCCTGTCTGGGGATTACTCCAAGGAGACTCTCTAGCAGCGCGGGATTGTGTCCCCATCCAATCAGGGCTGCTAGGGTTTGGCGGGAACAGGGGCGGAGGACGATACGCCGGCGGCGGACTTCAGCCGCTCATAGCCGTCGAGAATCTGGGGCAGGTGAGCTTCGGCGGCCTTCTGGCCGCACTCAATGATCTCGTGACTGCGGGAGAACTGCAACATGGTGATCTCGCCGAGCGAGGGGGTAAAGACGACGTTGGCGGCCTGCTCGGCGCGGGCCTGGCCGATTTCGTGGCCCATCAGGAACATGCAGCGGGTCATGATGTCGAAGGCGTTGAAAGGATAGCGGCTGGTGATTTCCTGGGCTTCGAGCTCGGCCATGGCATTGATCCCGATGGCGTAGTGGCATCCCATCTTCTTCACGAGGATGACCGGGACCGGGTCCATGATTCCAGCGTCAACGAGGAGATGGGAATCCCGCGAGAAAGGCGGCAGGAGGCCGGGGAGCGCGATCGAGGCCCGCACGCAATCCACGAGAGATGCATCGGAGATGGTGTACTCCTTGCCGGAGCGAATGTCGACCGCGTTGGCCCAATAGGGGATGGCAGTCTGGTTCACCGGGCGGTCGCCGAAATACTGGCGGAAGGTTTTGCGGACCAGCTTTTCATTGAGCAGGCACATGCGCCAGATGCGCCATTCCACGAAGCGGCGCGTGCGAGTGCGCCAGTAATTGGCAATGTCCTTGAGGCGGGCGACGTCAAATCCCGCGGCGCGAAAAGCTCCCACGACGCTTCCCATGGAGCAGCCGGCAATCACGTCAATGGGAAGGCCCGCTTCTTCCAGAACAGAGAGAACCCCGATGTGCGCCCACCCCCAGGCGGCGCCACCGCCGAGAGCCAGCCCGACTTGCAGGCCGGCCACGCAGCGGGCCATCGAATCGACGGTGCGCCGGAAGGCCGTGCTGAGCGGCTTGCCGGCCAGAAACGCGGCCTCGGCCTCCGGCGCATCCCAGATCAACTGGCAGTTGCCTCTCAGCTTGGGGAGGGAGGGTTTTGCGGCGCTCTGCACGACGAACTTTTTCAAGTCCGGCTCAGGCGGCACGGGATCGCCGGGACCGAGCAGCCATCCTTCCCAGTTGGCGTTCTCCGCAACGGCGTCCACGATTCGGGAAGAGCCCGGCCCGGCGGGATTCAGAATAATGTTCAGGAAGCTGCGTTTCAAGTCAGTAAGCTTTTGGGACAGGTCCGATCGGAGAGCTTCCAAATCGGCTGGAGCCTCATAGCTTGAAACACTGAAGGAGTCATCGACGTCCTGGATGGGGCGGTCTTTGATGGCGCCGAGGTTCAGGAGGAGCGTCTTGCAACCGGATTGGCGGGCCAGGGAGCGGGCCAGCTCCCAGGCAAAGCTCCAGGGAGCCTCCCAGTTGGCGTGGTTTCGAAGCAGGATCACCGGCAGCTCGCGGACCTTGCCGCCGCGCGTCACGGTTTCCTGCAGCCGCCCCGCAATCACGTTCATCAGAGCGCGGAGGATGGTTTCCCGCTGCTGCGGGAGCTTCGGGACGGCGTCCCGGGGCAGCAACAGCACTTCGGCGTCGTGGACGACCTCGACGTCGGCGACGCAGGGGCGGTTGGTGACAAACGAGAGTTCCCCGAAGATGTCGGGAGGCTGGAGGTAGGCGACTGTCTCTTTCCATCCGCCGCGGTCAATGCGCACGGCGAGCTGTCCCGAGCGAACAAAATACACGGCATCGCTCAACGCCCCCTTGCGGAGGACCGGATGTCCCGCGGCATGTCGCTCAATCCGGAAGAGGGGGGCGATCTCCGCCAACTGGTCCAGCGGGATTTCCTTGAACACCGGGGAGGAAGCTAGAAAGGATGTAATCTCGTCCGCCATGCTGTAACGTCCCTTGACCGACCGCAGAAATTACTTGCGGCAGGTTTACGGAGTAGCAGGGCTACGCCGTCCTGCGGCCAGCGTCTGAGTTCCATGCAGAAGGTAGAGTATATCGTGAAGGGCAATCGAGAGAAATGAATTCGGACGCGAATGAGGCTCCGTCAAACCGGGAGGGGTTATCCCCGAAAGGAGACTGGCGGGCGAATCGGTCAATCGATGCATCGATCCCCTTGTCAGCCGCCCGCGCACCACGGTAACATGAAGCTTGAGGTGCTCGTAAAGAGAGCATGGGCCTGCAGGGGGTTTTCTAAGCCCTCGCCGGACGAAGGAAAAGACTCTTTCACCAAGGCGGACGATTGAACTGGAACAAAGCACAGGGAGCAGATACGAATTGCAAACGGGGGAACCCAAGGAGGGCAACCGGAAGATGCCCTGCATTCCGCCTTGTGATCCTCAT
>Ga0209640_10005169_pt1 | contig 11414 bp, 7 predicted proteins | sample RifCSP10_1_FD_184018 | JGI IMG/M metagenome (GOLD analysis project Ga0209640, IMG submission 184018) | Soil microbial communities from Rifle, Colorado - Rifle CSP2_sed 10_1 (SPAdes) (version 2) | ecosystem: Environmental > Terrestrial > Deep subsurface > Rock core/Sediment | place: Rifle...
TGGGTCAGTTGCGGATGCGCGCCATTGCGGCGCTCGCCCCCGTCGCGCAGGACATCGTTGTCGCCGGGGATGACCGGCCTGAAATCGGCTTCCTGATCTTCCCTAACCTGCCCGCATGCCGCGCCTTGTGCCCGGACTTGCAGGCGGAGGCCCCGGTCGAGAGTGTCCTCGCGCATCCATCATTGCGGGCCCACGTGGCGCATGGTCTGCGGGAATTGCGTCGCCAGGCGGCGGCCTCCTCGACGCACGCCACTTGCGCGCTCCTGCTCGCCGAATTGCCGTCGATCGATGCCGGCGAGATCACGGACAAAGGCTATATTAATCAACGGGCCGTGCTCACGCGTCGCAAAGGGTGCGTCAGTTCGCTCTTCGTTTCCGGTCATCCGGACGTCATCCGCGCCATCCCGGAAACCGGGAACGGTCACCAGGACTGACGTCCTGATCCTTTCAGCGGCGCGGGTCGATGCAGATCAGCTCCGCGATGCCGCCTTCGAGCGCAGCGACCGGGAACGGGTTGTTCGACGTGCAGACCTCTCCACTGGTGGTGAAGCTGATTTCGCGCGTGTAGGTACCGCGCAGCGGCAGCGCATAGGCCGTCCACTTCCCGCGCCTTGGGTCGAAGCGGTAGAGACGGTCGGTCATGGTCTCGTTGACCCACACGTGCAGCGTTTTCGGATCGACGGCCAGTGCGTACGCGGCAGGCCGGTGGCCAGGCGCGAATTCCGGCATCTGATGTACCTTGCTCGTGAACCCGCCGGCGCCCCCGGTGCGAATTTCGGCAATCACGCCGTCTGAGTAGCCCGTGAGCCACAGCGTGCCGCGGCGGTCGAAGCGCAGCCGGCGCGGGCCGTTGACCGGCGAATCGAACTCGGTCACTAGCAGGGTTGCCGGATCGACGCGGCCGATCTTGTCGGCCCACAGGCGCGCGTACCAGATCGAGCCGTCTTGCGGATCGATGTCGATGCCATAGGGCACGGTTCCGGCCGCCACACCCAGCGACTTGGCGGGTGGCAGGTCGATCACATCGACCTTGCGGGTCACGGGATCGAGACGACCGACCTGCTCGGAGAAAGCCAGCGTGAACCAGACCTTGCCATGCCGGTCGACGCGGATCGTGTGCGGATAGAGGCTCGGCAGGTTCTTGCCATCCGGGATGTCGTAGGACTGTTCCCACGACATGGTCGCAGGATTGAACACACCGATCTGCGTAGCGAACGTATCGGTCGTGTACCAGCGGCCGTCGTGCCCGAGTGCCAGCGAATGCGGGCCACGATAGAGACGCGAGGCGGCGTCGCCAAGCGCCGGCAGCCCGAGCCTCGTGAACTTGCCGCCAGGGATCATGCCGTCCTGGGTTACCGGGAAGTAGCGCGACACGCCGGTGGCGAGATCGGTGACGATGAGCTGGTCGCCGAACTGGTCGGCGGTATAGACGAGACCGTCCGCCGGGCTGATCTCGGCATCGTGCGGCAGCACGGCCTGGTCCAGGCGGTATTGCGTTACGCGCGCCTTTGCGGCTTCAGAATCGAACGGAAACACGGGCCTGACCGTAGTCGGCTCGCCATTGAAGGCGTCCGCCAGCAGGCTGGCCCGCCGCGCACGCAAGCCGACGTCGAAATTGCCGAGATACCTGTGCATGCGCTCGATGGAAGACTCCCAGCCCTCGGCGCTGCGCGGTACGCGCGTGAGCGCATTGCCCACCTGGTGGCAGGTGAGGCAATCGCGCTGGAATCGGCCCCGCTCGAAGGTCGTCCCGTCCTGGAATGCAATGCGGCCGAAGTGGTACGCCGCCGGGAGACTGTCCGAGATCTCGGTCGGATCGGTCATCGCCAGCAGGTCGAGGTCGCGGGCCAGCGATTGCGCCGCGCCGAGCTCGACCTCGCCCTGCAGGTCCCGGAAGTATGGCTGCCGCACCCGCAGTCCCAGGTGACCGCTGATCCTGCGCGCTTTCAGCAGGTACCGGCCCGAGGCATTCGTGTACACGGACTCGCTCACGCCACGCTGTGCATCACTGAGCGAAACCATGGCGCCGGCGATCGGCTTGCCGTCATCACCGCGGACGACGCCGCTCAGCGTGCCGGCCTGTGCGGCGGCGCCGGCCAGTGTGCCAAAGACCACCAGTGACACGCAGCCGAAAGCCGCCCGCGCGGAGGCCCGCGACGACCTGGCTCGAGCTGCTGTCGCCCCGTCAGTGGGCGCAAGATCGTGCTGCATGGTAGTTGCCTCTCTCCGGCGGGCCGGTGATGTCAAACGCATAGGCGACACGCTCGCGGTCAAGGAAACCCGGGTCATTGATCCGCAACATCCCAACGGCCCGCTGATCATGCCTTCCGTGTGGACCTGATTGTAGCTGGCGTAGCCGGCGGCAAGGTAGCCCTCGAACGTATCCGTCGGCTTGCCGGGAATCTGTGGCTCAGGCCACCGGTCGCGTTGCGACCGAACAGCGTGACCTGCGGTCCCTTGAGCACCTTATCGACCGCAGTGCCGCGGCAGCGCGCTACACTGCGCGCAGTCCGGCTACCGCACCGGAGATACGCATGCCCCAATGGAACTTCGGCCAGCCTCTGGACGGCGTCATCCAGGTGGCGCAGACCTGTGAGGACATTCACGAGTCGATGGCCCGCCTCACGCGCGAGCTCGGCATCGGGCCCTGGTTTATGATCGAGCACTTCCCGTTCAAAAGCCTCAAGGTGCGCGGGGAGCCGGCGTCCCTCGACCTGACACTCGCCCTCGGCTGCTCGGGCCATACGCAGTTCGAGCTCATCCAGCAGAACGACGACCGGCCGAGCGCCTATCGCGAGGTCGTTGCGCGCCGCGGCCACGGCTTTCACCACTGGGCGATCGCCGCGGAACCGGCGCGCTACGACGAAGTAATCGCACGCTACCGGTCGCGCGGCTACGAACTCGCCATGGACGCGGTCGTCGGCATCGGCGGCAAGGCGGCTTACCTGGATACGTTTGCGACCCTCGGCGGTTTCATCGAGGTCATCGAGATGACGCCAGGGGTCGAGGGCCTGTTCAACTTGATCTATCAAGCCAGCGTCGGCTGGGACGGCAGCGATCCCGTGAGGCGGCCCGGCTGAAGCGATGCCGGAATGCGCATGGGACAGACTCCGGCACATTACGTCTGAATTCTACGTAAAGATACGAATCCCGGGCGATTGCCCGGAGCGGCATGATCCGCTCCGCGCACCTCGGATTGGCCATCGTGAACCTCATCCGGCGGGGTGTGGCACGATAGCAGGAGGAGATTGAAGAGGAGGTCCACAAGGATCGCGATCGGTTCTTGCGAGTACGGGATGTCCAGGTCTTCGAAACGCATCTTGCTCGTTGCGGGCGGCCTCGTCGGGCTCGTGGTTCTGGCTGCGGCGGTCGCGGCTCTCGTTTTGCGTGCGAATGCCAAGCCTCGGCTGGAAGCCGTTGCCTCGGAGGCCCTGGCGATGGAAGTCAGCGTGGATGGCCGGCTCTCCGTCGGCTTTCTTCCACGTTTGCACGTCGCGCTTACGGACGTGCACGCGCGCAAGCGCGGCGTTGAAATTGGCTCGGCGGACCAGGTCGACGTTGGAATCGAGCTCCTGCCTTTGTTCTATAGAGATGTCCGGATCAAGACGATTGGGCTGAAGCGACTCAGGATCGCCATCGAAAGGGATCGCGACGGAAAACTGAACGTCAGCCAATCGTCCCAGACCAAAGGCACACACTCCGCGCTGGCCGTGGCGAAAATATCCGTGTCGGACGCGACACTTCTTTATGCAAACAGGCAATCGGGGAATGAATTCGAGGCGGCGGACTGCAATCTGGACGTCAGCCGCCTGCGGTTCTCGTCCAGGGAAAGCGCGAACCTGCTGAAGAACCTGTCCCTTGCCGCGAAGCTCGCCTGCGGTCGGATTCAAACACAGGAGATATCAGCATCCGAAGTGCAGTTCTCGGTCGACGGGAAGGATGGGGTTTTCAGTCTCGATCCGCTCACGATGAGTCTGTTTGGCGGCCAAGGGTCGGGAAACGTCCGTGCGGACCTTAGCGGCTCACTGCCCGTCTACCATGTTCATTACAAGCTGGCGAAGTTCCAGATAGACGAGTTCTTCAAGTTCCTGTCGCCCAAGAATGCCGGGCGGAAGAATGTGGGGGACGGGTCACTCGACTTCGCGGCGAATCTCGTGCTGCAGGGAAACACCGACGACGCGCTGAAGCAAAGCGCCGCGGGCGAGGCATCCCTTTATGGCGAGAATCTCAGGCTCGAAATCGGCGATCTCGACAAAAAGTTCTCCCGTTATGAGTCCAGCCAGAGCTTCAACCTCGTGGACATGGGCGCGTTTTTCTTCGCCGGCCCGCTCGCGTTGGGCGTCACGAAGGGCTACGACTTTGCGCGCATCTTGGAGGGTACTGGCGGCAGCACCAAGATCCGCGTGCTCGTTTCCAACTGGCACGTCGAGCGCGGCGTGGCACACGCGACGGACGTGGCCATGGCGACCCAGGAGAATCGTGTCGCGCTGAAGGGAGGACTCGATTTCGTCAATGGGCGTTTCGATGAGGTGACCGTGGCGCTGATCGACGGCAAGGGCTGCGCGCGAGTCAAGCAGAGAATCCGCGGCCCGTTCCGCCAACCGGAGGTGGAGAAGCCGCACGTGCTGAGCGCGCTGACGGGACCGGCACGCAAGCTCCTGAAGCAGGCCAATGAATTGTTCGACGGGAAATGTGACGTGTTTTACGCCGGGTCGGTCGAGCAGCCGGGCTAGCGAGTGATCGGCGCCAGCGCTTCATCGCCTGCGTCGAGTGTGTATGGTCGTCGCGTTTCGCGATGAGTGGCTGACAAGGGCGATCAGGACTGGGAATTCTGGAGAGTGCATCTTGGATCTGTTTGCGCAGCACGGCGTTGTCTGGCGTCGGGCGGCCATTCTTGCCTTGCTGTGCGTCGCGCTCGCTGCAGTAGCGGCGTCCAAGTCATTGCACGCGGCCTTGCTCGACGTGCTTGTGGCCAGCAAGGATGTGATTGTCGGTCATCCGATCCAGGGCGCACTGCTCTTCGTGCTGCTCGCTGCCGTCTCCGCCATGTTCGCGTTTGTCTCGATAGCGGTCATTGTGCCCGTGGCGGTGTTTGTGTGGGGCGGACCGCTCAGCATGCTGTTGCTATGGCTGGGCTGGATTCTCGGCGGCACCACCGCGTACAGCATCGCACGGTTTCTTGGCCGGCCGGTCGTGCACTGGCTGACAGCGGACTCTACCTTGCGTCGCGTTGAGCGGCGCATCCATCGCGATACGCCGTTCGGTCTGGTTCTGTTGTTCCAGCTCGGACTGCCATCAGAGATTCCGGGTTACGTGTTGGGCCTCGCCAGATATCCCTTCGGCAAGTATCTGCTGGCCCTTGCGCTCGGCGAGCTTCCGTACACGATTGCTACGGTATATCTGGGCGCCGGCTTTGTCAGCGCGCAAAGCGGTGTGGTACTCGCGACCGGCCTGTCGATCGCAGCGCTGAGCGTTGGCGCGTTCTATTTGCTGCGCAAACGCATGCGCGCAGCTGAAGCAGGCGAGGCACGCCTAGCGGGCACAGAAGCGCAGCCGGAATAGCATGAGCCGCGGATGCGGCAGCTGGAGCGATTCGCGGCGGCCTGGTGGCGCCTGGAAAAGGGTTGCGTCCCCTTTTAGTGCTTTTAGTGCGGCACGACATTCGCCAGGCGGTTGAAATCGATGGCGTCGAGTGTTGGGGCGAGCCGGCTCGCGTCCGCCACGACGCGGACAGCGATCGTGTGCGCCGCCGGGGCGGCCACGTTGCTACGGGACACCAGCACCGAGCGGCTCTGAGTCATCGGTTTCCATTGGCCGAGGAGGACCAGCGCCATGTCTTCCTGCACGTCCCCACGGGTCGTGCTCCAGCGAAAGGCGGATTTCGCGCCTGTGGGCAGACCCAGGCTCGTGGCGTCGTGCCCGGGCGACTCAGACAGGGAATTGACCGTGACGAAAATGTTCATCGTGAGGTCGCGGCTCGCCTCCTGGAAAATCGCCTGATTCTGCTCCGCGGTGTCGCCTTCATCGATGACCTTCTTGTACTCGTCCTGAAGTGCCGCCATTTCCTCGTTCATGGCGATGGCTTTGGCGGTGTCGCCCTTTTCAATGGCCGCCACCTGCTTGTTGGAGAGCGCCTCGACCTTTGCCATGATCGCGTCCAGCCGCGGCTGCTTCCGCTTCATGTCGGCTGCCGAGTTGTCCGCCGCCGCTCGTATCTTCTGGTTTCGCGCCTCCTGGTCATCCACCCGCTGGTAGTAGCGCGTGTAGTCGTAGCTCCATGGGCGGAGTTCGTAGTCCTTGCAGATGCTCCTTGGCACGGAGATCTGGTCGTCGCCGAGGATTACCCACCCCTCCGGGGCGGCAGGCAGCGCTCGCTTCGCCGCCTCGAGAACCGCCGTCATCGTGCCGCGTTCCGCAGCCGTGGTGTCGCGAAAACCCTTCTCGCAAACCCCGTCGCCGCGCGCCGTCACGGCGCCAAGCGCAGCCGCCAATGTCCAAGTCGAAATCGTGATCGCACTTCGAACACGCATGTGCATTCTCCGGTTTCGGTGATTGACCATAAAGAATTCCAGGCCCCCCTTACGCGCAGCCCTTCGTATCGTGGCATCCTGAATCCAAATCGGGTCCACCCCAACTGCCGGCAGGCAAGACATTGATTTGCTGAGCCTGTGACGCCGCCACAAGTTGCTACAGGAGACTGCAGGTCTTCCGGGAGCGCTGCAGTGCCTGGCGCAACAGGGTGTTCCTCTACGAGAAGGTCCATCTGCATGCCGGCGAGTCCGTGTTCCATGTACCACAGCGCAACTTTGCACTGCCCGGCGACAGGTGATGCAATGGCGCCATGCAGGCCGGCCAAAGTACTCACGTAGGCACTCGCCGACGCGTGTCCGTCGATCAGGTCATGGACACCGCCGGGTTTGTCGGATTGCCCCTGGTCGTGATGTTGTGTGCGGTGGCCGTTCTGATCCTCGATGGATTCGACATTCAGATCATCGGGTTCGTCGCGCCGGCTCTCACCACGGAATTCGGCATCACACGCAGCGAGCTGGCCCCGGTACTGGGCGCGTCGTTGGTCGGGATGGCAGTCGGTGCGCTCGCAGTCGGTCCTGTAGGCGACCGTTGGGGGCGACGGCCCGCGCTGCTGGCGAGCACTGCGCTTTTTGGCGTTGCAACACTACTCGGCGCGACCTCGGAATCCGTGGACGCGCTGGCGGGATGGCGCTTCATCACCGGTATCGGTCTCGGCGGCGCCCTGCCGAATGCGACCGCGTTACTGGCGGAGTTCGCGCCGCCGCGTTGGCGCAACCAGGCCATCGCCGCCGCCATCGTTGGAGTGCCGATCGGCGGCATGTTTGGATCGTTGATCGCCGCGGAGTTGATTGTATTCTCGGGGTGGCGCGCGCTGTTTGTCGTGGGCGGCGTGCTGCCACTCGCTGCTGCGGCGGTCATGTTCCTTACGATGCCCGAGTCACCGCGCTACCTGGCCGTTCGGGGCCGACAGACCGCGAGGCTGGCGAGCATGCTGAATCGTCTCGCACCTGGCAGCCAGTTCACCGCCGACGACCGGTTCGTACTGGACGCGGTGCCCGTTCGGTCAACGGGCAGCCTGTCGGTGATTTTTTCGCTCGCATACTTGCGAGACACGCTCGGCTCGTGGATGGCCTTTGCTACCAATATCTTCGCCGTTTACAGTTTTTTCAGCTGGTCGCCGGTGGTACTCACATCGCTTGGGCTGGACCTCTCGAGCGCGGTTCGCGGATCGTTCTACTTCAATCTCGCCGGCATTTCGGGTGCGCTCGTGAATGCGTGGTTGATCGCCCGTTTCGGGTCACGCCTGCCACTGATCGGCATGTGTCTGTTCGGCGTAACGGCGCTCTCCGCACTCGCGTGGCTGACTCAGAATGCATTCACCGACCCTGGCGCAACAATCATCGACGATACAGCCCTCATGCTGGGGGTGGCTGGCGCTGGTCTGGCGATCAACGCGGTGCAGATCGGCATGTATGCTGTCGTGGCAAATGTGTATCCAACGGCCTGTCGCTCGTCCGGTGTGGGCTGGGCACTCGGTGTCGGACGCATCGGAGGCATTGTCAGCGCATTCGCCGGAAGCATGCTGCTGACGCAGGCAGGCGGCGCGGGCTTCTTCGGCGGCATTGCGGTCGCACTGTCCTTGACGTTCGTCGCCGTCGCCTTGATTCGGCGGCACATTCCACCTTCGGGATAGCGCATGCTTCTGGCGACGGGAGCGAGGTGAACTGACCTGAGTATTCCGGATGAAAGGCCCCTATATTTCGGGCCGCTATTTGTGTGAGTCCGCGGCTGCTGTTCGGGATCGCCGTCCCGCTATCCGCACCCGGCGAACGAGCCGAGACGGCCATAACCGGATACCGGGCGGTGGCAGGCCTGCTTGGCTCCGGGCGACCCGCCGGCACGCGCCTCTGCTGGTCGCGGCCAAATGAAAGACCGCCTTGACCGGTTCGGTGAGATAGGCCAAAACTCACCTCTACGACGACGCGCGTCGGGGCGAACAATACGTATGCTTATATGTGAGTAACGATCCGGTGAACGCGGCGTGCGGCCGCTACTGCCGCGGCGACGCCGCCCCGTTACCGTGTTCGACCATGGACTGTCGCGTGCAATGAACATCAACGCTCCGCCCACCCCGCATCGCCGCAACGACGGCTGCGCGCTCGATCTCGATTGGATCGCCCGCCTCAAAGTCAACCGCAATGCCTCCGACCGCCGCGCGGCCAGTCTGGCGGCACGGCGCTCGGTGAAGAAGGAATACCAGGCGGCGTGGCTGCTCCAGGCGATCAAGTGCATTGACCTGACCACGCTCGGCGGCGATGACACCCCGGGCCGGGTCGAGCGCCTGTGCCTGAAGGCGTTGCGGCCGCTGCGCGCGGACCTGGCCACGGCGCTGGGTGCGAGCGATCTGCGCGTCGGCGCGGTCTGCGTGTATCATGAGATGATCGCGCCGGCCTTGCGCGCCTTGGGCGACAGCGGCCTGCCGATCGCGGCGGTATCCACCGGCTTCCCGGCCGGGCTCGCGAGCTCCGAAACCAAGCTGCGCGAAGTGGAACTGTCGGTGGCCGCTGGTGCCAGCGAGATCGACATCGTGATCACCCGTCAGCATGTGCTGACCGGCAACTGGCAGGCCCTGTACGACGAAATGCGCGCCTATCGCCAGGCCTGCGGCGACGCGCGTGTGAAGGCGATCCTCGCGACCGGCGATCTGCTGACCCTGGAAAACGTCGCTAAGGCCTCGTGGGCATGCATGATGGGCGGCGCCGATTTCATCAAGACCTCGACCGGCAAGGAAAGCGTCAACGCCACCATCCCGGCAGCGCTGACAATGGTGCGCGCGATCCGTGAATACGCCGAACGCACCGGCTTCCAGGTCGGTTTCAAGCCGGCCGGCGGCGTCAGTTCAGCCAGGGCGGCGCTGCAGTACCTCACCGTGATGAAGGAGGAACTGGGCATCGCGTGGATGCAGTCACGCCTGTTCCGGATTGGCGCGTCGAGCCTGTTGACCGACATCGAACGCCAGCTCGAACATTTCGTCACCGGCCATTATTCGGCGGCCCATCGCCACGCCATGCCCTGAGCACCATCGCCATGAAACCCATCACCGAGATTCTCGCCACCATGGAATACGGACCGTCGCCGGAAAGCACCACCGATGCGCAAGCCTGGCTGGATCGCCATCAACGCCGCTTCGGTCTGTTCATCGACAACCGCTGGAGCGAGCCGACGGCCTTGTTTGCTTCGCACAATCCCGCCGACGGTTCGCTGCTGGCCGAGTTGACGCAGGCGAGCGCCGAAGACATCGATCGCGCGGTGGCCGCGGCGCGCCGCGCGCAGCCGGAGTGGGCGGCGCTGGGCGGACATCGCCGCGCGCGCCAGCTGTACGCGCTGGCGCGGCTGATCCAGAAGCACTCACGCTTGTTCGCGGTGCTGGAAACGCTGGACAACGGCAAGCCGATCCGCGAGACCCGCGACATCGATATCCCGCTGGCCGCAAGGCATTTCTATCATCACGCCGGCTGGGCGCAATTGCTGTCGCAGGAGTTTGCCGATTATCGGCCGGTGGGCGTGGTCGGGCAGATCGTGCCGTGGAATTTCCCGCTGCTGATGCTGTCCTGGAAGATAGCGCCGGCACTTGCCTGCGGCAATACGGTGGTGTTCAAGCCGGCCGAGTTCACCTCGCTGAGCGCGCTGCTGTTCGCCGAGCTGTGCCAACAGGCCGAGCTGCCGGCGGGCGTGGTCAACATCATTACCGGCGATGGTCAGGTCGGCGAGGGCATCGTCAAGCATCACGGCATCGACAAGCTGGCCTTCACCGGCTCCACCGAAGTCGGGCGATTGATCCGCCGCGCCACCGCCGGCAGCGGCAAGAAGCTGTCGCTCGAACTCGGCGGCAAGTCGCCGTTCATCGTTTTCGAAGATGCCGATCTCGACGCGGCCGCGGAAGGACTGGTCGACAGCATCTGGTTCAATCAGGGTCAGGTGTGCTGTGCCGGTTCGCGCCTGCTGGTGCAGGAGTCGGTGGAGCAACGCTTCCTGGCCAAGCTGCGCGCGCGCATGGCCAACCTGACTGTCGGTTCGCCGCTGGACAAGTCCACCGATATCGGTGCGCTGGTGGATCCGGTGCAGCAGCAGCGCATCGCCGGACTGGTCGAGACCGCCCGCAGCGAAGGCTGCGAAGTATGGCAACCGCCGGGCGCGCTGCCCGAGCGCGGTTGCTTCTATCCGGCCACGCTGATTACCGGGGCCTCGACCTCGGCCACCGTGACGCAGACCGAGATCTTCGGCCCGGTGCTGGTGGCGATGAGCTTTCGCACGCCGGTGGAAGCGGTGCAGCTCGCCAACAACACCGTGTACGGCCTGGCCTCGTGCGTGTGGACCGAATCGATCAGCCTGGCCCTCGACATCGCCCCGCAGATCAAGGCCGGGGTGGTCTGGATCAACACCGCCAACCAGTTCGATGCCTCCTGCGGATTCGGCGGCTATCGCGAATCCGGCTTTGGCCGCGAAGGCGGCCGCGAAGGCTTGCTGGAATACCTCGTGGCGCGTGCCGAGGATGCGCGCGACCCCGAGCGAGTCGAGGGCCGCGAGCGCCGAGGGCGCGTCCACGCGGATGATTTCGAGGCCGTTCAGCGTCTCCCGCTGGACTCCCCGGGCCGGCGCCACCGGCGCCGCCAGGTTGTAGCGCGGCCGGCAGGTGACGACGCTCACTCCATGGCCGCGAGAGGCGAGATCCTCGGCGAGCTCGTACATCAAGTGCGACGACGAGCGCACCTCGGGCGGAAACGCGTCCGTGAGCAGGAGAATCCGCATCGCCGGCCCAATGCTATCCGCGCGCCGCCCCACTGGCAACCCGGCGGTTGGGCAAGCGGAAAGCTTTTGCTATA
>Ga0209640_10005170_pt1 | contig 11412 bp, 11 predicted proteins | sample RifCSP10_1_FD_184018 | JGI IMG/M metagenome (GOLD analysis project Ga0209640, IMG submission 184018) | Soil microbial communities from Rifle, Colorado - Rifle CSP2_sed 10_1 (SPAdes) (version 2) | ecosystem: Environmental > Terrestrial > Deep subsurface > Rock core/Sediment | place: Rifle...
CCCGCCGATCACGACGTTCCAGCGCGTGCTGAAGATGCCCAGCTGGATCAGGATGACGGCCGTGAAGTAGAGCAGCTTCCGGCCGTCCTCGTTGAGCTTCCGCCACTTCGCGACCACCAGGATACCCAGGGGGATGAACATGCCGATCAGGATCTGCAGGATGAACAGGCTCATGAACAGCTTGTGGGTGATGAGCTTGCCCAGGATCTTCACCGACTCCTCGCTCTGATAGAGACGGTGGATGAAATCGAGCGCCTCCAGGGAAAAGTCCACGATCACCGCGTAGAAGAGGTACGAGGTGATCGTGTCGAGGCAGCCCATGTCGACGGGCTCCTTCCGGATCGCGGCCAGCACCATGTAGAGGAAGATGACCAGCGCGATCCCGGACACGATGGCCGACATGAGGAACACGATCGGCATCAGCACGCTGCCCCACCATGGGTTCGCCTTCACCGATCCGAAGATGAAGCCCACGTAGCCGTGGAGCAGGAAGGCCGACGGGATCCCGATGATGGTGATGGCCCGGATGGCCTTGCGGTCGAACGCCAGGGCCGCCTCGCTGATGTCGGTGGAGAAGAGCGAGAGCGTGCGGTAGACCCACCGCATCGCCCCGCGCTCCCGCCCGCCCAGCACGATGAGGTCCCGCCGGTACTCGAACCAGACCTCGAGCAGCAGGACGCCCATGAGGTACCACGCGTACACGAACCCGAACATGGCCATCGCGGAGGTCACGTTCGGGGTGAGCAGAATCTCATAGAATAGCTGGGGGCGGCCGAGGTGCAGGAGGAGCGGCAGCGGTGCCACCAGCAGGAAGGCGAGCGCGGTGAGCAGGGCCAGCCGGTACGTCGGCTGCACCTCCTTGATGTTGAAGACTTTCACGAGGGACGCCAGGATGAAAGCCCCCGCGACGAGGCCGGTGATGTACGGGTACACCACGATCAGCAGCGACCAGTGGATCTCGATCTCGTTGGGATAGATGTATCCGAGGATCTGCTCGAGCAGCTCGGACAGGCTCTCGGTCATCTCGGGGCTCATCGCACCTCTCCGTCGAGCTGGGCGTAGTACACCTTGGGCTCGGTGTTCAGCGCGGGCTTGAGGACGTGGATCTTGTTCATCCGCGCGAAGCGCACGAGCCGGCTCGCCTTGCTCCTCAGGTCGCCGAAGATGCGCGCCTGGGTCGGGCAGACCTCGACGCAGGCGGGCAGCAGCCCCTGGCGCACGCGGTGGTAACAGAAGCTACACTTGTCCGCCGTCTTGCTCCGGGGATCGAGGTACCGGGCGCCATAGGGGCACGCCTGGATGCAGTACCGGCATCCGATGCACCGCTCGGAGTCGATGAGCACCACCCCGTCCTCCGTCGCGAACGTCGCGCCGACCGGGCACACCTGGACGCACGGGGGATGCGCGCAGTGGTTGCAGAGCTTGGGCACGAAGAAGGTCCGCAGCACGTCGGAGTCCTCCTGCGCGCGCTCCTTCGAGGCCTTGCCCTTGACGTTGATGCTCTCCACGACCACGTCGCCGTCCTTCTTGATGACGTACCGCTCGATCCAGGTGCGGAAGAAGAAGGGCTCGGGGAGCACGTCGTTCTCGACCTTGCAGGCCTCGACGCAGCGGCTGCAGCCGATGCACTTGTCGATCTCGATGCCCATGCCGTAGTAGTGGCTGCCGGGATCGTAGCCTTTGGGGGCGGACGTGCCGCCCGCGTCCCGGGCCGCCGCCTCCTTCGCGCCCGCCTCCTTCGCGCCCAGGTCCCCGGCCAGGGCGCCCAGCACCCCGCCGGCGGGGAAGAACAGGATGAGGCCCTTCAAGAAGTCGCGCTTGTTCATCCCCGTCCCTCCGGCAGATGCGGGTAGTGGCACTGCCAGCACAGATACGGCGTGCCGTGAGTCGTGAGGTCGATCTTCGGCGGCTCCTTCTGCGGAGAGTCCTTCCCGTGGCACTTGCCGCAGAACTCCCGCGTCTGCGGCTTGGTCGGGAGCGCGGTCCGCGGCGCCCGCTTGTGCTGCTCGGATACCGTGTGGCAGGTCGTGCAGGCCAGCAGCGCATGGCTGGACACCGCCTTCGTCCGCTCGATCTGCGCGTGGCACGCCGAGCAGGCCGCGGGCGTCCGGGGCGGCACCGGGTCATGCGGGTTGTGGCAGGCGATACACGGCTTGAGGGGGTTGTGAACGACCGGATTGATCTGGGGGAAGCCCGTCGGCCTGGAGGCGTCGTAGGCGTGGCAGACGGGGCAGAACTTCCGGTCGCGGGGCGCCGGCGGCTTCACGGCCCCGGGGTCCTCCGCGTGCTTCGCCGCCGGCCCGTGGCACCCCTCGCACGCGAGGTTCCGGTGGAAGCTCTTGTTCTTCTTGACGCCTTCCTCCTCGTGGCAGCCCTGGCAGGTCTCCGAGCCCGCGAACCTCGCGGGCTTGACGAGCTCCCGCTCGACGGTCGTCGAGCGGTGCAGGTCGGACGAGACGAGTGAGCGCGGGATCACGTAGAACCGCGTCACCAGCGCACCGGCGACGAGGATCCCGATCACGAGCGCGAGCCGTTTGACCTGCTCAGGAATCCGCATCTGCGACCTCCTCGATCGCCCGGCATCCGGGCATCACTGGCTCGGCCCGGCCTGCGTCCGGCGCGGGGGGGTGGCGCCGGAGGCGTGCTTCAGGAAGCCGACCAGATTTCCCATCTCGTCGCCGGAGAAGCGCGGGTATGGGATCCCGCGCCGGGCCGCCATCGCCGCCATGCCCGGCGTGTGCGCCCACATCGCGGCCGCCCACGCGGCGGCCGACTCGTAGTCGGCGCGCGGCTCGGCGAGGTCGGGCTCCACCCGCCCGCCCTCCCGCGCGAGGCTGTGACACTTGAGGCATCCCTTCCGGAGGAGCAGCCGGTGCCCCTTCAAGAGGTCCGGCGCCGGATCGCGGGCCGGATCGGCCTGGAGATAGGCCATCAGGTCGGCCATCTCACGGGCGCCGATCTGCGGCCACGGGGAGCCGCCCTCGGCGAGCGCAGCGAGCATCCCGGGCACGTGGTTCCAGAGCCGGCCCGCGAGCTCCATCTCGCCCTGGGGCCTCCGCAGGGCCTCGAGCGCTGGGCCCGACCCCGCGGCTCCCTGGGGCGCATGGCAGCGCGCGCACTGCTTGTCCGAGAAGACTGCGCGGCCCTTGTCCGGGTCGCCGGGATCGGCGGCGGCCGGGCCGCCACCGGCCAGCGCGACCGCGCAGGCGCCCGCGCCGGCCAGGAGCAGCGCGAGCCGCCACCGGCTCAGCACACTCTTGAGGCATGTGAAAGCCATCACGGCCTTGCAGCAACGCAACCCGTGTGCCAGACGTCAGCCGGAAGTCCTAGTGCACTTGAGGGAATTCCGTGAGGAGCGGGTCCTAGACCGTCGGGGGCCTACGGCTCATCAGCGCGGAGCTGGTGCCCCACTGGTGTGGCTTCGCCCCACCCGGGGGAGGCCGCAGGGAGACTGCGGCCGGTCAGCAGGCCCGGGGGCGAGCCCGGACCTATCGCGGGGCGGAGCGGGCGAGGGCTTCCTCGGCTTTCTTGCGCGCGATCTGGAGGAGCGCCTCGGCGGCCGGGGGATTGTGGACCCCGCGCGCCTTCTGGACCAGGGCCAGGGCCTTGCGCGCTTCCGCCACGGCGGCGTCCGCGTCGGAGACGGCACGGCCACCGCGGCGCTGGCGCACGAGCGCCGTCTCGGCGCGCTTGAGGGTGTCGCGCACCAGGGTCGCCTCCTTATCGAATCCGGCTGTCCACTCGTCGAGAAAGCCCGTGTACGCGGCGTCGTGACAGCCGGCGCACTTCTCCGCCACCGCCTTCCGGGAATGCTTCCTGGACCAGTCGTGGCAGCCCGTGCAGCCGACGGCATCGACCATCACGTTCGGCTCGAGCTTGACGAGGTCGGTCGTCGCCTGCCCACGGTAGAAGGCGCTCTGGGCGCGGTGGCAGGACTCGCAGCGCTCGTTCTGCGCGCCGTGGTGACAGGCCCCGCACGTGGCCGGCGTCGCCGTCACCGCCTTGTGCACCTCGGCCGAGTGGCAGGCGGTGCAGGTCGCCCCGAACTCCGTGACGTGGCGCACGTGGGGGACCGCCTGCTTCCTGAAGGTGACCGTCTCGCGCTGCTTCACCCCCGCGGTCTGATGGCAGAGGACCGCGCAGTAGCCACCGCGCACGAGGGCGTCGTCGTTCTTGACCGGGGGCTTCCCCAGCAGGACCAGCGCCTCGTCGAGCCAGCTGTTGGACAGCTTGAGCAGGTCCGCCGCGTAGAAGACGTTGTGGACCCCCTTGCCGAGCGCGACGAACTGGAGGTTGGATTCGGCGTCGCCGGCCAGCTCCCGGGCCCGCGCCTGCGTCGCGCCCTTGGCCCCGGAGTCGGCCAGCCCCGCCCGGGCCGCGGCCAGCTTCGGCGCGACGATCTCGCGCATCTTGCCCAGGGTGTCCACCCACCGCTGGAGCATGCCGCGGTACTTCTCGCCGTGACAGTTGATGCAGGCCTGCTCGGTCGGCCGGAAGGTCTGGCCGACGAGCGCGGCCGAGCCCTCGTCGGCCTTGGGCGCGATGTGGCAGGCGACGCACTGCACCCGCACCTGGAACATGTGGCTGGGGATCATGGGCGTCCCCTTCCCGCCCAGGCCGAGGTACATGCGGACGACGCCCTGGTGATTCCCCTGGTGGCACTGACGGCAATCGAGCTCCCCGCCGTGTCCCGGCGCCGGGGGCGCGCCCGGAGCCTTGGCCGGCTGCGCGAGCGCGACACCGGGACTCACGAGCACCAGGAGCGCGAGCAGGAGCGCGGCGCGGATCACCGTCCCCCCCGCCCGGCGAGGAGCGCGCCGGGATGCCCCTCCGCCGTGGGAGCGCCGATCGGGGGAGGCAGCTTGTGCTGGATCTCGGTATGGCACCGGACGCAGTCGATGGTGCGGGCGGTCACGTGGGCCGAGTGGAGCAGCGCCGTGTCGCCGTAGCGGTCCAGCTTCTCCGGCTGATTGTGGCAGGTGAAGCAGCGCGCGCGCGGGGCCTCGCCGGCCCCCTCCACGACGTTCAGGTGGCACTTCTGGCAAGCGACGCCCCGCTCCACCACCTGGGCGTGGTCGAACCTGACGGAGCCGACCGTGATCTCGCCCTTGGGAAGGTCGTGGCAGCCCGTGCACCCCGCGACCGGGGTGAGCTCGCGCCCGTCCTTCTTCCCCTTGAAGTGGCAGACGAAGCACGTGGACGTCGCGACCTCGAAGTGCTTCTCCACGACGATCTGCGAGTGGCAGCTGGTGCAGCGCAGCTCCCGGCCCATCCTCGCCGCCTCCAGGTGCGGCCGGTGGTCGAAGCGGATGCCGCGGCCGAAGGTCTTCACCCCCTGGCTCTCGAGCTGGCTCGGGGAGTGGCAGCCCGAGCGAAAGCAGCTCGCGTCCTCGACGACGGCGAAGGGCTTGGAGCTGTAGGTCTGGGTCGCCCACTTGGCCACCTGGCTGATCGCCTGGAACTTCACCCACAGCGTGTCGCGGAACCCCGGGGGGTAGTGGCACTGCACGCACGCGACGGTCCCGTGCTTGGAGACCTTCCACGCCTCGACGTAGGGACGCATGATATGGCAGGAGTTGCAGAACTGAGGGCTCGCGCTCACGTGCCAGAAGCCCGTCAAGGCGGCCCCGCCCACGACCAGCACGATGCCGAGGCTGATCAGCACGGCGCGCCGGCGATAGACTCGCCGGCGCACCGGGGACGGCTCTCCGCGCTCGGTCACTTCTTGTGACACTTCTCGCAGTTGGCCTTCTCGGTCGCCGCGAAGACGACCTTACCCTTGACCTCCGTCTTGCCGTTGTGGCAGGCGCCGCACAGCTGTCCCTTCTCCATCCGCTCCATCGTGAAGGGGGCGTCCTGCCCCTTCTTCATCTTGAAGATCTTGACGTGACAGGCCGTGCACCCGCCGACCTTCTCCTTGTGCTCCCCGTGGCTGAAGGTCACCGGCCCGGGGCTGTCCTTGCCGCTCTCGAACTTGAAGTCGGCGGGCGGCTTGACCTGCGCCAGCGCGCTCCCCGACGAGGCCGCCACGACAGCGAGCGCGACGGCGAGGCCGAGCGCGCACATCCATGGTCGATAGGACATCGTGAGTCCCTCCTCCCTTTCGATGGTCACGGTGACTTCGCGGTGCTCCGGAGCAGCCCGACCAAGTTTGCCATCTCCTCGCCCGTGAAGCGAGGGTACGACACTCCCATCCGCCGGGCCTCCTCGGCCATGCGCGGGGCGTGCTTCCAGACCGCGCCCGCCCAGGTCACGGGCGACTGGTACCCCGCGTGGTACCGGGTCAGCTCGATGCCCACCCAGCCCCCCTCGCCGCGGAAGCGATGGCACTTGAGGCACTCTTTCCTGACCAGGGCGACCTGTCCCCGGAAGAGGTTGGGCGTTGGATCCCGGGAGGGGTCGGCCTGCAGATAGGCCATGAGGTCGGCCATCTCCGCGGCGTTGATCTCGGGCCAGGCGACACCCTGCCCGAGCAATGTCGTGAACATGGCGGGGGCGTGGTTCCAGAACCTCCCGGCCAGCTCGTAGGCGCCCTGCGGCCGCCTCAGCTCCTCGAGCGGCGGCCCCACGCCCTCCTGTCCGCGCGGGACGTGACAGCGCACGCAGCCCTTGGCCGCGAACACCGCGCGGCCCCGATCGAGGTCGCCCGTCGCCTGCGAGGCGGCGGGCCCGGCGGCGCCGAGCAGCGCGGCGGTGACCCCCGCCACGAGAAGGGGCATCCGGCGCCGGCGGCTCGAGGTCACTTCGTCGCGCTGGCCGTGTAGCCCAGGTAGGTGAACACGATCATGTACACGATGATGGCGATGCCGATCCACGTGAAGAGACGGCCCGGCTCGCCCCGCGCGGTCCGGCGGTCGAGCACGGGGATCAGCAGCAGGAAGAGGCCGCCGAGCCCGAAGCCGATGATCCCCACGATCTCCCCTTCGATGCCCAGGATGTGGCTCGGCAGGTACTTGAGGGTCTGGAACATGAACATGAAGTACCACTCGGGCTTGATGCCGGCCGGAGCCGACAGGAAGGGATCGGCCTTCTTCCCGAGCTCGGCCGGGAGATAGGCGGCCAGCACCGCCAGGATGGCGAGCGCCGACAGCCAGCCCACGATGTCCCGCAGCAGGAAGTTGGGGACGAAGGGCATCAGGCCCCGCGGCCCGCCCTGCCGCTCGACGCCGGGAGGCAGGCTCATGCCGTGCCGCTGCACCAGGTAGAGGTGCAGCCCCAGCAGCGCCACCGCAGCCGCCGGGAGGATCGCGACATGGATGCCGTAGAAGCGCGTGAGGGTGGCCCCGGTGACCTCGTCGCCGCCGCGGAGCAGCCGGCCGGCGAACGGGCCGATCAGGGGCACCGCGCCCGTGATCTCCGTGCCGACCTTGGTGGCGAAGTACGCCAGCTCGTTCCACGGAAGCAGATAGCCGGTGAATCCGAAGCCCATGGCCAGGCCCAGCAGCCCCACGCCCGAGAACCAGGTGATCTCCCGCGGCGGCCGGTACGCCTTGAGGAGCAGCACGCTGAACAGGTGGACGAACAGGGTGAAGATCATGAGGTTGGCCGCCCAGGAGTGGATCGAGCGGACGAGCCAACCGAACTGCACCTCCGCCATCAGGAACTGGATGGACTCGTACGCCTCCTCCGCGCTCGGGCGGTAGTACAGGAGCAGCAAGATGCCCGTGGACACCTGGACGAGGAAGAGGAAGAGGGTCATGCCGCCCAGGTAGTACCAGATGGAATGGCGGTGGACCGGGATCTCTTTCTTGCGGGCGAGCTTCTCGAGATCCGCCAGGCCGACTCGCCGGTCGAGCCACGACCAGATCCGGCCGGACCGCGTCTCTCCGGCTTCCACGCTCAGGCGCTCTTGCTGACGACGATCAGGTTCGCGCGCACGTTGACCACGAAGCCGTCCAGCGGCCGCGGGGGAGGCCCCTCGATGTTCTTGCCGTTTAGGTCGTAGTGGCCGTTGTGGCACGCGCACCAGATGTGGCTGAGGTCCGAGCGGTACTGGACGGTGCAATTGAGATGGGTGCACGTGGCCGAGAAGGCCCGCAGCTCGCCGGCCGGTGTCCGGACCAGGATGCCCGGGCGGCTTCCGAACTTGAAGATCTGCCCGGTGTTGGTCTTGACGTCTTCTGGCTTGATCGGGAGCGTCACGGTCCCGGCCGTCGATTCGCCGACCTGGGGCGGCACCAGATAATGCGCGACCGGATAGAAGACCGAGGCCAGGAACGCCACCGCGCTCGAGCCGAGAAACCAGTTGATGAAGCCCCGGCGGCTCGCCCCGGGATCCAGCGCGTGGTCAGTCATGACGGGTCTCCTTGTTCCGCGACGGCGCCGGCCCCCGGCGCTCCAGCTGACGGATCTTCACGACCAGGCCGCCGATGACCGCGAGGATGACGACGAGGGAGACGCCGAGCCCCTTCCGCCGGAATCCAAGCTCGTCCATGGCGCGGACGCCGCGGGCGTAGGCCTTGGCGGCGACGGAGAGCCCCGCCTCCACGTCCTGCTTCACCGCCTCCACCGTGAAGGCGTGCACCGCGGCGCGGGCCTTGACCAGCGAGTCCTTCGCCCCGTTGAGATCGAACTGGGCCTGGCTGACCTCCATGCCGGCCCGCTCGGCCTGGAGCAGAATGTCGTGCGCCTTCCCCTCCTCCCCGGCGAGCGAGTCGATGAGCGTCCGCATCTCGGCGGCGCGCTTGCCTCCCGGGTCGTCGGGGGCGTGGCAGGTGGCGCAGACGGCCTTGTCACCAAGCCCGAGCATGTGGTCGCCCGCCGCATGGATGCCGTGGTTCTCGTGGCAGGTCGCACAGCCGGGAGTGCCCATCTCGGTGAACGCCTTGGCGTGGACGCTCTTCCGGAAGAGGTCGGCCTGCACCGTGTGACACTGCCCGCACACGTTCCCCACCCACTGGACTCCCGGCGGCGCCGCCCCGTGATTGCCGTGGCAGTCGTTGCACGTCGGCGCGGAAAGATCGCCTTTGGCCGACATGGCGTTCCAGTGCACGCTCGTCTTGTACTTCTCCAGCTGGTCCGTGGGGATCTTGTAGGCGGTCATGTACGTTGCGTCGGCATGGCAGCGGCCACAGGTGCCGGCCACGCGGAGGGGATGGACGCTCGACTTGGGGTCCGACGGCGGCCGGATGGTGTGGGCGGGATGGCAGCTCACGCAGGTCGCCACCTTGGTATCGGCCAGTTCCCGGAGCCGCTGGCCGTGCACGGACGTCGCGTACTCGGCCACCTGGTCCACGCGCAGGGACGGATTGTAGCGCTTCATGAACCCGGCGTCGCTGTGGCAGCGGCCGCAGACCTGGATGACTTGCTGGCGCGAGGGCTTGCCGATATAGCCCTTGCGCGGATCCATGGCCTCCATCCCGGTCTCCCGGGCATCCCCGCCGTGGCACGATACGCAGCCGAAGCCCTTGCCCGCGTGGATGTCCTGCGGAAACTCCTTCGCCGGGCCCGCGAGGCGCTCGTCGCCGGTCTGCAGATGGCACGCGGCGCAGTTGTCCTGGGGCGCCTGGCCGGAGGCGGGCGACGACCAGACCGCCAGACTCGCCAGCAGGATCAATCCGGCCAGGTGGACCGCGGTCATCCCACGCTTACGGAGTCTTGCGCGGCTGGCTGACGGATTGGAGCATGGCGACGAGGTCGGCCATCTCCTCGGGCTTGAGGATCGGCCAGTCGGCTTTCTTGCCCGCGATCGTCGGCGTCACCACCGCGTGGTTCCACAGGGCCGCGAGCACGCCGGCGGGCGAGTCGAGCCCTTTCGTCTTGGCGAGATCGCTGGCCGGCTTGCCCCGCTCGCCACGGACGGCGTGGCAATTGAAGCAGCCCTTCTGAGTCGCCACCGCGTATCCCTGCTGGACGTTGCCGCCGGCGAAGTAACGGACCGAGTAGAGGTAGGCGACGAGGTCGGCCATCTCCTCGGGCCTCAGCTGGGGAATGGTGATCCCGCGTGGCCGCATCGCGGCCGCCATCGCCGGGGCCTTGTTCCAGATCGTGGCCGCGAACTCGATGGGGCTCTGCCGGATCCCGCGCTCCACCAGGTCCGGCCCGACGCGCCCGCCGACGCCGCCGACCGCGTGACAGTCGATGCAGCGCTTCTCCGCGAAGAGCAGCCGCCCGGTCTCGGCCCGGCCCGCGAGGACGTAGAGCGGTCCTTCCTGGGGGCCCGCGGTCGCCGGCGCGAGGAACGCGACGAGGTCCCGCAGCTCCTGTCCCGTGAACGTGGGCCGCTCGATACCCCTGGCCTTCATCACCTCGGCCATGGCCGGCCCATGGTTCCACATGGCGGAGGCCACGAAGATCGGCGAGCGGAACTGCTGGAGATGGTCCAGGTTCGGCCCCACCACCCCGCCCGTCCCGCGGACGGTGTGGCAGACGATGCAGCGCTTCTCGGAGAAGCGTTGCTTGCCCGCGTCGGCGTTGCCCGGGGCATCGAAGTAGTTCAGGGTGTAGAGGAACCCGACCAGGTCGCCGGCCTCCTTGGCGTCGAGCCGCGGGCGGGTGATGCCGAGCTGCTTCATCCGCTCCGTCATGCCCGGGAGATGATTCCACATCGCGGTGGCCAGATCCTGGAACGATCGCGGCCGCGAGACCCGCGCCAGGTCGGGTGCCACCTTGCCGCCGACGCCATTCACCGAGTGGCACTTGACACAGCCCTTGGCCCCGAAGACGCGCGAGCCGGCCAGCGGATCCTGGCTCGGGCCCAGCACGGCCTGGCCCCAGGCCGCGCCCAGCGGCACGAGGCAGAGCGCGACGGCGATGGTCCATCTCACGGCTCGCATCATTAGCGGCCCTTTCTGCCGGCGCCCCGGCGAGCGCCGGGCGCAGATGCCCCGGCGCTCGCTGATGCTAACTCGAACCGCTACGCCACCACAAGAATTACTCGAACTTCATCTTCCGCACGCCCGGCATGTACGCGTGGCGCACCTGCGCATTGTCGAACACCGCCACGCCGAACGCGTAGTCCTTCTTGAGGTCGCTGAACTGCACGTCGAACTCGCTGCCGGTCACGAGCTTGCGCGAGATCTCGACGGTCCTCACGCCGTCCTTGTAGGTGTGCTTCGCCGCGATGTCCCCGCGGTCGCCGGTGAAGGGAGCCACGATGATGCCCGGCACCTCGGCGCCGGCCTTGTACTTCGAGTCGTCGAGCGCCTCCTTCTCGCCGTCGACGATCCAGTAGGGCGGCGCCGGCGTGTTGCCCTTGAGCGTGAACTTCGGCCCTTTCTTGTCGTCACTCACGTTGTCCACGTAGCCGCCGCCCGTCTTCGGGTCGGTCTTCCGGCCCGCGTTGGGGCTCTTCTCCTTGTCGTAGCGCGTGTGGTCGACGTACTGGTCGTCGATCTGCCCGATCGGGCCGGTGCGGACGCCCTTCCAGTGCCACATGTCCAGGCGCTCGCCGGGGTTGGCGGTGTACTTGTT
>Ga0209640_10005171_pt1 | contig 11412 bp, 8 predicted proteins | sample RifCSP10_1_FD_184018 | JGI IMG/M metagenome (GOLD analysis project Ga0209640, IMG submission 184018) | Soil microbial communities from Rifle, Colorado - Rifle CSP2_sed 10_1 (SPAdes) (version 2) | ecosystem: Environmental > Terrestrial > Deep subsurface > Rock core/Sediment | place: Rifle...
ACCAGATCCTCCGCTTTGTCGGTGTCGACAACGAGGCCACCAACCACGGATGGCTGTCGGACAAGGATCGGTTCGGCTTCCAGTACATCGAGTCCGAGGAGCGACTCACCTCACCCCTGGTCAATCGGGGCGGTGAGCTGGTCGAGGTCACCTGGAACGAGGCTCAGGACATCGTGGCCAACCGGATCGAGTTGATCCGCGATGAGGACGGCGGCAGCGCCTTTGGGGTGATCGGCGGAGCCAGAGGCACCAACGAGGACGCTTATGCGCTGTCCAAGTTCGCCCGAGTGGTGCTGGAGACCAACAATGTCGACGCCCGGGTCGGTGACGACCTTGCTTCTCATTTCCTGGCCGCCACAGTCGATCGGGCCCGAATCTCGGATCTCGACGACGCCGACACCATCCTGGTTTGGGGCCCGGACCTCAAAGAGGAGCACCCGACGCTCTATCTCCGCGCCCGGCGTGCCGCCCAAGAGCTCGGGGTGACCCTGATCGTGGTTCACCCGAGGGCAACCGGGCTCGACGACCGTGCCACTCACAAACTCACCTATCGCCCTGGCGGCGGCTTCGCCCTCCTCGATGACATCGCCAAAGGTGAGCACCCCGAGGTGAGCCAAGCCCTCGCCGCCGGGAAAGTCGTCGCGATCGTCGGTCAGGCATGTCACGCCGACGGCCCCAAACTCGCAGAGTCGGTGGCGGCCCTGGCCCGGAACAAGGCCTCCTCGGTGAGGATCTTGCCACTGGCGCGACGGGGCAACATCTATGGAGCCCTCGACATGGGCCTGGCCCCCGATCTGCTCCCGGGACGGGTGGCGATCGACGCGGTGGGATGCGCCAATCTGTCCCAATCGTGGGGCGAAATCAGTCGGACTCCCGGCCGGGACACCCGGCGGATCCTGGAAGGTGTCGAGGCCGGGGAGGTTCGCTGTCTCTTTCTCGTCGGAGCGGACCCGGTACGGGACCTTCCCAACCCAAAGGTCGCGGTCGAGGGCCTGGAAGTGGCCGAGTACGTGGTGTCCATCGACCTGTTCCTCAATGACTCCAACCGCTCAGCCGACCTCATCCTCCCCGCTTCGGCCTTTGCCGAGAAGGAGGGGACCGTGACCAACCTCGAGGGCCGGGTTCAGAAGGTGAATGCGATCCGTCCCGGGCCGGGCCAGAGCCGTCCCGATTGGTCGATCTTGGCCGACATCGCAGAACGCGCCGGTCGTTCCCTGGGCCTGGCGGCGCCCGAGACCATCGCCAAGGAGATCTCCGAGGTGGCCCCGGCCTACACCGGTATCACCTGGGATCATCTCGAGTGGGAGCAACGCGACGGCGCGGTCGTCCCTCTGTCAGGGTCGCCGTCGATCCGTCACATACCGGTCGCACTGGCCGGGCCTCGTGCACCCCGAGCCGCCTTGACGCTCCACGTCGCCCGGACCATGTACGACGATGGGGTGCTCATGAGGCAGAGCCCTTCGCTCCATCCCCTGGCACCGGGGGCAGTTGCCCACCTCAACCCGATCGATGCCCGCAAGCTGGGGGCCCAGCCCGGCAACCCGGTGCACGTCGTGACCAAGCAGGGTGAGGGAGAGTTCTCGGTCGTGATCGACGAACAGACCCCGGCGGGCGTGGTCTATGTCCCCTTCAACCAGCCGGGTGGGGCCTCTCTCGGCACCGATCCGGTGGTTCGGGTGAAGGCGGTTGGCAAATGAGCTGGCCCGAGTTCTGGATCGTGGTTCTCCGGGTGGTGCTCACCTTTGGGTTGCTCCTGGTGGCGACCATCATCAATGTCTGGGCCGAGCGCAAGATCCTTGCCGACATGCAGAGTCGGATCGGCCCCAACCGGGCCGGGCCCTACGGGATCCTGCAGACGGTGGCCGACGGCCTCAAGCTCTTCTTCAAGGAGGCGGTCACGCCGCGCAAGGTGGAGTTGGGGATGTACATCCTCGCCCCGTTCCTGGCCGTGATCCCGGCGTTCCTCATCTTCATGATGGTGCCCTGGGGCAAGCCGTTCATGATCGGCGACCACGAGGTGGCGCTCCAAGGAGCCGATCTCAATGTCGGGCTGCTCTTCATCCTGGCGATGTCCTCGCTGGCGGTTTACGCGGTGGTCCTCGCCGGATGGTCGTCCGGGTCCAAATACCCGTTGTTGGGAGGGGTGCGCGCCACGGCCCAGGCGATCTCCTATGAGGCGGCGATGGGCCTGGCCATGGTGTCTGTCGTGTTGTTCAGCGCGACCCAGGGCGACGGAGGGACTCTCTCGCTGGCCGAGATCGTCGAGCGGCAGTCGGGGACATGGGGCGACCTCATACCGGCCTTGGAGCCGGTCCTCCGTTTCGTTCCCCGCTGGAATGTGATCCCCCAGATGGTGGCGTTTGTGATCTTCTTCGTTGCCATCGTGGCCGAGACCAATCGGGCGCCGTTCGACTTGGTGGAGGCGGAGCAGGAGATCGTCGGCGGGTTCCACACCGAATACTCCGGAATGAGATTCGCCATGTTCTTCCTCGCCGAGTACGTGAACATCTTCTCCATGTCCGCGATCGCGGCCACCCTGTTCCTTGGTGGTTGGAACGGGCCCACCTTCGAGCAGGCCCTCCCGGGATTCGTCTCCGCCCTGCTCCCGACGGTCTATTTCCTGCTCAAGACCTACGTTGTGGTGTTTCTCTTCTTCTGGATCCGGGCCACCCTTCCCCGGTTGCGCTATGACCAACTCATGCAGCTCGGCTGGAAGCGTCTCATCCCTGGTGCTCTCGGCTGGCTCGTTCTTTCAACCTTTGTGATCGCGTTTCGCCAATTCGGGGCTCCCTGGAGCTAGCCATGGGGTTGTTGAGCGAGCTGATCAAGGGGCTTCGGGTGACCGGCGGGACGATGCTGCGCACCATCAGCGGCAAGGAGTTGGTCACCACCGAGTACCCCAAGGAGATGCGGGGCAAGCCGCAGCGGTTCCACGGCCGCCACGTGCTCAACCGGTACCCGGACGGGATGGAGAAGTGCATCGGTTGTGAGCTTTGTGCCGGCGCCTGCCCGGCGAAGTGCATCTATGTCCGCGGGATGGACAACGACCCGGCCCACCCGACCTCTCCCGGTGAGCGCTACGGCTACGTCTACGAGATCAACATGCTGCGTTGCATCTTCTGTGGTTTATGCGTGGAGGCCTGTCCCACCGAGGCAATCACGATGACGTCACTTTTCGAGTTCTCGACCACGAACCGTCAGGACGCCATCTACACCCGTGACACCCTCCTCATGGACGAGAGGGGAAACGTCCCCCACATGTTCCCCGACGACGAGCTGGCCGACATGGATGAGCTCAACACCGCCGACGGATGGCTGCGTGCCACCGCACCGGCCGGGGTGGCCGCCTACGAGGGCATCCAGATGTGGCAGTCGACTCCGGGCCCCGCCGATTGGGCGCCCGAGCCCACACAGGAAGAGCGGGACCGACGGTCCACAAAGGATGAGCCAGATGGTTGAAGCCTTGCTCTTCGTCCTGATGGCCCTTGGTGCCCTGGCGGGCGCGGTGACCGTGGTGGTGGCGCGCAACTCGGTTTATTCGGCGATGGGTCTGCTGGCGACTTTGTTCTCGGTGGCGGTGCTCTATGTGGTCCAACTGGCACATCTGGTGGCTGCGGTGCAGGTGATTGTCTATGCCGGTGCGGTGATGACCCTGTTCCTGTTCGTGATCATGCTCATCGGCGTCGATCTGAGCGAGGCAATCGACGAGCGTCTTCCTCGCCAGCGTCTCTGGGTTGGCGGGCTCGCCGGGCTCGTCATCATCCTCGCCGGGGTGGTCACCGTGTCGGGTGAGTTCGAATGGGTCCCGGCGGCGGCTCCGGAGACGATCGTGGAGAGCACCAACGGCACGGTCCAGGCAGTCGCCGTGCCTCTCTTCACCGAGTGGGTCCTTGCCTTCGAAGCCACCGCCCTGCTGTTGACCATCGCCGCGGCCGGGGCAATCGCGCTGGCCCATTTCCGCAGGGTGCGGGTGTAATGGTTGCCTCCGGCTGGTACATGGGGCTCGCCGCGGCCCTGTTCACGATCGGCGCCCTGGGCATCCTGCTTCGGCGAAACGCCCTCGTGATGTTCATGTGCATCGAGCTGATGCTCAACGCGGTCAACCTGACCCTGATCTCGGCCGGTCGGGTGATGAACGATCTCAACGGCCAGGTTGCGGTGTTCTTCATCCTGGTGGTGGCCGCCGCCGAGGTGGTGGTGGGCCTGGCGATCATCGTCGCCATCTTCCGGCGAAGGGCAACCGCCTCGGTCGACGAGCTGAGCGAGCTGCATGGTTGACTTCCTCTGGCTGGTTATCGCCCTCCCGCTGGCCGGGGCGGTTTTGCTCCACTTCTTCGGGCGCTACATGAAGGAGCAGCTGAGCGGCTGGCTCGCCTCCATTGCTATCGGTGGGGCGTTCGTGATCGCGGTGATCGCCGCCATTCCCTTCTTCCAAGGTGGAGAGCACGGCACCGTGATCCTGCTCTGGCAATGGATGCCGTCGATCGGAGCCAACCTCGAGATCCTGTGGGATCCGCTGGCGGCGCTGATGACACTGGTGGTGGCCGGCGTCGGGGCATTGATCCACGTCTTTGCGATCGGGTACATGCACGGTGACGAGCGGTTCCCACGGTTCTTCACCTATCTCAACTTGTTCGCCGCATCGATGCTGACTTTGGTCCTCGCCGGTAACTACGCCATGTTGTTCGTGGGGTGGGAGTTGGTCGGACTCTGCTCCTACCTGCTCATCGGCTATTGGTTCACCAGAAAGACCGCCGCTGCCGCGGCGAAGAAGGCATTCGTGGTCAATCGGATCGGCGACTTCGGGTTCATGGTCGCCCTGATGCTGGTGTTCACCACTTTCGGCACCCTCTCCTACTCAGGGATCTTCGAGAGGGCAGGGGCAGAGTTGAGCAGCGGTTTGGCGACCGCGATCGGGCTGCTGATCCTGGTCGGGGCGGCGGGTAAATCGGCCCAGATCCCGCTCTATGTTTGGTTGCCGGACGCCATGGAGGGGCCTACTCCGGTGTCGGCCCTCATCCATGCCGCCACCATGGTGACGGCCGGCGTGTACGTGATTGCCCGCTCGGCGGCGATCTACGACCTGTCACCGGTGGCCCTGACCACCGTTGCCACTATCGGGGCCTTCACCGCGATCTGGGCGGCCTCGATTGCGATTGCGCAAAGGGACATCAAGAAGGTCCTCGCCTATTCCACGGTCTCCCAACTCGGGTACATGTTCCTGGCAGTGGGCACCACGGCGTATGTCGCCGGGATCTTCCATCTGATGACCAATGCCTTCTTCAAGGCTCTCCTCTTCCTCGGAGCCGGATCGGTGATCCACGCCATGAGCGACGAGCAGGACATGCGGAAGATGGGCGGGCTCTTCAAGAAGATGCCGACAACTGCGATCACCATGGGGATCGCGACCCTGGCCATTGCCGGGATCCCCCCGCTGGCCGGGTTCTGGTCCAAGGACGAGATCCTGGCGTCGGTCTATGCGCGTGGTGGATGGTTCTCGTTCCTCTGGATCATCGGTCTGGTGACCGCCCTGGTCACCGCCTTCTACATGACCCGACAATGGGTCCTGGTGTTCCTCGGTGAGCCGCGCTGGGACGAGGACAAGCACCCACATGAATCCCCACGGGTGATGACCGTTCCCCTGATTGCTCTCGCGCTGCTGTCGGTGGTCGGAGGCCTGATCAACACCCCGTTCTTCACCACCCTCGCGCGTTTTCTCGATCCCAGCTTCGAGTTGGTGGACATGCAGCTTCCACCTGAGGGAGGGCTGCTGGTGACGGTTCTCGCCGGGCTCGCGGTGCTCGCTGCGGTCGGCGGGATTGCAGTCGCCCTTGTCTCCTACCGAAGGCCCCGGGAGCGCTGGCTCGACTTCGAGCAGGGTTTCGGCCCTCTTTGGGGCACTTGGGAAGCGGCCTACCGGGTCGATGATCTCTACGGGGCGACATTGGTCGGACCGGGGAAGAAGGCGGCCGAGCTCGCCGCCTTCGGACTCGACCTGAAGGTCATCGATGGTGCGGTCAACGGCGTCGGCAGGCTGGTGCGGAACGCCGGTGCCTGGACCCGGACCCTGCAGACCGGTTACGTCCGCAATTACGGGGTCTTGTTCCTCGGGGGGGCGCTGATCATCGTGATCTGGCTGGTTGCGGGGGGTATGTGATGTTTGGCCAGCCGACCATTTCCTCCCCCAGGAGCGGCAGCTGTTTCTCCCCCCAGGAGCGGCAGCGACGTGAGTATTTCTCCCCCCAACGCTCACTCCGTTCGCTGGGGGGAGAAATACTCACTTCGTTCGAGGGGGGAGAAACGTGCTGACCGCACTGATCCTGCTTCCCGTTGCCGCCGCGGTGATCGTCGCCCTGGTCCCTTCCCGTCGTCGGGAGATGCACCTCCCCCTCGGCATCGCCCTCTCCATCGCGCCTTTGGCCCTGGCCGGTTACCTGTTCTGGGTATTCGAGCCCGCCGCCGACTTCCAGTTCGTGGAGCGGGCGGTCTGGTACCAGCCATGGGGGATCAGCTGGTACCTGGGAGTGGACGGGATCTCGCTGCCGATGGTCCTTCTCACCGCGCTTCTGGTCCCGATCGCTCTCGGGGCATCGACCGCCATCACGGTGCGCACCAAGGAATTCGTGGTCTACACCCTGTTGCTCGAGGCGGGGATGATCGGCTCCTTCCTCGCCCTCGACCTGTTCCTCTTCTTCGTTCTCTTCGAGGCGATCCTGATTCCGATGTACTTCATCATCGGGATCTGGGGTGGAGAGCGAAGGGTCTACGCCGCGGTCAAGTTCTTCATCTACACCGCCTTCGGATCGGCCCTGATGCTGGCTGCCATCATCGCTCTCGCCTTCAACCACGCTTCCCAGTTCGGAGCACCCTCCTTCGCTCTCGACGACCTGATGAATCTCGACCTGAGCTCCGGAGTGGAGACCTGGCTCTTTGCCGCCTTCGCCCTGGCCTTTGCGATCAAAGTGCCGTTGTTCCCGCTTCACACCTGGCTTCCCGACGCCCATGTCGAGGCCCCGACCGCGGGATCGGTTCTGCTGGCCGGTGTGCTCCTGAAGTTGGGGACCTACGGTCTCCTCCGATTCAATCTCGGTCTCTTCCCCGAGATCTCGGTCGACGCGGTGCAGATCATGGGGATCGTGGCGGTGATCGGGATCATCTACGGAGCGGTGGTGGCGATCGTCCAGCCCGATCTCAAGAGACTGGTGGCCTACTCGTCGGTGAGCCATCTCGGCTTCATCGTCCTCGGCACTTTCGCCCTCACCTCGGGTGGTCTTCAGGGGGCGGTCATCCAGAACGTGAACCACGGTCTGACCACGGGAGCGCTGTTCCTGTTGGTCGGCATGATCTATGAGCGTCGCCACACCAAGCAGATCGCCGATTTCGGCGGCCTGCAAAAGGTCATGCCCCTTTTCGCCGGATTCTTCCTGTTCATGGCCTTTGCCTCGATCGGGTTGCCAGGGCTGAACGGGTTCGTTGGTGAGTTCCTGGTCTTGATCGGGAGCTACGCCACCCTCCCGGTGCTCGCCGTGCTTGCCGCCTTTGGTGTCGTGCTGGCAGCCATCTACCTCCTCTGGGCCTACGAGCGGGTGTTCACCGGAGTGCCCGACAAGGAAGACAACCTGGCACTGAAGGACCTGTCGGTCAGGGAGATCTTCCTGTTGGCTCCGCTGGTGGTCCTGGTTCTGGTCATCGGCCTCTATCCGGCGATTCTGCTCGACAAGATCACACCGTCCACCGAAGCGGTCCTCGATCACATCGAGGCCACGACCAGCTACGTCACCCCCGCTCCAGGACGGATCAGTGACGTGATCGTGGTGGAGGCCGCCGAATGATCGTCACCCCCGAGGTCTCCTGGATTGCGATCGCTCCCGACCTGGTCCTCGCCCTCGGGGCTGCCGCGGTGCTCCTCGTCGAGGTGCAGTGGAAACCGCCAGCCCGCATCCTGGGATACGTGACCGCAGCCGCCTTGGTGGCGGCCATCGGGTTCTCGGTGCTGCAGTGGATTCTGGTTGGAGACGCGGTTGCGGCCGGAGACGAGGCCATCCTGCTCGCATTCTCCAACATGGTCACCATGGACGGTCTCGCCGTTTATGCCCGGGTCGCCCTCTTGATCGCAACCGGGCTCGGGTTGCTCGCCGGATGGCGGTTTGTCGAAGGTCTGGGACGCCGCGGCGCCGAGGGCCTGGCGCTGGTGCTGTTGGCCACGACCGGCTTTTCGATCATGGTCGCCTCCAACAACCTGGTGATGATGTTCCTCGGCCTCGAAGTCGGCTCGATAGCCCTCTATGTGCTGGCGGGGATGACACGGGAGCGGGCGGAGTCCGACGAAGCGGCGATCAAGTATTTCCTGCTCGGATCGTTCGCCTCGGCACTGTTCATCTACGGCGTAGCCCTGATCTACGCCGGGACCGGGTTCTTCGCCATCCTCGACATCCGCCAGTATTTCTCGGACTTCGTGGTGACGAGCCCGGCCGTCATCCACATCGGTCTCGGCCTGGTCATCGCCGGGCTCGGTTTCAAGATCTCGGCGGCTCCCTTCCACAGCTGGGCCCCGGACGTCTATCAAGGGGCTCCGGCAGGCATAGTGGGCTACATGGCTGCGGTTGCCAAGATCGCCGGGTTCGTCGCCATCTCCCGGGTTCTGTTGGTGGCTCTCGGCGATCTCGATGTGACCTGGCTCCCGGTGGTGGCCGGGGTTGCCGCGCTGTCGATGCTCGTCGGCGCGATCCTCGCTCTGGTACAAGGGGATGTTCGCCGAATGCTGGCCTACTCCGGTGTGGCCCACGCCGGGTTCATCATGACCGGGGTCGTCGGTGTGGCCACGGACGGGGTTCTGTTCTATCTCGCGATCTACTCGATACAGCTGGTGGGAGGTTTCGCCGTGGTCGCGGTGGTCAGCGGGTTCAGCGGGGCCCGGTCGTCGATCGACGAGTATCGGGGCCTGGCCCGGCGCAGCCCTGGGTTGGCCGCCTGTTTCGCGGTCTTGTTGCTCGGGATGGCCGGCCTCCCCCTCACCTCGGGCTTCGTTGCCAAATTCGGGGTGTTTTCGGACGCCTGGGCCAACGAATACCAATGGCTGGTGGTGGTGGCTGTGCTGGCGTCGGTGATCGCTTTCGCCTTCTACATTCGTCTCATCGTCGTGATGTACATGGACGAGGGCGAGGGCGAGGGATTCCCGGTGAAAGGCCCGGTGCGGTGGGTGCTCGGCGTCACCGTGTTGGCCACCGTGGCATGGGGGATCTTCCCCGCCTCCCTCCTCGACCTGGCCGCGGATGCGTTACCGCTCTAGACCTCTGGTACTGGCGGCTCTCACCACTTCCTTCGTGCTCGGTCTCGGAGGCACCGCCCTCGCCGCCGAAACCTCCTCCTCCGACCTCGTCATCATTCGTGAGGGTGACTCGGTCGCCGACGACCTCTACGCCACCGGGTTGCGGGTCCTGATCGAAGGGGCGGTCGAAGGCGACCTGGTCGCCTTCGCCGCTGAAGAGGTTGTGATCTCAGGCGAGGTCACCGGGAGCGTCCTTGCCATCGCACCGAAGGTCACGGTTGAGGGAACGGTTGGCGGGTCGCTTCGGGTGAGCGCCAGGGAGCTGGATATGTCCGGGCACGTCGGGAAGGACGTGGTGGCGGCGGTGCTCGGTGCCGAGTTCGGGCCGGGTTCGAACGTCATCGGCGACGTTCTGGTGTGGTCGTCCGACCTCACAACCGGTGGAGCGATCGGAGGAGACCTGGGAGGGACTCAGCGCCGGGCGGCACTGGAGGGCGAGGTGGGAGGCGATGTCAATGTGAGTGTCGGCAAGCTCATCATCACCGGACCACTCTCTGTCGGTGGTGACCTCGATTACCGCTCGGCCTTTCAGGCATCCGGCTTGGGCCAGGCGACAGTTGGCGGCGCTGTGGTCCACAAGACACCATTGCCTCCCAACATCAGGATTCGGGCTCTCGGCCTGCTCGCCCGATTCCTTGCGGTTCTCGGCCTGACGGCGGCGGCCCTCCTGGTGGCATGGTGGTGGCCGGAGCGAACCGCCCGGGCGGGTGGCCGCGGAACGGCCCGGCCGTTCCAGGCCTATGGCCGCGGCGCTCTGATCGCGCTGACCCCGTTGCTCTTCACCGGGATAGCTGCGCTGGTGGTCGTTCTGGCTCCGGCGTCGGCGAGCCTTCCCTTGCTCGCCATCTTCGTCCCTTTGGTGGTGGTGACCGCCGGGATCATCCTCGCCCTTGCCCTGGTGGCAGGGGCCCCCGCGGTCATGGTCCTCGGCCGCCTACTTCCCGGTGAGCGAGGCATGTTCGGCGCTATTGCGGTGGGCTCGCTGCTGGCCGGGATCCTCTGGATGGTGCCACTGTTGGGCTGGATCGTCCCCCTGGTCATCCTGCCCTGGGGGCTCGGCGCGTGGCTGCTCTCCTTCAAGGTGGAGGATCAACCTCAAGGAGACACAAGATCAGGAGACTCCCGGTGATCGATGACGGCCGTCTGGTTGGAATCGTGACCCTGGGAGATCTGGCCATCGATCGCCAGCCTGGATCCGCGCTCGCCGACATCAGCAATGCGCCTCCGAACAACTAGACGCTGCTGACCTCGACCGTCCCGTCGAACATCTTCTGAGCTGGGCGACCGGAAGGGTCGGGCACCACGGTGAAGGAGCCGGCTTCGAGCAGGTCGGCCGAAGAGGTGCCGAGGAAGACATCGATAGGTCCCGGCTCCACCACATACCGGAGGTCACGGTCGTGAAACCCGATCTGGCCGACAGGGAGATTGAATGTGACTTGGGCTGAGCGGCCGACAGGCAGCTCGACCCTGGTGAAGGCCTTCAACTCCAATACCGGTCTGGTGACACTCGCTCCCGGATCGCGAATGTACAGCTGGACGACCTCGTCGCCGTCCCGCTGCCCGGTGTTTGTCACGCGGGCGGTGACGGCGACTGTGTGGTTCCATCCGACTTCGCCGCTGGTCACTCCGATATTGGAAAGCTCGAATGTGGTGTAACTGAGACCGTGCCCGAACGGATAGAGGGGCCCCACCGGCCCGTCGACGTAGTCACCCTTCCAGTGGGAGCGCCCACCCGACACCTTGTGGCCGTAGAAGACCGGAATCTGTCCGACCGTTCGGGGATGGGACATCGCCAACTTCCCACCGGGGTTGAACTCTCCGGTGAGCACATCGACGATGGCTGGCGCGCCCTCTTGGCCGGGAAGCCACGCCGCTATCACCGCAGCGCAGTGCTCGTGGGCCCAAGCGCTTGCTGTCGGTCGTCCGGCAATGAGTATCAGGATCACAGGTGTTCCCGTGGCAACCACTGCGCGGATCAGGTCCTCTTGGGCTCCTGGGAGGTCGAGTGATGAGCGGTCCCTGCCCTCGCCACTCGTGCAGTCCTCGGTTAGTCCTGACTTGTCGCCCATCACCAGAATCGCCAC
>Ga0209640_10005172_pt1 | contig 11410 bp, 11 predicted proteins | sample RifCSP10_1_FD_184018 | JGI IMG/M metagenome (GOLD analysis project Ga0209640, IMG submission 184018) | Soil microbial communities from Rifle, Colorado - Rifle CSP2_sed 10_1 (SPAdes) (version 2) | ecosystem: Environmental > Terrestrial > Deep subsurface > Rock core/Sediment | place: Rifle...
TAAGGTGGAGTGGCTATTGGTGCACTATATAAAGCTTATACATCTCATTCGAATACGAACTTTCACTACTTATACTGACTTCCATAATAGTGTAGATTATGAGGGCCGTGAGGTTACAAACCAACAGTCACTAACAGTCAAAAGGGGAGTCCAGGCCATGCAATGTCCCAAATGCGCTCAAACGATGGAAAAAGTGACCTTTCAGGATGTTGAGATCGATCGTTGTATCAATTGCGGCGGCATGTGGTTTGACATGCTGGAATTGGATGAACTTAAGAAATTAAAGGGCGCGGAACGGATTGACACCGGCAGCGCCACTCTTGGCAGGCAATACAACGAAGTAGACCGGATCAGTTGCCCGGTCTGCGATACCCCCATGATCCGCATGGTGGACAAGGACCAGCATCATATCTGGTATGAAGGCTGCGCCACCTGTTACGGTGTATTCCTCGATGCCGGTGAATTCCGCGACATCAAAAAAGAAACCCTGATGGATTACGTCAAAGATCTGTTTACCCGGGCGCGACACTAGCAGAGCTTTAAGTCCGGTTTTTGGGTTCCCGGCAAATCTTTGGGACCCTGTGGAACATAAAATCCTCAACGCAGAGGCGCTAAGGCGCAACAAGAAATTTGTTTGCGCACAGGTAGTGTAAGCATTGAATTGGTTTTTTAATAGCGCCGATAAATAATGCGCTGTGAAAAGCTACAAACTGGAATTCACTGTAATACATTAAAAAATCCTTGCGCCTTTGCGTTAGAAGTGGTTTATTAATTTTACCCGCGAATGTTGGGCAGACTTATTGTTATAAGCCCAGCGGGTTATTGGGATCAACCCCATCCATAAAGGGCAGTTTGCGGTCATTGTTGGTAATCTGGTAAACCTTGCCGATCCAGTTGTTGATGACCGCTTCCGCGGTATCGTGCCAGGTGTTATGCAATAATCCCGCTACCAGTTTTTCCGGAAACTCCGGCGGTGGTTCACCTTTTGCCGTGGCGCCCAGCAACTTGTCACGGTATTCCGTAAAAACCGCCTGCACCTGCAAGCTGAAATAATTTTCCGGGAATGGCGGATAATCATTGCGCGCGCCGTTAACAAACCGGTTGATTTCGCGTTTGTATTCCTTGAGCAGGCTGTTGATATCGTATTCCGGATGGCCCTGGAAAAATATAATGCGGAATTTGTCCCGGCTGACAGCCATATGCACGCCGGCTTCCTTGCTTTCAGCGAGCACGTGCAATCCCGCGGCTTCAAACTGCGCTTTGCTGATTTCGTTAAACCGGGAGTGCGGCACATCAAACAAGGTGTTGACATCATTAACCAGCGGATGTTTGCGGTCGATAACTTCATGCCCGAACACGCCCCAGCGTTTTGCCGGCAGGCGGTAACGTTTCTGGCCGTGCTGAAATTCCATGGCCGCGTGCGTTGCCAGGCAGGAGCAAATCGTGGACGTGACATTATTATAGGCCCAGTGCATGACGTCCTTAAGTGGATCCCAAAACGGTTCCTGTGACAAATCCGGATGGGTGACATTGGCGCCGGTAATAATCAAGGCGTCAAGGCCGTCCCGCTTAACCTGGTCAAAGGTCTCGTAATATTGTTCGATGTGGGCTTCGCCTTCCGGGCTGCGCTCCAGTTGCGGTATGGAAAAAGGATGCATGTGAAACTGCGCAATCTGGTTGCTTTCTCCCACCAGCCGGAAAAACTGCCGCTCGGTTGCGGCCAGGGCCGCATCGGGCATCATGTTCAACAGGCCCACATGTAATTCGCGAATATCCTGATGCGCCGCGCGATCGGGCGACAGCACGGTTTCGCCTTCCTCTTGCAGGCGTTTAAACGTCGGTAAATTGGAGTTGGCGACTAATGGCATTACCGGTTATCCAAAGATATGTCTTTTCAATTGCGCTGTTTCAATGACAAGATTCAGCGCCGCTTAGTTCAACGTTTGCGGCGTACCGCAATGCTTAACAGGTCAAGAAAATCTTTTTCATCGCGCACCCGGTAAAGCTCCTTGGTGGTGACGGTATAACCGTGCGCGTTGGCGATGGCTTCATAACGCGGTATGCGCGCGTAGAACAACTTGGGAAAAATCCAGCGCACAAAATCGTCTGGATCAACCATCGCGACATACTCTATCTGTTTTTCCTGTTTGTAAAGTGACAACTGCTCGTCCAAAAAAGCTTCGCGGTAATACAGCGGTTTCGGGTCCGACGTGGCGCGGCGGATCAGCTCCTGCTCGTCTTCCTTGGTGGCCTTGATATACAACAGCAGGGTGTGTTCCGTCAGGATGCGCGTTACCTCGTCATCCTCCAGTTCACAGATACTGCCGCCCACATCATTGATAAAGTGCTCGTAGCCGTAGATTTCCCTGGCCTTACGGATAAACTCAGGCACATCCCTCATGGCGGCGATTTCCGCTTCGCGGTGCAGGCGTTGGCGGCGCTTGAATTCATCCAATGGCAGGCCGCCCAGTTCCGGATTGCCCAATTTGCCCAGAAAGCTGGAAACCGGTTGCAGATTGTTGACGGTAATATTGTTGCAAATGTAAATGGAATCACTGCGCAACAAATGACGCAGAAACGGCACTTGCATGGCCTGCTGTTTGATGTTATCCAGTATCGGTTCATCCAGGTAGCGGGTGCCGATGCGGTAGTCGCCCGAATAATGAAACCAGTTGGCTTTCATCAGGATATTCGATAAATAGGTCTTGCCCACGCCCGACATGCCAAGCAGGGTGATACGGCGGTTTTTCCAGTTTTTGAATTCTTCGGTGTTGAGTTTCACAGGCTTTGCTCTCGGTTCACTCTCGATACGCTTCACGGGCGATAAAGCGCGTATTATGTAAGAAATTTAGGGAATTGGAAAATTTCCTTAAGGTTGAGGAGTTAAAGTGCCGAGGATATCAACAGAAAAACACGAATTTGCCGGCTGGCGCCGGCCCGCATTTGCATTTATGCTTAAGGCATTGTAAATTTTACAGAATCTTCTGTGGTATTGGTTTTTGCAACATTCTCCGCCGTGCAGAATGCCCGCTGGTGTCCCGCCAAACCGCAACTTTATCCATATCCATCATAATCGGAAAGCACTCAGTATGACCCAAAGCAGTTTTTGGCAATCCGTCTTCAATCGCCGGATGTTAATTTGTGTATTCACCGGGTTCACCTCCGGCTTGCCGCTGTACATTTTAATTTCCCTGATACCCGCCTGGCTGCGCACCGAGGGCTTGGATCTGGCCACCATTGGCTTGTTCGCGATTATTCAGTTTCCTTATACCTGGAAATTCGTCTGGTCGCCGTTCATGGATCGCTTTGTGCCGCCGTTTCTCGGCCGGCGGCGGGGTTGGTTGCTGATAACCCAAGTCGCGCTGTTAATCATCATTGCCATGTTCGGCATGTTCGATCCCCGGCAATCCATTTGGGTGATCGCCGGTTTGAGTGCCGCGGTGGCGTTCTTCAGCGCCAGCCAGGATATCGTGGTGGATGCCTACCGGCGTGAGTTGCTGCCGGATAATGAACTCGGTCTGGGTAATTCCATTCACATTAACGCGTATCGCATATCGGGCTTGATCCCGGGGTCGTTGTCGTTGATTTTGGCGGATCATATGCCCTGGGATACGGTATTCCAGATCACTGGATTATTTATGGTGGTGGGAATTGGTATGACGCTGGCGATTAAAGAAGCCAGCCTCAATGTGCCGCCGCGCTCCCTTAAGGCCGCCATCGTCGAACCGTTCCGGGAGTTTATCGGGCGCAAGGGTATCGCCAGTGCGCTATTGATACTCGCGTTCATGTTTCTTTACAAGATCGGGGATAACATGGCGACGGCCTTGGCCACACCGTTTTATCTCGACATGGGATTTACCAAAACAGAAATCGGCTTGATCGCCAAAAATGCCGCGTTATGGCCAATGATCGTCGGCGGTATGCTGGGTGGACTGCTGATGGTGAAGATTGGCATCAACCGCGCGCTGTGGTTATTCGGCGTGGTGCAACTGGTTACAATTCTGGGTTTCGTGGTTCTGGCGCAACTGGGCAATGACAAAGTGGCGCTGGCGACCGTAATTAGTATGGAATACCTGGGTGTCGGCCTGGGCACCGCGGCATTTACCGCGTTTATCGCGCGCTCCACCCATCCCAAATACACCGCAACCCAATTTGCCTTGTTTACCGCCTTTACGGCAATACCCCGGACCTTCGTCAATGCCTCCGTCGGATTTATTGTTGAATCCGTCGGCTGGACCAACTTTTTTATATTCTGCACCGTGATTGCTGTTCCCGGCATGCTGTTGTTGTTCAAGGTTGCGCCGTGGAATGAAAACCCTGAGGCTTTAGGCGGGCAGGAAACCGGGGCCGAACAGGCCGGTAAGTGAGGTTCGCCGGATGACGCTATTTATCGTGCGCATTTCGGCCTGCATAACCATGTGGTTTTTCCGCTATCGGTAACTACTCACCCGTGGGCGGCGCCGGTGTCTCCTGCCGGGGGACGCCGCAAGTACGTCCCTGTAGGCTCGACTGCGGCTATCCCTGGCCGCAGACGCCCCCGGCAAGAGACACCGGCGCCGCTTTAACCTATGCTGCACACGGGGTGAGTAGTTACCGCTATCGAGTAATTTCCAGACCTCCCGGAACGCGATGTTAATCACCTATTCAGGGGAAAATCAGGTAAAATAACGCCCCTGTTCATCACTGCGATTGAAGTATCATGCCCGTAAAACCCATGTCTATAAAACCCATGTCTATAAAACCCCTGTCCGTTAAACCCGAGCTGCTTTCCCCGGCCGGTTCCCTGAAACACATGCGTTATGCGTTTGCGTTTGGCGCGGACGCTGTGTATGCCGGACAGCCCCGCTACAGCCTGCGGGTGCGCAATAACAGTTTTGATTTGCAAAACCTGGAGACCGGTATCGCCGAAGCGCATCAACAGGGCAAACTGTTTTATGTGGCGAGCAACATCATGCCGCATAACAGCAAGGTGAAAACTTACCTTGCGGACATGAGGCCAGTCGTGGATATGCAACCGGATGCTTTGATCATGGCCGACCCCGGGTTGATCGCCATGGTGCGGGAACATTTTCCGCAGATACCCATTCACTTGTCGGTGCAGGCCAACACCGTGAACTATGCGGCGGTCAAGTTCTGGCAATCGCTGGGGCTGACGCGGGTGATTTTGTCCCGCGAACTGTCGCTGGATGAAATCGAGGAGATCCGCCAGCTGTGCCCCGATATGGAACTCGAAGTATTCGTGCACGGCGCATTATGCATCGCCTATTCCGGCCGCTGCCTGTTGTCGGGTTATTTCAATCATCGTGATCCCAACCAGGGAAGCTGCACCAACGCCTGCCGCTGGGAATATAAGATGCATGAGGGCAGCGAAAACGATGCGGGTGATGTGCGGGTGCAACTGGAAAAAATTGATTTCAACGCCATGGAGGCGATCAACACGCCCGAAGCGTTTCCGGATATTCAACGTAGCCGCCGGCATCCGCTGGCGGACAAGGTGTACCTGATCGAAGAGGGCAACCGGCCCGGCGAATACATGCCCATCCTGGAAGACGAACACGGCACGTATATTATGAACTCGAAAGATTTGCGCGCCGTGCATTACGTTGAGCGCCTGGCCAAAATGGGTATCGATTGCCTGAAAATCGAAGGCCGCACCAAGTCCCACTATTATGTGGCGCGCACCGCGCAGATTTACCGCCAGGCCATTGATGACGCGCTGGCGGACAAGCCGTTTAATCCGGATTTATATAAGCAGTTGGAAGGCCTCGCGAACCGCGGCTACACTGACGGCTTTTATCAGCGGCATGCGGATCAGGCTTACCAGAATTATCTGAATAATTATTCCGATAAAGGCGTGCAGCGTTTTGTGGGTGAGATCCTCGGCTTTGATCAGGCCACCGGTATGGCGGAAGTCGCCGTGAAAAACCGCTTTGCCACCGGTGACCAACTGGAAGTGATCCTGCCCGGCGGTAACTATCAGTTCGCGGTGAACCACATTGAAAATGATAAAGGGGAGAGCATGGATTGCGCGCCCGGCAGTGGTTATGTGGTCAGGATACCCTTGCCGCTGGATGTGAACGTGACCAATGGTTTGTTAGCCAAAAATCTCTAACACCGGTTCTGTTCGTTTCCTGCGTTTATCCCGACGCCAGCTTGTGCGCCCAGCGGGTGGTTTCCGGCAAGCGGTATTTTGTTGTGCAGCGCAGGGTGTAATCGATGGCGGTTGGTAAATCCACCTGGTGTCCAATCGACACATAAACCGGATTTACATTGGTGCGGGTGCGCACTGCCGCGCCGATCACTTCTTCATTGTCCAGCAGCGGTTGCCAACTCCCTTTCTCCACAGCCACCTCTTCGTGGGTTCCGATCAAGCGCGACTTGGCGACCCCGATACTGGGCAGGCCGGTCCATAACCCGAGATGACAGGCAAGTCCAAACCGGCGCGGATGCGCCAGGCCTTGTCCGTCGCACAATAACAAATCCGGCGTGATAGCGAGTTTTGCAAATGCTTGCAGGGCGGCCGGCACTTCCCGGAACGACAAATAGCCGGGCACGTAGGGGAACCGGGTGCGGTCGCGCACCACCTGTTGTGCGGCCAATTCCAGTTCCGGAAACGTCAACACGGCGATGGCGGCCCGGGTAATCGCGCCCTGCGCTTCAAAACCGATATCGATTCCCGCCACGTGCCGCACGGTGTGCAAGCGGTTGGCTGTAATGACGCGGTTTCGAAACGTTTGCTGGATCTGTTTGGCTTCTTCAACGGTGGCAGGCCAGCGGTGTAACGGGGTAAGCGGCATGGAGTTATTATATACGACGCAGGATGAGGCGGGGGAACTCGAGCGGCTTGCGAGCCATCTAACCGTCGGGCCGGTGTTCACCGCGTTTTAATGATTGCTCAAAATCATCCCAAGTTACTGTTTTCTCAACGGGTAAAACGCTGAAAGTGGCTATGAGACAGGCGCAAATTCGGGTAGACTGTACGCCTCAATTTTTCCGGCCACAGGAAATTACGGTTGCCAGCGGAATTGCGGCGATCTTCAAAAAAATTACCGGTTCGCACTGACGCTAACACGCGCCCTTATTTATAAATAACAATTACTACGAACAATACACAGGCCAGTTTTTTAAATATGTTGTTTCACCTGATGCAAGCGCTTTTACAACGGCAAACACAACGCCAACTCATTGCCATTTTCGCGGTTATACTGGCGCTGACCGCCTGCTCCAAAGAAGACGAGCCCGATGTCACCGCGCCCAGCATCGAAATAACGTCTCCTCTACCGGGCGCCAATGTGGCCGGCAGTAGCGCCATTACCCTGCAAGGTATAGTCAGCAGTGATACGGTACTGGTTGAGATTACCCACCGCATCAATGCCACAAACACCATCGATGTGTTCGACGCCGACCTGAACGGCACGGACTTCAGCGCCGATCTCACGCTGGGCAATAACGCCAATACCATTACCGCCACGGCGAAAGACGCGGTAGGCAATAGCGTGGCGCATACTTTTACGTTGTTTTATCCGGTGCTGGCGCTCACCAATGGCATGGCGGCGTCGTTCGTTATCGGGCAAAACACCTTTACCGAAAATCTCGCCAACCGTGGCGGTGCCGTGGCAGCGAATACATTAAGCGGCGTGCAGGGTTCGCTAATCGAACGCCAAAACACGGTTTTGTATGTGCCCGACACCGGCAATCACCGCATCCTGGGATTTAATCCGGTTCCGGCCGCCTCGGATGCCAGCGCCACTATAATCATCGGCCAGACAAGTTTTACCACGGCCAGCGCCGGCGCCTCGGCAACGCAGCTCACCAGTCCATCCGGAGTATTCGTCACCGATACACAGTTTTTTATCGCGGATACCGGCAACAACCGGGTATTGGTCTGGACGAGTATTCCCGCCAATGGCTCAACCGCCGCCAACTATGTCGCCGGGCAACTGGACTTTACCACAGCAACTACCGCTTGCAGCGCCAGCACCCTGTCGGCGCCGGCCGCGGTGTTTGCAGTGAACGATAAACTGGTGGTCGCCGATAATGGGAATCACCGGGTGTTAATCTGGAATACCATTCCCGTGGCCAACGGTATGGCGGCGGATGTGGTGGTCGGCCAGCAGAATTTCGACGTCTGCCTGCCCGATGACAGCGATGGGGATGGTGCGACGGACACCGTCAGCGCAACCACCCTGAATAATCCCGGCGGGATCTGGACCGACGGCACGCGCTTGTTAGTCGCCGACACCGCCAATCACCGGGTATTGCTCTGGAACACCTTGCCCACGGTGAGCGGCCAGGCGGCGGATGTGGTGTTGGGGCAGCTGGATATGACTTCCGCGGCGGCGCAACTCAACCAAAGCGGCTTGAATAGTCCGAAATCCGTCACCAGTAACGGCAACCAGGTCGTGGTGGCGGATAGCGGCAATGCGCGGGTGTTGCTCTGGAATACCTTTCCCGCGGCAAACAATGCTGTGGCCGATATCGTGATCGGACAGGATGACTTTGTGAGTAGCGTAACCGGCACCAGCGCCACGCGCATGACCAGTTATGATAATGTTTTTGTCGACCGGAAAAATCTGTTTGTTGTGGATGGCAACCGCATCCTGATGTTTGCGGACCCATCGCAGTGAGTCAATGGAGTATTTGTCTATGCCAACCTATGATTATCGTTGTGAAGCCAACGCGCAAATCGTGGAAGTAAAACATGCCATGAACCGTGACGTTACCACCTGGGGTGAGCTGTGCGAACTCGCCGGTATCGATCGTGGAGCGACCCCGGCGAACAGCCCGGTGAAACGCCTGCCCACCGGGGGCAATATCGTCAGCAAATCAGCCTTGAAGAATAACGCACCGCCTTGCGCGAGCGGCCCGTGTTGCGGCGCTGGCAACTGCGATTTCAGTTAATTCGGATATTTCCCTAAAGAGTCCATCTTTATTGGCCTGGCAGCTTCCGCAGCCTGGCGTGTTGGCTGGCAGCGGCGCCGGATGAACTTCCCCGCTATGCCTTGTCAGCCATTTCAGCGCGCTTGTTTCAGGACGTTAGTAGCGATTTTCCCGCGCGTTCCTGTAGCCGGCTTATTGGTTTTCGAGATAAATAATCGCTATTTGGTAATTTAAGCCAAGGATTGAATAATGCCGGCGGCCGCAATGGTGCTGGCCCTTAACCCCAATCCATTGAGCCGGTTACTTATCTTAGCGGCCTGAACGATGTTACCCGCACTTTCGTACCGAACAGGCGCGCAGCCTCAAATTTTCCCGCTTATCGTCGATATATAAACTGGATCACGTTAAAAGTGTACTGATTGTTCGTACTCAGTGACTGGAGAACTGTCATGGGCCTGTTAGACGACTTACGCAAGCAAAGTGAAAGCAAACAAATAGAAGAGCAGCACGCCAGTAGCCGCAAGGAAAAAGCGGAGCAGTACTATCGTGAAAAAGTGCAGCCAAAGCTTAATGATATTTATACGCATTTTAACGAGCTTGCCAAGCACCTGAACTATGTAAAGCCGAATACGCTGGCCAAGTACACGGTCAATGCCGCCGGCCTGGAAGCCGAGTTCAAACAACAGGACTACAAAGTTCAGGTCGACAGCATGACCGACACTAACTTTATTTCCCTGCGTTGCACCTGCGCGCGGCCCACGGATGTGGAATTTGTGGTTGACGATCCCGCCGTTATTAATAAACACAAGCACTATCTGAATCAGAACAACATGAATTATCAAACCTACCCGCGCAACAATGGCGAACCGGGCGCCCGGTTTACCGTTAAGGCGGAGATCCCCATCGAGTTCCTGTTTAAAGGCGACCGGGAAACCGGCCGGGTAAACCTGCTGGTCAGTAATTTTGATAACCTGGGGCGCCGCAATCGTGAATTAACCGTGCAGGAAATCAATGATAAATTCCTGGATGCGCTGGACCGCTACCTGATCCGGGAAAATGACGATTTTTTCAAACTGAATATTAATGAAAAAGCCAAGGAAGAGATCCGCGCCAAGGTCCAGGAGGAACAACGCCGGCGCACGGAAGAGCTGAAGGAAATGGAACGCCTGGCGCAGGAGGAACAGCTGCGGGAAAAGCTGGAGAAGGAAAACAAAGGCATTAAAAAAGGACTTAAGTTGATTAATAACATCCCGGCCAAAAAAATCTTCAAAAAAACCTGAGTAATCGCGCGTGGTGGCCGTTGTGCCGGCCGCTAGGTTATGAGGCCAGGACAGGGAATAGCGGCTTGGCTTAAGCCAGATCAGGTTATCGAACCTTGGTTATCCAACCCGGGTTATCCAACCCAAGTTATCCAACCCAAGTTATCCAACCCAAGTTATCCAACCCAAGTTATCCAACCCAAGTTATCCAGCTCAAGTTAGAGAAAGAAAGCGCAAACAATCCCCGGGTAACAGTTCCCCGGCGCGTTGCAGAATTTGTTGTTCCTGTGCCGCGCTCAGCAGGGCTTTATGATCACCGGTCCGTCCTTTGCGGATAAATCCGCCCGCTTTAAACATCGACTCGCCGGATTCAAACCGGGTTACAAATTTATCCGCATGCTGTTTCATCCAGGCGAAAGAACAGTGTTCCAGGACTTGGCGGTGATTGGCGGCGGCCAGCTTCCAGCCCAGGAAATCAAGAATCCGGTCGCTTGCTCCATGTCGATTGTTGAACGTGGGCAATGCGCAATTAACCGTGGTGATGCCCGCCCGGTCCGTGCACATGACCATGCGTGAGCTCTTCCTGCGTGGCGTCACGCACATCCACCACTTTCACATCGAAATTCAAGTGATAACCTGCCAGCGGGTGATTGGCGTCTACCGTCACTTCATCGTTGGATATGTCCACCACGGTCACCGTTAAATGCCCGCCATCCGGGCCGGCGGCGTGGTAATGCTCTCCCAATTTGATTTCCCCGTCGCCAAACATGTCGCGTGGCACCGCTTGCCGCATGGAGTCATCCCTTACACCATAGGCCTTTTCCGGTGGAATACGCACTGAAATTTCTTCACCCACCGACCTGCCATTCAGTTCCGATTCCAGTCCGGGAATGATGTTACGGGCGCCGTGCAAATAAACCAATGGTCCGGCGCCCTGCGACGTGTCCAAGATGTTACCGTCATCATCTTTCAGGGTGTAATCAACACTGACGACTTTATTGGCCTCAATTTTCATTCAATTCCTCCGGTTGTAAGGCGTATATGATTTCGTCCACTTTTCTTCACACGCAATGAGGAGATAAGAATGGAATTTCAGGACCCTGGTCAAAGGTGCGCGAGAGCAGATAATAGCGCCGTACCATACCATGAAAAGTGGCTGCTTAAAAAGGGCCAATTACGTATTGCCATACCGGATAAGCCGGTACGCTAGGCCTCAGCAGCGCCGGCAGAAACCTAAATTGTCGATTTCAAACCGCTCTGGCGCTGTCCGA
>Ga0209640_10005174_pt1 | contig 11407 bp, 7 predicted proteins | sample RifCSP10_1_FD_184018 | JGI IMG/M metagenome (GOLD analysis project Ga0209640, IMG submission 184018) | Soil microbial communities from Rifle, Colorado - Rifle CSP2_sed 10_1 (SPAdes) (version 2) | ecosystem: Environmental > Terrestrial > Deep subsurface > Rock core/Sediment | place: Rifle...
TCCGACGACGCGGTCCCGGTGAGCTCCACGAGCCGGCGCGGGACGTCGGCGGCCGCGAGCTCGCGCCGGATGTCCTCCGTCCACCGCGCGACGTCGGCGCGGGTGATCGGCTCCGGCCTGAAGTCCGGGTCCGCGTCGTCGGAGGCGAGCGCGGCGTGGAGACCCCCGGTGACCGCGCCGAGCCGGCGCACGTCGTCCACGAGAGGGTCGGGCCGGCGCTCGACGACGGCGCCCCGGCCCGCGAGCGTCGAGACCACGTGCGTCCAGCCGTCGCCCGCGTTGGGGACGAACTGCTGCAGCACCGCGAGCGTGGCCGTCTCACCCGCGGCTTCGTACTCGACGGAGCCGGCGAGCCGCGGCGCGTGGCGGAAGGAAGTCCTCGTGGTGAGGAAGCGCGTGACCTCGAGCTCGGGATTGAGGCCGGGCGGAGGGCGCCGCAGCGACTTCAGCACCAGGTCGCCCACCACCACCGAGGTGTTGCTCTGCTCGCCGCTGAGCCGGCGGCCCGGCGGCCCGTCGCCAGCGGGCGGGAAGACCCAGCCCGGCGTGGGCCGGAAGTGGAAGCGGCCCGCGCGGCCGTCCACGGACCGGCCGGTCGCGATCGCCGCGAGCACGCGGCGGGCGAAGCGCGGGTCGGCGTGGGCGTCCACCACCGACTCCCCGCCGGCGCGGGCCAGCGCGGTCTCGGGCGCGGCGTCGGCCGCCATCGAGAACGGGACGTAGTAGCGGTCGCCGTCGACATCCAGGAGCAGGAGCACGAGCGGGCCGCCGGGATCGAGCACCGCCCAGTCGAGCACCGCGAGCGCGTCGACCCCGCGGGCCTTGGCCGCGAACCAGCGCTGGCGGGTCAGAAAGCGCGCGAGATCGGAGCGGCCGGGGCCCGAGAGCAGCGCGACGAGCGCGGCGGGATCAGAGCGGAGCGGCCTCGATGCCATAGAGCGGCTGATCGGGCAGGGGCGCCTGCAGCCGGAACCAGTAGTAGCCGTAGGGGGCGAGGCTGATGAAGTAGGGCCGCTCTCCGATGGTCGGGAACCGGGTATCCCCCAGCATCTCGACCGGGGTGTGGCCCCGCCAGGCCCGGAGATCCAGCTCGACCGGCTGGGCGGACCCCGCGAGGTTGTGGACCGCGATCACCGTCTCACCCTCGTACTCGCGCGCGTGGGCCAGCACGCTCTCGTTGGCCGGCCGCAGGAACGTGAGCGTGCCGCGGCCGAAGACCCGCGTCTTCCTCCGCACCGCGATGAGCCGCTTCATCCAGTGGAGCAGCGAGGACGGGGTGCGCTGCTGGGCCTCCACGTTGATCGCCTGGTAGCCGTACACGGTGTCCACGATGAGCGGCAGGTAGAGGCGGGCGGTGTCGGCGCGGGAGAAGCCCGCGTTGCGGTCGCCCGTCCACTGCATCGGGGTGCGGACGCCGTTGCGGTCGCCCAGGTAGATGTTGTCGCCCATCCCGATCTCGTCGCCGTAGTAGAGGATCGGGCTGCCGGGCAGGGTGAAGAGCAGGCTCGTGAGCAGCTCGATCTTCCGCCGGTCGTTCTCGAGCAGCGGGGCCAGCCGTCGCCGGATGCCCAGGTTGAGCCGCATGCGCGGGTCGGAGCCGTAGGCGTAGTAGAGGTGGCGCCGCTCCTCGTCGCTCACCATCTCGAGCGTGAGCTCGTCGTGGTTGCGCAGGAAGAGGCACCACTGGGACGTCGGCGGGATCTCCGGGGTGTGCACGAAGATGTCGGTGATCGGCCGGCGGTCCCCGTGCCGGACGGCCAGGAAGATGCGCGGCATCAGCGGGAAGTGGAAGGCCATGTGGAACTCGTCGCCGTCGCCGAAGTAGGGGCGGACGTCGGCGGGCCACTGGTTGGCTTCGGCCAGGAGGATGCGCCCCTGGTATTCCGCGTCGATGTGGCGGCGGATCTCCCGCAGGAAGTCGTGGGTCTCCGGGAGATTCTCGCAGTTGGTCTCCTCCCGCTCGAAGAGGTAGGGGACCGCGTCGCAGCGGAAGCCGTCGAGGCCTCGGTCGAGCCAGAAGCGCATGACGTCGAGGAGCTCGCGGCGGACCATGGGGTTGTCGAAGTTGAGGTCCGGCTGGTGGTGGAAGAAGCGGTGCCAGTAGTAGGCCTTCGCCACCGGATCCCACGTCCAGTTCGAGTGCTCGGTGTCGAGGAAGATGATGCGGGCATCCTTGTACCGCTCGTCGGTGTTCCCCCAGACGTAGTAGTCGCGATAGGGGGAGTCGGGCGAGCGCCGCGCCGCCTGGAACCACGGGTGCTGGTCGGAGGTGTGGTTGACCACCAGGTCCGAGATGACCCGCATGCCGTGGCCGTGCGCGGCCTCCAGGAACCGGTCGAAGTCGGCCATGGTGCCGTAGTCGGGGTGGATGGCCCGGTAGTCGGCCACGTCGTAGCCGTCGTCGCGCAGCGGGGAGCGGAAGAACGGCAGGAGCCAGAGGCAATCCACCCCCAGCTCCTTCAGATGCCCGAGCTGGCTGGTGAGGCCGATGAAGTCGCCGATGCCGTCGTCGTTGCCGTCCTTGAAGGCGCGAACGTGCAGCTCGTAGAAGACGGCGTCCTTGTACCAGAGGGGGTCGCGGTCGCTCACTCGGGCCTCCCGTTCGGCTGCACCTCGCCAAGCCATCACGCGTAGTAGTCGAAGTCGCGCTCGCGGCGGCGCCAGCGGCCGACGCGGTAGACGTGGGCGGGGGCGGTGCGCGGGTCGAGCGTGACGGAGTGGGTGGCCCCGCGGACCAGGCGGCGGTCGCCGCCCAGGAGCTCGTGGAGCTCGTAGGTCTCGTCCGGGACGATGCCGAGATCGGCGAGCGGGATCTGGAGCGCGGCCTGGTGGGTGGCGAAGGGGTCCAGGTTGATCGCGACCAGGATCACGTTGTCGCGGGCGGGCGTGAGCTTGCCGTAGAAGAGCACGTGCGGGCTGTCCGCGGAGTAGAAGCGGAGGCCGGCCATGGCGTGGAGCGCCGGGTTCTCGCGCCGGATCGTGTTGAGGCGGGCGATGTAGTCCGCGATGTTGCCGGGCGCGTCCCAGTCGCGCACCCGGATCTCGTACTTCTCCGAAGCGCGGTACTCCTCGCTCCCGGGCAGGGGCGTCGCCTCGCACAGCTCGAAGCCGCTGTAGATGCCCCAGACGGACGAGAGCGTGGCGGCGAGGGCGGCCCGCATGCGGAAGGCGGGCGGGCCGCCGCGCTGGAGGACCTCCGGGAGGATGTCGGGCGTGTTGACGAAGAAGTTGCCGCGGAAGTACTCGGCCGTCTCTTCGCCGATCAGCTCCTCGAGGTACTCGGTCAGCTCCTCCTTGAAGTTGCGCCAGGTGAAGTAGGTGTAGGACTGGGTGAAGCCGGCCTTGGCGAGCGCGCGCATGATCTTGGGGCGGGTGAAGGCCTCCGACAGGAAGATCACGTCGGGATCGCGGTCCTGGACCTCCCGGATGAGCCAGGCCCAGAAGTCGAGCGGCTTGGTGTGGGGGTTGTCCACCCGGAACGCCCGCACCCCCTGCTCGATCCAGAAGCGCACGACCCCCAGCAGCGCGTCCCAGAGCGCGTCCCAGGCCGGGCTCGCGAAGTTGATCGGATAGATGTCCTGGTACTTCTTCGGCGGGTTCTCCGCGTACTTGATGCTGCCGTCCGGCCGGTGGTGGAACCATTCCGGGTGCTCGCGCACCCAGGGGTGATCCGGGGAGCACTGGATGGCGAAGTCGAGCGCGATCTCGAGGCCGGCGCCCTGCGCGGCCTTGACCAGCCGCCGGAAGTCCTCGAGCGTGCCGAGCTCCGGATGGACGGCGGTGTGGCCGCCTTCCGGGCCCCCGATGGCCCACGGGCTGCCGGGATCGCCGGGCCCGGCGACCAGCGCGTTGTCCGGTCCCTTCCGCGCGGTGCGGCCGATGGGATGGATGGGCGGCAGGTACACGACGTCGAAGCCCATGCGCCGGATCGCGGGGAGGCGGTCGACCACGTCGTCGAAGGTGCCGTGGCGGCCGGGTCCCAGGCTCTGCGACCGGGGGAAGAGCTCGTACCAGGCGGCGAAAGCGGCCTCCGGGCGGTCCACCACCACCTCGAGCTCGCGGTCGTGGCGCGTGAGATCGGGGCGCGGCTGGGCGCGGGCCATCACCTGGCGCAGCTCGGCGTCGAGGAGGATATCGAGCTGCGTGTCGCGGCACGCCCGGGCGTCGAGACGCTCGAGGGCGCGCCCCAGCGCCGCGGCGTCCGCGCCGACGGCGCGCTCGCGCGCCCGGCGCAGCATCGCGGCGCCCTCCAGCAGCTCGCTGGCGAGATCCACCTGGCCGCCCGCGAGGCGCCGCCGCATCTCCTCGACCCAGGAGCCGAAGGCGTCGGTCCAGGCCAGGACGGTGTAGCGGTAGCGCGTGTTGGCCTCCAGGCGGAAGGACCCGGCCCAGCCGTCGTTGTCGACGAGCCGGAGCGGGGTCTCGCGCCATTCGGCCTCCCCCGCCGCGCGGAAGCGGATCGACGCGGCGAGGAGGTCGTGACCCTCCTTGAAGATGTCGGCGGTGATCGTCAAGACGTCTCCGACGACCCGTTTGATGGGATGGCGGCCGTCGTCCACCGCGGGTCGCACCTGCTCGATCACGATCGGGCGACGGGGTCTGGTCATCGCCACCGGTCCACGAGGTAGGGCTTGTCCTCCTCGAACATGCCGGCCAGGCGCGCCACGCTCTGGAGCAGGGCGGCCGGGGGGCGCGCGCTGGTCTCGAGGATCACGGAGGCGGCGCGGCCCAGATACAGAGGAGCGAGCGACTGGACGGCGTGGCTGCGGTAGACCACGCGGGCGCGATAGGCGAGCAGGAAATCGTACACGACCCGCGTCCAGAGGCGGTCCGGGAAGCGGAAGCGCTCGAGCGGCCGGTCGCTCAGCTCGAGCACCTCGCCCAGGTTCTCGGGCGCGAGGATGCGCTCCCAGACCGGGAGGAGATCGCGCACGCCCTGGACGAAGCCCACCTGCATGCGCTCGGGATCCACCGCGGGGCCGTCCGGCAGCGGCTCGGGCACCTCGCCGAAGCTCATCACCGGCTCGGAGCCGCGGATGTCGAGCCAGTAGTCCTCGGACCGCTCGGCGAGGTCGAACAGGGCGCCCGCGACGCGGCCCACGGTGCGGCCGAGGGGCGCGGGGGGCTGCGTGGGCACCACCGTGCGCGCGCCCAGCGGGGCCTGGCCCACCGCCAGGCCCCGCTCGATGGCCGCCGCGGGCAGCCAGAACTCGAGGCCCTGTTGGCCAAGCTCGGTCTCCCACACCGGCTCGTCGAGGAACGCGCCGGCGGCGGTGCCGGAGCAGGCGAACTCCTCGGCGATCGGATGCGCGAGCTGGCGGCCGAAGAGGCTCCGCACCAGCGGCACCACGAGGGCCTGGGTGAGCGTGCCGTCGTAGCGGTAGCGGCGGTAGAGCGGCAGGACCAGGCCGAAGTCGTCCTTGAGAACGGGGGTGGCCAGGCCGCGCAGCCAGTCCCCGGTGGTGCTGGAGAGCTCGGAGTTGAGCATGACGAGCGCGCGCCCCTCGAGCAGGCGTCCGGTGGTCAGGACCGTGCGCACCGCGTGGGCCCAGTCGAGGGCGCCGTCCGCCGCGCGGCCGGCAGTGGTGGGCACCCGCACGAGGCGGACCGGGCCGAGGGCGGCGGCCACCACGGTCGCGGTCTCCTCGGACGCGGCCTGGTCCACGTGGACGACCACCGCCGTCTGCCCCCCGAAGTGCGCGTCGAGCCCGGCCCGTACCGCGGCGGCGACCACCCCGGCGGTGGCGCTCGGCCCCGCGGTGGCGAGGCCCACCACGAGATCGGCGGTGCCGATCCGCTCGACGGCCACGCGAACCTCGTCGGGCAGCGCGAGGGCGTCCATCACCGGGTCAGGTGGGCGAGCAGCGCGAGGTACTCGCTCAGGTGGCGGGTCACGAGGAAGTTGCGGCGCACGTGCTCACGCCCGGCGGCCCCCATGCGGCCGATCATCTCCGGGTTGCTCAGCAGCTGCCGGATGCGGAACGCGGCGCCCTCCACGGTCTCCACGGTATACCCGGTGACGTTGACGACCATCTGAAATGGAATGCCGCCGGCGATCGTGCCGATGACCGGCTTGCCCTTCCACATGGCGGTGGCCACCTCGATGGTGAAATCGGCCTTGAGCGGCTTCTGGATCGCGATGGTCGCGGCGCGCTCGAGCGCGTTCAGCTCGATCTGGGGATCCGGGGGCAGGACGATGACCGAGATGTCGGGGTCCTGCCCGGCCGCCTCGCGCACGTCCGAGAGGACGTCCCCGCCGGGCGCGGGGGGCGGGCCGGCCAGCACGAGCCGGACGTCGTGGTGCTTCTTGACCAGCCGGTAGGCGTTGACGACGCCCAGCGGGTCGTGGAGCCGCTCGAACGGCCCGATCTGCAGCAGGATCGGCTTGTCGCGCGGCACGTGGAGGCGGTCCATCTGGGCCGCCTGCTCGGCGCGGCTCATCTCCCGGTTGCGCTCGGAGAGCGGGTCGATCGACGGATACACGATGAAGCGCGGGATCGAGAGCGGGGTGGCGAAGCGCGCCAGGGAGAACACCGCCGCGTCGTAGCGCTGGGCCACCGGGCGGAGCGCGCTCCAGATCTGCGGCTGGGCCGAGGACAGGTCCTGGTGGCAGCGCCACACCCACCGTCCGGAACTGCCCCGCTGATCGACGAGGCCGAGCGGCATGGCGTCGTGCACCATCACGAGATCGGCGTCGAGCCGGAGCCGGCGCGCGTTCTCGACCGCGGTCTGGTGCAGGCGCGCCAGCATAGGCTCGGTGATGACCTGCTCGGTGCCGGACAGCGCGCGGGTCACCGCGCGGCCCACCTGGTCGAAGTCCGCGGTGCCGATCGTGATCTCCCACGTGGTGTCCACGCCCAGGTCGTTCATGATCGGCACCAGGCGGTTCAGCACCTCCACCCCGGCGCCGCCGTAGCGCGAGGCGCTCACGTGCACGAAGCGCCGCCCGCGGAGGCGCTCGCCGATGCGCATGAGGATGTCCACCGCGCCGCGCGGGGCCACCTGGCGGTAGTCGTCGAGCTTGAGCAGCGAGCCCGCCGCCATCAGGCGCCCCCCTGCGCGATGGCGTCGGAGAGCACGCTCAGGTGCCGGTCGCGGATGCGCTCGAGGCTGCCCGCGTGCGGGTCGATGTGCGCGAGCCGGTCGGCCACCTCGGGCCGCCCGAGAGCGGCGGCGACCCATTCGGCGAAGTCGCCGCGCCCGCGGCCGGCGCGGTAGCGCGCCTCGATGGTGTGGTAGAACAGCGCGCTCACGTCCACCTCGGCGAGCGCGTCGCGGAGCTCGGCCAGGGTATGGGCCTGGTGCCCGGTGGGCACCGGGACCAGGTGCATCTGGAAGAAGCGGAAGCGCTTGCCCTGGGTGCGGGCGGGCGCTCCGCCGAGATGCTGGAGGTGGTCGGAGATGGTGGCGACCAGCTCCTCCCGCACCCGCTCCATCGACCCCGCGTGGAAGGCGTCCACCGCGCTCAGACGCTCGGCGAGCCGCACGTCGCGCACCTCGGTACCCACCCAGAGCGCGAAGTCGTTGGGGTAGGCCTCGGCCAGCACCGGCCGGTGGAGCAGCGAGGCCGACGTGTGGCAGAAGATGGACTCCACCGGCACGCGCTCGAGCTGCTCGAGCAGCTCGCGGGCGTCGTGGGCCTCGTGGGGCAGCAGCTCGTTCAGCTCGAGGCAGCCGAGGAAGACGAAGGGCGCGGTCGGGCTCATGCGGTAAGCTCTCTCGGGGGACGACGCCGGTGAGAATCCTGCTCCTGACCCGCGAGTATCCGCCGCACGTCTACGGCGGCGCCGGGGTGGTGGTGGACCATCTGAGCCGCGCGCTCGCCCGCCGCGCGTCGGTGGAGGTGCGCTGCTTCGGCGCCAACGAGCAGACGCAGCCGAACCTGACCGTCAGGGGCTACGCCCCGTGGGCGCGGCTGGCGGGCGGCCCGGACGCGCCCTACGCCCCCGCGCTCGAGGCGCTCTCGGTGGGGCTCGCGATGGCGCGCGACCCGGTGGCGGCCGACGTGGTCCACACCCATACCTGGTACGTGGGGCTGGGCGGGATGCTGGTGCAGTCGGTCCACGACGTCCCGCTCGTGGTGACGCTGCACAGCATGGAGCCGCTCCGCCCGTGGAAGGCCGACCAGCTCGGCACCGGCTACGCGGTGTCGAGCTGGGCCGAGCGGCTGGCCGTCGAGCGGGCCGACCGCGTGATCGCGGTCTCCGAGCAGATGCGCGCCGACATCACGACCCACTTCCGGGTCGATCCCGCCCGGGTGGTGGTGATCCACAACGGGGTGGACGCGGAGGCGTTCGCGCGCACCGAGCGCGGCGAGGCCCTCGCGCGCCACGGGGTGCGGGCCCCGTACGCGCTCTTCGTCGGCCGCATCAGCGAGCAGAAGGGGATCTTCCAGCTCCTGGAGGCCGCGCGCGGCCTGCCCGCGGGCGTGCAGCTCGTGCTCTGCGCGAGCAGCCCGGACACGCCCGAGCTGCTCGCGCGGCTCGAGGCCGCGGTCGCGGGCCGCCCGGAGATCCGCTGGATCAACGCGATGCTGCCGGTTCCCGAGGTCGTCCAGCTCTACTCCCACGCCGCGGTGTTCGTCTGCCCTTCGATCTACGAGCCCTTCGGCCTGATCAATCTCGAGGCCATGGCCTGCGGCACGCCGGTGGTGGCGAGCCGGGTCGGCGGCATCCCCGAGGTGGTGGTGGACGGCGAGACCGGCTGGCTGGTCGCACCCGGCGACCCGGCCGCGCTCGACGGGGCGCTGCGGCACGCCCTGGACGATCCCGAGCGCGCCCGGCGCATGGGGGCGGCCGGACGCCGCCGGGTGGAGGCCCACTTCTCGTGGGATCGGATCGCGGATCGGACGCTCGCCGTCTACCGGGACGCGATCGAGGCTCATCGGCGAGATCCGGCGAGGTAGAAGGCGACGCTCCACGGGGGGAGCGCGGACCACGTGGGCGCGGGCAGGTCGAGCGCGTAGAGACGGCGGCCCCAGTCCGCGCCCGGCCCGTCGTGCGGGACGGCGGCCGCGCCCAGGTTGGCGATGAGCCGGAGCGTGGCGGCCGGGAACCTCCACACGACCCCGAGCGCGGTATCCCCCAGGCCTTTCCAGGACGCCTCCGGCACCGGCTCGCCCGCGAGCAGCGGCGCGATCGCCTGCGCCCGCAGCGCGAGCAGCGCCCGATGGAAGGCCAGCCAGTCCCGGTGGCCGGCCGCGTGGACGCGATCCCAGGCGAGCACCGAGCGCCGGAAGGTCGTCTCGGCCTGCGGATCGGGAATGCGCTCGCGCACCGCCGGGCGGGCGAACTCCGGGAACCGGGCGAACTCGCGCCGCCGTCCCTCCGCGACGAGCGGGCCCAGGTCGGGGCCGAGATCGCTGAAGAACAGGAACGGCTCCGGCGCGGCCCATTCCTCGCCCATGAAGACCAGGGGCGGGGCGGGGGCGAGCAGGAGCACCGCGGTGGCCGCGCGCACCGCGGAAGCCGCGGCCAGCTGGGTGATCCGCTCGCCGAGGGCGCGATTGCCGACCTGATCGTGGTTCTGCAGGAAGCCCACGAAGGCGGTCGGGGGCAGGTCGGCGCTGGCCTCGCCGCGCAGACCCTGCCGGTAGCGCGACGGCTCGCCCTGGAAGGCGAAGCCCTCGGTGAGGCAGCGCCCCAGGTGCGGCAACGGCGGCTGGTAGTCGGCGTAGTAGCCGCCCGTCTCCCCGGTGAGGAGCACGTGGAGCGCGTGGTGCACGTCGTCGTTCCACTGGGCCTGGTAGGCCGGGCGGCCCCCGGGCCGGCCGCGTCGCAGGTAGCGCGACTCGTTCGCGCCGTTCTCCAGGACGAGATGCACGGGGCGGTCGCGGCCGGGCCCGTCCGCCACCGCGCGGCCCAGCTCGACGAGCAGGTGGGCCATCGACTCGTCCACGATGGCGTTCACCGCGTCGAGCCGGAGGCCGTCGAGGTGGTACTCCTCGATCCAGTAGAGCGCGTTGTGGATCACGAAGGCGCGCACCACCTCCGAGCCGGGCCCGTCGTAGTTGATGCCGTCGCCCCAGGGGGTCTGATGCCGGGCGTTGAAGAAGTCGGGGGCGTAGCGGTGCAGGTAGTTGCCCTCGGGACCGAAGTGGTTGTAGACCACGTCGAGGAAGACCCCGAGGCCCCGGGCGTGCGCGGCGTCCACCAGCGCCTTGAGCGCCTCCGGCCGGCCGTAGCTGGCCTTGGGGGCGAAGAGGAGGACGCCGTCGTAGCCCCAGCCCCAGCGGCCCGGGAAGTCGGCCAGCGGCATCAGCTCCACCGCGGTGACGCCGAGGGACACCAGGTGATCGAGCCGCTCGGCCACCGCCGCGTAGGTGCCGGCGGCGGTGAAGGCGCCGACGTGCAGCTCGTAGAAGACGAGGCGCTCCGGGGGCAGGCCGGCCCACCCGCCGTCCGCCCATGGATAGGCGAGGGGATCGATGACCTCGCTCGCCCCGTGCACGTCGCCGGGCTGGAAGCGCGCGGCCGGATCCGGCACGAGCAGCTCGCCGTCGATGCGGTAGCGGTAGCGCGTGCCCGCGGGCGCCTCGCGCGTCACGTACTCGGCCCAGCCGCCCGCGTCGCGCGGCATCGCGACGGCGCGGCGCGGCTCCTCGAGCCACAGCTCGACCTGCCGGGCGCCGGGCGCCCAGAGCCGGAAGCGGGTGGTCCCGTCCTCGCGGACCTCGGCCCCGAAGGGCATCCGATGCGCGCGGCGCGCCGCGGGAGCCCCACTCATGGGCGGGCGCCCTCGCGCTCGAGGAGCGCCACCGGGAAGTGACCGAACAGGGCGGCCGCGGGCAGCGCGGCCCCGCCATCGTGGCGCGGGCTCGCGACGCGGAGGCCGGTGAATCGGTCGCGGTAGACGCCGGCGAGCTGCTCGTCGCCGAGCGCGACCCACGTCTGCTCCCACGCGGCCTCCCCCAGGGCGAAGCGGCCGGTGAGGCCGGCGAGGCGCGCGGTCAGCCGCGGCACCGCGACTATCGCCGCGTCGGCCCCGTCGAGCCGCGCGAACGCCACCACGTGGTCGGCCTGCCGGCCGGCCGGGGTCAGCGCGCGGTATTCCCCGACGCGGAAGAGCCGGGCCCGGCGCCGGCGCAGCGTGAGGGCGCGGTGGGTGAGGTAGAGCTTCACGCGGCCGGCCGGCCAGTGCTCGAGCACCTCCGCGAAGTACTCCCCGGGCGCGTAGAGCCCGTCGGGATGGTCCACACGCAGCCCGGTGACCTTCCCCTCGCCGATGAGACGGAGGACCAGCTCGAAGGTGGCCGCGCTGCCGACCTCGGGATTGAAGGCGTTGTGATCGGTGACGTCGTAGCCGTGCGAGCTGCCCGGCCCGCGGCGCAAGCACGGGGAGAGGTAGGCGTCGTTCACCCCGAGCGCGTCGAGGTACGGGGCGAGCGCGGCCACCGCGTCGAACCCGA
>Ga0209640_10005175_pt1 | contig 11407 bp, 9 predicted proteins | sample RifCSP10_1_FD_184018 | JGI IMG/M metagenome (GOLD analysis project Ga0209640, IMG submission 184018) | Soil microbial communities from Rifle, Colorado - Rifle CSP2_sed 10_1 (SPAdes) (version 2) | ecosystem: Environmental > Terrestrial > Deep subsurface > Rock core/Sediment | place: Rifle...
TCAGTCACAGCCGGGGCTGCTTGCTCTTCCGCGCCAGCCACATTGACTTCACCGACCGGGGCAGTGCGTTCCGCAACAGATGCGGATTGATTTTCCAATTCAGCGGAATCATCAACACCAAAAATCCGGGCCATTATGATGAAAATGACCATCATGACCACAAGCGCACCGACAATTAATGAAAAGTTTCTAAAAAATACCTTGTCTTTTTCCTGGCTCATTTTTGCTCCCCTGAAGCTGGGTATTGTTATTATGTATTCGCGCCGTATTGGGTGTACTGAAATATTGGATGCCAGTATACCCATACTTCCATGAGGAGAAAACTTAAACTGGACGAAAAGCATGCCGGGCAGCGGTTTGAACTGATATAATCCTGCGAGGACGCGCCCTTAGCTCAGCTGGGCGAAGCGGAAAAAGAAAAAGGTCCGGTGGATCTTTTAGATGCAATACCTCCATGTATTGCACCCTTCGGGCAGCAAAGCTGCAAAAATCTGCTCCCGGCAGATTTTTCCCGCTGACAAATTCGACGGGATCGAATTTGGACGGCGTAAGCCGCCCGCAGGGCGAACGCCATGGATGGAGTGAGTCAACGCCTCGCCAGCGGATGGCGAGGCCGGTGATTGACGAAGTCCAATATGTTGTGCCAGGGATGGCATGAATGAAATTGATTTTGCGCCCTTAGCTCAGCTGGATAGAGCGCAGCCCTCCGGAGGCTGAGGTCAGAGGTTCAAATCCTCTAGGGCGCGCCAAATTAAAAAACCCGCATTGCACGGGTTTTTTAATTTGGTGTATTTTAAAGCTTTGATTCGAACTGTTCAGTTCGACAAATTGGCAGGATAGCCAATTTGGACACACTTAGTGTGCCCGCAGGGTGAAGGTTCAGGGATGAACCCGAGTCAGTCCTCTAGGGCATAGCGCCCGGCGCCAATTTCATTCGGATCCATCCCCGTTACCCCATGTATTGTGTAATACTCCATAAGTGCTGTAGCAAAGTACCATTATCATCAGATTATCCATTATTCAGCTCAGCGCTATGATTTATGGCTGGAGGGCGATTTAAGAAAACAGGGAATTTGCGGCTATATCGGCCAACGGGGTATATTGTTCATATTGTATTGTAGTGGGTGAAGAGCGGTAAAACTAGGAGCGGGAACTACACTGGGGGCGCGTTGTGTCTGATAAAAAAATTAAAATGTTATTGGTGGATGATTCTGCATCCATGCGTGAGATGGTCAGTTTCACACTCAATGGGGCAGGTTATGAAGTGTTCAAGGCGACAGATGGCGTTGAGGCACTTGATTTTGCCCGGGCCAATGATGTGGATCTGGTGATCACTGATATCAATATGCCGAACATGGATGGATTCACTTTAATCAAGGAATTGCGCAAACTGCCATCGTATAAATTTACACCGATATTGACGCTGACTACCGAAGACAGCTCGGAGAAAAAAAATATGGGTAAGGTAGCAGGAGCAACAGGCTGGATTGTGAAGCCCTTCGACCCGGATAGTCTGTTGCAGACGGTAAGGCGCGTTCTGTAGTGGCAGGCATGCCGCTGTAAAATGCACTGGTCTGAAATGGCAGTAACAACATAATAAAAGGTAATACCGGCATGGCAGTCAATCTGGATATGTCACAGTTTCACGAGATATTCTTCGAGGAAAGCCGCGAAGGACTGGAGGCGATGGAATCCGGTTTATTGAATCTCAATGTGGGTGTGCCCGATCCCGAGGTAGTCAATATAGTTTTTCGCGCTGCACATTCTATCAAGGGTGCTGCCGGCACATTTGGTTTTACCAATATCTCCCGGTTTACCCATGTACTTGAGTCTATTCTGGATGAAGTCAGGTCCAGAAAGCGGGGCGTGACCCAGGAACTGGTGGATGTTCTGCTCCAGTCCGTCGATGGTCTCCGCTATATGCTCGATTGTGCCAAGGCAGGTGCGCAGGTTGATGAAAACCGTATTGCAGCGATCCAGGAGAGTCTTGAAAATCTTCCTGTGGAGCAACAACCCAAACCAGCGGGCTGGCAAATTCATTTCATTCCGAGACCTCATCTTCTCCAGACGGGGAATGATCCATACCGATTATTCCGGGAGTTGAAGGCATTGGGAAATCTGTTTATTACTCCTGATTTCAGCCGCTTGCCCGGGATCGATAAAAAAGAATTTGATCCTGAAAATTGTTATCTGGGTTGGGACCTCTTGTTACAGAGTGATGCTGGTATAGAACAAATACGGGAAATTTTTGCCTGGGTCGAGGGGGATTGTGATCTGGATATCAACCTGAGTGGTGAACGGCGGCAGTTGGTGGAACGGCGCCGGCGCCGGGATGACGAATCTGCAGACGCCCTGCTGGAAAGTGGTAGGGGTCAGGAGCAGGCTTCCATACGCGTCAACATAGACAAGATCGATACATTGATCAATCTTATGGGAGAACTGGTCATCTCACAGTCCATCCTGAATCATGCGGTTACGGATCATGATCACGACCACGATCAGACGGGCAGACTCAAGGAGATTGTTGAACTACTTGAAAAAAATACATGGGAATTACAGGAACAGGCGATGCGTATCCGCATGCAGTCCATTGATTTTACCTTTCAGCGTCTGCCACGTCTGGTCAGGGATTTGTGCCGCTCCCTGGGCAAGCAGGCAGATCTTGAAATTTCCGGTGGTACGACCGAAGTGGACAAAACCGTACTGGAAAAAATAAACGATCCACTGGTGCATTTAATCAGAAACGCAGTGGATCATGGCATTGAAACACCCGGGGAAAGAAAAGCCGGGGGGAAAGCGGAAAGTGGTCTGGTTGAGATCAGCGCCGCTCAGGAGGGCGGTAACATCATTATCAAGATAAAAGACGATGGTGCCGGTCTGGATACGGGGAAAATACTGGCCAAGGCCAGGGAAAAAGGATTGATTACAGGTGCTGAAGAATTATCAATGTCGCAGATCCATAATCTGATATTTTTACCGGGATTCTCTACCGTATCAAAGGTCAGTGATGTATCAGGACGGGGTGTGGGCATGGACGTCGTCAAACGTAATATTAATGATCTCGGCGGAAGCATCGAATTGGTTTCGGAGCAGGGCAAGGGCAGCGCTTTCACGATAAAGCTGCCGCTGACACTGGCCATCATGGATGGCCAACTGATCCGGGTCGGTAAGGAAATTCTGATCGTCCCCGTGCTCGCCATAGTCGAGTCTACCCAGGTAAAAAAACAATTGTTGAGCGCAGTGGCTGGAAAAACGGAAGTCTACCGGTTCCGTGATGAATATATACCACTGATGCGTCTGGACAACGTCTATGGCTTGTCTTCGGATCTCAAAGACATCACGGATGGATTATTAATCATAGTAGAAACCGGACAACAGCGTATGGGATTGCTGGCGGATGAGATACTAAGTCAGCAACAGGTGGTTATTAAGAGTCTTGAGGCCAATTTCCAGCAAGTGTCCGGTCTGGCCGGTGCAACGGTGCTGGGAGATGGCACAGTCGCAATGATTATTGATGTACCCGGACTCATACGGCACTGCAAGGGTATTACTGCTGCTCATACGGCGGGCAATACAGCACTGTTACCCGGTATACATACATAAATTCAGGATTATGCACCATGAATACAACTACAGCAGCAAAAGACACTTTGCGGGAACAGGACGCAGGCACCAGCCAGTACCTGACTTTTTTTCTTGCGGGGGAAGAATATGGGGTCAATATACTCAAGGTTAAGGAGATTCGTGGCTGGGAACAACCAACACTACTTCCGAATACAGCAGATTATGTCCTTGGCGTGATTAATCTGCGCGGCATGGTGGTTCCGGTCATGGATCTACGTAAACGGTTTGGTATGGCGGAGATTGAGTTAGGCAAAATGGCCGTGATAATTGTGGTCAAAGTAACCCACTCGGGACGGGGACGTACCATTGGCATGGTCGTTGACGCTGTATCCGAAGTCTACAATATCAATGATGAAATGATCATGCCATCCCCTGATCTTGGCAGTACTATCAGCGATGAGTATGTTAAAGGCCTGGCAACCATCCAGGAAAAGATGATCATCCTGCTGGATATTGATTATCTCATTAACGAAGGAATGCTGAAGGATGCGGGCAATAGCCAGGAATAACTTTATTCAGGATAGAGGATTTGTTGTTCATGCAGGATCACAACCGGGCGCGGATCCGTCATTAGTTATTTTGTAAGCACTTTACTGATTGATATTGGTGATGCGGGAACAGGCAGATTAAAGACCTGCCCGTATGGAATAATCTCGATTCATTCTATCAAGTACGGTCAGGAAGAATACCAATGGTCCAAGGATAATTATGCTTGGATAATAATAAGGAGGGGTTATACATGAATTTGTTAAATAAAATGAAACTATGGCAGAAACTTGCCTTGATGGTGGCCGTGCTCATGGTGCCTACGGCTTACATTGTCACATTACTTATCGAAGAAAAAAACATCAGCATCAATTTTACCCAAAAGGAAATGGCGGGTATCGAATATCTGAAACCTGTGTACAGCCTTCTATTACATGTAATGGAACACAGGGGAATGGTCTATTTGCAGGAGAGCGGTGACACCGGTATCAACACCCGGCTTGATGAGAAACAGCAGGCGATCAACATTGATCTGGAACGGATTGCTGCAGTCGAAATAATTCACGGTATGAGCCTGAATACCAGTGTGCGCCTGACAGCGGTTAAGAATGGATGGCAAAATCTTAAGGACCAGGTACAGGGACTGTCCCGGGAAGAAAGTTTCGACCAGCATACTGCCCTGATTGATGCTATTGCTGCACTCATTACCCAGGTCAATGATACTTCCAATCTCGTACTTGATCAGGAGCTGGACAGTTCATACCTGATTGATGTAACAGTAACAAAAATGCCCTCGCTGCTTGAAACCATGGACACCTTGCGGGAAAAAAATGCTGCAGTATATTTATCAGCGCAAACGGACGAAATCCAGACTGATCTTTCTGCACTGGTTGATTCGGTACAGCATCAGGCAATCGCAATACGTCACAGCATGGAAGTGGCCTTCGAATATAATCCTGATATTACGCCACTTCTGGCAGGTTCTGTGAGTGAATTCCAGAGACAAATCAGTAAATTTACTGATATGGTTAGAATGGAAATTGCGAAAACGGGCAGTACTTACAGAAGTGAAAGTAGTGATTTTGCTGGCAGTATTAACGCTCAGGACATGTATCGTGCAGGTAACAACGCTATCACATCGGCAGTCAATACGATTGAACAAACCATACCTGTCCTCAATGAATTGCTCAGGACACGCATAGATAATTTCAACAAAAAGAAATACCTGGCCCTGACTAACGTAGTGATATTTGTATTTATCAGTATTGTAATCGTCTTTTTTATCACCCGCTATATTTCCCAGAATGTAGGTGGCCTTGTTTCAATCATCAAACAATTTTCCAAGGGCAATCTCATCATGGAGCTTTTCGAAAACAATGACAGGGACGAAATCAGCCGTTTGTATAATTCGCTCCACGATTTACAGTTGAAGTTGACGGAAGTGATCAGAAGCATCCGTGTTGGCACCAGTGAAGTGAGCACGGCTTCGGAACAGGTGGCTCAGGGTAATGCCAACCTTTCGCAGCGCACGCAGGAACAGGCCTCCAGCCTGGAAGAGGTTGCCTCCAGCATGGAAGAGATGACGGGCACAGTAAGCCAGAATGCGGACAATGCCCAGCAAGCGAATCAACTGGCCATCGGAGCGAGGGAACAGGCAGATGCCGGGGGTGTGGTAGTATCCCGGGCCATGGCAGCCATGAGTGAGATCAACAAATCCAGTAAAAAGATCGCAGATATTATTGGTGTAATTGACGAGATAGCATTTCAGACAAACTTGCTGGCGTTGAATGCAGCAGTCGAAGCGGCACGTGCCGGAGAGCAAGGGCGTGGATTTGCAGTGGTGGCCTCTGAAGTGCGGAATCTGGCCGGGCGCAGTGCAACTGCAGCGAAGGAGATCAAGGCGTTGATCCAGGACAGTGTGGCCAAGACACAAGACGGGACGAAGCTGGTGGATGAATCCGGGCATGCACTTTCCGAAATTGTGCAGTCGGTGAAGAAAGTGAGTGACATAGTAGCGGAGATTGCTGCGGCGTCACGTGAACAGTCAGAAGGGATCAATCAGGTGAACAAGGCATTGTTGCAGATGGATGATATGACACAGCAGAATGCCGCTCTGGTAGAACAGGCAGCCGCAGCAGCTGAGGCAATTGATGCCCAGTCACAGGAACTTGAACACCAGGTTCAGTTTTTCAATATTTTTCATATGGAGAATGAACCCAAATCGCTGGGCCAGGGGGTGCATTCTATTTCACAAGACAAGACAAGGCTTGAAACCGGAGGTAAAGATAGGCTCACGGTTGCGAAGGCCGGCCAGAAAACAAAAAAAGTTTTGCCAAAACTGCAGACAGAGGATGACGGTGACTGGAAGGAGTTTTGAACATAACTCACCATGTATCCTTAAAGATATGAATATTATTTACAGACGCTCTCTGTGACCATCATTGCGACACCGGCACATGAAACAGCAGTGCTGGCAGCATCGCCAGGTTTCGGCAAGACGGTGTTTGAATGCAAACTGAATGGTCAAGGGGGCAGAGGATTATATTGATCTTGAAAAAGATTTTATTCATGCGAGGTATATGTGATGGCAAGGCGCAAAAAAAAATCACCCTCCGCTCTTGGTGATGATCCGTTGAGCTTTCGCGGAGACGATGAGGCGCGTAGCAAACAGCACGAACGCAACAATATTGATACCAGCAAGCAATCAGACACGGCAATATCTGACAAGAACATCCCTGGTGCTACAGTCCGTGAAGATGATAGTCAGGATTCTGTAACAATCATTCTCGATCCTGTGATCACACTCGCTGAAGTAAGTCATCTGAAAGAGTCATTACTTGGCTATATTGGCGCACGTCAAATTCAGGTGGATGTCAGCAAGGTTGAACATATAGACACTGCAGGGTTGCAACTGCTGCTCGCTTTTTCGAAAGTATTTAAAAAACAAGGCGGGAAGATTATCTGGCTGGGATGGTCCGCAGCGTACTCAAATACCGCGGAACTGCTTGGTCTGACCGCAGCACTGGGACTGGAGGAAAGTTAAAGTGCCTGAACAAGTCATAATTTTTGAATATGATTAAGCGAGTCACTTAAAGGGATATTTATGAAACAGGGGTTGTACAGCAGTTATGTATTCACTGATAAAGATTTTGATTATATCAGGGCACTGATCGGGGAATATTCCGGCATCAATCTTAATCAGGGAAAACGCGAACTGGTTTATGCGCGCTTGACTAAGCGTATACGGAACCTGGAGCTGACTGATTTTAAACAATACTGTGATTTGCTGCGCTCGGGAAACCAGGAAGAATTGATCGCCTGTGTCAACGCCATAACTACCAATGTCACCTCTTTTTTTCGTGAGGAGCACCATTTCGGTTTTCTGGCAGAGACGGTAGTGCCCTGGCTGGTAAATCAACAAACAGGCTCAGGCCCCGCGAAGGTGAGGGTCTGGTCGGCAGGCTGTTCTTCAGGCGAGGAGCCGTATTCGATAGAGATGACCTTGCGGGATTCCCCGATACTGGAAAAGCGGGATGTGAAAATCCTGGCCACAGATCTGGATTCGAATGTGCTGCAACTGGCACGTCAAGGTATTTACAGGATGGACCAGCTTGACAAGGTATCTGATGCAAAACGAAGGAAGTGGTTCCTGTGGGGTGATGATAAAAATCTGGGTCAGGTAAAAGTCAGGACTGAATTAAAATCCCGTATATACTTTCGCCAGTTGAACCTGATGGGTCCCTGGCCCATGCATGGACCGTTTCAGGTAATATTCTGCCGTAACGTGGTCATTTATTTTGACAAGGTTATCCAGAAACAGTTATTTCAGCGTTTTGCAGATATTCTGGCACCGGAAGGATATTTGTTTATTGGCCATTCGGAGAATTTGTTCGGGGTCAGTGACCGGTTCCGGTCCATCGGACGTACTATTTACAGAAAAATTAATTGATCATGGAAACTGACAGCACAGTACTTTACAGCGCTTTACCACCGGCACTGCCGGGATTCGAAAAAATCACGCGTTATTGGGATACCAAACACAGTATTTATGCCTCGAAGATCATCCAGGGGCAATACTACGTATCCATGAATAATGAGTTGATTACCACCGTTCTCGGTTCGTGTGTTTCTGCCTGTATCCGTGACAATCAACTCGGTTTCGGCGGGATGAATCATTTCATGTTACCTGGCGATAAAGTAACGAAAGATCACTGGCGTGGCAGTCCCGTAAGTATTGCGGCGAGCTATGGCACTGTGGCTATGGAACGTCTTATCAACGTCATACTTGCGCATGGCGGCAGCCGCGGGAATCTGGAAGCCAAATTGTTTGGAGGAGGACGCGTGCTGAACATTACGACGGATATTGGTAAATATAATATAGATTTTGTACGGAAGTATCTGATTAATGAAGATATCAAGGTTGTTGCAGAAGATCTCGGGGGTGATCATCCACGCAAAGTCTTGTATTTTCCTGCTACCGGCCGCGCTCTTGTCAAGAAGCTTTTCAGACTGCATAACGATACTTTCTTCATTCGCGAACGGGAATATATCGATGAATTGCAGAAACAACCGGTCAAATCCGATGTTGAATTGTTTTGACGATCTGACAAATGACGATATTGGGATGTTACCGTGAAAAAGATTCGTGTTCTGATTATTGATGATTCTGCTCTGGTAAGGCGCTTGCTGACCGAGATTCTAAATTCGGATCCGGAGATTGAAATCGTCGGCACAGCCATGGATGCGCATATTGCCAGACAGAAGATAAAAGACCTGAATCCGGATGTGCTGACACTTGATGTTGAAATGCCCAAGATGGATGGCATCAGTTTTTTGCGGCAACTGATGCGCTTACGGCCCATGCCTGTGATTATGATATCCAGCCTGACTGAAGAAGGGGCGGAGACCACACTGGAGGCACTTGCGGCAGGCGCGGTAGATTTTATCAGCAAACCCAAAATAGATATTGCCAATACTCTGGCGGACTACGCCGAGGATATTGTCAGTAAAATCAAATCTGCAGCCAGGGTGAAGGTGGTTGCACGGGATGGCCCTCCCGCAATGAAGCGCGCAACACCCAACAGGGCAGATAGTGATGAACGGAATTCTGTCGATGAAAAATATTCAGCGACGGTCATCCTGCAGCGTTCGGCACAGATCAGGACATTGAAAACCACGGAAAAGATCGTTGCTATTGGCGCTTCTACAGGTGGCACGGAAGCCATCAAAGAGATATTAACGCAATTTCGTCCGGATAACCCGGCCATATTGATCACTCAGCATATACCACCGGTGTTCAGTTCAGCCTTCGCACGGCGTATGAACCAGTTTGCCGCCATGACTGTCGCCGAGGCTGTAGACGGTCAACAGGTCCTTCCAGGGCATGTCTATATTGCGCCGGGCGACAAGCACTTGCTGCTGGTACGAGATGGTGCAAGATACCGGTGTCAATTAAATGATGGACCACCCGTAAACCGGCACAAACCCTCGGTAGATGTACTGTTCCGGTCAGTTGCGCAGAGTGCTGGCAAAAACGCAATTGGAGTGATACTTACCGGTATGGGGGCCGATGGGGCACGGGGTCTGTATGAGATGCATGAGGCCGGCGCGATCACGATTGCCCAGGATGAGAAAAGCAGTGTGGTATGGGGCATGCCGGGCGAGGCAATCAAACTCGGTGCAGCGCAGAAGGTATTGGCACTGGATCAGATCCATGCCGGGATCATTTCGGCGCTTAATGTTCTGCAAAATTGAACAGAAATCACCTGGCAGGCCGCGCAGGTTTGAATAAGAAAATTCGGTTGCCTGACTGTGCCTGGGGGTAAAATAACTTATATTGCAGTTGAAAATTCAGGTATAAATGTTTTCATGGCAGATAATCCTAAACTACAGATGTTTGATGCGCTCAAATTGCTGTCTAAAACAGCCAGTGATTTACTGATCGAAGAACAACAACTTCTGGACAGTGAATTGTTGCGTATGAGCAAGCTGTTACGGGAGGCCATTGCCAATCTGTCAGAATGTTTCAGTGTCATGAGCAATCAGATCAGCGAACAGGCTGCACAGTTACGCTCGCAGAGTGAGACTGGCGGCACCGGTGCAGACCAGAATATTAATGCATTATCATCCCAGCAAATGAGTGCCTTTGAGTCCAGGGCCGTTATGGCACTACAGTTCGAGGATATACTCCAGCAGTTAATCTGTCATTCACGGCAGCGTGTTGAAGAGACTGAAAATTTACTGCAATCTATACACTCCAATATCGAAATGCTGATAGAGGGCGACATGACAGACGTTGATGCGATTATGGAGATACTGAAAACATGTCAGGCCGAAATAGGCAAAACCCGTGAGGCATTGAATCTCAGCCATCCTGCCAAACAGAAATCCATGACCAAGGGCGGTGCCACCTTATTTTGAGTGAGTCTTGCCAGATGTTGCAGAGAATATTAATTGTCGACGACGCTGACGACATGGAGTCTTTAATCCGCTTCTGTGCGCATACCTATTGGCCAGAAGCTGTGCTGGAGATGTACGACCCCCGCTGCGGATTGCCGGAAAAATCATTCAACTGGAGCCGCTACGACCTATTATTACTCGATTATGAACTGGGACTGACAGGTCAGAATGGTCTTGACTGGCTGGACCATCTTGTCAAGGATGAACACCTGCCCCCGGTAATCATGTTGACCGGTTATGCCAGTGACAAGCTGGCTAAAAAAGCGCTGAAATCCGGTGCCGATGGATTTCTGGATAAAAATACCCTGACTCCGGAATCTTTCTCCAATGCTGTCAAATCCATTATTTTGGCAACCAGTGAGGGACAACGGCGCCCATCCGACAAACGTGTCGCGGCGGAGAGAACAGAGTATCTTAGTTCGGCAGACAAACTGAAAATCCTGCAGGGCGTTGAGGGCAAGGCAAAGGACAAACCGCTGGAAGAAAAGTTTGAAAAAACCCGGCTGTTGCCTGCAATTGATACAGGAACACTGGCCTCCGCTGATACGAAAACCACTGAAAAATCATCACCGGTATTGCAGGTACCCTCTCCGGCAACGTCGCGGCACACGGGTACCACAAGTACCTCACTGTCGCGCAAGGCCGCACAGCCAGCAGATATTCCTATCGTTGTCCCGGGGTATACCATCAGCCGGAAAATTGGCGAGGGTGGCATGGCCTCTATCTACCTTGCGGAGCGCGATGATGATCAACTCAAGGTCGTATTGAAGGTATTGAGTCTCAATAACAATGATGATTCAAGTCTGCTGCGCCGTTTCATGCGGGAGTACAAATTGAT
>Ga0209640_10005176_pt1 | contig 11400 bp, 13 predicted proteins | sample RifCSP10_1_FD_184018 | JGI IMG/M metagenome (GOLD analysis project Ga0209640, IMG submission 184018) | Soil microbial communities from Rifle, Colorado - Rifle CSP2_sed 10_1 (SPAdes) (version 2) | ecosystem: Environmental > Terrestrial > Deep subsurface > Rock core/Sediment | place: Rifle...
CCCGGGACTCCAGGATTTTTGGCCAAATTGGGCGATCTGCCAGACTCCAATGACACTGTTGACCAGAAATAATTCGTCGGCCGCGAGCAACTCGTCGATACTGACGTTCGCGATCCGCGCCGGGATGGCGTTGCTGCGCGCAAGTTCGATCACCAGTTGGCGCAGTACTCCGGCGACTCCGCAACGCGCAAGGTCCGGCGTCACCAGTTCTCCGCCTCTGACCAGGAACACATTGCTCATGGTGCCGCAAATCACGTTGTCTTCAGCGTCGCACAACAGGCCTTCGGCAATCCCGGGATCGCTCCATTCCGCGCGCGCCAGCACGTTTTCGAGCCGGTTCAGGTGTTTGATCCCCGCCAGTGCCGGCTGCGCTGCAAGCCGTATCCGGCACAGTTGCACGCGCACGCCGATGTCGTAATGGCGTTGCGGGTAATCAGGCAGCGGGCTGGCCGAAACCACGCGCACCGGCGATGCGGCGGCAGGCTTCGCATAGCCACGCTCGCCGCTGCCGCGCGTGATGACTATCCTGACGACACAATCGGGAAAACGCGCCGCGACTGCCGCCAGGTCGCGCTCGAGGATACCGGCGGCCGGACATGCGATTCGCAGCGCCTCGCAATCGGCGGCAAGTTTCGCATATTGACGCGGCCAGAGCAGCGGCTTGCCGCCGCGCAGCATGAACGTGCGGAATACTCCATCGCCGTACATGAACGCGCGATCACGCACGCTGATCGCATCGCTTTCAACACCATTGACGAGATTCATTGCGATACCGGGGTGCGGGCCGGCGCAGGTTGCCGGCGGAGCAACGGGGGCAGCGGCGTCAGACGGCCCGGAACACCAGACTGCCGTTGGTGCCGCCAAAGCCGAACGAATTCGAGAGCACGACCTTGATCTTCATCTTGCGCGCGGTGTTCGGCACGTAATCGAGATCGCATTGCGGATCCTGGCTGACAAGGTTGATGGTCGGGGGCGCGATCTGTTGTTGCACCGCCAGCGCCGAAAATATCGCCTCGACGCCGCCCGCGGCGCCGAGCAAATGACCGGTCATCGACTTGGTCGAGCTGACCGCGAGCTTGCCGGCGTGCTCACCGAAGCAGCGCTTGACCGCGATCGTTTCAGCGATGTCGCCAAGTGGCGTCGAGGTGCCGTGCGCGTTGATGTAATCGACCTCGTCGGGATTGATGCCCGCGTTGCGCATCGCATTCGTCATGCAGCGTGCCGCGCCTTCGCCATCCTCACAAGGCGCGGTGATGTGGTGGGCATCGGCGCTCATGCCGTAGCCGGCGAGTTCGCAATAAATCCGCGCGCCGCGCTGCTTCGCGCGTTCATACTCTTCGAGCACCAGCACTCCGGCACCCTCCCCCAGCACGAAACCATCGCGGTCCCGGTCCCACGGACGGCTCGCCTGTTCGGGTGCATCGTTGCGGGTTGACAGCGCGCGCGCCGCGCAAAAGCCACCGACGCCGAGAGGAGACGTGCATGCTTCCGCGCCGCCGGCGATCATGACGTCGGCATCGCCGTATTCGATCAGCCGGCCAGCCTCGCCGATGCAGTGATTGGCCGTCGAGCACGCGGTGACTACCGCGAGATTCGGCCCTTTCAGGCCGTACATGATCGAGAACTGGCCGGAAATCAGGTTGATGATCGTGCCCGGCACGAAGAACGGCGAAATCTTGCGCATCCCGCCAGCCAACATCGCGTTGTGGGTGTCTTCGATCAGCGGCAGCCCGCCGATACCGGAACCGATGCAGACGCCGACCTGCTCGCGCTGCTCCTGGTCGAGATCTATGCCGGAATCCTTGAGCGCGTCGATCGCAGCGGCAAGACCGAAGTGGATGAAGGCGTCGAAGCGGCGTGCCTCTTTCGGGGAAAGCCATTTTGCAACATCAAAATCCTTCACCTCGCCGGCGATCTGGGTGGGAAACGTGCTGGCGTCGAAACGCGTGATGCGGCTGATGCCGGACTTGCCGGCAACGATGTTGGACCAGGCTGCGGCGATGCCGATCCCGACCGGGGATATGATGCCGAGACCGGTTACGACTACTCGACGTCTGGCCAATGGAAATCCGTAGCGTTAAGCCGGGCACTTATTTGAGGTGCGCCTGGATGTAGTCGGTGGCCTGCTGGACGGTGGTGATTTTTTCCGCTTCTTCGTCGGGAATTTCACATTCGAATTCCTCTTCGAGCGCCATCACCAGCTCCACCGTGTCGAGCGAATCCGCACCGAGATCGTTGACGAAGGACGACTCGTTCTTGACGTCGGCTTCGTTGACCCCCAGCTGTTCGGCCACGATCTTCTTGACGCGCTGTTCTATGTTTTCCATCAATATCCCCTTCTGAGGAGTGGTTTGAATCATGCGGGCCGGGTATTTTACCAAATCCGGCGGTTGTCACCTAACGCAAATTTTACGGTTAATCCATCAGCATGCCGCCCAATCTTTCCCATCTTAATCCATCAGCATGCCGCCATTGACGTGCAGAGTCGCTCCGGTTATGTACGCCGCAGCCGGCGATGCCAGAAACGCGACCGCGGCGGCAACGTCCTCGACCGCGCCGAGGCGGCCGAGCGGAATCCGGTCAATCAGCGCGCCGCGCTGGTTTTCGTCGAGCGCACGCGTCATATCAGTGTCGATGAATCCGGGCGCAACGCAGTTGACGGTGATGTTACGCAGGCCCACTTCGCGCGCGAGCGCCTTGCTGAAGCCGATCATGCCGGCCTTGGCCGCCGCATAGTTGGTCTGGCCGGCGTTACCCGTCACGCCGACGACGGAAGTAATGTTGATGATGCGCCCGCCGCGCGCTTTCATCATTGGGCGGATCACCAGCTTGGACAGCCAGTAGACCGATTTGAGGTTGGTCGAAATGATGTCGTCCCACTCCTCGTCTTTCATTCGCAGCAGCAGGTTGTCGCGCGTGATGCCGGCGTTGTTGACCAGGATCGTGATGGCGCCAAGCGCTTCCTGCACCGTGCCGACGATCGTTTCGCATTGCGCTGCACTGTTGACATCGAGCACGAGGCCGAGGCCCTTGACTCCGGCGCTGCGCAACGCCCCCTGAATCTGCGCGGCCCCCGTTTCGCTCGTGGCCGTGCCGGCGACCAGCGCTCCCTGCCGGCCGAGTTCGAGCGCGATTGCCCTGCCAATACCGCGCGTAGCTCCCGTGACCAGCGCGACCTGCCCCTTGAGCATCATGCTGCCTCCTTGAGCACTTGTAATGCCTGATCAAGGGATGCGGTGTCCGCGAGCGCCATGCCCTGCAAAGCACCGTCGATACGCCTGCTGAGGCCGGCCAGCACCTTGCCGGGGCCGCATTCCGCAACGTGCGTGACGCCCGTGCGTGCCATCTGCAGAATGACCTCCACCCAGCGCACCGGATTGCACGCTTGCCGTGCCAGCGCCGACTTGATCTGCTGCGATTCGTTCGCCATCGCAACATCGACATTGTTAATCACCGGAATCCGCGGCGCACTGAAAGCAACGCTCGCCAGATACTCTTCGAGGCGCTGCGCCGCGGGTTTCAGCAGCGACGAATGGAACGGCGCGCTGACTGGCAGCATCACTGCACGCTTGGCGCCCCTGGCTTTCGCCGCCTCGGCGCCGCGCTCGACAGCCGCTTTGTGGCCGGCGATCACCACCTGGCTTGGCGCATTGAAATTGACCGGTTCGACCACTTCGCCTTGCGCCGCTTCGCTGCACGCCGCGCGCACCGCATCGTCATCGAGCCCTATAATCGCCGCCATCGCGCCGGCGCCAAGCGGCACCGCATCCTGCATTGCCTGTGCGCGGAAACGCACCAGCGGCAGCGCGTCGCGAAAACTGATGACGCCGGCAACTACCAGCGCGGTGTATTCGCCCAGGCTGTGGCCGGCAACGACCGCCGGCTGCACCCCGCCCGCCTCGCACCATGCACGATACACCGCGTAGCCCGCCGTCAGCATCAGCGGCTGGGTATTGACCGTCGAATTCAGGGCGTCGACCGGGCCATCGTTCGCCAGCTGCCACAAATCCTGCCCGAGCACGCCGGACGCTTCGGCGAACGTGTCGCGCACGGGACGCGAGTCGGCAAAGCTCCGCATCATGCCGACTGACTGCGAGCCCTGACCCGGGAACACCAGCGCCAACTTCACCATTTGATCATCACCGCGCCCCAGGTAAAACCGCCACCGACGCCTTCCAGCAGTACATGGTGTCCGTCGCGTATGCGGCCGTCGCGCACGGCTTCGTCAAGCGCCAGAGGGATGGATGCGGCCGAGGTGTTGCCGTGACGATCGAGCGTGACGACGACTTTTTCCATGCTCATGCCGAGTTTTTTTGCGGTCGACTGGATAATGCGGATGTTGGCCTGGTGCGGAATCAGCCAGTCGATATCGGATTTCTGCAGATTGTTTTTGGCCAGCGCTTCCGCGACGACTTCATCGAGGACCTTGACCGCAAATTTGAATACCGCATTGCCTTCCATTTGCAGGAACGGCCGGCCCTCGACCTTGCCGCCGCATACCGATCCCGGCACCGACAGGAGGTTTTGATAGCTGCCGTCGGCGTGGAGATGGCTGGACAGGATGCCCGGCGTGTCGCTCGCCCGCAGCACCACCGCGCCGGCGCCGTCGCCGAACAGCACGCAAGTGCCGCGGTCGGTCCAATCCAGTATGCGCGAAAAAATCTCGCTACCGACCACCAACGCGTATTGATATTGCCCCGCACGCAGGAACAGGTCGGCCGTGGCCAAGGCGTAGACAAAGCCGCTGCATACCGCCTGCACGTCGAACGCCGGACAGTTCTTGATGCCGAGCTTGGCTTGCAGTATGCATGCAGTGCTCGGAAAGATCATGTCCGGCGTGGACGTCGCGACTATGATGAGGCCGATGTCCTGCGCGGCGATGCCGGCCGCCTCGATCGCCCTGCGGCTGGCCGCGAGCGCGAGGTCGCTGCAGCGCTCGCTGGCGGCGGCGATATGGCGCTGACGGATGCCGGTGCGCGTAAAAATCCATTCATCGGAAGTGTCGAGCGTCTGCTCCAGATCGCGATTGGTCAGGATCTTGGCCGGCAGATAACCGCCGGTGCCGACGATGCGTGAATAGATCACGCCGCGCCCTCTTGCAGCACCGACATCCGTTCCGTGATGTGATTCAATACGCCGCCGCGCGCCTCGTCGACCGCACGGCCGATTGCGACGCGAAACGACAGCCGGTCCGCCGCGCCGTGGCTTTTCACCACGATGCCGCGCAACCCGAGCAGGCTGGCACCATTGTAGAGGCGCGGGTCGACACGGCGCTTGAACGCGTTGAGCACGGGCAACGCCACCGCCCCGGCCAGCCGGGTCAGCACGTTGCGGTTGAATTCGTCTCGCAGATAGGTGCTGAGCATTTGCGCGAGTCCCTCGGAGGCCTTGAGCGCGACGTTGCCGACAAAGCCGTCGCATACCACGACGTCCGTCGTGCCCTTGTAAATATCGTCGCCTTCGACATTGCCGTAGAAATTGAGCCCGCTCGCGCGCAGCAGTTCCGCCGCCCCCTTTACCACTTCATTGCCCTTGATGTCTTCTGCCCCGATATTGAGCAGACCGATGCTCGGCTGCGGCTTGTTCTCGACTGAGCTCACCAGCGTTGAGCCCATTACGCCGAACTGCAGCAGATGCTCGGCGGTGCAGTCGACATTGGCGCCGAGGTCGAGCACGTACGTATGGCCTTGCAGCGCCGGCAGCACGGAACAGATCGCGGGGCGCTCGATATCGGGCAGGGTTTTCAGCACGAAACGCGAGATCGCCATCAGTGCGCCGGTATTGCCGGCGCTGACACAAGCGTGCGCAGTGCCGTCTTTGACCAGATTGACGGCGACGCGCATCGACGAATCCTTCTTGCTGCGCAATGCCATCGCCGGCGCCTCGTCCATGCTCACGACTTCGCTCGCATGCTGGACCGCCAGACGCGGCTCCCCGTCTGTCTTGAGCTTGCGTAACTCGGCTGCGATGACCCCCTGTTGACCGACCAGGATGATGTTGACGTTTTCGTTGCGCCGCAAATAATCGAGCGCAGCCGGAACCGTCACGTGCGGGCCATGATCGCCTCCCATGCAATCGATGGCGACCGTTACGTCCATCAGATCTCCTCGTTACCGCGCACGCTATGGCGTGCCGCGCGGCGGCAGGTGACGAGCGGCACGACCGGGCAAGACCAGACCGGGTCCTATTCGCTCTTGGTTTTGACGATTTTTTTGCCGCGATAATAGCCGTTGGGGCTGATGTGATGCCGCAGATGCACTTCGCCGCTGGTTGGCTCGGTCGCGAGCGGCGGGTTGGTCAGAAAGTCATGCGAGCGATGCATGCCGCGTTTCGACGGCGACTTCTTGTTTTGCTGAACTGCCATGTTAAAACTCCTTTTGCTTTCAATTCAATTTTGCTTCAATTTGGCCAGCACCGCGAACGGCGATGCCGCGCTGTTTTGAGTCGTCTTCACCGCCGCGCTGCATTGTCCTTCCGGGTGCCGTGGCGCGATCGGAATCGCCAGCAGCACTTCATCCTCGATCAGCGCCCGGACCTCGGTATGAGGGTCCGCCGGAATACCGTCAAGATCATCGATCTCCGCGGTTTCGCCGCCCGCCTTGTCCGTCAGCACCAGCAGGCTCGATTCGACCGCCACCGGATAGGCAAGACTGCCCAGGCAACGCTGGCACCTGAGGTTGATTTCGCCTTCAACCGTGAGGTTGAGCCGGGGGCGGCGCTCCGCGTCGTTGCCACCGGCGAGCGAGAATCTCAGATTTCCGCCAGCATCGAACAGGCTGTCTGCAAGCCGCGTCAGTTGCGCTACCTTCACCTCGCCTTGAATCCGCTGGCCGGTGTGCGCAAACTCCAGACTATCTATGACAGCCTGTGCAGACATAAGCCGCGCATGATAGTATTTTTGCGCTTTTCTGTCAAAACCAAATAAAAGAAATTTCATTCTGCGCAGATACTTAGCTGTTGTCCCCGCGCACCAGCCCCTATGCCCGATCCGTTCCGCCCGCGACTCGTCCTCGCCTCCACCTCGCGTTACCGGCAAGAATTGCTGGCGCGCCTGGGCATACCGTTCGAAACCGCTGCGCCGGGCGTCGATGAAAGCCCGGTTGCCGGCGAAACGCCGCAGAGGCTCGCGCTGCGATTAGCCTGCGCCAAGGCACAGGCGGCGCGAGCCGCGTTTTCCGATGCGCTGATCATCGGCTGCGATCAGGTCGCCGTGGTCGGTGCAATGCTGCTCAACAAGCCCGGCACGCATGCGCGAGCGGTCGAACAGCTCACGCTGATGAGCGGCAAGCCGGTGGTATTCTATACCGCACTGTGTCTGCTCAACGCACACACCTTGCGGTGCCAATCGGCGATTGTGCCGGTCACGGTCCATATGCGCGAGCTCGGCATTGCACAGATCGAACGCTACCTGCGAGCGGAACGGCCGTATGATTGCGCCGGCAGCGCACGCATCGAGGGGCTCGGCATCGCGTTGGTGGCGCGGCTCGAAGGCGACGACCCCAATGCGCTGATCGGCCTGCCGCTGATCCGGCTGTGCGACATGCTGAAGAGCGAGGGTGTCGAGCTGCCATGAGCACCGGCGCAAAAGGCACGCTGCATCTGATTCCGGTCACGCTCGGGGACGACCGCGCGTGCGCCGGACTGCCGCAGGCAACCCTGGCGCTCGTCAACGCGCTCGATTACTTCATCGTCGAAAATGAAAAAAGCGCGCGCCGGTTTCTGAAAAACGCCGCGCACCCGACGCCGCTGCAGCAATTGCAGATTGAGCGGTTCGACAAGAACAGCGATGCCGCGCGCGCAGCCCAACTGTTGCAGCCGCTCGGCGCCGGGCGCAGCGCGGGGGTATTGTCGGAAGCGGGCTGCCCTGCGATCGCCGACCCAGGCGCGCTGCTCGTGGCGGCCGCGCATCGCGCGGGGCTGCGTGTCGTGCCCCACGTCGGGCCGTCGTCACCGCTGCTCGCGCTGATGGCTTCAGGCTTCAATGGCCAGCGCTTCGCGTTTTGCGGCTACCTGCCGGTCCCCAAGGATCAGTGCCGCCGCGAGATCACGAAGCTCGAACGCGAGTCACGCGCGCACGACATGACCCAAATCTTCATCGAAACGCCCTACCGCAACGACGCGCTGCTGCAAATACTGCTCGAGACCTGCGACGGCAAGACCCGGCTGTGCGTTGCGAGCGATCTGACGCTTGCGTCCGAAACGGTCCGCAGCACGACGATCGCGGCCTGGAACAAGGAAAAAACTGAAATCGGCCGGCGGCCGAGCGTGTTTCTGCTCTACGCGCGAGGAACGTGTCGGACCTGAGAACGACACGTTCCTTAGGCAAAACCGCCCCCGGAAAAATGCGAAAGTGTCGTCAAGAAACCGTGGAATCGTCGCTCCTGCGTCCTGAACGAGACGAAACGGCCGTAGACGTAAACATCGTTCAGAAAAAAGGGGCGGTTTTGCTTTTAGCTGCCTGTCGGACTTTGATGTTTCGACTGGCAGCTAGCGCAGCTGCGCGCCGCCCATCATCGATACCTTGACCAGCGCTTCGGCCATCGCCGCGCCAAATCTGCGCGCGACGCGCTCGGCAATGTTCTCGCGCAGCGTGAAATCAACCACATTCTCTGCCTTGATCACGTCGCGGGCGACCGAGTCGACGCTGCCCAGCGCGTCGGCGAGCCCAAGCTCGATGCTCTTCTGCCCGACCCACATCAGCCCGCTAAACAGCTCGGGACTTTCGTGCAGCCGCTTGCCGCGCCCGTTGCGCACCACCGTGATGAACTGCTGGTGGATTTCACCGAGCATTTTCGCGGCGAACTCCTGGTGCGCGGGGTTCAGCGGCGAAAACGGATCGAGAAACTTCTTGTTTTCGCCCGCCGCGATTGCGCGCCGTTCAACGCCAAGCTTTTCCATCGTGCCCGTAAAGCCGAACCCGTCCATCACCACGCCGATCGAGCCGACGATGCTCGCCTTGTCGACGTAAATACTGTCCGCCGCCGCCGCGACGTAATACCCGCCCGAAGCGGAGATATCCTCGATCACCGCATAGAGCGGAATGTTCGGATACTTGCTTCGCAGACGCTTGATTTCGTCGTTGATATAGCCCGCCTGCACCGGGCTTCCGCCGGGGCTGTTGATGCGCAGGATTACACCCTGGGTATTGCTGTCCTTGAAGGCCGCTTGCAGTCCGGCGGTGATGTTGTCGGCGCTCGCCTGAGTGTCGGCAGCGATCACTCCGCGCAGTTCGACCAGCGCGCTGTGTTTGCCGGGCGACCGGTAATCACCCTGCTTGAGCCAGCCGATGCCCGCGAACAGCACGATAAACAGATAAATCAGGATCAGCGACTTGAAAGCCACGCCCCAGCGGCGCGCGGCGCGCTGCTCGGCGATCGCGGCAAGCGCGACTTTTTCCAGAACCTTGCGTTCCCAGCCCTCGCCCGAATCCGGACCCATCTCAGCCATCGTGATTTCCGTCTTCCATCAGATATACGTTACCGTCACGTTCTGCCACTTGCAGAGCAGTCAGGCGCTGCCCATTGCACGGCCCCATGACGCAATTGCCGGTCGCGGGCGCATAGGTTGCACCGTGCGTCGAGCAGGTTAAGTATAACCCGAATTTATCGAAGAATTCACCTTCGAGCCAGTCGAGTTCGATCGGGATGTGCGCGCAACGGTTGAGGTAGGCGTGCGCCCTGCCATCATAGCGGACGACAAAACCGGCAGCCGTTGCGCCGTGCCGTTCGAGCATAAAGCGCACGCCCCTGCCGCCGTCGGTGAGCGCCGCGCTGGCGCAGATCAGGCGTGGTGCTGCAGCCAATGCCATAGCTCCTGCGGTTGATCCATACACGCGAGCGGCCGCAATGCCGCGAGCTGCGCGCGCGGGTGCGCGCCGTAGGCAGCGGCTACGCTGGCGACGCCGGCGTTGATCGCCATTTGCAAATCGTGCGTGGTGTCGCCGATCATCAGCGTTTGTCCCGGCTCGGTGCCGAGTATTGCCATCAGATCGGTGAGCATGCCCGGATGCGGCTTGCTCGCCGACTCGTCGCCGCAGCGCGTGGCGTGGAACACCGTCCTGAGGCCAGTCTGGTCGAGCGCGCGCTCGAGTCCGCGCCGGCTCTTGCCGGTCGCAACCGCAAGCAGAAAACCCGTCTCGCGCAATGCGCACAACGCCTGCTCCGCGCCCGGAAACAACGGTGTGTGGGGATCGCGCAACCGAAAGTGGTGGCCGTAGCGCTCGGCCACGCGCGGATAGACCTCCGGCGCGACGCCGGGCAGCACATACGCCATCGCATCGTTGAGACCGAGACCGATGATGTGCTGCGCGCGTTCCTCGGAAGGCACCGGCAGGCCGAGATCACGGCATGCCGTTTGCAGCGATGTGACGATCGCATCGGCGGAATCGATCAACGTGCCATCCCAGTCAAATACCAGCAGTTCAAACCGTTTGCCCATGTCTTATGCCTCGTGCCTAATTCAACGTATGCAGGAAAGCCTGCAGCTCGGCGGGCAACGGCGCTTCCAGTGTGAGCATGGAACCGGTGGCCGGATGTTCAAAACCGACGCTGCACGCGTGCAGGAACATGCGTTTCAAACCGGCTTGTGCGAGCCGCTTGTTGAGCTCGAAATCGCCGTACTTGTCGTCCCCGGCGATCGGAAAGCCGAGATGCGCGAGATGCACGCGGATCTGGTGGGTGCGGCCGGTCCTGAGCTCGGCACGCAGCAGACTGTAGTCGCGCCACGCCTGCTCGAGCCGGAATACGGTGTGCGCCGCCTGCCCGGCAGCGTTGACGGCGACGCGCCGCTCACCCGACGCCAGCACGTACTTATGCAGGCTCAACCGCACGTTTTGCGTCTGGCCGCGCCATTTGCCCTTGATGAGCGCCAGATAATATTTCTTCACGCGGCCGGCGCGCAGCGCGGCGTGCAGCGTGGTCAAAGCGCTGCGCTTCTTGGCCAGCAGCAGCACCCCCGAGGTGTCGCGGTCGAGGCGATGCACGAGCTCGAGAAACCGCGCCCGGGGCCGCTGGGCGCGTAGCTGCTCGATCACGCCAAAGCTCACGCCGCTACCGCCATGCACCGCCAGCCCGGATGGCTTGTTGAGCGCAAGCAGGTGCTCGTCCTCGAACAGGATCGCTTGCTCGAGCCGCGCATCCGCCGGCGGTGCGTGACGCGGTGGGCGCTCAGCGACCCGCACCGGCGGCAGCCGCAACTCATCGCCGGGCTGCAAACGGTAATCAGGCCCGATGCGGCCGCGGTTGACCCTCACCTCGCCGCTGCGCAGGATGCGATAGACGTGGCTCTTGGGCACCCCTTTCAGCATTTTCACCAGGTAGTTGTCGATGCGCTGCCCCGCGGCTTCCGGGTCGATCCGGTGCCGCGACACGGTATTTTTGCCCAAATCCTTCATTTTGCTTA
>Ga0209640_10005177_pt1 | contig 11400 bp, 10 predicted proteins | sample RifCSP10_1_FD_184018 | JGI IMG/M metagenome (GOLD analysis project Ga0209640, IMG submission 184018) | Soil microbial communities from Rifle, Colorado - Rifle CSP2_sed 10_1 (SPAdes) (version 2) | ecosystem: Environmental > Terrestrial > Deep subsurface > Rock core/Sediment | place: Rifle...
CCCCCACCATCCACATCGCCTCGCGGGGCGGTTTGTAGGCGCCGTACAGGAACGCCTGAAGCATGTGGAGGCCAATCGCAATGACCATCGCGGAGGCGCCCCAGTGGTGCAAGCCCCGCACGAAGCTCCCGAAGAGGACCTGCGTCTCGACGAAGCGGAGGCTGTCGTACGCGTGGTCGGGGGTCGGGGCGTAGTACACCGCGAGGAACATCCCGGTAATCGCCTGGAGGAAAAACAAAAACAGGGTGGCCGATCCGAAGACGTAGATCCAGGACGCCCCGCCGGGGATCGGTTCGTCCAGCAAGGTCTCCTTGACCGGCCTCAGCCGGAGCCGGCTATCCAACCACTCGTACAATCGGGAGGCCATGGGCGTCAGATCTCGACCTGTTTTGGAGTCCCCGACTTGAATTCCTCGTAGATGACGAAGACCCGGCCCTTTTCGATCTTCACGGGCAGACGGTCGAGCGGCCGCGGGGCCGGTCCCCCGATGACCTGCCCGTCGACATCGAACACGCTGCCGTGACACGGACACTTGAAGGTCTTCTCCTCGCCGTCCCACCGGTAGCCGCAGCCGAGGTGCGTGCAGATCGGCGAATAGACGGTCACCTCCCCGGAGGGCCGGCGGAGCGCCCAAACGCCTTTTCTGCTGACGATGGCCTGGTAGCCGTCGGTGATATGCATGACCAGGTCGTGCTGGACCGGCACCCCCACGGGCAGGTCGGTCACGGAACCCGCCTCCACCCATTCCTTCCCGCGGCGCTTGAGCGCTGGAGAGGCCACATATCCGGCCAACGGGACCGCCAGGCTGACGCCGACCAGTCCAGCCGAAGCCGTGATGAGCCAGGAGAAAAAGCTCCGCCTGGAGCCGATGGGCGTGTGCAAGCCGGTTTTCTCCGTCTCGCTGCCGTGCTCGATGTCCGCCATGTGGCTACCTCCCCTGGTTGGTGTGCGATTTTGGTGTGCGATTATGGTGAGCGGTCGATCTCTTGCCTGCGCTGTCATCCGCTCGCGGTGCCGGATGGAGGCGGTCCGGCGGGTCCCCCCAAGCGGACCCGCCGAGCGAGCAGCCAGGCAAACACCAATGTCCCGAATGGGAACGTGAGGACGGCCCCCACAGTCCAACGGCTGGCTTCCTGAAGTTGGGCCGCGGTGCGGTAAATGATGAGGAGCAGGAAAGCGTCGGCGATGAGCCCGGCGACCAGCAGGCCGGTGGCCAGAGCCGGCAGGAGGTGGTTTCCGCGGGTCGTCGAGAAGCCGCTGACCACGGCGGCCCCGAGCAAGACCCCCGTGAAGGCGGCCATCTGCCTCAGGCTGTCCGCGCGGCGGGACATCGGGGTGGGAGCGGCCGACCGGTCTTCCTGGATGGACCATCCGCACTCGGGGCAGACGGGGTCGTCCGCGGCGATCAGGCGACACTTAGGACAAATTCGCATAACGTATGAATAGTATACCGCACTTCGCTGCCCCAATCCTAAATAGGTGTACCATTCCAACCCAATGAAGACCCACGCGGTAATACCCAGACGGGGGACAAGGCCGGACTCACGGGATCGGCGCATCCATAAGCTGGAGGCGATCCTCGACGTGGCCAAAGCCATGGCCACGGAGCGGGACCTCCATGTCCTCCTCATGCACATCGTCGAGCACGCCCGGCGGGTCGTGGCGGCCGACCGCGGCAGCATCTTTCTCCTGGACAGGGACCGCAATGAGCTCTGGAGCAAAGTGGCCCAGGGCGCCAAGGAAATCCGCTTCCCCGCCGACAAAGGCATCGCCGGGTGGGTGGCCCAAACCAGGACCCCTTTGAACATCCCTGACGCCTATTCGGACCCTCGGTTCAATCCGGCCGTAGACAAGGCCACCGGCTACCACACACGGAACATGCTCACCGTCCCCATGCTGTCCACCAAGGAAGAGGTCGTCGGGGTCCTCCAGGTCCTGAACAAGGACCCGGGCGAGCTGAGGAGCACGGTCAGGAGAAGCGACTCCGGGCCTCCGTTCAATGCCGAGGACGAGGAGATGCTGCTCGCGTTCGGGGGGCAAGCCGCCGCCGCCATCGAGAACGCCATCCTGTACGACGACATCAACAAGCTCTTCGAGGGTTTCATCGCCGCCAGCGTCGTGGCCATCGAGGCGCGCGACCCCACCACGTTCGGCCACTCGGGGCGTGTGGCGACCTTGGCCTGCGGGCTCGCCGAAGTGGTCGACCGGGTACACGTCGGCCCCTATGCCGCGGTCAGGTTCGACTACGATCAGATGAAGGAGATTCGCTACGCGTCCCTCCTGCACGACTTCGGCAAGTTGGGCGTGCGGGAGAACGTGCTGGTTAAAGCGGAGAAGCTCCACCCCGGCGAGGGGAGGCTCCTCAAGGCCCGCTTCGAGTTCATCAAGCGGACGCTGGAAAAGGAAGCGCTGGAACGCAAGGTCTCGGTGTACCAGTTCTCGGACCCCCGCGAGACCGCCAAGCTGCTGGCCGGCATCGACGCCGACCTGGCCCGCCGGCTCGCCGAGGCCGACGACCTCATGGAATTCGTCATGGCCTGCAACGTCCCCACCGTGCTGATGAAAGGCGGGTTTGAGCGGCTCAATGAGATCTCCGCGTTGACCTACCACGCCTTCGACGGGATGAAACCCTACCTGACCGGGCACGAGTTGGTCAGCCTGTCCATTCCCCAGGGCAACCTCACCAACGAGGACCGCATGGAGATCGAGAGCCACGTGACCCACACCTACCGCTTCCTCGCCACCATTCCGTGGACCAGCAAGCTCCGGCGCATCCCGGAGATCGCCTTCGGCCACCACGAGCGATTGGACGGCAAGGGGTATCCCCGCGGGATCTCAGCCGCAGAGATTCCGGTTCAGACCCGGATCATGACCATCGGGGATATTTTCGACGCGCTGACCGCATCCGACCGGCCCTACAAGAAGGCGGTCTCGGTCTCGGGCGCCCTCGACATTCTGAACGCCGAGGCCAAGGGCGGCAAGGTCGACTCTGACCTTCTCCGCCTCTTCATCGACGCCAGGGTGTACGACCGGATCGCCCGGCCGTAGCCCCGCAGCCAGCTCACTTCGATCGCCCGCCCAATCCTCGCTGTTCCCTATTCAGAAATTTGCAATACCGGGGAAACATGGTACCTTACCAGGATGCCCGGTGAAGCAGGGAAGAAGGAGATCGCTCATTGAGACGGTGGATCTTTCGCGGAGCAATAATTTCCCTTGCGGTGGTGCTGATTGCGTCAGCCGCCTGGCTCTACCGGCTTGACCGCGAGGTGGCCAAGCGGTTCGAGGGACCCGGATGGGCCCTCCCCTCGAAGGTGTATTCAGACTCGGCGTTCGTCCGGACCGGCCAGACGGTGCAGGCCGCTACGCTCACGGACAAGCTCCATCGCCTCGGTTATCTTGCCGTCCCGGGCTTACCCCAGGAGGCCGGGCAATTCCGATTCCTTGGGCCCGACTTGGACCTCATTCTCCGCCCGATCTCGATTCCTGATCTCCAGCGTCCCGCCAGAATTGTCCGGATTAGCCTCGCCCAGGACCGGGTGGAGTCGATCACGGACTTGGAGACCGGGACCCCCCTGGCTCAGGTGGAGATCGAGCCCGAGTTGCTGGCGGGGTTCTTCCAAAATGCCTGGGCGGAGCGCCGCATCCTCCGTCTGGCCGAGATTCCTCCCTTCCAGATTCAGGCCATCCTGGCGGCCGAGGACCGCCGGTTCTATGTCCACTTCGGCATGGACCTTCGGGGAATCGTCCGCGCCCTCTGGACCAACCTCCGCGAAGGGCGTGTGGTGGAAGGGGGCAGCACCATCACCCAACAGCTCGCCAGGAATTTTTTTCTCACACAGGACCGGACCTGGCTGCGCAAGTTCCAGGAGGCCGTGCTGGCGGTGCTGATCGAACGCCGCTACTCCAAGGATCGGATCCTGGAAGCCTATTGCAATGAAATTTACATGGGCCAGCACGGTCCGGTCGGGATCTACGGCTTGGGCGAGGCGTCCCATTTCTATTTTCGAAGGGAGATCAGCCGCCTGCATCAGGCCGAGATGGCGTTGCTCGCGGGATTGATCCGCGCGCCGAACCATCTGGCACCGCGCGACCATCCTGAACGCGCCCTCGCCAGGCGAAAACAGGTCCTGGAAGGGATGGCTCGGGAAGGCACACTCACCTCCGTGACTGCCAAGGACCTTGCCGGCATGCCGCTCGGCCTCCGGCCTCCCCCGCCCCTCGCGGGGAAGGCCGCCCCATACTACGCCGACATGATTCTGTCGGAACTCTCGAAGACCTTTCCCCCCGGGGCCCTCGCCACGCAGGGCCTCCGAATTTACACCAAACTGGATGTGGACCTTCAGCGGCTGGCTGAGGCCACGCTGGAAAAGGGCCTGCGCCGGATCGAAGCACAGCATCCCCGCCTGAAACGGCCGACCCGCCTGGGGCCGCTCCAGGGCGCCATGGTAGTGGTCGATCCGCATTCCGGGGCGATCAAGGCCCTGGTCGGCGGACGGAGCTATGCGGACTCGCAGTTCAACCGGATCACCCAGGCCCGCCGCCAATCGGGGTCCCTCTTCAAGCCCGTGGTGTACCTCACCGCGCTCGAATCGGCCGGCCTGCCCGGCGGCGTGACCCCGGCGACGATGATCGAGGACGCCCCGACCCAGGTCAGCTATCAGGAGGAAGGAACGACCCGCGTCTGGGGTCCGCAGAACGACTCCCGGAAGTTTCGCGGTCCGGTCACGGTCAGGACCGCGCTGGAACGGTCCCTCAACACCCCAGTCGTGAAGGTGGCGCAGGAGATCGGTCTATCGTCGGTGATCAAGACGGCGCGCCGGCTGGGGCTCACGACCCCCATGCAGCCGCTGCCCTCGCTGGCCCTGGGGGCCTTCGAGGTCAGCCCGCTCGAGATGGCCTTCGCCTATGCCGCGATCGCCAACAGCGGGTTACGGTGGAATCCAGGGGCCGTTGAGGCGGTGACGGGCGGCGACGGCGCGGTGCTGTTCCGCGCTGCGGGCCCGGGGGACCAGGTTGTGGCGCCGCCGGTTGCCTATCTCATGACCCATATGCTGGAAGGGGTGATCGATCGGGGGACCGGCCGGGGCGTGCGCGAACTCGGGTTCACCGGGCCGGCCGCCGGGAAAACGGGGACGACGGATGAGGGGCGGGACGCCTGGTTCGCGGGCTACACCCCTGACCTCCTGGCGCTGGTCTGGGTCGGGAACGATGACAACGCGCCGCTCGGGCTCACTGGGGCGGCCGCGGCGCTCCCCATCTGGACCGAGTTCATGCGGCGGGCGGAAGCAGCCGGAGGTGGCCAGAGTCAGGAAACGGGCTTTGTTCCGCCGCCGGGCGTGACCTTCCAGAAGATCGATCCTGCAACCGGCCTGCTGGTGAACTTCACCTGCCCCGGCGGCTTTACCGAAGCCTTCATCGAGGGCACCGCGCCCACGCGCTATTGCTCTGAGGAGAAGGGATTCCTGCTTCGGTGGCTGGGCCGCCTCCTGCCCTTCTGAGGCTGCTGCTCCCTTTCCCCTCGCCCTTACTTGGGTGCGGGAGCCTTTTCAACCTTCAGGATATTGATGTCGAAGGTGAGGTTTTTTCCGGCCAGGGGATGATTGAGATCGATGACCGCCGACTTGTCCGACACCTCCAGGACCTTGGCCGGCCGGCCCGTCTGGTCCCGGAGCATGGTGCCCACCTTCACGTCGGGGGGCAGCTTGTCCTTCGGGACCGTGACCTTTTGCTTGTCATCATAGGGACCGTATCCTTGTTCCGCGGTCACCGGCACGCGCTTCTTGTCACCGGCCTTCATCCCTGCCAGAGCTTTTTCCAGTCCGGGAATGATTTCCCCTTTGCCCTGAACATATGAGAAGGGGCCTTTCCCGTCCGTGGTATCGACCACCGTCTTGTCCGCCAGGGTCAGGGTATATTCCATGGTGACCTTCATGCCGTCGGCGACCTTCAAGGGGCTGTCGCCGTGCGACACGTCCACGAGCCAGGCTCCGAGGCCGACCCCCAAAGCCGCCATGACGATGCCTGCCTTCCATGATTTCATCGAGTGTTTTCCTTTCGTAAGGGCCGCGGCGCCTGGACTCTCAGGCCACAGCGGTGTGTATACCTTACCGTTTATTATATGATAGCGCGAGACCTGCGGGTGGGAAATTTGATGGGGTGCGTGAGGGGGTTCGAACCCCAACCTCCGGGGAGGTAGGGTCATGTCGCGGCGCATTATTTTTCGCGTCACATTCCTCTTTCTGCTGATTGGATTTTTGACCGAGGCCTTTGCGGCCGGTCCAGGAGTCGAACAGTCTAAACTGGGGAAGATCGAGTTCCCGACCTCGGGCTCGGACCATGCCCAAAGCCACTTTCTTCGAGGCGTCGCCGCGCTGCACTCCTTCTGGTATGAGGAAGCCTTAAACGCGTTTCGGGCATCCACGGAAGCCGACCCGGACTTCATGATGGGGTATTGGGGCGAAGCCATGGCGCACAACCATCCCATCTGGAAGGAGCAGGACACCGAGGCCGCCCGAGCCGTACTCGCAAAAATCCGTGACAGCGCGAAGCTGACCCCGAGAGAGAGCGCATACCTGAACGCGGTGAGAGCGCTCTATGGAGAAGGCGACAAGACGGCCCGCGACAAGGCCTACTCCGAAGTCATGGAGAAAATTTACCGGGACTACCCCGAGGACCTCGAGGCGGCCTGCTTCTACGCGCTTTCGTTGCTCCCCCTCGCCGGCCAAGCGGAGGGCCGGATTCGCACGCGAATCCAGGCTGGGGCGATCACCCTGGACGTGTTCCGAAAGAATCCGGATCATCCATGCGCCGCGCACTATACCATCCATGCGTTCGACGATCCGGACCATGCGATTCTGGCGCTGCCGGCCGCGCGACGGTACGCCAGAATCGCCCCCGAATCTCATCACGCCCAGCACATGCCCGCGCACATTTTCCTGCAACTGGGCATGTGGCCGGAAGCGGCGGCGTCGAACGAAGCCGGGTGGGCGGCCTCAGTGGCGTGGGTGAAACGCGAGGGCCTTCCCCTCAGCCTCCGGGATTACCACAGCCTGTATTGGCTCCTGTACGTGTCCCTTCAGCAAGGGCGGTACAAGCGGGCCGAAGACCTGCTCTCCCTCAAGCGAAAGGACATGCTGGAGGCCCGCGAGGACGGGAAGGGGATGGTCTCGGGACATAAGGCCGACGTAGGGCGCTATTACGATGAAATGGCGGCGACCTATGTCGTGGAAACGGAGCGGTGGGAAGCGGCGGCGCAGCTCTTTGAGACGCCCGAGAGGAAGGGTGATGGAAAGGCCGGAGCCCTTGCCGTGTATATTCGCGGCCTGGCGGTGGCCAAGAGAGGACTCCCGGAGGCCGAGACCAGCATTGCCGAGTTGCAGGCTCTCCGCAAGCAAGGGAAGGAAACGGAACAGGCTCGGCGCGCAAAACCCTCGGAGGGCAGGGAGGTGCAAGTTGCGGCCGTGGCCCGCGCGGCGAAGGGCGCCTATGACGACGCCATCGCCCTGATGAAGAGCGCGGTCGAAATGGAGGAAAAGGCGACTCCGCCATCCGGCCCCCCCGACATGATCAAGCCTTCGCACGAACTCTATGGCGAAATCCTGCTGCACGCGGGCCGTCCCCAAGAGGCGGCGCAGCAATTCGCGGCCTCGCTGATGCGGCACCCCAACCGGGCGCGATCCTTGCTCGGCGCTGGGCGGGCGGCCGCTGCGAGCGGCGATCGGTCCGGAGCCCTGACCGCCTACTCCAATTTGGCCAAGATCTGGGCGCAGGCCGACGCCCAACTGCCGGAGGTGCGTGAGATCCGGGATTATTTGGCGCGGGCTGGAATGCGGTAAGGGGTGGGGTGGGTAAGGGGTTTCGAACCCCCGACCTCCGGATCCACAATCCGGCGCTCTAACCAGCTGAGCTATACCCACCACCCGGGATTGTCGCGACGGGAAGAAACGGATATTACCAAACGGGCACGGCCGGCGCAAGTTTAGGAGGGCCGAAGACTAGTGTAGTGCGTCTAACGCTTCTTTATATTCCTTCCAAGGCCGTCATTCCCGCCTCTCGGTCATCCCCGCGAAAGCGGGGAACCAGGTTCGTTAGGAAAATGGATTCCCACTTCCGTGGGAATGACGCAAAGACTGGATTCCGGGTCAAGCCCGGAATGACAATCAAAAGACAAGGGACTTCGGACGCACTACACTAGAATCTAACACCGCAGGCGGCCGCAATCTCCGCCTGGATGGCGCGGGCGGCGGCGGCCGGGTCGGCGGCGTCGCGGATGGGGCGCCCGACCACCAGATAATCGGCGCCGGCGGCGAGCGCCGTCGTGGGGGTCACCACCTGCGCCTGGTCGTCGCGCGAGGCCCCGACCGGGCGGATGCCGGGTGTCACGATGGTCACGTCCTTGCCCAGCGCTTGGCGGATCATCGGGGCCTCGATCCCCGAGGCCACGACTCCATCGGCGCCGCATGAGGCCGCCAGGCGCGCGCGCTGCAGGACCACCTCGTGGAGCGACCCCTGGAGGCCGCTCTCCCGCAGGTCGGATTCGGCGAAGCTGGTGAGCACCGTGACCGCCAGGATTTTCATCGGGCTTGTGGCGCGGCCCTCGACGGCCGCGCGCACCGTCTGGCCGGCGGCGTGCACGGTGAAGAACGTGACGCCCAGGTCGGCGGCGGCCGCCGTCGCCCGCTTCACGGTCTCCCCGATGTCGAGGAGCTTCAAATCGAGAAAAACCCGCTTGCGCTGCGCCAGAGCCCAGCGCACGATCTCGGGCCCTCCCGCCGTGAATAGTTCGAGGCCGATTTTGACGAACCCGACGGACTCGCCCACGCGGTCCAGGAAACGCTTGGCCTCGTCCGCCGACCGGACGTCCAGCGCGAGGATCAAGCGCTCGCGTGAGTCACCGACCATCAGGGTTCCTTGACTTTGCCACGCAGTCCGTGGTACGTAAGAAGGCCATTTTCACCGGAGAACACACGACATGCCTGTCGTCCATAAAAATGCCTTGAAGGCCGCCCGCCAGTCCGAGAAGCGGCGCCTTCGGAACCGCGCCGTGCAGGCCGGGGTCAAGAACATCATCAAGACTCTGCAAGGCGCCATCGAGAAGAAGAAGACCGAGGATGTCGCGGCGCTGCTCCGCGAGGCCCAGAAAGCGCTCGCCGGGGCGGCCTCCAAGGGCGTGCTCCACCGGAACACGGCCTCGCGCAAGATCTCCCGCCTCACCGTGCAGGTGCAAAAGCTCGCTGCGAAGTAGGGCGCGAGCTCTCCCGACAGAGCGCCAGGATCAGCGACTCGAGCGCGCGCTTCTCATTGCCTCTCCCTTCGCCCTTCAGTTGCGAGTCGGCCGCGCGGAAGAGGGCGAAGGAACGGGCGAGGTCCTCATCCGAATACACCCGCGCCTGTTGGACCAGTCCCCGGATGCGAAACGGGGGGACTCCGAGGACCCGGGCCAGGCCGGCCTCGGGCACCCGGCGGGCGAGTTGCTCTTTGGCTTTCCACACCTGCCGCCAGTGGGCCGCCAGGAGACCGAGGAGGCGCAACGGCGGCTCGCCCGCGTCCACGACCTTCGCGAGGGCGCGCAGGGCTCTCGTGCGGTCCTTGCGCCCCAACGCTTCGAGTAGGTCCCAAACCGTGCCGCCCGTGTCCGCGCCCCGCACCGCCTCGATGTCCGCCACCGCCACCGCCGTTTTCGGCAAGAGGTACGCCGCGAGCTTCTCGAGCTCCCGCCGCATCACAGAAAGATTATTGCTGCTGGCCTCCAGCAGGGCCTCGCAGGCGGCTTCATCGAGTCGGAGTCCCAATGAAGCGGCCTGTTCCTGAAGCCAAGGGGGCACGGCTCTGGCGTCCAGAGGGGAGCAGTCCACCGTGACCGCGGCTGCCTTGAGCGCCTGGAAAAATTTCACGCGCCCATCCACTTTCTCCCCGGTCAGCACGAGGCTCGTCGTTTCGACCGGAGCCTGGAGATAGGGGAGCAGCCGTTCGGTCTCCTTGGCCCGGAGCGCGCCCACGTCCCGCACGACCACCAGTCGCCGCTCGGCGAACACGGGCAGGGTCTCGCACAAGCCCAGGAGCTCCCGGGCGTCGGTCTCATCCCCATACACCAGATCTTGGTTGAACGCGGCGACGCCGGCGTCCTCTGGGCCCAGGGCCGCCGCTTTGATCGCCGCCAGGGCCTGCTCACGAAGCCAGGCCTCTTCCCCGACGATCAGGTAGATCGGCGCGATCGAGCCGGCTGCCAGCCGGCGACTCAGCTCCAGGACCCCGATCCCTTCGTTCCTCGTTTTCATGAGATGGTCACTTGCCCGGTTCGTACCCTTCGAGCACCCGCGACACGATATTTTCCGCCATCGCCTGGCAGGCCTCATCGGTCGCCCGATCCTGGCGGGCCCGGTTCGCGGCCAGATCGTTGCTCTGGAAGAATTCGGCCGACGAGGTGTAGGTCTCCTTCCAGAAGACCTTGCGCGTCGCCGGGTCTTCGAACTGCACCTCCGCCCGGAGGGTGACTCGCTGCTCGTTGACGGCGCCGTTGCGGAACGAGATGGTTTGAAGGGCGTACCCCCGGATTTTTCCCTTGAGGACCGCCGGCGCGCTCTCAACATCATTGACCAGGGTGAGGCCGTCGGCCTGGAGGAACTGCCGGCGGATCTGGTCGGTGAGGCGTTTGTCCAAAATCGGCTCGAAAGTGTCGTTGAGGAAGACCGGGACCGCCAGGCGCAGGCCGCGCGCGGACCCCGGCTTGACCGTCGTCCCGAACTCGTAGCCGCAGCCCGCCATGAAGAGGGCGAGCGCGCCCGCCAGCAATGTTTTTGTCATCATGCGCCTCCCACCACGATGTTCACCAGGCGCTTGTCCACATACACGACGGTCTTGACCGTCTTGCCCTGGATCCATTCCCGCACCCGCCCGTCCTGCTGCGCCGCCGCGACCACCTGCTCCTTGCTCCATTCCGCCGGCACCTCCAGCTTGCTCCGAAGCTTTCCGTTCACCTGGACCGGGATCGTCAACACCTCCTCCTGGATGAGCGCCGCGTCGTACGAAGGCCAAGGCTGATGGGAAAGACCCGTCGCGTGGCCCGTCGCGGCCCAGAGTTCCTCCGCGATATGCGGGGCGAAGGGTGAGAGGAGGAGGAGCAGAGCCTCGATCGCCTCCCGGAGCGCGCCGGTCTCGCCCGTCCCCGCCGCCCCTTTCGACTCCGCCGCGAACTTGTAGAGGCCGTTCACGAACTCCATCAGCGCGGCTACCGCCGTGTTGAACTGGAATTCGCGATCAATGTCCTCCGTCACCTTCTTGATGGTCCGGTGGGTGAGCCGCCGGAGGTCTTGCAGTTTCTTCGCGGCGTCTTGAGCGCCGCTCGCGGGCGCCTGCGGCTTCCGTAGCTGCGAGCTCTCGGGCGAGCAGCGTTCAGATAGG
>Ga0209640_10005178_pt1 | contig 11400 bp, 10 predicted proteins | sample RifCSP10_1_FD_184018 | JGI IMG/M metagenome (GOLD analysis project Ga0209640, IMG submission 184018) | Soil microbial communities from Rifle, Colorado - Rifle CSP2_sed 10_1 (SPAdes) (version 2) | ecosystem: Environmental > Terrestrial > Deep subsurface > Rock core/Sediment | place: Rifle...
GGCCGCCACTTTCAGGATGCCGCGCATGGTGTTGACCACCAGCGTTGCCAGCGCCTCGCCTTCCACGTCCTCGGCGATGATGAGCAGGGAGCGGCCGGACTTGGCCACGCCTTCCAGCACCGGCAGCAGGTCGCGAATGTTGGAGATCTTCTTCTCGTGGATGAGGATGAAGGGATTCTCCAGTTCGACGTTCATCGCCTGCTGGTTGTTGATGAAGTAAGGGGACAGATAGCCGCGGTCGAACTGCATGCCCTCGACGATGTCCAGGGTGTTTTCCAGGCCCGAGCCGTCTTCCACGGTGATGACGCCTTCTTTGCCCACCTTGTCCATCGCTTCGGCGATGATGTTGCCGATGGCCTCGTCCGCGTTGGCGGAAATGCTGCCCACCTGGGCGATGGCCTTGCTGTCGGTGCACGGCACGGCCATGCCGTGGATGGCGTCGACGGCCGCAGTCACGGCCTTGTCGATGCCGCGCTTCAGATCCATGGGGTTCATGCCGGCGGCGACGGCCTTCAGGCCCTCGTTCATGATGGACTGGGCCAGCACGGTGGCGGTGGTGGTGCCGTCGCCGGCCACGTCGGAAGTCTTGGAAGCAACTTCCTTCACCATCTGCGCGCCCATGTTCTCGAACTTGTCCTTCAGTTCGATTTCCTTGGCCACGGACACGCCGTCCTTGGTCACGGTGGGAGCGCCATAGCTCTTCTCCAGCACCACGTTACGGCCCTTCGGGCCCAGCGTCACCTTCACCGCGGTGGCCAGGATGTTGACGCCGCGTACCATGCGGACGCGCGCGTCGTCGCCAAATTTCACTTCTTTAGCTGCCATTTTTCGTTTCCTAAAATTCGTTGGGATTGAGGGAGAATCAGCCTTCGATCACGGCCATGATGTCTTCTTCGCGCATCACGACCAGCTCTTCGCCATCGATCTTGACTTCGGTGCCGGCGTACTTGCCGAACAGCACCTTGTCTCCGGCGTTCACGCCTACCGGGCGCACCGTGCCGTTGTCCAGCAGCTTGCCGCCGCCGACAGCGAGCACTTCGCCGCGCATGGGCTTTTCCTTCGCCGTATCCGGAATCACGATGCCGGAGGCGGTGGTGCGTTCTTCTTCCAGGCGCTTGACGATCACGCGGTCATGCAAGGGACGGAGTTTCATAACGTTGCTTCTCCTTCGATTAACGGGAAATTTCGGGACTCACGCCGCTGCTGTTAGCACTCGGCGCTGGTGAGTGCTAAATCATAGCGGGGAATTCGGGGGTGTCAAGTTGGATGGAGGCGGTCGACATGCCAGGAATGGGCATGATCGTGCCAATTTCCGGCATATGAAGCGGTGTGGAAGAACCGCCTCCAGCTTGCTTTTTCCATCGTGATCGCTGCTGGCGGCGCCACTGGTCTATATTTGGGAAATCGGAATGAAGATGATGCTCTTGCTACCGAGGAGGAGTCCCTCATGAGCCACCGAGCGGCCTCGGCCCCGATTTGGGCACCGCCACGGCGGTTCGGGTGTTTCTTGCGCGCCTCCCGCCCACATAACTCCGGTGAACAATGCCATTTTCTTCGGCAGCCATCCGTCGGCCGCTCGCATTCGCGATGACGCTCCTGCTGGCTCATAGTCCCGCGACGGCTGCATCCTCCGCCGCGAATTCCCCGGGGCCGGCCGCCAACCCCGAATGGGCCGCACTCGCCAGCCGCCTGGAGAGCCACGTGACCGAACTGGCCGGCACGATCGGCGAACGCAACGTTTTCCGACCGCAAGCGCTGCACGCCGCAGCGGATTACATTCGCGGCCAGTGGGCAGCGCAGGGCTATCGGGTCGTGCCCCAGAGTTACGAAGCGCTCGGCGTCTCCAGCGAGAACCTGGAAATCACGCTGACCGGGACCAGTCGCCCGGACGAAATCCTGCTGATCGGGGCGCACTACGACACGGTCCAAGGCAGCCCGGGCGCCAACGACAATGCCAGCGGCGTCGCGGCCCTGCTGGAACTCAGCCGCATGCTGCGCGACGCCAAACCCTCCCGCAGCATCCGCTTCGTGGCTTTCGCCAACGAGGAGCACCCGTTCTTTTACGGGGGCGGGATGGGCAGCGGGGTGTACTCAAAAGCGGCGCGGGCGCGGAACGACGACATCCGCTTGATGATCTCGCTGGAAATGCTGGGCTATTACAGCGACGCCCCCGGCAGCCAGCGTTACCCGCCCCTCCTCCGACACTTCTACCCCGACCGGGCCAACTTCATCGCCTTCGTGTCCGACCTCGCTTCACGCCACCGGCTGCGCGAACTGGTGCAGGCGTTCCGTGCCCATTCGGATTTCCCGGCGGAATCGCTGGCGACCTTCACCTTCGTCCCCGGCGTATCGTGGAGCGACCATCTCTCCTTCTGGCGCGAGAACTACCGGGCGCTGATGGTGACGGACACGGCCTTTTACCGTTACGCGCACTATCACCGGGCGAGCGACACGCCGGAAAAGCTCCGTTATCCGGAAATGGCGCGCGTCGTGACCGGCCTGCAGGCGGCAATTGGGGATTTGGCCATGTGATCGTGATCTTTGCGCTGGCCATAGTTTCGTAGGATGTGCCGACGTCAGCTAACAATGCGCTTCGCAGACTCAGCGCATCCTCCCGCGCTTTGTCAACCTGCCGGTGGATTCTTGAGCCAGTTGCGTATGGCGATCCTCGTGAGGCCCCAAAGTTCGTAATGAAGCTCTCGCTCGTTCCACCATGGTAGGTCCCACCCAAGGGCGAGATCCTGATCGAGTTGCATGAGCCCACTTCCGTGAAGGATACATGAGCGAAGTTTGTACATCTCAGTCCGGCGGCTTCTTAGGGATGCGCCAGGAGCGTAATGCTCGAAAAATGTCCGGAATCTCTCCGTGGCGCCGGGCACTTCGTGTTCTACAAAGCCCTTGCAGTCATCGCAGTGGACTCTGTGCTTAATACCGCGGTCAGTCAGGGACTCCACTGCCGAGACCAGAGAGGCAAAAGAGGACGATACGGAAACTGTCCATTGACGCGATGCCATGTCCATCCAAAACGTAGCCCGGTCGAACTTAGCGCGGTTGCTTGATGAAAGTTGAAAATAGAGGCAGATCGAGTCGTCGAGATCGGTCGGAAGGCGGAGACCCTTTCCATCGTGCCCGACTCTTGCGTAGTACTCCTCCGCTTCAATCTCCTCAAGTGGTTCGCCGACTAACGGCGATAGCTGTTCTATGACGACCTCGCCCAGCTTGGCGGAATAGAATTGTTGGACCCACTTAATCTCGGTCGACTCGTCGTCTCCGCGGACGCACGCCCAAAAGTGTTCCGGCCGTGGGGGCGGGAGGCTTGTACGGCCAGCAAGTAGAACGTTCAGTAGGAGTGTCAACTTGCGGTGCTCACGCAGCCTTCTGTAATTCGTGATCGACCATAATCCGCAAGCGCTTGTCGGGAACTCCAGAATAAACGGATGTTCGGCTATCTCGACGGGGGCTTGTGGCGCGTCAGCCGGCGGCTGAAGAATCTGAACACCGGAGCGGCGTCCTCGCCAGGAACCGCGAACACGAAAACTGCTAAAGCTGTAATCTCGGCCGATTTTGGGTAATCCGACGAGAATCGATGTTTCGATCTCTTTGCGAATTCGATCCCAATCCGCAGCGTCGAATGCTGGTCCGCGCTCTATTCTGTCAATCTTTCGCTCACGGTAGGTAAGGACGAATCGGCAGGAATTACCAGCGAGTGGGAGATAGAGCTTGTTGCGACTTTGCCCGTTGTACTGACCTGGACCAGAGACGCGATCTTGCAGAAGCAGTCGCAATTCGATTGGGTCAAGACTTGTCCATTCGTTAGCCAGAAGATTCTCGGTCACACTGCATTCCTCCGGTGAAAAGATTGACCGCTTTGGGCCGTCTCGGTAACACAAAACAAGACGGGCGCGGGGACAGTTTTACGAATCCGACATCCCGGACATCTAAAATGCGGGCGACTACTGAAAATGAGCCCGGAAAAAATTGGGGTCAGGCCTAGCGCCATTGAATTTGATCATGCTTAATCACGTTTTACGCAGCCAAGACCGTAAGGATCAATAGGCGGGAGTCGTATTGCTCCGAATGGGGTATCTCACCATGCGGTGGAATAGGCGAAGACGCTATTCCGCCCAGCGCAGGTCTGCTACCCTATGCATACATCAACCGCCCCTTCGGTTCCGGGATCGGGCGATTCATTGCTCTGGCGGTATCGATCCACTCGTGGATAACCCGCTGAGCATTACTCACTGCTTCCTCGTAAGTCGCGCCGTCCGCCATGCAGCCGGGAAGTTCGGGTACCTCCACGAGGAAGGATTGGTCCTCTTCGCTCCAGTAGATGATCAATTCGTATCTATTCATCATCAGCTACCCCCAAGTGGTATTTGAGTATCAAGTTTCTAATCTGCTTGACCTGGTATGGCTTCGCCATGCTTCCTTTGGGTTGCACGTTGAGAATTTCCGGCATGTCGGTTCGGAAAAGAATGTGGTGATCGCCGCGCACACGCAAGGAAAATCCAAGGCGTATCAGCAACTGGACCAGCTCGTCAAAACGAATATTGGCGTCGGCTTGGCCGCTGAGAATGCGTTGCAGGATTTTCGGGTGACGCCCCATCTATTACCTCCCATTCCCACTGCGGAATGCCGCTGTGGTCGCGAACGATGCGCCTCGCTTCTCGGCACATCTACCATCGGCTGGTTTCCTTTCAGCCATCGTAATGAAACCGGCAGGCAATGACCACCAATTCATCATCCGTCGCCCGGTAAACCAGGCGATGGGTATCGTCGATTCGCCGAGACCAATAGCCGGTCAGATTGCCGCGCAGCGGTTCGGGTTTGCCGATGCCTTGGAACGGATCGCGGGCTGCCGCCGTAATCAGCGTATTGATGCGCTTGAGGATTCTTCTGTCCTGTTCCAGCCAGTACCGATAAGCATCCCATGCGTCCGGGACAAAGCGGATGCCGCGCACCCTCAACCGCCGGCGTCGATCAGTTCCCGCGCTTGAGACTGGCCGGCCTTGTCCTGCCGGATGGCCCGCGCCAGCGCCTCGGCGTTGGCCGGTGTGGAAAGCAGATGGATGGTTTCCATCATGCTGTTGTAATGGTCGAGGGACATCACCACGGCGTCTCCCTCGGCATCGCGGCGGCTGATGATGGTCACGTCGGCGTCCTGCACCACCTCATCCAGCACGGACTTGAGCGCATTGCGCGCATGGGAATAAGTCACGACTTTCACGGCGTCCTCACTTGTTCAGGTATTTGAACAACTATAAGCACGCCTGGCAGCCAAGGCAATCCGGATTCTGCCCGCGGAATGTCGGCCGGACAAAAATGGTGGCGGCACCCACCTCACACCAGGCCGCTCACTCCCACTCAATCGTCGCCGGCGGCTTCCCGGAAATATCGCAAACCGCCCGGAACTTCCCGGTACTTTGTCGATGACGCGCTACGCACCAGATCCGTATGCTGACGAAGAAAGCGCCTCGGTCGCGAACGATGCGCATCCATTTTTTCACATCCGCTAGTGGCTGGTTTCTTTGCAGCCATCGAATTGAAACCGCCAAGCAATGACCACCAATTCGTCATCCTTCGCCCGGTAAACCAGGCAATGGGTATCGCGCCGGAATGACGATCCTTCGCCGACAAGCTTCAATGGCTATCACCCCGCAAACTCTCCGCCAACACCGAAAGCACGTCGGCGAGACGCTTTGCGGTTTCCGGCGGCGGCAGCGGTACCTTGAGGTTGCGCGCTCCGGTGGCCGGGTCGCGCTCGATCCACGGATGTGCCGGAGCGGAAGGGTTGCCGGAGGCGGCCAAGGCGGAGACGAACTGGGCGCCGACCTGCACCAGGGCCTGCCAGGGGTCGGGAATTGGGCTGGGGGAAGGCTGTTCCGAAGCCTCCCGTTCCGCCGTCGTGTCACCCGTACCAGCCGTTGTTTCCGCTACATCGTCCCGAATGGCTGCAGGCTCGGCCATCGCAGCCGCATTCGTGAATTCCTCGGCCGCTGTCACGGCCTCGCCTTCGCCCATGTGACCGGTGACGTTTTCCACGTCTTTCATGAAACGATTGAGGCGCGAACCACCGAGGGAAATTTCGCCCGAGCCGCCGTCGAGAATCCCCGCCGACAGGGATCGCTTGAAGGCCAGCACCGAGAGCATGCCCTCCTCGATGGTGCCCTTGGCAACAAAATTGACGATTTGTACCGGCCGCTTCTGGCCCATGCGGTGGATGCGCGCGATGCGCTGTTCGAGGAGCGCCGGATTCCACGGCAGGTCCATGTTCACCAGGGTCGAGGCGTATTGCAGGTTGAGGCCCGACGCGCCGGCGTCCGTGGACAGAAACACCCGGCAGCGGGGATCGTCGCGGAAGCGTTCCACCAGCGCCGGCCGCTTCTCCGAGGGCACGCCGCCGTGGAAGCTCACATAGCCGATGCCGCGCGCTTCCAGGCGCCGAATCACGATGTCGTGCGTGCGCGTCCACTGACTGAATACGACGGCTTTGGCCTCCGGCTGCGCGAATAGGTTGTCGAACAACGCTGCCAATTCGTCAGCCTTGACGCCATGGTCGCTTTCCCGGTCCAGCAGGTAGGTGCTGTTGCAGGACATGCGCATGTTCTGCAACGCGCAGGTGAGTCGCCGCTGATCCTTGTCCGAGAGGAACCTGGTCTTGCGCCAGCGCTGGACGATCTTGGTCACGACCTCCGCGTTTTCCTGATGGTAAGTCATCTGCAATTCAGTCATCGGCACCAGCAGGTTCTGGTCGGTGCGTTCCGGCAACTGCATCAGGACTTCGGCCTTGCGCCGCCGGATCATGATCGGCGCCAGCGTCTGGCCGATCTTCTCCAGCCCGGTGTAGCCGGTGACGCGCCCGGTTTCGTCCTTGACCTGATGCTCGTGCAGCAACTTCCAGGTCGGTCCCAGGCGGTGTTGGTCGACGAACTGGACGATGGAGACGAGTTCCTCCAGCTTGTTTTCCAGCGGCGTGCCGGTGAGCACCACCGCGTAGGGGCTGTCGACGCGCTTCAGCGCCCGCGCGGCGATGGTGTTCCAGTTCTTGACGCGTTGCGCTTCGTCGACAATGACCAACTCCGGCGCCCAGCCGGCGATCAGGTCGAGATCGGGCTGGAGTTTTTCGTAGTTGGTGATCTTGCAGAAGTTATCCTGGGCGTACTCCTCCTGCCTCTGGGCGCGTCCGCCTGCGATGACATGCGAATCGCGACCGGAAAAGCGTGCAATCTCGCTTTGCCACTGGTATTTGAGCGAAGTCGGGCAGATCACCAACACCTTGGCGACGCCGAAATGCCGCGCCAGGATTTCCGCCGCCGCGATGGCCTGGATGGTCTTGCCCAGGCCCATTTCGTCGCCGATCAAGGCACGGCCGGCACGAACGGCAAACAAGGCGCCCTCGGCCTGGTAAGGATAGAGCGGCACCTTGAGCAGTTTTTTCAGATCAGCGTCGGCAATGCCGCGCGGGAACATTCCGTCAAGCGCAAGCGTTCGCCGCTCGGCATCTCGCCGGCCGGCAACGAAATCGAGCGCGTCGTCGTAGGCGCGCAGTTCGTGGCCGCTCTTGGCCACGGCGGTGGCGAAATGTTCCAAATCGCCGAAACGGTCGGTGCGCAGGGCCCAGCCCACTGCCTCATCGAACAGCAGCGCCGCCGCCTTGCGCACGCTGGGCGGACAATCCGTGCCGGCACGAAAATGCACGGTACGCGTGCTATCGTGACGTAAATACAGTTCGGAAAACGGCGGATGGTAGCCGCGCGCAAATGCCGCCTTCGCGCCGCGTTTCTTCTCCAGAGCGGCCAGGACAAACTCGATGTGCTTGCACGTGCCCAGCTCGTTGGTGGCGTAATCGGGGCAGGCGCAATAGTTGTCGCCCGGCTGCCTGCCGCGAATGGCGACGCGATAGGCGCTTTTCGACTGCGGATTGCTGACGCGAAACTCGGAAAAGAAAGGCTCGGCACCGATGTTTTCCAGCCTGAAGGCCTGCTCGCGACCGAACTGGCGACGCAATGCGCGTTGCCACTCCACCGCCGGGACATCATTCGGCGCATGGATACGGGAAAATTTCTGTTCCTTGCCGGACTTGCCGACGGCCTTGTTCGGCCTGGTGTTGCGGGGTTTGGACTTCATGAAGGCATACTCTCTTTTCTCTCTCCCTCGCGCTGCGTGGGAATGCCGTAAGGACGCACCGCGTCCTGTAACGTCGGACGACCTTGCACGGGCCGCCGCGCGGCCGAACCGGATTCCCACGCCGCGCGTGGGGACCAGGGACAGTCTTCAATAGCCGTTAACAGTCCCCGTCACTCCCACTCGATGGTCGCCGGCGGCTTCCCCGAAATGTCATAGACGACACGGGAGATGCCCGGCACTTCATTGATGATGCGCCGCGACACCAAATCCAGGAAGTCGTAAGGCAGGTGCGCCCAGCGGGCGGTCATGAAGTCCACGGTTTCCACGGCGCGCAGGGACACCACGTAGTCGTAGCGGCGGCCGTCGCCCATGACGCCGACGGATTTCACCGGCAGGAACACGGCGAAAGCCTGGCTGGTCTTGTCGTACAGGTCGTGGCGGTAGAGTTCTTCGATGAAGATGGCGTCGGCGCGGCGCAGCAAATCGGCGTAGTCCTTTTTCACTTCGCCGAGGATACGCACGCCTAACCCCGGGCCGGGGAAAGGGTGGCGGTAGACCATTTCCGAGGGCAGGCCCAATTCCACGCCGACCGTGCGCACTTCGTCCTTGAACAGTTCGCGCAGGGGTTCCAGCAGCTTGAGCTTCATGTGCTCGGGCAGGCCGCCGACGTTGTGATGGGACTTGATGACGTGGGCCTTGCCGGTCTTGGAGCCGGCGGATTCGATCACGTCCGGATAGATGGTGCCTTGGGCCAGCCAGCAGGCGTCGGTGAGTTTGGCCGATTCTTCGTCGAAGATTTCCACGAACAGCCGGCCGATGATCTTGCGTTTGGCTTCCGGGTCGCTTTCCCCTTGCAGCGCTAGCAGATAGCGGGCTTCCGCGTCCACACGGATCACTTTCACGCCCAGGTGCTGGGCGAAGATGGCCATGACCTGATCGCCTTCGTCCAGGCGCAGCAGGCCGGTATCCACGAACACGCAGGTGAGCTGATCGCCGATGGCCTTGTGCAGCAATGCCGCCACGACCGAGGAATCCACGCCGCCGGACAGGCCGAGGATGACCTGTTCGCCGCCCACCTGGGCGCGAATGGTGCAGATGCTCTCCTCGATGATGTTGTGCGGATTCCACAAGGCTTGGCAGCCGCACAGCTCGCGAATGAAGCGCTCCAGGAGGCGCTTGCCCTGGCGGGTGTGGGTGACTTCCGGATGGAATTGCAGGCCGTAGAAATGCCGCGCGTCGTCGCCCATGCCGCAGATGGGCGCGCCTTCGCTGCTGGCGATGAGCTTGAAGCCCGGCGGGAGTTCGGTCACCCGGTCGCCGTGGCTCATCCACACGTCCAGCAGGCCGTAGCCTTCCTTGGAGGTGTGGTCTTCGATGTCCGTCAGCAGGGCCGAGTGGCCGCGCGCCCGTACCTGGGCGTAGCCGAATTCCCGGTGGTGGCCGGCCTCGACCTTGCCGCCCAGCTGGGCCGCCATGGTCTGCATGCCGTAGCAAATGCCCAGCACCGGCGCGCCCAGCTCGAACACCGCTTGCGGCGCGCGCGGCGTGCCGGTCTCGGTGACGGTTTCCGGGCCGCCGGAGAGGACGATGCCTTTCGGCTGGAAAGTTCGGATGAAATCGTCGCCGCAATCCCAGGGGTGAATCTCGCAATACACGCCGATTTCCCGCACCCGGCGGGCGATGAGCTGGGTGTACTGGGAGCCGAAATCGAGGATGAGGATTTTGTGGGCGTGGATGTCGGTCATATTTTCTCGGGTGCGTCGGGAATGAGGCGGCTTTTTTCCAGTTTTTCACTGCCGGCACCGAAAAAGAACACCGCGCCGCCGGTGTCGACGATCCACACCTCCTGCGCTCCGACCTCGAAATACAGGGGCATCTTTTCCAGCATTTCCTTCCAGGAATTGGCGGGGGACATCACTTCCACGCAGATTTCCGGGGCTTCGGCGACATAGCCGTCCTTGCCTTTGTGTCGCTCGTGATAGGCGGAACTGGCGAAAATCAGGTCGGGCGCTTTGACGCCGTCCGATGTCACGATGCCCAACTCCATGCCGCTTTCCCATTCCGGGACAATCTGCCCGACGATACGGGCCAGGCGGGAAACATGATGGCTGTGGTCGTAATTCACCGGCGTCATGATGATTTGTCCTCTGGCGTTGGTTTCCCAAGGAAACGGCAGGTTCAGCTTTTCGACCATACGTAAAGTATCAGCGTGCATGGCGGCCTCCGAAAAAAAGGAAATCAATCCAGCCGGTAATTGGGCGCTTCCTTGGTGATGGCCACGTCGTGGACGTGGCTCTCGCGGATGCCGGCGCTGGTGATGCGCATGAAGCGCGCCTTGTGGCGCATTTCTTCCACCGTGGCGCAGCCGGTGTAGCCCATGGCCGCGCGGATGCCGCCCAGCAGTTGGTGGATGATGGCGACCAGGGAGCCTTTGTAAGGCACGCGGCCCTCGATGCCTTCAGGCACCAGTTTATCGGCCAGTTCGGTTTCTTCCTGGAAGTAGCGGTCCGAGGAGCCGTGCTGCTGGGCCATGGCGCCCAGCGAACCCATGCCGCGGTACGACTTGTAGGAACGGCCCTGGTACAGCTCCACCTCGCCGGGGGCTTCCTCGGTGCCGGCGAACAGGCCGCCCATCATTACCGCGTACGCGCCCGCCGCCAGCGCTTTGGCGATGTCGCCGGAATAGCGCACCCCGCCGTCGGCGATGACCGGGATGCCGGTGTCTTTCAGGGCTTCGGCAATGTTGGCCACCGCGGAAATCTGCGGCACTCCCACCCCGGCCACGATGCGGGTGGTGCAAATGGAGCCGGGGCCGATGCCCACCTTCACCGCGTCCACGCCGGCTTCCGCCAACGCCCGCGCCGCATCCGCCGTGGCAATGTTGCCGCCGATGACCTGAAGTTGCGGGAAGCTTTTCTTCACCCAGCGCACCCGGTCCAGCACCCCTTGCGAGTGGCCGTGGGCGGTATCCACTACGATCAGGTCCACGCCGGCGACGACCAGGGCCTCGACGCGCTCGTCGCTGCCCGGACCGGTGCCGACCGCCGCGCCGACGCGCAGGCGCTCCTGCTCGTCCTTGCAGGCGTTGGGGTAATCCTTGGACTTCTGGATGTCCTTGACCGTAATCATGCCGCGCAACTGGAACCGGCCATTCACCACCATCACCTTTTCGATGCGGTGCTTGTGCAGCAGGGCGATGACTTCTTCCTTGCTTGCGCCCTCCTGAACGGTCACCAGCCGCTCCTTGGGCGTCATCACCGAGGTCACCGGCTC
>Ga0209640_10005179_pt1 | contig 11398 bp, 9 predicted proteins | sample RifCSP10_1_FD_184018 | JGI IMG/M metagenome (GOLD analysis project Ga0209640, IMG submission 184018) | Soil microbial communities from Rifle, Colorado - Rifle CSP2_sed 10_1 (SPAdes) (version 2) | ecosystem: Environmental > Terrestrial > Deep subsurface > Rock core/Sediment | place: Rifle...
TCAGTCGCGCGCCTTGCCGGACCGGCGCATCGACGCTCTCGGTGCCGTGTCGAAAACAAATACGTCGCCGTAATTATGAAGCGCAGCACTTAGGAAGAACGGGGGGCACAGTCCCCGCCTTCCCCGTGGATCTTCTCGACGGCGTGGGGAATCGCGGGGAGGAGGACGGCCAGGTTCTCCCTGGCGCCTCCGGGGCTCCCCGGCATGTTGACGATCAGCGTCTTCCCGCGGATTCCGACCACCGCGCGTGACAGCATCGCCGCGGGCACCCGCTTGAGGCTTTCCGCCCGCATCGCCTCCGCCATCCCCGGAACTTCCCGGTCCAGGATCCCCCGGGTGGCGTCGGGCGTGACGTCGCGCGGGTCGACCCCCGTCCCCCCCGTAGTCACGACCAGATCAAGTTCGAGCGCGTCGCAGAAGTGGAGAAGTGCGCGGCGGATGACGGGGATCTCGTCGGGAATCACGACCTGCTGGACGACCTCCGCGGGGATCGACCGGAGCATCTCCGCCACCGCGGGACCGGAAGCGTCGGAACGCTCCTTGCGGAACGACCGGTCGGACACGGTGATCACGGCGGCGCGGATCACGCGGCACATATCAGTTCTTCAGGATGTTCGACTTGAAGATCAGCTTTTCGTGGTCGTCGCCGTCTTCCGGGAAAGACGCGTGGCCGAACCGCACCTCGACGCGCGCATCCCTGGCGCGGCGACGGATCTCCTCGGCCTCGGCGGCGATCGCCTTCTTGATCCGGGGGATCGCGCTGATCTTGCCGTCCTCCGCCTCGGGAAGGATCATCCCGAACTTCCCCTCGCTGATCCGCGCCACGACGTCGTACTCGCGAAGGGTGGCGCGGATCGCCTTCGCCACCTGCTTCATCACCCAGTCCGCGCGGCCGGCGCGGGATTGCGACCCCGCCGGCACGTGCGCCTGGACCTCGCAGATCATCAGGACGAGTCTCCGCTGGAACCGCTTCGCGCGGCTGATCTCGTGCAGCAGGCGCTCCTGGAAATATTTCAGAGTGGGCAGCGAAGTCGTCTCGTCGAGGTTCTTCAGCCGATCGTTCCGCTCGTAGGCGATCGCGTTCACGACCGCCTTCTCGGCATACTTCAGGAATTTTCCGAACGTGGCGAGATCCTCGCTGGTGAACGAGGAGGGGAAGAACGTCTTGTGGGGGAACTTGTCGAAGATCGTGACGGTCCCGAGGATCTCCCCTTCCCCGCGGAGGGGGACGCACGCGAGTGTCCGGGCGACCCCGGCGAAGTCCTGCCAGCCGGGCTCCTGCGAGGCGTCGCGCACGAGCAGGGACGGCTCTCCCTTGAGGACGACGGTCGCCGCCTTCTTGTCCATGAGGAAGAGGTCCTTCTGCTCCCCTTCCGTCTTCATCCCGTAATACTCGCGGATCCCGTACTTCCCGGTTTCCGGGTCGAGCAGGCGGATGACGCACGTCTCCGCCTCGAGGATGAGGCAGGCCGAGGTGGCCACCAGCTTGAGAAGCCTGGACAGGTCGAGCGTCGAGATGATGTTGATCCCCGCCTCGTTGATGGCGGCGATCTTGGTCATCCGGAGGGCGGCGGACTCCTCCCGCAGCGACATCCCGACCACGTCCGACAGCAGGACGGCGGCGTCGGTGACCGCCGACAGCTTCTCCTCGGGGATCTCCCCCTCGGTGACCGTCTGCACGACGAGCACCCCGTTGGGTTCCCCGGAGGAGAGGAGCGGAAACATCAGCACCGTCCCCCGCTTGCGGCTGCTCTCCGGCCTCTTCCCCTCCGAGAGGACGATGGGACGACGCTCCGCGAGGCTGAGTTCCTCGAGGGTTCCCTCCGCAGGGAAATGGAACTCCGGGGCGCCCGGCGTCACGCGGAGGGTGCTTGTGCGAACGTAGAAGTCCTCGCTGTCGCGGTCGAACAGGAGGACGGAAACGGTCCCCCCGCCCAACCAGGCGGAGAGCTCGTTGGAGAACTCCCGCAGTCGTTCCTCGATCGGCTTCGCGGACCGGAGGATCTCTCCGGCCTTCCTCGAGAAATCGTTGGGCACCCTATTCCCCATCCATCGTCACACGGATCCGCAGCCGGACCGGGTTTCCCGCCGCATCGATGAACACCACCGGCAGGACGGCCTGCCCTTCGGGGGAGACGAAGGGCGCCTCGAACTTCAGGAAGGTGAGGCCCGATCCCTCGACGTCGGCGGACACCGTGAGGGGCGGGGGAGGCGGGGGCGGCGGGACGGACACGGCGACGGACGGCGGTGGTGTTGGAGGAGGAGGCGGTTCGGTTGCTTTTTCCGGGATCTCGACCTCGATCTCCGACAGTTCCTCGAACCAGGCGGGGGGAGCCGCCTGCGACACCCGAAGCGACGTCGGCTCCAGGTCGACCTCCCCCACCGTGGCCTGTGGCCGTTCTTCCACCGGTGCCGGGGGCTTCACCTTGACCGGTGCCGGGGGCTCTACCTTGACCGGTACCGGCGGCGCCACCGGGGGGAGGGGCTCTCCCCCTTCGCGGATCTCCTCGATGTCGGTGATCTCCTCGAGGGGCTCGTCCACAGGCGTGGTGAAGGTCTTCCGGATCCGCGCGTCGGCAAGATCTCCAATATCCTCGTGCGCCGCCATCTCCCCCGGCATCAGAAGGGTTTTCTGGAGGTGGGCGAAGACCCTCCTGGAGATTGCCACCAGCGTCTCGGCCACCCCCTTGCCGGTGGGTGCGACCGCCTCGAACGTGGGAACGTGCAGTAAATTCAGCGCGGTGTCCAGTTCCGCGACCGGTGCGACGTTCCGGAGATCCCGCTTGTTGTACTGGAGGACGAATGGGAGTTCCTCGAGCTTCTTCCCGTAGGAGGAGAGGTTGTCCATCAGGTTCTTCAGGCTCTCCATGTCGCTGTTGATCATCTCCCGCTGGGAGTCCGCGACGAACACGACGCCGTCCACGCCCTGGAGCACCAGCCTCCGGGTGGCGTTGTAGAACACCTGCCCGGGCACCGTGTAGAGATGGAAGCGGACCTTGAACCCCTTGATCTGCCCCAGCTCGATCGGTAGGAAGTCGAAAAACAGGGTCCGGTCGGTCTCGGTGGGAAGGGAGATCAGCCGCCCCTTCTGCTCCGGGCGGAGCAGCTTGTGGACCATCTCGATGTTGGTCGTCTTGCCGGAGAGGCCCGGTCCGTAATAGACGATCTTCGCGCTGAGCTCGCGGGTCGCATAATTGAAGAGGGCCATCGGTTCTCCCGGTCCGTTAATGCCGCTGTGCCAGCTGCCGTTTCGCTTCCTGCCGGACCGCGGCCGAGAGGCTGCGATTCTGCGACAGGACCCTCAACTCGCTGGTCTGGTACGACTTCAGGAACCGGATCGCGGCGGGCGGCGGCGTCCTCGGGTTCTGGACCAGCGCGCTGACCACTTGCCGGTTCGCGGTCCATTGCCGGCTGTCGGCGATGAACCGGAGCACCTCCTCGTGGGTCAGGGAGGAAGCCGCGTAGGAGATGATATCTTCCTCCGTCAGTTTCGGGCTCCCGATCACCGCGCGGGCGACCATGCTGCTCGCGTCCCGCGACAGGATCCGGCGGACTTCCCGGTTCCCCTTTACCGCGAGTTCCACCTTCCCGGGCACGGAGAGCCGGGCGACCTGCGCGGCGATCGAGCTCCGCTCCTCCGCTCCGATCTGCCGCTCCTCCGTAAGGTCCGGTCCGGCCGGAGAGATTCCGGGACCCTTCACTCCTCCTCCTCTTCCCCCATCTCCTTCTTCGACTCCGAGATCACCTTTTCCGCGATGGCGGCGGGGATCTCCTCGTAGTGGGACACCTTCATTGTAAACTGCCCGCGTCCGGAGGTGATCGAACGAAGGTCGGACGAATAGCGGAGCACCTCCGCCAGCGGCACCTGGCACCGGACGATCTGGCTCTTCCCGAGGGCGTCCACGCCAAGGACCCGGCCGCGGCGGCCGTTGAGATCCCCGATGATGTCCCCCACGTTCTCCTCCGGGATGACGACCTCCATCTCGGCGATCGGCTCGAGAAGGACCGGCTTGGCGGCCAGCGCCGCCTTCTTGAAGGCGAGGGACCCGGCGATCTTGAACGCCATCTCGGAGGAATCGACGTTGTGGAAGGAGCCGTCGAAGACGGTCGCCTTCACGTCCACCACCGGATACCCCGCGATGACCCCCTTGCTCATCCGCTCCACGATCCCCTTCTCCACCGCGGGGATGTACTGGCGCGGGATCGACCCGCCCACGATCCCGTCCACGTACTCGAACCCCTTCCCGCGCGGCTGAGGCTCGAGTCGGATCCAGCAGTCCCCGTACTGCCCGCGGCCGCCGGTCTGCTTCTTGTGCTTCCCCTGGGCTTCGGCTTTCCCTTTCAGCGTTTCGAGGTAGGCGATCTTCTGCGTGCGCAGCTCCACCTCGACGCCGTAGACCCGCTTCAGCTTCTCGACGGCCACCTCGACGTGGGTCTCCCCCATCCCCGCGAGGATGAACTCGTTCGTCTGGGGGTCCTTGCGGAAACGGAGGGTCGGATCCTCCTCGATCATCCGGGCGAGGGAGCTGCCCAGCTTGTCCTCGTCGTTGCGCGATTTCGGACGGACCGCGAAGGAGATGACCGCCTCCATCGGAGCCGGGCGCTCGAAGACGATCGGGGCCTTCGGATCGCACAGGGTGTCCCCCGTGGAAGTCTCCTTGAATTTCGCCACCGCGACGATCTCCCCCGCGGAGGCCGACCCGATTCCCTTCTGCTTCTTCCCCTCGAGCCGCAGGATCTGCCCGATCCGCTCCGCCGCGTCCTTGCTCGAATTCAAGGGGGACATGTCCGGCGTGAGCGTGCCGGAGAAGATCTTGAAGATGGAGAGCTTTCCCGCGTACGGGTCCGCCAGCGTCTTGAAGACCTGGGCGGAGAACGGCGCGTCCGGCGAGATGGGACGCTTCTCGGCGGTCTTCTTCTTCGGGTTGGTTCCCTCGACTTCCCCCCGGTAGGAGGGATCGGGAAGGGCGAAGTTGACGAGGTCGAGCACCGGCTGGATCGCGATGTTGCGCAGCGCGGAGCCGTACAGGACCGGAAGGAACCGCATCGCCCGCACGCCCGCCCGGAAGCCGTCCCGGATCTCCTCGTCGGTGAGGGGGGTCCCCTCGAGGAACTTCTCGATCAGCGCGTCGTCGGACTCGGCGCACGACTCGATGAGCCTCTCCCGGGCGCTCGAGGCGTCGGCGGCCAGGTCGGCGGGGATCTCCTGGAGGGTGAACTCGCCGGTGTCTCCCTTGTACATCAACGCCTTCATCCGGAAGAGGTCGATCACGCCGCGGAACCCCGCCTCCTTCCCGATCGGAAGCTGCACCGGCACCGCGGGCACCTTCAGGATGCCGGCGATCTCCTCGACCGCCTTCGCGGGATCGGCGCGCTCCCGGTCCATCCTCGAAACGAAGGCGATCACCGGAACGTCCGCCGCCCGCGCCAGGCTCCACATCTTCTCGGTCTGGACCTCCACGCCGGAGACGGCGTTGACCACGAGGATCGCGCCGTCCAGAACCTTGAGGCAGGACCGGGTGTCCGCCTCGAAGTTGATGTAGCCGGGGGTGTCGGCGAGCGTGACCTCGACCTTGTCCCAGACGTAGTGATGGAAGGAGGTGCTGATCGTGATCTTCCGCCGGATCTCCTCCGGATCGTAGTCGAAGTTGGAGCTTCCGTCGTCCACCTTCCCCATCCGGTCCGTGGCCTTCGCGTTGAACAGAAGGGCCTCCGCCAGCGTCGTTTTTCCCGCTCCTCCGTGCGCGATGATGCCGACGTTCCGGATCTGATGGATTTCCACTCTGACCGTCCTCCTAAGAAGCGTATGTTCCGCGGACCGGGGCACCCACGGGTCAGGAAAGGTTCCTCTCGTATATAATACGCAGCCCCTCGAGAGTCAAATTCTCATCGATTACATGGATTTTTGTCGTCTCCGCCGCGATCGTCCGCGCGAGCCCCCCGGTGGCGATCACCAGGGGGTCGACCCGGACCTCTTTCCGGATCCGGTCGATGATCCCCTCGACCATCGCGACATATCCGTAGAAGAGACCCGACTGCATCGCCGCCACCGTGTTCTTCCCGATGACCGTGGCAGGCCTGGCGATCTCGATCCGGGGAAGCTTCGAGGCCTGCCGGAAGAGGGCCTCGGCGGAGATGTTCACGCCGGGGGCGATCACTCCGCCCATGTAGTCCCCTTTTTCCGACACGAAATCGAAGGTTGTGGCCGTCCCGAAGTCGACGACGATGGCGGGCCGCCGATGCTTGGAAAACGCCGCCACGGCGTTCACGATCCGGTCCGCCCCGACCTCCTTCGGGTTGTCCATCTTGATGGAGATCCCCGTCTTGATCCCGGGGCCCACGATCAACGGCGTCAATCCGAAGTACCGCTCGCACAACTCCATGATGGTCGGCGTGAGCGGCGGGACCACGGAGGCGATGATGATCGCCTTGATCTCCCGGGAGGAGAAATCCGACGCGTCGTAGAGGTTCCGCAGAAGGATCCCGTACTCGTCGCTCGTCTTCTCGCGGTCGGTCCACACCCGCCAGTGGTGGAGAAGGGTCTCCCCCTCGAAGACCCCGAGGACAGTGTTCGTGTTCCCCACGTCGATCACCAGGAGCATCGGGTGTTTCCTACCCCCCTCATCGCAGGAAGTCCAGGATCTCTCCGCTGTGCACCATCTCGATCGTCAGGCCTCCGTCGGGAAGGAATCGGAGCGCCCCGACCGCGTCGAGCCCGTCCGTGGTCCCCCACCCCTCCCCGCCCTGTCGCCGAAGGAGAACTCGCCGCCCCCGGAGGAAGTCCCGGCGGTCCCATCCGTCGCGGAGCGAGGCGAACCCTCCAGCGAGAAATTCCTCGTACCGCGTCCCGAACGCGTCGAGCAGCCGGGCGAGGACGTCGACCCGGCGGAACATCCTCCCCGCGCGAATCCGGAGGGACGTCGCCGTGTCGCGGAGATCAGGGGGGAAATCGTCTTCTTCCATGTTCACGTTGAGCCCCACGCCGATCACGACGTGGCGCACGCCGTCCGGGTCGGAGGCCATCTCCGCGAGGATCCCCGCCGCCTTCCGTCCCCCGCAATACAGGTCGTTCGGCCACTTGAGGAAAGCGGGAACGCCTATCGCCTCTACCGCGTCGGCGAGGGCGACGCCGGCCACCAGGGCAAGCCGGGGCGCGTCAACGGTCGGAACGGAGGGGCGAAGCAGGAGGGAAACGTACAGGTTCTTCCCCCCGGGAGACACCCACCGGCGTCCCAGCCGTCCCCGTCCATCGGTCTGCACGTCGGCGATGACGACGGTCCCGTGCGGGGCGCCGCTTTCCGCCATCTCCATCGCGACGCGGTTCGTGCTGTCGGTCACATCGAGCAGGACAAATGCGGCCCACGGCCCGTCCGGCCGGAGCCGCGCTCGGAGGTCCACTTCGGAGACCTGGTCCGGCGTATCCTTGAGGCGATACCCCGCCCCCCAGGCCCCCTCGATAGCTTCCCCGGAGACGAAGCTCCTCTGCCGTTCCTCCAAGATACGGTGGAGCTTCTCCTCCATCACCCTCCCGCCGCTTGAAATGCGGAATACACCTTCATTCTATTAAGCATTTCAGGTGTGTGGAAATCAACCGAAACATGGCGGAAGGCCTTGTAATGACCTTCAAGCAGGCTATGTTCATCTCAACCGCTTGGAAGACGCGTGTGATGGTATTGGAGCAGTTGCCCGGCCGAATCAATGATTCCAACAAGATCGCCCATAATGACTTGATGATGAGGTCTCCGAAGGGGTATAAGAGATTCTCAACGACTTCATGAGAGTGTCCAATTTAACAGGGGTACATCCAAGGCCATAGATGACCGGAACTTTTCCTGTGGAATCCCAAGGCAATGAGACCGGCCAACCATCCTTTCGGAAGAGTACCGATCGGGTATTTCTTGTTTGCCTGTTCTCACTTGCATTCGCCAGTATGTGGCCAATTTGGGGCGTCCGTTTCCTGCCCATGCAGGACTATCCGCAGCATCTCTTCATATCCAAGGTCCTCGCCACATATAATGAACCAGCCTACGACTGGCACGCTTATTATACGGTCGATCTGCAACCCACTCCGTATTCCCTCTCCTATATCTTCAAGAACCTCCTCGTCAGGGTCATTGGTCTCGAAACGGCAGGACGTATTTTTTTGTCCCTTTACATTGGATTCATGACATTACTGGTGGCCCTGTTGCAGAAGCGACACGGAACCGCAGGTGAACCGTGGCCCCTTCTTCTCCTCTTCCCGTTCCTGTTCAACCAGATCTACTACCTGGGGTTTGAAAATTACCTGATCTCCATCCCGATTCTGTTCCTTTGCATCGAGCACCTCGACCGTTTTGCGGATAGAAAGATATCCGCGAAATCCATAACAATACATTCCCTCCTCCTTGTTTTCCTGTTTGCCGCACATCCCTATACTCTTCTTGTCTATATCGTCTTCTGCCTTTCGACAGCATCCATACGCCTTCCCGACCGAAAAGCTTTTTGGCGAGCCATCGCGCCCGCCGCCATCCTCTGCACCATTTTCATTGCGTGGTATTTGTATTTTTCCGCCAAGTTAGATCCGGCCCGCTATGCCAATTACGGGCTGAGTTGGTGGCCAATGAAGGGAATTCTTCCTTATTATTTGCTTCCTTTCACAGGGATGAGGATTACGGATGGGGTGAACTGGACGGTGATGACGGCCTGGATCCTCTTGTTTGCCGTACTGCTGTTCTGCGGGATTCAAGGGAAGGAACCGTTCTCGTTACCCGTAAAAGAAGTGCGGCTATTCCTCCTCACACTCATCGGATATTTCGGTCTCCCATTTGGTGCAGAACAGTATTCCTACTTCAACCTCCGGCTTGCCCCGATCTCGTATATTCTCCTATGCATAACCCTTTCACGAATTCCTCTGAAAAGATCGCAAGGGATCATACTGACGGTACTTGCCGCATTCCTGGTGGTATCTTCCTTGAACCTGGGACGGTCAATTTCCTCGGAAACTGAAGAGATTCTTCCGATATTGAAAAAGATGGAGCCAAATGCACGCGTCCTGCCCCTACTTTTCGACACTTCATCTAACGAATTAGACCCATTATTCTTCTATCAATTCCATTCGCACGATCACGATTATTATCACGTGTTTGTAGGTGGAGGAGCGAATCCGTTCAATATCCGCAATCCGTTTTTCCCGGTACAATTCCAGAAAAAAGTATCTCTGCCCTTTCCGGTCACCCCGGAGAAATTCACATGGGAATCCCACGGGATTAATTATCGATACATCCTGACGAGGGGGTCGTCCCAGGACTTTACGGACCGGCTACAAAAAGATTCCCGCCTTGTCCTCCGGTCGGGGAAGTGGATACTGTTCGAGCGTCAATTGGAATGACAATTCCCCCCCCATTAACCGATAAGATACCCATTATCGGGAAAACAAGGCGGGAGGAATCGACAATCCTTTGAGCAACGGCCCTGGCACCAATTCAGAGGAGCCGGGACGGCCCAGCCAAGCAGTGATGGGCCAGCTATCCGTATTGTCGCGGGTCATCCCCGCCTCCTACTTTGCGATCGTCTGCCTCGGTTTCTGGAAGAGCTTCGTCCAGACCGGAAAATTGACCTCCCCGATCATGACCTTGTCGAACATCTTCTCCAACCTGAGTCGCTCCGACATGGAATCATGCTACAAAGTGTTCCGCGGCCAGGTCATCCTTGAAATCCGGATCGAAGAGGACCGGTTCGGGTTCCAGCCCGAGGTAATCTCCTGGGTGGCGCGAATCGGCTGCCGTATTTACGAGGTCGGGACCTGTTACTCCACACACGTATGCGGAGGGCAAGATGATTCATTGGAAGGACGGCGTGCGTGCTATCGTGTGTATCCTCAAATACCGATGTCCACGGGAACCGGGTATCGCTGAAGGCCGAGACAAACGTGTGCAATTGAGAAAAGAATCCAGTTTGTGGGATGAGGAAAAGAAAAACCCATGAGGAAATCTGCTCTCCTGCTTTTGCTCCCTATTCTGCTATTGTCGCTTACCTATCGCCTTGAAGAGACACCTCCATTGAACTTTGACGAAGGATGGGTCATGTCTGTGGCCAAAAACTGGGTCGAATTGGGTCGTTACGTATCGCTGTTTGATGGAAGGCAGATCCCGCCAAGCATGCTGAACATCGGTTTCCCCGCCGTCGCCCCAATCGCTCTCAGCTTCCGCCTGTTCGGCGTAGGAATTTGGCAGGGAAGAATACCTAGCGTGCTGTTCACCATTGGCGCACTATGCCTGCTCTATCACCTGGCCCTTCGCTTGTACGATCGCAAGGTTGCACTCGGCACCCTGTTTGTCGTTATTTTCATGTCCGGAAAGTTGGAATTGCACCCTTTTTTCATGGGCAGGCAAGCGGAGGGAGAGATCCCTGCGGTGTTCTTGTTGCTGGCCGGCTATGATATTTTTCTGTCTTGCCGCCGATGTCCTCTTCTCTTCCTCCCTCTCGCCGCCTTGTTCTGGGGACTGGCCGCAGCGACCAAGATGCAGGTGCTACCCTTCCTTGTAGCCGGCCTTGCAGTTCCCATTATCGTGGGGATCGCCCGTAAACGGTGGAGGACGGTTGTCCCCATCCTTGCGGGCCTTTGCGGATTCCTGGCGTGTTTCTGGCTCTTCCGGTGGGTTCAGGAGGGCTTGCTGCAGGCCGAAATGTTCCCTCAAAAAACAGCTCTTTTCTCGACCATCGCTATCGTCCCGCGGATCTCCGTTCGAGTACAATCGGCGACTGCGTTGCTGATTCTCGGCTTGCCCGCCTTACTCGGCGTCTGCTACAGCGCGTGGCAGTACGGGACCGGGAAAACAAAGCTGTCGCTTGATGACGACATATACATCGTACGGCAGAGTCTTTTCACCCTCGTGCTAAGTTGGATGGCGTGGTATCTCCTGCTATCGATCGGCTGGTCCCGATACCTGTTCGTCCCTGTCTTTGTGGGCGGTATATTCGTGGCGGTAATGCTCTGCGACCTTACCTCGAGGTTCAACCTATCCGCCACTGTCAAGTCTGCGGCTGATACGATCCTGCGACTCCGATTCAACCGCAGCAACATCTTCTCCCTGGTTGTCGTGCTCCTGTTCGCTTTAGTGCCGATTACTGTCATCAATATATCCCTCGGCTATGCAAGTTCGGATCGATCCTCCCGCGAAGTCGCCGAGTTTCTTAATACCGCGACGCCTCCCGACGCGCTCATCGAGACATACGACATGGAGATATTTTTGTTGTTGAACAGGCGTTATTCCCACCCGCCCGATGATGTCCATCTGAGAGTGATACGTCACCTTTACTTGGACCAGAATGTCGAGGTTGATTACGATCCTATGGCGGCAGACCCTGATTATCTGATCGTCGGCCCCATTGGCAGGCTCACGCGCATTTATGAACCGAT
>Ga0209640_10005180_pt1 | contig 11397 bp, 12 predicted proteins | sample RifCSP10_1_FD_184018 | JGI IMG/M metagenome (GOLD analysis project Ga0209640, IMG submission 184018) | Soil microbial communities from Rifle, Colorado - Rifle CSP2_sed 10_1 (SPAdes) (version 2) | ecosystem: Environmental > Terrestrial > Deep subsurface > Rock core/Sediment | place: Rifle...
CTCTGGCCGAGCTGGAGGAAGCAGCCGCGGTAGCCGAATCCGATCGGGCCAAGCGGCAAACCCTCTTGCAACGCCTCTCTCGAATGCGCGTGGTTGAGCGCGTGCAGCTCGCCTTGAAAGGCAATCGCGAAGAACGCATGACCCTGATCCGCGACCCTTGCAAGGTGGTCCAGCGCGCGGTGCTTCAATCCAGCCGGATCACCGACCGCGAAGTGGAAGCCTTCGCAGCAATGGCCAACCTCAGCGACGAGGTGCTCCGGCTGATCGGCAGGAACCGCAACTTCATCAAGAACTACTCCGTTGTCCGCAACCTGATGAACAACCCGAAGACGCCGCTCGAAATTTCCCTTCACTTGCTGCCCACGCTGACGGCGAAGGATTTGAAAATGCTGACGTCAAACAAGAACATCCCCGATACACTGCGCACCATGGCCATCCGGCTGCAACGAAAACGGAAGGAAGTCCGCAAAGACAGCTAGTGAGATTCTTTCGTGGGTGAGGCTACTTCTGCGGGGCCGCCAGAGAGTGTTTGACCTGGACCCGGTATTCGCGGGCGCGGGCGATGATTTCGGCTTCATTCAGGGTCAGCACGCGCCGGTCGTGCATCACGACCTTCCCCCCGATCACAACCGTTTGCACGTCGCTCGACTTCAGGGAATAGACAATCTGTGCGTAAAGATCGTACATCGGAACGGCGTGCGGAGAGTTCAGATTCAGCACAATTAGGTCTGCCCTTTTCCCCACTTCGAGCGAGCCGATCTCCGATTCCATGTGCAGCGCCCGGGCCCCGCCGATCGTGGCCATCGCCAGGGTCTGCCGGGCTTCGAGGGCCTGCGGGTCCATCCGCGAAACTTTTTGGAGCTTGGCGGCAAGATCCATCTCCTCCATCAGGTCGAGATCGTTATTGCTTCCCGCCGGGCCATCGGTGCCGAGTCCAAGCCGAACGCCGCCGGCCAGCATTGCTGGAACCGGGGCGACTCCGCTGGCGAGCAGCATGTTGCTCGAAGGATTGTGTGCGCAGCCCACCTGATTGCGCGCCAGCAGAGCGATGTCGGCGTCATTCACCCACACACAATGCGCGGCAAGCATGTTTGGGCCGAGCAGGCCGATGCTGTCCAGGTAGGCCACTGGAGTCATGCCGTGCGTGGCCAGGCTGTCGTCGAGCTCGCGCTTCGTTTCGGCCACGTGGATCAGCAGAGGCGCCTTGTGGCGACGCGCCAGTTCGGCGGCAGATTGCAGAGTTTCCTTCGAATTGGTGTAGATGGCGTGCGGGGCCACGGCCGGTCGAATGAGGGGGTCGCCCTTCCACCGCTTGAGAAACTCTTCCGCTCGGACAAGACCATCTGCTGGAGTCTTCGCGTCTGGGACGGGGAAATCAATGATGGTCTGGCCCAAAACGCCGCGCATCCCAGCGGCCTTGGTTTCGCGAGCCACGGCGTCTTCGAAATAGTACATGTCCGCGTAGGTGGTGATGCCGCCGCGGATCATCTCCAGTGCCGCCAAGCGCGTGCCCCAGATGACGAACTCCTCGGTGACGTTGCGCGCTTCAGCGGGAAAGATGTACTTCTCGAGCCAGTCCTGGAGCGTCAGATCGTTGGCAATGCCCCGGAAGAGAACCATGGGGGCGTGGCCGTGCGTGTTGATCAGGCCGGGCAGGACCAGTTTTCCGCGGGCCAGGATGCGCCGTGCCGGCGTGTACCTTGTCGCAATCTCGACACTCGGGCCAATCGCCAGGATTTTGTCGCCGCGGATCGCGATGGCGCCATCCTCAATCACGCGAAAGCGGGCATTCATCGTCACGACTGTGCCGCCGGTGACAAGCAGATCCACCTGCTCCTTCTTCAGAGCCTTTGGCCTTCGCGAAGACTGCGCCGATGCGGGCATGGCCCAAGCACAAGAGACCAATAGGCAGAGAAGAACTGAAGTGGAGCGGAAGAGAAGTCCTTTTGAGCGAATTCTTCGTGTCGTTGTGGCTCGCATCACGTTTTCTGAACCTTTCCGATCACAAGAATGAGGAATCGAAGGGGCGAGGGAAAAGTGCGGACATCTTTTGTACTTCCACCTGCCCCTTCAAATTGGCGAGGACAACAGGGACATCCCCGCAAAACTCCCAGATAATTTGGCGGCAGGCACCGCAGGGAGGTGTGAGCACCTCGGTCTGGGTGACGACGGCAATGACGTCAAAGCCGCGTTCGCCTTCGGAGATGGCTTTGAAGATGGCCACCCGCTCGGCGCAGACGGTGAGTCCGTAGGTGGAGTTTTCGACGTTGCAGCCGGTATAGACACGGCCCGAGCTGGCCCGCAGCGCGGCGCCCACGCGGAAATTGGAGTATGGCGCATGCGCGTTCTCCCGCGCCGCGCGGGCCGCTGCGATCAGTGTGTCGTGCTCGGTCATGGCTGAATGCGTTCGGTTGCGCTCATTCGACGTCCCTGGCGATGTGCGGGATCACGGCGCGCAGCAGCGCGACGAACTGTCCTTTGACGCGCTCGCCGGTTTCCAGCACCTCTTCGTGGTTGATGGGCTGATCGAGCATGCCCGCCGCCATGTTGGTCACGCAGGAGATGCCCAGGACGCGAATGCCCATGTGTCGCGCGGCAATCACCTCTGGAACCGTGGACATGCCGGCCAGATCGGCGCCTAGGGTGCGCATCATGCGGATTTCTGCCGGAGTCTCATAGCTCGGCCCGGTCAGAGCGCCGTAGACTCCCTCAAAGATATCGATCCCCAGGCGGCGTCCCTCAGCCAATGCGGCCTCGCGGTAGGGCTTCCAATAGGCCTGGGTCATGTCGTGGAAGCGCAGGCCGAAGCGCTCGTCGTTAGGACCGATCAGAGGATTGGTGCCCTGCAGATTGAGGTGGTCGCTGATCACCACCAGGCAACCCTGCTTGTAGTTGCGGTTGATGCCGCCGGCGGCATTGGTCAAAATGACGGTGCGGATGCCCATCCGCGCAAACACGCGCATTGGGAAGATCACCTCGCGCAGGGAATAGCCTTCGTAGAAGTGGACGCGCCCCTGCATCGCCGCGACCGGGACGTCTCCGACTTTGCCGATCACCAGCCGGCCGGCGTGGCCGATAGCGGTCGAGCGGGGAAAGTGCGGGATCTTCCTGTAATCAATGCGCGTGGCCGAGGCGAACTCATCCGCAAACGCGCCCAGCCCCGAGCCCAGCACCAGGCCGATGCGCGGCCGTAACTTCGTCTTAGACAGGATGAATTTCGCGGCGCGTTCGGCCCGCGCGAATTCATCGCCGCGCGTTGACCGCGATTTTGACCGTGGGCTCACAGCAAGATGCTCACAATCGCGGCGGACATCAGGTTGGCCATGGTGCCCGCAAGCATGGCGCGGATGCCCAGGCGGGCCAGTTCGCTGCGCTTGTTTGGCGCCAACGCGCCGATGCCTCCGATCTGTATCCCGATGGAGCTAAAATTCGCGAAGCCGCAGATGGCAAACGTCGCGATGGTGAACGAGCGCGGATCGATCAAGCCTTTCATTGCGCCGAGGTCTTTGAAGGCCACCAGCTCGTTAATCACCATGCGCGTCCCCAGGACGTTGCCGATGTTGACGCAGTCGTGCCACGGGATGCCGATCAGCCAGGCCACCGGCGCAAACGCCCAGCCGAAAATCTGCTGTAGGCTCGAGGGGAACCACGCAACGCCGAGACCCCCGAGCCAATTGTGGATCCCTCCCAGCATTCCGTTTGTCAGCGCAATCAGTGCCAGAAACGCAATCAGCATTGCGGCAACGTTGATGGCCAGTTGCAGACCATCAGAAGTGCCGCGCGCGATGGCGCCGAGGAAATTCTCCTGCTTCTCTTCTTCGGAGCGATGCAACTCGACGCGCCCGGCCGTGACCGGCTGCTCGGTCTCCGGCACCCACATCTTGGCCATCAGGATTGTCCCCGGCGCGGTCATGATGACGGCAGTCAGGATGTGCTTGGCCTCGGCGCCGGTGGCGATATAGGCCGCCATGATCCCGCCGGCCACGTGGGCCATGCCGCTGGTCATGATGGTCATCAGCTCGGACCGCGTCACCGTGGGCAGGTAGGGACGAATGGTCAGCGGCGCCTCGGTCTGGCCCATGAAGATGCTGGCCGCGACGTTCAGCGATTCGGCGCCGCTGACCCCCATGAGCCACGTCATCACTCGCGCCGCCTGCTTGATGATGAACTGCATAATCCCGAAGTGATAGAGCAGCGCAAACAGCGCCGCGATAAAAATGATCGTCGGCAACACCTGAAAGGCAAAGATGAAGCCGACCGAGGAGTTATCGCCGCCAATCGAGCCGAACACGAATTCTGAGCCGGCGCGGGAGAAATGGAGAAGCCAGTTGACGGCATCGCCCGCCCGCTGGAAGGCGTAGCGGCCGGCATCGGCCTTCAGGACAAACAACGCAAAAACTATCTGCAGACCCAGGCCCCAGGCCACGATCTTGAGGCGGATCGCGCGGCGGTTGGTGGAAAACAGGTAGGCAATGCCCATGATCGCCAGCAAACCCAAAATTCCCGTCAATCGCCCCATGCCTGCCTCCTCATTTCTGTTTTACTCACCTATGACCTTCTGGATCAGCTTGGGAAGATCACGCGGCGGTTCGGCCACAATGCGAAAGGCCTTCTCAATCAGGTGGTTGGCCCGCGCAAGTCGCTCCTCGGAATTGTAATGAATGGTGCACAGTGCCTCGCCGCGCCGGACGCGGTCGCCGGCCTTCTTGTGGAAAACCAGGCCGACGGCGTGGTCGATGGAGTCCTCTTTTTTCTCCCGGCCGCCCCCGAGCACAACACACGCCGTGCCGAGCTGCTCGCAATTCATGCCGGCTACAAATCCATCGGCATCGCTGGGTACATCCAGCGAATACCGCGCGAGAGGCAAGCGCGAGGGATCATCCATGACGCGCTCGTCGCCGCCCTGGAGCCGGATGATCTCGCGGAATTTATCATGGGCGCGCCCGGAAGCAATCATCTCCGCGCCAAGCTTCTTCCCCTCCCCGACGCTGGCCGAGCGCCCGCCGAGATAGAACATCCAGGCGCTCAACTCCAGGCAGAGCTCGCGCAGATCGGCCGGGCCGCCGCCCTTTAGCACCTCGACGCACTCCTGCACCTCGAGCGCGTTGCCCGCTGTGCGGCCCAGCGGCTGGTCCATATCCGTAATCAGCGCCACAACTCTCTTGCCCATTTGCTGGCCGGTCTCGACCATCAGTTCGGCCAGGTGCACGGCGTCTTCTTCTTTTTTCATGAACGCGCCGGAACCGGTCTTGACGTCGAGTACGAGAGCATCAATGCCCTCGGCCAGCTTCTTGGACATGATCGAGGCGCAGATCAGGTACGGGCTTTCGACCGTGCCGGTGACGTCGCGCAAGGCATAGATTTTCTTGTCCGCCGGGGCAATCTCCGCCGTCTGACCAATCAGACTGCAGCCACACGCCGCCAGCACGCGGCGAAACTCCGCCAGCGAAAGATTGACGTTGAAGCCGGGGATGGATTCGAGCTTATCGAGCGTGCCGCCGCTGTGTCCCAACCCGCGGCCGGAAATCATGGGCACCAGCAGGCCGCCCGCAGCGACGACCGGCGCAATCACCAGCGAGGTCTTATCCCCCACGCCGCCCGTGGAATGCTTGCCCACTTTCTTGGCCGGCAAATCGGAAAAATCCAGCACCTGGCCGGAGGAGAGCATCGCCTCGGTGAGCGCGGCCAGCTCGGCGCGGGTCATCCCGCGCACCAGCACGGCCATCAGCCAGGCAGACATCTGGTAGTCGGGAATCTCACCACGCGTATAGCCAAGGACTAAGTGCTCGATTTCTTCGCGGGTGTGCTCCGCGGAGTCCCGCTTTCGACGAATGAGGTCAACAACGCGCATTGAGTCAGCAATCAACCATTAGCCGGCGGTCGTGCAGTCGAGCCGAGGTGAAAGAGAGGGCGGGAGCGTAGCATAGGCTTCTGGCCCGCTGCTAGAGTGGATTTGCGGTGGCGCGTTCGGCAATGTCGGCAGCGACCTGCTGCATTTCTGAATGAATGCGCCCGTTTGAGGCCAGTACCTCGGGGCCGCCCAAGCGGTAGGGTCGGCCGGCGAAATCCGAGATCATCCCGCCCGCTTCGCGGACAATGAGCACACCAGCCGCCGTGTCCCACGGTTTCAGGCCGAATTCCCAGAAGCCATCAAACCGGCCGCAGGCCACCGAGCAAAGATCAAGCGCGGCGGACCCATCGCGGCGAACGCCGTGGGAACGCAAAGTGAAATCCCAGTAGTAGTGGATGTTGGGGTTCTGCGTGCGCTTGTGGCTGGGGAAGCCGGTGGCGAGCAGGCTGGTGGACAGCGTCTCGATCGCCGAAACATGAATCGGCTTCTGGTTCAGAAAGGCTCCCTCGCCCTTGACCGCAGAAAAAAGCTCCCCGCTCACCGGGTTGAAAACTACACCGACCAATAGCTCGTCCTGCTCCGCCAGGCCAATGGAGACGGCGAAGCAGGGATAGCCGTGGGCAAAATTGGTGGTGCCGTCGAGCGGGTCCACGTACCAGCGAAAGCCTGACACGTTCTCGTGGCCACCGCCTTCTTCGGCCACGACCGCGTGCTTTGGGAAATGGCTGCGGAGCCGCGCCACGATGGCCTGCTCGGAACGCTGGTCGGCCTGTGTGACCAGGTCCACTTCGCCCTTGTAACTGATCCGCACCGGCCGGTCGAACTCCGCCAGCAGAATGTTGCCCGCTTCGCGCGCTGTTTCGACCGCGACCTGATGAAATGAATTCATGTTCTCAGAGAGTCCGCGGCGAAATCACGGCGCGCCCGAGGTGAAATACAGCTTGCGGTGGCGCACCAGGTATTCGCCCTTGTCCTGTTCTGCGTCCGGTGACTTCACGCGGACTTCGATGTGCCGCACGCTGCCCTCGGGTGGGCGGGGCTCGGGATAGTAGCCCAGCCGGTACTGCGAGCGCAGTTCGCGGTCGATGCGGTCAAAGGTCGCATCGAGGTCGGCCACACTGTCAGGATAATACATAGCTCCGCCGGCTGAATCGGTGATTGTTACCAGGGCATGTTCGCCGGCGGTATTTCGACCGCTCTCCGATTTCACCGGCCGGACCAGGATCGTATAGACCAAGACCTCTGCCTCCAGAGCGGCGCGGCGCGCGGTTTCGAAGTCGGCCCGGCTGGTGGTTTCACCGGCATCGGTCACCAGGACGATGACCCGCCGGCGGCCGGCCGGCAACTTCCCCAGCGCGCGGGCGCCGAGTAACACGGCATCGTACATCGCCGTACCCGCGCCTGGCTCTATTCTCCTCGCGGCCGACTGAAGGGCGGGGACGTCGGAACTGAAAGCGGTGAGCTGCCTGACGCTGTCGGAGAACTCGAATACCGCAAGGCGGTCGCCCGGCCGGACCACCTGCCGGATGAAGTGCGCCGCCGCAACGCGCTCGAAGGGCAGCTCCTTCAGCGTGGACAGGCTGCCGTCAATCATCAACGCCAGGTCGAGCGGTTGCTGCGTCTCCGACTCGAACACTTGGATCTTCTGGCGTACCCCTTCTTCGCTTAGCTCAAATGCTTCGCGGGGCAGATCCGGCACCGGGCGTCCCCGGCTGTCGGTCACGCTGGCCAGGACCGTCACCAAATTGACTGTGACGCGGATGCGGCCCTGGTTATCGGGCGGGCGCGCACCCGACTGCTTCGGAGGACCTTGCGAGAGTGCAGATGCGGAAAAAATGAAAAAGACCAGAAGGGTGAGCGCCCACAACGCCGGGACGCGAATCCGCTGCGCCAGATGAGCCATTCAGAGCTTTGATCCGCTGCGGGGAGGAATAGGTTTCACGGTGGGGACTTCGCCTTCCGCCCAGACTGCGCCGTCGGCGAAGTACTCCTTCTTCCAGATGGGCACAGTGCGCTTGAGCGTATCAATGGCGAAACGGCAGGCATCGAACGCGGCACGGCGGTGCGGTGAACTGACGGCGATCAGCACGCTGGTCTCACCGATTTCCAAGCGTCCAAGCCGGTGGACGATCGCCAGGCGGTGAATGGAGAAGTTGCGGCGGATCTCGGCGCCGATTTCGCGCATCTTGGCAAGCGCCATCGGCTCATACGCGTCATACTCGAGGTAGTTCGTGGCTCGCCCGCCCGAGTGGTTGCGCACGATGCCGTCGAAAACCACGACGGCGCCGTCTTCCGGAGCTTTTACGTGGGTGACTAGTTCACTTGTCCGGATCGGCTCGCGCACCAACTCAAACACGTCCTCCGAGACGGCAGCTCTTTGGCCGCCGCTGACAGGCGGTAGGAAGGCGACCTCGTCGCCACCGCGTAGCGGCGCGTTCCACCCGGCAAATTCCTGGTTGACGGAGGCGACCACCGAAGCACGGTAGCGGCCAATTTCCGGGAACCGGCTCCCATAGCGCGCGAACAGATCTTCGACGCGCGCGCCTTCAGAGAGCTCAGCTTCCTCTTCGGCGCGGCCAACAATGTCTTTCAAGCGGCCGAAAAACAGCACGCGAACACGCATGGCGCTATTCTAACGTCTCAACGGTAGCTTTACCACTCGAAGGCGCGCCGGTTACGAATCCGACGCACAGTTTGAATACTTCGTTTCCTCCAACGAGGGGATTAAGGCAGAGATGGCGCGGCAACTTGACCTCAGGCCGCAACCGCCGTAGCGTGTGTGGCGGGTCAGCCGGGCCGCACATCTTTTCCGAGGTAATCCTTATGAGAATCCTCATTTCAGGCGCTTCGGGGTTGGTGGGAACGGCGCTCTCCAGCGCACTTGTCAGCGAAGGGCACACGGTCCATAAGCTGGCGCGCGCGGGCACCTGGGCCGTGCGCGAACCGGGCGCGGTGCGCTGGTACCTCGAGGGCAATGAGTTCGACTCCAGCGCGGCCGAAGGGGCGGACGCCGTCGTGCATCTGGCCGGAGTCTCGATTGCCGCCGGCCGCTGGACCTCAGCGCGCAAGCGGGAGCTCTACAGCAGCCGCGTCGATGTGACCCGCTTTCTCATAACAAACTTCGCCAGGCTCAAGCAGCCTCCTCGCGTATTTCTTTCTGCCTCCGCCATCGGCTACTACGGAAACCGCCGCGACGAAGAACTCACCGAGGAGAGTCCTTCCGGCAACGATTTTCTCGCGGGGCTGGCCCGCGACTGGGAAGCTGCCGCTGCAGAAGCGGAGCGCTTTGGCGCGCGCGTGGCCATGCTCCGATTCGGCGTCATCCTCGCTCGTCATGGCGGGGCGCTTCCGCGTATAGCACTTCCCTTCCGTCTGGGTCTGGGTGGCCGCATTGGCTCTGGCAAACAATGGATGTCGTGGCTCACGCTGGAAGAAGCCACTGGCATTCTGAGGTTCGCTCTCGCGAATGATGCCGTGCGCGGGCCAGCGAATGCCGTCGCCCCCGACCCGGTGACCAACTCAGAGTTCACGAAGACGCTCGCACGCGTCCTGCACCGCCCGGCGATCCTCCCGGCTCCGGGGTTTGCGCTTCGCTTGATGCTGGGAGAGATGGCTGAGGCGCTGTTGCTCTCGAGCCAGCGAGTGCTGCCTCGAAAATTGCAGGGTCTCGGCTACGCATTTCAGGCGCCGCTTCTCGGGCTCGCGCTCGCTGCCATCCTGCGCACGAGTTAAGAAGAAAATGCGCCGCTCCTGCACGACTGCTAGGGGAATAATCTCCCAGAACTTCGAAACCTTGGGTAAATGCTGGCTTGACAACAGTCCGTGTTTTGCTAGGATGAGCCCGCCGGAGCGCAAGCCTCGCAAGCTCTTGGATTTGCAAGGCAGGGGGGTGCCTGAACCATGTATTCAAGAAAGCTTCTGGCGTGTCTTCTCGTCCTTCTACTTGCATTCCCCGCGTGGGCGAATCCGACCGTGGTCGGAAGCGTAGTGCGCAGCCAGGCGGCCAGCGTCCAGGGCGTGAGACTTGCCACGGGCTCGACGCTCTATAGCGGCGACACGATTCACGTTGATGCCGGCGGCGCGGCCCGAATCGCACTGCCCGATGGCGCGCTCATCCAGTTGACCGAGAATAGCCTGGTGCAATTGGCGAGGAATGATGCAACCACTCAATTAATCGTGGACCGCGGCAGTCTGGCCTTCCGCTCCACAGAGAAATCCCCAGTAGAAGCACTGCTGGGTGATGCGACCATTCGTTCAGCCGACGATAATCTCGCTGTCGGCATCATCCAGATGCGGGGTCCCGATGCCGCCGTAATCATGGCGGAAAAAGGCCGGCTGAGCATCCAACTGGCTCACGACGGCAGCTTGACTACACTTCGCGAAGGCGAAGGGATGGAAGTTCGTCTGGTTGCGGACACCGCTGAAGCTCAGAGCGGCCCCACTCCCGCCGGCCGATCCCGGCGGCGAAGAGTGATCCTCCTTGCTATAATCCTAGCGGGAGCTATGACTGCCATCGCTCTGCTCCTGGCCAATCAGGAACCTGAGTTGAACAACTGCAACGCCGTAAGCCCGTTCCGCTGCCCGTAATCCACACCCGTAAGCACAAAGGCGTGACCCAGGTGGAAGTCACGCCTTTGCTTCATCTTTCGCTCCATCCTTACTTCACGACCGTTAAGGTAACATCCAGTTTCAGGACGCGCCCGCTCAGTGGATCGGTCGCCACAACAGACTGAACCGTCTGACCATCCCGCATGTCCAGAGTCAAGTTGCCACGGACCTGCTGAATGATGGGCTGAGTGATGCTCCTTTCGATGCCGGCAGTCAACTTTTGGTCGGCATTGGCGGAATAGATGGAAGAGCGCTCAAACGACAGCCAGATCTGGTAGCGCCCATCTCCGCTGCTCGTCGCGATACAGTCGATATTTGTGCCCACGTCATAATACTGAAGCTTTTGGTCCTTATCGGTGAAGATCGGGACGCGCAAGCCCAAGCGCAAACTGGTCTGGCGGCCGTGCGACTCTGTGCTCAGAAGCAACGTGAACGGGAGGTTCCCGATCTTCTTCTCGCCATCCATTTCTGTGAAGACAATCTGAACCTTCAGCGGCGTGCCGGCTTTCTGTTCATCTGTGACGACAACCTGAACCTTCTGTGGCGTGCCGGCTTTCTGTTCAGTGGCGGCTTTGGCCTTCTCCTGGGTCGCTACCTGGCTGACCACCAGAAGACTTGCCAGAACCACTAAAAGAATTCGCAAGCATTTCATGTCATGTTCTCCTTAAGATTAGAACAGCAATCCATTGGAATTCTCAGACTCCGGCGAGCGCGTCTCGCTCGTCACGGGTTCGAGTGGAAGAATCTTCAGCTCGGCTAACTTGAGCGGCTTCATCTCCTCCAGCGCCCAAGAGGCGTCGGTGCGACCGCTGAGGACCGCGGCGTAGAAGCGCAGGATTGCTTCCCGCTGGCCCGGCGGCACGATCACTTCCGGCTCACGAATCCTAGCCGCTCGTACAGCAGGCGCTCCCTTTGGCCTCGACTCCCGATTCTGGCGC
>Ga0209640_10005181_pt1 | contig 11396 bp, 8 predicted proteins | sample RifCSP10_1_FD_184018 | JGI IMG/M metagenome (GOLD analysis project Ga0209640, IMG submission 184018) | Soil microbial communities from Rifle, Colorado - Rifle CSP2_sed 10_1 (SPAdes) (version 2) | ecosystem: Environmental > Terrestrial > Deep subsurface > Rock core/Sediment | place: Rifle...
CGTGGGACTCATCGCCACCGAAGGCGACCCGCGGTCGAACCTCGACAATTCCCTCCAAGGCATCGACTTCGTGTTCCGCAACACGCGTCTGCCCGGCGGGCGCGCGCTCGAGGCAAACGTGTGGGGACAACGCAGCGACACGCAAGACAGCGATGACGAAGACGGCGCCTACGGGTTCCGCGTGAGCGCGCCCAACAATACGGGCATGCGCGGCGCGCTGCGCTATGCGCACCTCGAGGAGAATTTCACGCCGGGCCTCGGCTTCGTGAACCGCAAAGGCATCGACGAGCTCGACGTTCGTACTGAGTACACGTACCGACCCGCACGAGGCCTACTGCGCTCGGTTCTCTTCGGCATCAACGGCGAGCGCGTGGAAACGATCGCGACGGGCGAGCTCGAGTCCCAGGAGATCAATTTCCGTTTGCTCGAGCTCGAAGGTCGCCAAGGCGATCGGCTCCAACTTCGCCGCACGCGCAGCCGCGAGGTTCTCGTCGAAGGATTCGAGATTTCGGAGAATGTCGTCATCCTTCCGGGCGATTATTCGTTCAACGAGACCAATCTAGAAATCTCGACGGGCGATCAGCGCAAAGTGTGGGGGTCGCTCGACTACACCATCGGCGACTTCTACGATGGCGACCGCGTTGAAATCGAAGCGTCGCTGTCGTGGCGCCCCTCCGGTCGATTGCGCACGCAACTCTCCTACGACATCAACGACATCCACCTTCCGGTAGACGCGTTCGTGACGCGGCTCGTGCGATTTCGCACGGACGTCGTTTTCTCGCCGCGGCTGAGCTGGGTCACGTTGATTCAGTACGACAACGTGTCGGAAGTCATCGGTATCAACACGCGGCTGCACTGGATACCCGAGGCGGGACGGGAAGCCTTTCTCGTGTTGAATCGCAACGTGCAGGATCTCGATCGCGATAATCGCTTCGATGCTCTTTCGGCCGAAGCCGCGATCAAATTCAACTACACGTTTCGTTTCTAGCGACGGGCAACGGCCGCCGCCTCGTATCGCGGCGGCAACATTCGCAGCGCATGCGGCCGCGTGCTTGTTTCCGAGCTGTGGCAAAGGATACAACGCCGGCACGCTGGACATGCCGCGATCGTGCAGTGGTATTCTGAGCGCCCAAGCAGAAGAACACGTTGGGGGAGTATGCGACCCACCAAGCGCGCCACGTTTGCATGTGCCCTGCTCCCGATGCTCAGCATCATTTCGACCGCGTGGGCTACCGAAATTGCAGTCTGCACGGACAAAGGTCCGTTCACGATCGAGCTGTTCGATGCGGAGGCGCCGTTGCAGACGGCCAATTTCCTTCGCTACGTCGAGCAGGGTTTCTATTCCGGCACGGTATTTCATCGCGTCGTCAACGGCATCATCGTGCAAGGCGGAGGCCATGACCGGGAGCTAAAGCATCGCACGGCGTTCGCGCCCGTGCAGAACGAATCGCGCAACGGCTTGAGCAACGAGCGCGGCACGCTCGCGGCGGCGCGCACCAACGATCCGGACTCCGGGACTTCGCAGTTCTTCATCAATCTCGCGGACAACGAGCAATTCGACGCAACGGAGGCCGAATCCGGCTATTCGGTCTTCGGCCGAGTCACGAGCGGGCTCGACGTGCTCGATGCGATCGGCAAGCTGCCGACGGCAGCCGGTGGCGGGCTCGCGGCCGACGTCCCCGAGCCGCTCGTCGCCGTGACGTCGATGGCCGTGCTCGACCGCGCCGTGCTCGACGCCATACCCGAGGACACGCGAGCCCAAGTCATCCAACAACGGATTTCCGACGCCGCCGCGCTCAACGATGCGGATGGCACGCTCGATTGGGTACGGCACTACCGCGCGCTGTGCGCGCCGCTCGACTCCTACATTCTTCTCATCGAAGCCAATGCTGCCGTCACCAAGGGCGATTTGCAGCGTGCCGAGTACGTGCTCGCCGATTACTTCGCGGTCACGGATCGCACGCACCCGAGCTACACCAGCGCGCTGGCCTTGTCGCGCAATCTCGCGCCGAGCGTGCAGCCCGAAGTCGAGCAGCTCTTCGCAGGTTGCGAGATACCGCACGTGCCGCCGTTGCCGAACGGGAGCCTCGATTCACTCGACACGATGACGCAGGGCCAGGCGGCCATCCGCGACTTCATGACCGAGAGCAATCTCTACCTCGACTGCCTATCCGCGGTCATCGATGAACGCGAGCATACCGACGAGCAACGCATAAGCGCCGTGGAGCGACACAATCGGATGGTCACGCTCATGGAGCAGCTCGCCGAAGAATTCAATCAACAGGTGCGCGTTTTCAAGGCCCGCGAACAGTAAGAGCAGCGCCGTCTACAAACCCATGCAGTTGGCGTAATAAGTGACCGTCGCGGGCCAATCGGAGAAAATGCCGGCGATTCCGACCTCACGCGCGAGCACGTCGAGCGTCACGTACGCATCGCCGTCGTTGTCGACGACCTCGTCCGTGCTCTGATAGAACCAATCCCCATCGCTCGTGAGCGGCGCCGATCGCTCGAAGCTCCATGGAATGATCTTAAGACCCGCTGCGGCCGCTTCTCGAGCATAGGGCGACGGTACGATCCGCCCATTGCGCTCGATCACGAGCATCCAGATCGGCGGCGCAATAAAGCGAACGCCTGCCGCCGCGAGCTCCTGCATGCTCGGCACGAAAGTACGCGTGTCTTCGGGATCGATGGGGCTCGCACTTGCATAGCGACCATCGAGGTAGATCGCTTGCCGGCCGAATTCGGGCTCGGTCTCGATCCAGTACCGTACGTCATTGAGATCGAACGACTGCAAGAACACGTCCTCCGGTGGAATCCCGGCGCGCTCATAGTCGTCGATGACTTGCTGGGCATAGTGCTCGTGGCTGTAGTCGCGCTCGAACGGCATCGCGACCTCGGGCGTTTTGAGCTCCGGAATCATCTTGACTCCGAGCGCGCGGAACAGCTCGATGCTTTCGCGGTGCGTCATAAGCGTTCCGCGCGCGGAATAGAGGTCGGTGCGCCAGCGCGGTGTTGCGTCGAGGTACTCTTCGACCGTGCGCGCGCGCGCATCGAATGCATCCATTTTGCCGCTGAGCGTCCGAAACTCCGCGAGCGTCAAGTCGCTCGCGCAGCAACGCGCTCGAGCCGGATAGGGAGCGCCGGTCGCGGGATCGATGTTGGCCGGATCGAACGGTGAGAACGGCTCGGAGCACTTGGCCGCGAGCGGCGTTGCGAGGATGTTCGTCGTCGTATGGAGATCGCATTGGGCATGCCGGCACACGAGCTCGCGATCGCGCGTGAACGTGACGTCGCACTCGATGATGCCGGCTCCCATACGCGCGGCCGCCATGTACGACTCGCGCGTATGCTCGGGGAATTGCAGGGGCGCGCCGCGATGTGCGATCGAGAAATCGGTCTTCGCGAACGGCCCGGCCGCGCATTGCAGCAGGCGTTCCTTGAGAGGGCCGGGGTCCATGTCGTCGACGAGGAACAGAGGCCGCGGCCCGAGCTGGACCGCGCCTTGCGCCACCGGTACCGGCGGCTGGTGCGCGCAGGCCGCGAGCGCGAACGCGAGCCCGGCCAGCGCCGCCCGACGCTTAAGCGCCACGGCCGAGCCCCGGCGTCTCACCCGGTCCGACCTTCTCGATGTCCGGCCATACCGGGCTGATCCGGATGCAGGCGGCCCAATGGCGAGGGCGCACTTCGACCAGCTCGGGCACATGCTCCGCACACGCCACGACGGCGTACGGACAACGTGTCCGGAATCGACAACCCGAGGGCGGGTTCATCGGCGAAGGAACGTCGCCCTCAACTATGATCCGCTTCCTCGATGCCTCGACGACCGGATCGGGCACCGGCACGGCCGAGATCAACGCTTTGGTATAAGGCATCAGCGGCTCGCGATAAACGTCTCCGGCATCGCCCTGCTCGACGATCTTGCCGAGATACATCACGGCGACACGGTCCGACGTGTGTCGAATCGCCCTGAGATCATGGGAGATGAAAAGGTAAGTGAGATTACGTTCGCTCTGCAGCCGTTCGATCAAGTTGATGATCTGAGCCTGGATCGATACGTCGAGCGCCGAGATTGGCTCGTCGGCCACGATGAAATCCGGCTCCGGCGCCAGCGCCCGGGCGATGCCGATGCGTTGCTGCTGGCCGCCGGAAAACTCGTGAGGATACCGCTTGATGAATCGCGTGCTTAAGCCCACGACCTCCATCAGCTCGCGAACGCGGTTCTCCTTGGCTTTGCCCGTCGCAAGGCCGAAGTTCTCGATCGGCTCGCCGATGATTTGGCCGACCGTCATGCGCGGATTCAGCGATGCGTATGGATCCTGGAAAATGATTTGTAAGTGCCGCCTAAAGGCCCGCAATTGCCGCTTCGGCAGACGCAAGATGTCGACGCCGCGAAATCGCACCTCGCCGCCGTCGGCCGGCGTCAAAAGGAGCATCGCCCGCCCGAGCGTCGACTTGCCGCATCCGGACTCGCCTACCAGCCCGAGCGTTTCACCTGCGAAAACATCGAGCGACACGCCGTCGACGGCCTTGACGATGCGCCGCCGGCCGTCGGATCCCGCGAGGCGATCGATTAAGCCTGCGCCACCCAAGTCGAAATGGACTTTGAGCTCCTTGACGGAGATGAGCGGCTCAGCCATTCGCGCTCCCGTCCCGCTGCACATCCGCCGCGTAATGACACAGAGAAAAATGATCGGACGCGAGCTCGACGAAGGGCGGAAACCGACTGCGGCAGAGATCCGTCGCACGATCGCAGCGCGGCGCGAACGGGCAGCCCGGCCCGAGGCGTGAGAGATCCGGCGGCAGACCGGAGATCTGATACAGCTCCTTGCCGGGCGACGCCGGGTCCGGAACGGATCGAAGCAGGCCTCGCGTATAGGGGTTGCCCGACTTCCGGAACACCGTCGTCGTCGGTGCGCGCTCGAACACTTTCCCCGCATACATCACGACGACCTCATCCGCCATGCCGGCGACGACGCCCAAGTCGTGGGTAATCAAGATGATGCTGGTGCCGGTTTGAGCGCGCATGCGCTGCAACAGGCTCAAGATTTGCGCCTGGATCGTGACGTCGAGCGCCGTCGTCGGCTCGTCGGCAATGAGAAGCTCCGGGTCGCACGCCAATGCCATGGCGATCATCACGCGTTGCCGCATGCCGCCGGAGAACTCGTGCGGGTAGCTCCGGGCCCGATCCCGGGCATCGGGGATGCCGACGAGCTCGAGCATCTTGACCGCGTGCTCGAAAGCTTCCTTCTTGCCGTACCCGCGGTGCAGGCGCGTCATCTCCATCACCTGAGTCGACACGCGCATGAACGGGTTCAACGACGTCATCGGATCCTGAAAGATCATCGCGATCCGGTCCCCGCGGATGCGGCGCATGCGCTCGGCATCGAGCGTCATGAGATCGATGCCGTCGAACTCGACGGTGCCGCCGACAATCCGCCCTGGCGGCGACGGGATGAGCCGCATGATCGACAAGCTCGACACCGATTTGCCGGAACCGGACTCGCCGACGATGCCGAGCGTCTTGCCCGGCTTGAGATCGAAGCTCACGCCGTCGACGGCTTTGACCGTGCCGTCGTCAGTCTCGAAGTACGTCCTGAGATCGCGGACGGAAAGGAGCGCTTTCGTGCTTGGCGGGCCGCTCACGCGTTGAACTTTCTCATCTGGGGATCGAGCGCGTCGCGCAGGCCGTCGCCGATGAAGTTGAGCGAGAAGAGCGCGAGCGCCATCGTCACGCCAGGGCAGATGAGCTGCCACGGAAATACCGCGATGTTCTTGACGCCGTCCGCCGCTAGGCTGCCCCACGACGCGAGCGGCGCCTGAACGCCGAGGCCCAAGAAGGACAGAAATGCCTCGAGCAGCATGACCTGGGGAATGGTCAGGGTCGCATAGACGATGACGGGCCCGAGCGTATTCGGGACCAAGTGCCGGAAGATGATCTTGAACGTACGCGTACCCGAGGCGCGCGCTGCGAGAACGAACTCATGATTCTTGAGCGAGATCACCTGGCCCCGGACGATGCGCGCCATGGTGAGCCATGACACCGCCCCGAGACCGATGAAGAGCAGAAACAGCTGCCCGATCGGAGATTGGCCGCCGAAGAACGCGAGCAGCACGATGACGATCATGATGTAGGGAATCGCGTAGAGCACGTCGACGATGCGCATCATGACGGCATCGAGATGGCCGCCGATGAAGCCGGCCGTCGCGCCGTAGCTGACGCCGATGAGCAACGACACGAGCGTCGAGATGATGCCGACCATCATCGATATGCGGCCGCCGAGCATGACGCGGGCCAAAAGGTCGCGGCCCGCATCGTCCGTGCCCATCGGATGCGCGAACGAGAACGAGCCGTCCGGCGCCGTGAACGGCGGAAACGATCCGACGAGCGCCGAGTCGGGCGGGATGTAGTCGTACGTATAGCCGGTCGTGAGCTCGACGATCGGCGGACCGATCAGCGATCCGACGACGATGATCGCGACGACGATCATGCCGAACACGGCCAAGCGATTGCGCTTGAGCCGCCGCCATGCGTCGCGCCAGAGCGAGGTTCCCTGGACGATCTCTTGCTCGCCGGCGCGCGCCGTTGCGACGTCGACCGCCGTCAATAGCGCACCCGCGGATCGAGAAACGCGTAGGCGATGTCGACGATGAGATTGAACAAGAGAACCGCGATCGAGACGAACGCAACGATGCCGATGATGAGCGGCTCGTCCCGGTTCAGATTCGCATTGATGAAGTACTGGCCCAAGCCCGGCAAAGCAAAGATCCGTTCGACGACGACGGTGCCGCCGATCAAAAGGGCGAGCGCGGGACCGGAGAACGACACGACCGGAAGCAGGCCTCCGCGCAGTCCGTGCCGAACGACGACGGCGCGCTGAGTGAGGCCTTTGGCCTCGGCCGTCCGAATATAGTTGGAGCGCAAGACCTCGAGCATGCCGGAGCGGGACAGGCGTGCGATGTAGGCCATGTAGACGAGCGATAGCGTGATGACGGGAAGGATCGTATGCAAGCTCCAGAACCCTTCCCATCGCGCCGGCGGGAGCCAGTACAGCGAGAGCGCGAACGCGAGCACGAGAATCGGCCCCAGCACGAAATTGGGCAAAGAGATGCCGACCATGGCGAATCCCATCGCCGCATAGTCCACACGTGTGTTCTGGCGGACGGCGGAGACGATCCCGACGCCGAGACCGACGGCAAGCGCAAGCAGATAAGCGGCGAGCCCGATGCTCGCCGAGACCGGCAGCGATGCTCTCAAGATCTCGTTGACGGTCTGGTCTTGATAACGCAGTGAATTGCCGAAGTCACCACGCACCGTGTTGGCGAGCATGCGGCCGTATTGGACGTACCAGGGCTGATCGAGCCCGTACTTCTCGCGGATGTTCTGCTCGATGGCCGGCGGCAACACCTTTTCGCCGGTATAGAAATTGCCGGGCGCAAGGCGGATCAAGCCCCATGTCAACGAGACGACGACGAGAACCATCGGCACGGTGATGAGCAGTCGCGGTATGACGAAGCGCAGCATCGGCAGAGCTAGTGGCGGGCGTCTGAGTAACGCGCGTCCGGAACTAGCGACGGCATGTCGTAATCCCATAGCGCCGGGTCATGCTCGATGTAGACGTACTTCCACGGGATCTGCGTGATTGGATTCGGGTACATGCCCTTGACGTAGGGCTTCTTGACCCAGCTCGTCGAGGGCGTAAGCAGCGGTATGACCGGCTGGGCCTCCAAGATCATCGCTTCGGCCTCCGCGAGCAGGCGATAGCGCTCGAGCGGGTCCTGCTCGCGGTTCGCGGCTTCGAGCTTCGCGACGAACCGAGGATCGAACCACCCGCTACCGTTGTTTCCCGTTCGCGTCGCAAAAAGGTCCAGGAACGTGTATGGGTCCAAATAGTCGCCTACCCAGCCGCGCCGGGCGATCCCGTTGAAGTCGAGCGTCCGCGTATCATCGAGATACGCTTGCCACTCCAGGTTCTTGAGCGGAATCGTGAGGCCCAAGTTCTGGCGCCACTGGGCCTGAACGAACTCGGCCACTTGGCGGTTGTTCTCGTTCGTGTTGTACGTGAGCTGCACCTGGCGGACGGGAAACGTCGAGGGATCGTACTCGCCGCTCGCGTCGGCGTAGCCGGCTTCCGCGAGCAGTCGGCGCGCGCTCTCGACGTCGAACGGGTCCCCTTCGGCCTGCGGGTAGCCCGGATAGAGGCCTTCGGGCGTGAAGGCCGTCAACGGCTTGCCGGTTCCCTTGAACTCGGCGAGCGCTCGCTTGTCGATCGCGGCATTGAAGGCTTTCCGCACCCGCACGTCGTCCATCGGCGGCTTCGTCGTGTTGAACACGTAGTACTCGATGGTGTTCTCGGGAGCGTCCATGTAGTCGGAGAGCGGCCGGATCATGTCGAGCCACGCGATCGGGACCGTATGGTTGTACAAGGCGTCGACCTCGCCCGCCTTATAGAGGTTCATCATGGTCGTTGCATCTTCCATGATGTAGAACGTGATCTTTTCGAGCCGCACGCGATCTCGGTCCCAATACGTCGGGCTCTTCGTGACGACGAGCTTGTCGTACGGCCGGTATTCGCTCAAATGATGCGAGCCGCTCGTGATGATGTTGTCGAGATCCGTCCAATCGATGCCGTGCGCTTCCACGGCTTGCTCCGGCACGGGACGCAAGAATTGGTGCGTCGTAAGGCCCGGGAAAAACGGCACTGACTGCACGAGCGTGACGCGCAACGTCAGCGGATCGACCTCTTCGACGCCGATGTCCTCGGCCGTCACCGGCACGAGCTCCTTGCCCGCGACGACCGTCGCGAGCTTCGGGTCGGCGTCCAAAGCGCGCCGCTGGCCGTTCGCGTCGCCCGGCAGCGTCACGCGCGGCAACCCTACCATGAGCCTGCGGAACGGTGTCAGGTCCGAATCCTCGTCCGCGGGCTCCTCGAGAACCGGACTCCCGATCTCGTCGATCACGACATAGCGGCCCGTGTGCGGATCGCGGACGAACACTTCGGCCGCGTTGTACGCCGCGGCATACTTGATGTAGTACGCCATGTAGGCGTTCGGCGCGGCGAGCTCCGGCGACAAGCCGCGCCGCCACGAGTAGACGAAGTCCTCGGCGCGGATCGGATCGCCGTCGGACCAACGCGCGCGCTCCCTTAGATGAAAAACGAACTCGCTGTTGTCGCTATTGGCTTCCCAGTGCGTGGCGAGGCTCGGCAGCGGCTGGTTGGTTTGCGGATGGTAGTCGGCGAGGGCGTCATAGAGCGCGTTGTAGATGCGCGACTCCGGCTGCCCCGTACCGATTTGCGGGTCGAGAGATTGCGGCTCCGGGCCGGAAATGTAGCGCATCTCCTGTCCCTCGGGAGGCGTGACGCGACCGAAGAACTGCGCATCGGGCGGGACGCCCATGCATGCGGCGAGGAGCGCTAAGACCGTCGATACGATCGCGATTCGAATGGCGGGCCTCGCGTGACTCATCGCAGACGCGAAGTTAAGCCGATTGACGCGCATTTGTCACCCACCAACCTGGCAATTCTGTGATCGAATCGAGCGTGACGTCGGGCCGGATGCCGAGCTTAAGATCCGCGGCGCGAAACTTGCCCGTCTTGACGAGGATCGCTTTGAGCCCCGCCGCTTGCGCACCCTGAACGTCGGCGCGTATGTCGTCGCCGACCATCCACGTCCGCTCGGGCCGAGCGTCGAGGCGCGCGAGCGCAGCGGCGAAGAATTCACGCGCGGGCTTGCCGAGCACGATGGGCTCGACGCCGGCCGCGTGTGCAAGCGCGGTCACGAAGGCGCCGGTATCGAGGCGCAGGCCATCGGCCGCGCGCCAGTAGCGCGTCATGCCGAGCGCAACGAGCCGGAGGCGGGGCTCGGCCATGAGCAGGCGGAAGGCGCGGTTAAGCTCGGCGAAGGTCCAATGCTCGCCGTAATCGCCGACGACGACGGCCGCCGCGGGCTCGCCGCGTTCGGCGATCTTGCATCCGGCGAAGTCGGCGCGCGTCGCAGGCGGCACGAACAACGCCGCCGGGCCGGCGACGTGCTCGCGGAGCCACGCCGCCGCGACGACGGGCGGCGTCAGGATCTCGCTCTCGCGCACGTCGATGTCGAGCTCGGCGAGCTTCGCGACGATCGCTGACCGCGGTCTCGACGTGGTGTTCGTCACGTAAAGCCGCGGCGCCTCGTGCTTGGCGAGCTCGGCGATCGCCTCGCGTGCCCCGGGAATCGCCCGTTCACCTTCATAGAGGACGCCGTCGAGGTCGATGAGGAGCGCTCGTTGGGCCTCGATCGTGCCGAGCTCCGCCTCGACATCGCGCATGAGCGCCGCCTTGCCTTGGACGCGCTGCTTGCGTTCCGTGTGCGCATGCGATTTGCGCAGAATGTCCGGCGGCCGGCGCCTAGTCATAGGGGACAGTTTACCTATTTCACGAGCGCGCCCGCGCAGGACGCAAATAGGTAAACTGTCCCCGTATGAGCACGGCGGCACCTCACGACTCGAGCGCGGCGGCACGGCCGATCATCGGTCACATCATCGACGGAGTGGGCGACGAGCGCACCACCCGTTCCGCACCCGTATTCAATCCGGCAACCGGCCGCATCATCGCCGAAGTCGCGCTCGCCGACGCCGAAGTCGTCGGCCGCGCGGTAGCCGCGGCACAACGAGCGCTGCCGGTGTGGAGCGAGGCGGCACCGCTCAAGCGCGCGCGCATTCTGTTCGAGCTCAAGGGATTGCTCGATGCGCATCGCGACGAGCTCGCAGCCGTCATAACGCGCGAGCACGGCAAGGTCGTAAGCGATGCCAAAGGGGAAGTGCAACGCGGCATCGAGGTCGTCGAGTTCGCCTGCGGCATCCCGCAATTGCTCAAAGGCCAGCACAGCGACAACGTCGGCGGCGGCATCGACAACTGGTCGTTGCGCCAGCCGCTCGGTGTCTGCGCCGGCATCACGCCGTTCAATTTTCCGGCGATGGTGCCGATGTGGATGTTTCCGATTGCAATCGCCTGCGGCAACACTTTCGTCTTGAAGCCGAGCGAGCGCGACCCGAGCGCGTCGCTCAAGCTTGCCGAGCTTTGCGCCGAGGCCGGGTTGCCGCCCGGCGTGCTCAACGTCGTGCAGGGTGACAAGGAAGCTGTCGACGCATTGCTCGTGCACGCCGACGTCGCGGCCGTAAGCTTCGTCGGCTCGACGTCGGTCGCACAAGCGATCTATCGCACGGGCACCGCGCACGGCAAACGCGTGCAAGCGCTCGGCGGCGCCAAGAATCATCTCGTCGTCATGCCGGATGCCGATCTCGACCAGGCTGCCGATGCGCTCGTCGGCGCGGGCTACGGCTCGGCCGGCGAGCGGTGCATGGCCGTCGCGATCGCGGTCGCCGTCGGCGACACGGGCGATGCGCTCGTCGCGAAGCT
>Ga0209640_10005183_pt1 | contig 11394 bp, 12 predicted proteins | sample RifCSP10_1_FD_184018 | JGI IMG/M metagenome (GOLD analysis project Ga0209640, IMG submission 184018) | Soil microbial communities from Rifle, Colorado - Rifle CSP2_sed 10_1 (SPAdes) (version 2) | ecosystem: Environmental > Terrestrial > Deep subsurface > Rock core/Sediment | place: Rifle...
TGCAGCGCGTCGAATGAGCCGGATCGATCTGCCGCTATTCCGGCGGCGGCACCGCCCCCTTGCGCTCGACGATCAGCCCGTAGTGCTGCGGCTCGCGGTGCCTGGCGAAATCGAACACCGTTCTCTTGTAGGAGTTGCCCAAGTCGAGGTCGCAGCGCGCAAGCGCCAGTTCGTCGCCGAGCGTGCTGCACGCGCCGACGATCTCCCCCGAGGGCGCGACGATGATCGAGTTGCCGATCTGGTCGACGCCTTCCTCGCACCCCGCTTTGGCGACGCCCACCACCCAGGTGGCGTTCTGATAGGCGGCCGATTGCATCACCAGAGAATTGTGGAAGTTGGACAGGTTGTCGTGCTCGGGCGCGGGCGGGTTGTGCACCGGCGTGTTGTAGCCGAGCAGCACCATCTCCACCCCCTGCAGCCCCATCACGCGGTAGGTTTCCGGCCAGCGCCGGTCGTTGCAGATGCACATGCCGAACAGCCCGCCGAAGGCGCGGAACACGGGGAAGCCGAGGTTGCCGGTCTCGAAGTAGCGCTTTTCCAGGTGCTGGAAGCGGCGCCACGGCTCGTGCTCGGCGTGGCCCGGCAGGTGCACCTTGCGATACTTGCCGATGAGGTTTGCCGACTTGTCTACGAGGATCGAGGTGTTGAAGCGCCGCACTCGAGCCTCTTCTGTCACGAGCTCCGCGTAGCCGAGGTAGAAGCCGATGCCGAGCTTCTTCGCCGCGTCGAACAGCGGCTGCGTCTCGGGCCCGGGCATGCTGCGCTCGAACCAGGAATCGACCTCCTCCTGCCGTTCGAAGTACCAGCGCGGGAAGAACGTCGTCAGCGCGAGCTCGGGATAGACGACCAGGTCGCAACCGTGCGACCTGGCCTGCTGCATGAGCGCTATCAGGCGCGCCACCACCTGCCGGCGCGGTTCGTTGCGTGCGATCGGTGCAAGCTGGGCGGCACCGACGGTGACGATTCGACTCATTGGGAAGCGAGCTCCATGAGAGCGTGCAGCAGCACGTTGGCACCAGCGGCAAGATCGGCCGGCGCCGTGTGCTCCGCGGGATTGTGGCTGATGCCCTTGACGCTCGGCACGAACACCATCGACGCGGGACAGATGCGCGCGAGCATCTGCGCGTCGTGGCCCGCGCCGGAGGTCATGCGCCGGTGAGAGCAGCCCAGGCGCGCGGCGTGCGACTCGATCATGCGCGCCACGTCGTCATCGAACTGCACGGGCTCGAAGCGCGCCAGGCGCCTGGTGTCGATCGTCACGCTCTCGGCGCGCGCCAGCTCCTCGAGGAATCTCGCCAGCCGCCGCTCGGCCTCCTGCAGCAGCAGCTCCTCGGTGTTGCGCAGATCGACGCTCAGGCGTGCGCGTGCCGCAATGACGTTGATCAGGTTGGGATGCAGGTCCACCTTGCCCATCGTGCACACCTGATTGCCGCCGAGTTCGCTCGCGAGCTGGCGCAGGAACACGCCGATCGCCGCGGCGCAATAGCCGGCGTCACGGCGCAGGCGCATGGGCGTGGTGCCCGCATGGTTGGACTGGCCAGTGATCGTCACTTCCTGCCAGGAGATGCCCTGCAGGTTCTCCACCGCGCCGATGGTGATGCCCTCCTCGTCGAGCACCGGGCCCTGCTCGATGTGCAGCTCGACGTACGCGTGCGGCCTGTGCAGGCCGAGCGGCGCGCTGCCGTCGTAGCCGATGCGCGCCAGCTCGTCGCCAAGCCGCTCGCCGTCGATCGAAACCGTGTCGAGCGCCGCCTGCAGATCCAGGCCGCCGACATAGACCAGCGAGCCGAGCATGTCGGGCGCAAACCGCGCGCCCTCTTCGTCGGTGAACACCGCAACGACCAGGGGGCGCTGCGTCGCGAACCCGGCATCGTTCAGGGTCTGCACCACTTCGAGGCCGCCGAGCACGCCGAGATTGCCGTCATAGCGCCCGCCGGTGCGCACCGTATCGATATGCGAGCCGGTCATCACCGGCGCCACGTCGCGCAGTCCGCGGCGCAAGCCGAAGATGTTGCCGATCGCATCGACCGCCACCTCGAGGCCCAGTTCGCGCATCCAGGACACCACCCGATCGCGCCCCGCCTTGTCCTCGTCGCTCAACGCGAGCCGGCAGCAGCCGCCGCCCTCGATCGCGCCGATCTGCGCGAGGGCCTCCAGCCGCCGCAAGAGGCGATCGGCGTCGACGCGCAGCGCCTCCGTCCTCATGCGGCGAGCACCTCCTCGGCGCTGCGCCCGACGATGCGCGCATAGATCTCCGGGTCGGTGTCGCCCTCGCTGCCGAGCAACAGCACGCGCGAGCTCGTATCGAGCCCGAGCGTGCCGAGCATCACGGCCTTGCCCTGCACCGCGAGGAGCGCCGCCAGCCCGGCCGCTCCGGTCTCTCCCGACACGATCGCGGCATCGCCTGGCGCCGGATGCGCAAAGGCGCGCACGCCTTCCAGCGCCCAGGCATCGTCGATCGCCACCACGGCATCGGCGCCCGTCTCGAGGATCTCCCAGCCGAGCTCGGAGACTTCGCCGCAGGCGAGGCCCGCCATCACGGTGTCGAGCTCGCCCGTCACCGCCACCGGCTTGCCGGCGGCGATGCTGCGGTAGAAACAATCGGCCTTGGTCGGCTCGACAATCGCGAAACGCGGGCGCCGCTCGCCCCAGCGCAGCCAGAAGCTCGCGCACATCGTCGCGGCGAGCGCCCCGACGCCCGCCTGCACGAACACGTGCGTCGGGATCGCGTCGCCGAGCTGCGCGACGATCTCGCTCGCCATCACGCCGTAGCCGTGCATCACGTCGGTGGGCACGTCGCGGTATCCCTCGTAGGACGTGTCCGACACGACGAACCAGCCGTTGCGCGCGGCGCTCGCCGCCGCGTGGCGCACGGCGTCGTCGTAGTTGCCTTTCACGCGCACCACCCCGGCGCCGTAGCGCGCGATCGCTGCGCGGCGTGCCGCGCTCACCGTCTCGTGGATGAAGATCGTGCACTTGCAGCCAAAGAGCTGCGCCCCCCAGGCGACCGAGCGGCCGTGGTTGCCGTCGGTGGCGCAAGTCACCGTGATCTCCTGCGGGGACACCCCCGGGTGGCGCTCGAGCAAGCGCCGCACCGCGTAGGCGCCGCCTAGCGCCTTGAAGCTCTTCAGCCCGAAGCGCCCGCGTTCGTCCTTGTACCAGAGCTTGGCGAGGCCGAGCTGCGCCGCCCGCCCGGGCAGCGCGACGAGCGGCGTCGGCGCATAGCCGGGCCAGGACGCGATCTCGCGCTCGGCCGCCGCGAAGCCCGCGGCGTCGAGCACTGCCGCGCGCTTCGCGCCGTACGCCTCGCCGCGCGCCGCGGCGCGCGGATTGGCCAGCACACGGACCTCCGCGCCGCTCATGGCGCCGCCGCGACCACGGCAATGTCGCGCAGATGGCAGGCGACGAAGTGGCCGGGGCGGACTTCCTTCATCGCCGGCTCCTCCACCCTGCAGCGCGCCTCGGCATACGGGCAGCGCGTGTGGAAACGGCAGCCCGGCGGCGGCGTGATGGGGCTCGGCACATCGCCCGAGAGGATGATGCGTTTCTGCTTCATCCCCGGGTCCGGCACGGGCACCGCCGAGAGCAGCGCTTCGGTGTAGGGGTGCTGCGGGTCGCGGAACAGCGATTTCTTGTCGGTCAACTCGACCAGCTTGCCGAGGTACATGACCGCCACGCGGTGGCTGATGTGCTCGACCACGGCAAGATCGTGTGCGACGAACAGGTACGAAACGCCGAATTCCGCCTGCAGATCCCCGAGCAGGTTGATGACCTGCGCCTGCACCGACACATCGAGCGCCGACACGGGCTCGTCGCAGACGATCAGCTTGGGCTTGAGCGCCAGCGCGCGTGCGATACCCAGGCGCTGGCGCTGGCCGCCCGAGAACTCGTACGGGAACTTCACCAGCTGGTCTTCGCGCAGGCCGACCTTTGCAAACAGCCAGGCCACGCGCTCCTTCACCTGCGCCGCGGAGACGTCCTCGTAATTGCGGATGGGCTCGGCCACGATGTCCGCGGCGCGCAGGCGCGGGTTGAGCGAGGAATACGGATCCTGGAACACCGCCTGCAGCTCGCGCCGGAACGGCCGCATGCCGGCGCGGTCCAGCGCGTCGATGCGCTCGCCGCGCCACTCGATCACGCCGCTCGTCGGGTCGATGAGGCGCAGGATGGTCTTGCCCGCCGTCGATTTGCCGCAACCCGACTCGCCCACCAGCCCCAGCGTCTCGCCCTGGCGGATCCAGAAGCTGATGCCGTCGACCGCGTGCACGCGCCCGGCGGCGCGCCCGAACACGCCCTTATTCACCGGAAAATACTTGCGCAGGTCCTTCACCTCGAGCAGCACGTCGCCCGGCGCCGGGCCGGTATTGGTCGCCGTGCTCATGGCGCGGCGACCGGCAGGTTCTTCGACTCCCAGCACGCCGACCAGTGCCCGGGCGCCTGCTCTTCGAGCGGCGGGTACTCGGCGCGACAGCGGGTGCGCGCGTAGGGGCAGCGCGGCTCGAACACGCAGCCGGCGATTTCCTCCTTGAGCGAGGGCACCATGCCGGGGATCTCGGTCAGGCGCTTCTTCCCGATCGCATCGACCACGGCGTCCTCGAGGCGCGGAATCGAGCCGAGCAGCCCGAGGGTGTAGGGATGCCGCGGCCGCTCGAACAGCGCCTCGACCGAGGCCTCCTCGACCTTGCGTCCGGCGTACATCACCACCACGCGTTGCGCGATCTCGGCCACCACCCCGAGGTCGTGGGTGATCAGCACGATCGCGGCGCCGGTCTTCGCCTTGAGCTCGCGCATCAGGTCGAGGATCTGCGCCTGGATGGTCACGTCGAGCGCCGTGGTCGGCTCGTCGGCGATGAGCAGCTTGGGGTTGCACGAGAGCGCCATGGCGATCATCACGCGCTGTCGCATGCCGCCCGAGAGCTCGTGGGGGTACTGCTGCACGCGCCGCTTGGACTCGGAAATCTTCACCAGCTGCAGCATCTCGACCGCGCGCTCGGCGGCGTGCTTCCGGTCCATGCCCTGGTGCAGCACCAGCGTCTCGGCGATCTGCCGGCCGATCGTCAGCACCGGGTTGAGCGAGGTCATCGGCTCCTGGAAGATCATCGAGATCTCGTTGCCGCGGATGCGGCGCATCTCGGCATCCGGGAGCTCGAGCAGGTTGCGGCCGTTGAACAGCACCTCGCCGCCGACGATCCTGCCCGGCGGCGAGGCGATCAGCCGCAGGATGGAAAGCGCCGTCACGCTCTTGCCGCAGCCCGACTCGCCCACCACGGCGAGCGTTTCGCCCGGATCGAGGCGGCACGACACGCCGTCCACCGCGCGTACCACGCCGTCGCGCGTGAAGAAATGCGTCTTCAGCTCCCGGATCTCGAGCAACGGCGCGCGCTCGGGCGCAGTCATCGTCTTACATGCGCCGCGCGAGGCGCGGATCGAGCGCGTCGCGCATGCCGTCGCCGAGCAGGTTGACCGCCAGCACGGTGAGCGAGAGGAAAATGCCCGGGAACAGGATCAGGTAGCCCGCGATCTGGAACAGGCTGCGCGCCTCGGCCATCACGTTGCCCCAGCTCGGTATGTTCGGCGGCGTGCCCGCGCCGATGAACGACAGGATCGCCTCGGTGATCATCGCCGAGGCAAAAATGTAGGTGCCCTGCACCAGCAGCGGCGCGACCGTATTGGGCAGGATGTGGCGCACCAGCGTGCGCGCAATGCCGGTGCCCGCCGCGGTTGCCGCCTCGACGAACGGCTGCTCGCGCAGGCTCAACACGAGGCTGCGCACCAGCCGCACCACGCGCGGCACTTCCGACAGGGTGATCGCGAAGATCACGTTCTCCAGGCTCGCCTGCGTGAGCGCCATCAACGAGATCGCAAGCAGCACCGCGGGGATCGACATCAGGCCGTCCATCACCCTCATCAGGATGGCGTCGATCCAGCGCACGAAGCCGGTCAGCATGCCGAGCGCAAGCCCCAGCACGGTGGACAGGATCGCCACCGCGATCCCGACCGTGAGCGACACGCGCGCGCCATAGACGACGCGGCTGTAGACATCGCGGCCGAGCATGTCGGTGCCGAACCAGTACTCGCCCGAGGGCGGCTTGAGGCGCCTGACCGGCGAGAGCGCCTGCGGGTCCACCGTCCACAGCCAGGGCGCGGCAATCGCCGCGGCGACCATCACGAGCAGCAGCACCCCGCCAAGGATGGCCGTCGGGTGGCGGCGAAAGGCGTCCCTGAAACCCCGCCACATCGGCGAGACGGAACGCGGCGCGGCAAGCGCGGCGGGTACGGCGCTCATTCAGGTGGCGCGCATCTAATAGCGGATGCGCGGATCGAGGAACGTGTAGCTCATGTCCACCGCGAGGTTGATCAGCACGTACACGCCCGAGAACAGCAGCGTCACCGCCTGGATGATCGGATAGTCGCGGCGCAGGATCGCGTCCACCGTCAAGCGCCCGATGCCGGGGATCGCGAATACGGTCTCGGTGACCACGACCCCGGAAATGAGCAGTGCAATGCCGATGCCGATCACGGTCACGATCGGCACCGAAGCGTTCTTCAGCGCGTGGCCGAGCAGCACCTGGTTGGACGACAGGCCCTTGGCTTGCGCGGTGCGGATGTAGTCCTGCGACAGCACGTCGAGCATCGTGGCGCGCGTGATGCGCGCGATCAATGCCATGTAGACGGTTCCCAGCGCCGCCGAGGGCAGAATCATGTGGGAGAGAAACGGCCACCAGCCCTCATTGATCGAGCGATAGCCCTGCACCGGCAGCCAGCCGAGCTGCATCGAGAACAACATGATCAGCAGGTAAGCGATCACGAACACCGGGATCGAGAAGCCCAGCACCGAGAATCCCATCACGCTGCGATCGATCCAGGTGCCCACCTTCCAGGCGGCGACCACGCCCACCGGCACCGCTAGCGCGATGGTGACGATCAGCGTGCACAGGGTCAGCGCAACGGTGGGCTCGATGCGCTGGCCGATCAGCCGCGCCACCGGCAGTCCGGTGAAAATGGACACGCCCAGGTCGCCGTGCGCCAATGCCCACAGCCAGTTGCCGAAGCGCACCATGTAGGGTTCGTCGAGCCCGAGCTTCGCGCGGATGCGCGCGATATCCTCGGCGGTGGCGATATCCCCGGCAATCACCGCCGCCGGGTCGCCCGGACTGATATACAGCAGCGAGAAGACGAACAGCGCGACCACCCCCATGACGGGGATGGTCGCAAGCAGTCGTCTTATGAAGTACGCGAACACGCGTCAGTTCGCGACGGGCAGCAGCGCTACTTCTTGTCCACGTTCCACATCAGGTTCATCGGCGACACCAGCAGGCCGGAAAGGTTGGTGCGGTAGGCGGTGGGAATGGTGAACTGCGCCGTCGGGATGTAAGGCACCGTGGTCCACGCCCTGAGCTGCATCTGCTGCGCGATTGTCTTCTGCGCCGCCAGGCCCGGAGCTTCGAACCACGCGTCGCGCAGCTTCTCCATCTCCGGATCGTTGGGCCAGCCGAACCAGGCCTTCTCCCCGGCGCCGCGCAGCGCGGAATTGAGCGCCGGTGTCGCCAGGTCGGGTCCCACCCACCAGGTATGGAAGATCGACCAGCCGCCCTTCTCGACGGGCTCCTTGGAAGAGCGGCGCGTGATCAGCGTGCCCCAGTCGCCGGCCTGCAGCTCCGCATTCAGCCCGATCTTCTTCAGCAGCTCGGTGGTGATCAGGGCCTGCGGATGAACGATCGGCTGATCGGTCGCATCGAGCACGACGACCTTCTCACCCTTGTAGCCCGACTCCTTGACCAGCCTCCTGGCCTTCTCGAGGTCCCGCTTGCCGCTCAGCACCGCTGAGCCCGCGTCGCTCGCCAGCGGCGTGCCGCAGGTGAAGTAGGACGCGCAGGGCTTGCCGTTCTTCGGATCGCCCGCGATGCCGATGGCGTAGTCCTGCTGGTTCACGACATAGAGCAGCGCTTGGCGAAGCTTCTGGTTGTTGAACGGCGGCTGCAGGTGATTGAAGCGGATCATGCCGATCGAGCCGAGCGGGTCGGTGTTCTCGATCTTGATGTCCCTGTTCTTCGAGAGCAGCGGCACCAGGTCCGAGGGCAACTGCTGCCACCAGTCCACTTCACCGGCATTGATCGCGTTGGCCGCGGTGGCCGAGTCGGGGATGTAGAGCCACTCGACGCGATCCACCTTCACCACCTTGCCGCCCGCAGCCCACGACGGCGCTTCCTTGCGCGGGATATAGTCGGTGTTCTTCACGTACACCACCTTGCTGCCCGGCACCCATTCGGCCGTCACCATCTTGAATGGGCCGGAGCCGGTCGGATCTGTGACCTGCGTGAAGGCGTCGGTCTTGGCCAGGCGTTCCGGCAGGATGAACGGCACGTTCGAAGATGGTTTGCCGAGCGCCTCGAGCACATAGGCGAAGGGCTTCTTCAGCTTCAGGCGGAAGGTCTTGTCGTTGACCACAGTCCACGACTCGGTCATCTCGCCCAGTTTCTGGCCGAGCACGTCGCGCTTCGCCCAGCGCGCGATCGAGGCGATGCAGTCGGCCGAGCGCACCGGCGCGCCGTCGTGGAACTTCAGGCCGTCGCGCAGCGTGAAGGTCCAGGTCAGCCCGTCCTTGCTGGTCTCGTACCTGTCCACCATCTGCGGGTGGACCTGGAACTTGGCGTCGGTGGCGAACAGGGTGTCGTACACCATGTAGCCGTGATTGCGCGTGATGTACGCCGTGGTCCAGATCGGATCGAGGCTCTTCAAATCGGCCTCGGGAATGAACTTGATGGTCTTCTGCGCGGCGGCAGGAGCCGCGTTCAGCGCAGCAGCGACGACCAGGGCGGCGCCCAGCATCGCTCGAATGCTCGATTTCATCAGTGTCTCCTTGGAAGAATAGGGTGCCTTGTTGAAACAGGCGATATGCCTGATCAGCCGCTCTCGTGCCGGAGGCGGTTATTCTGCCCCAGTCGGCGAGGTCGTGCGACAAAATTCACGCGTGCTGCACTAAGCGGAGCCCCCCGAGCGACGACCTGCGGCACTTCGGCCAGCCTCGAGAACAACCGGGCGGGCCGTCCGCCCGCCGGCGCTGCGGCCGTAAAGGCGGGCGCGGCGCGAGCGCTGTATTCTGTGGCATTCGCGACCGGCTGGCATGAGCCGCCGGTTCGCTTGCGCGCATGCGGACCCCGCCTTTCGTCGCCGTCGCCACCCTCCTCGCGCCCGGGTGGCACCTGCTCGGCCCGTTCTGCCCATCAACCGCGGCATCATGATCGGCGATGCGCTGACTTTCCAGCGCGAGGTGGAAGTCGAGCTCGCGCCGAGCGGGCGCTACCGCGTCGCGGCGAGCGCCGCGCCCCGCGCCCGCACCATGACGCTCATCGACGAGGCGACGGGCCTGCCGGTCGGCAAGGTGCGCTAGATGGACATGCCGCGGCTCGGCCAGGGCACCTGGAACTTGGGCGACAGCGCCGCAAGGCGCAAGGAAGAGATCGCCGCGCTGCGCACCGGCATCGCGCTCGGCATGACGCTCATCGACACCGCCGAGATGTACGGGGACGGGCGCTCGGAGTCGCTGGTGGCGGAAGCGATCGCCGGGCAGCGCGAAAAGGTATTCCTCGTCACCAAGGTGCTGCCGCAGAATGCGTCGCGCGAAGGCGTCGTGCGGTCGTGCGAAGCGAGCCTGAAGCGGCTCAAGTCCGATCGCGTGGAGCTGTACCTGCTGCACTGGCCGGGGTCTTACCCGCTCGAGGAGACCGTCCGTGGTTTCGAGGATCTGCTCGCCGCGGGGAAGATCCGCTCCTGGGGCGTGAGCAACCTGGATCTGGCCGAGATGAAGCAATTGCTTGCGCTTCCCGGCGGCAGGGCCTGCGTCGCCAACCAGGTGCTCTTCAACCTTTCGCGGCGGGGAATCGAGTTCGATCTCCTGCCCTGGTGCCTCGAGCAGGGCATTGCAGTCATGGCGTACTCGCCGGTGGAGCAAGGCCGGATCCTCGGCCACAAGGTGCTGAAGCAGGTGGCGCAGCGCCTCGGCGCCACGCCCGCGCAGGTGGCGCTCGCCTGGACCCTGCGCCAGGAAGGTGTGCTCTCGATTCCCAAGGCCGGCACCGTCGCGCATGTGCGCGAGAACCGCAAGGCACTCGACCTCAAGCTCGACGTCGATGCGCTGAACGCACTCGACGCCGCATTTCCCCCGCCGACGAAGGCACGCTCACTGGAGATGCTATGAAGCGCTGGATGATGACGATGGCAACGGTTCTACCCCTCTCCGCCCTCGCCTGCGGCGAGCTCGTCACGCTGCAGACGCACGACGGCACCACCACGCGCTACGCGCTTTCGATCCCGCAGAACGCGCAAGGCACGCTGGTCCTGCTCGCCGGGGGCGGCGGCCATCTCGACCTTGACGCGAATGGCTGCGCGCAAGATCTCAAGGGCAACTCGCTGGTGCGCTCGCAGGCGCTGTTCCGCGCAGAGGGCTTCGCCACCGCGCTGGTCGACGCGCCGAGCGACCACACGGGAGAAGACGGGCTCGGCGGCTTTCGCGCGCAGGCCGCGCACGCCGAGGATCTCGGCAAGGTGATCGTCGACGTGCGCGCGCGCGTAACAGGCCCGGTCTGGATCGTCGGCACCAGCCGCGGCGCGATTTCCGCCGCGAACGCGGCCGCGCGGCTGGCGGACGTCGACGGCGTCGTGCTCACCTCGCCGGTCACGGTCGGAACCGCCCGCGGGCGCAAGGCCTGGACGGCGCAGACGGTATTCGACAACCGGATCGAGGACATCCGCGCGCCGCTCCTGGTGGTCAGCCACTCGGCCGACGGGTGCTTTCGCTCGCCGCCGGCCGGCGCGCGGGGCATCGTGGACCGCTACCGGGGCCCCCGCTCGCAGGCCGTGGCAGTCTCGGGCGGAGCGTCGGGAATGGGCGACGCCTGCGAAGGCCGCTCGGCGCACGGCTTCAACGGCATCGAATCCGAGGTCGCCGCCGGCATCGCGCGTTTCGTGCGCGGCGAAAAATACCAGCGCCCTTCCGGCGCGGGCGCCGCGGGTGCACAATAGCCGCGCTTTTCGAACTCAAACGGGAGTCAGAATATGACCAAGACCGCACTGGCCGTGCTGCTCGCCTTCGCCGTCACGCCCGCCCTCGCCCAGAGGAAGGACTGCAACGAGCTGAAGGGCGAGATCGACGTCAAGATCACCAACAACGGCGTCAAGGTTTTCACCACCACCATCGTCGACATGGACGCCCCCGAGGACGGCAAGGTCGTCGGCACCTGCGACGGCGGCACGAAGAAGATCGTCTACAAGCGCGGCGTGATGCCCGATTCCGCGGGCATGACGCCGCCGGCTACTTCGAAGCAGTAACCATAATCTCCACGAGGGCCGCCGGGTCGGCGAGCTTCGCCTCGATGCAGGCGCGGCCCGGCAGGT
>Ga0209640_10005184_pt1 | contig 11393 bp, 8 predicted proteins | sample RifCSP10_1_FD_184018 | JGI IMG/M metagenome (GOLD analysis project Ga0209640, IMG submission 184018) | Soil microbial communities from Rifle, Colorado - Rifle CSP2_sed 10_1 (SPAdes) (version 2) | ecosystem: Environmental > Terrestrial > Deep subsurface > Rock core/Sediment | place: Rifle...
GGTCGTCGGCCTTTATTGTCTGGTCGGCCGAGTCCAAGGCAAAACGCAAACCCGCTAGGCTGCATCGGCCGACGAACTCGCCAAGATGACTCGCGACGAGGGCGCCGAGCGAATCGTCCCATTCCGCGGCGACTACTACACGCTGAAGGAGCCGGCTCGCCGGCTCGTACGGGGCCTCATCTACCCGGTCCCGGATCCCCGTTTCCCGTTCCTTGGCGTGCATTTCACGAAGCGCATCGACGGAAACGTCTGGGCGGGCCCAAACGCGGTCCTGGCCCTGGCCCGAACGGGCTATCGCAGACGCGACCTCAGCCTTCGCGATCTTGCGGAGAACCTGAGGTATCGAGGATTCCAGCGGCTCGCTCGGCGCTATTGGCGGACTGGCCTCGCAGAGATCTGGCGCGACGTTTCCAAGCGGGCCTTCGCGGCGGAGTTGCGCCGCTACATTCCCGAGCTCCAGAACGACGATCTTGTGTTCGGGCCGTCGGGTATCAGGGCGCAAGCGGTCGATCCGGACGGCTCGATCGTCGACGACTTTCGCCTGGGCGGCTCGGCGCATGTCCTCCACGTCCGGAATGCGCCCTCGCCAGCGGCTACGGCGTCCCTCGCGATCGGGCGCCACCTCGCGGAAGCTGCCGCCGCGCGCTTCTGGGCCAAGTGATCGCAGCACGCCGAGGTCACTGTGGATCTGAAGTCGTTGGGACGCTCGACTGCGCGTAACCGCGTCATCGAGTTGCGGGAGGCGCATCCACCTTGGCCGCGCGATGACGGGTTCGGCCCGACTGAACTGCTCGACGCGGCGGTCGAGCGGGTGCGCGCGCCGCTGACGCGCCAGAAATGTGTGTCGGTGTTGGGTCTCTTTGCCGAGATGCCGTCGGAAGTGCCACCAGTCGCTCTCCTTGAGCTGATCGAGTCGACACCGGGCTTGCCCGTTTGGGCACTCCTCGAGCACGCGTCCTGCCGGGCGATTGTCGAGCTGCGCCTCCGCCTCGCGGCCAGGAGCTACCGTCTTCTCGAGGGGGCTAGCTAGAACAGTCCCCGAGTTCTCCCGACACCTGGGAGCGTGATCGCCGAGTAAGCAGCGGCGATCAGCCGCGACACGGAGACTGTCGGCTCTTGGGGATGTCTACCCGCGTCCGGCGAAAGCGCTCCGGCATTGGACATCGCCAGTTCATGCTGGCCCGACAACGTCTACTGAACCAGCAGGCGGTGCGCCAAGGACAGATCTTGTGCATCAACGAGACCGCCTTGGCGGCGTCGAGAGCGGACAATTCAGCGGGTCGATCCGTCCCGTGGGCGTGGGAGTTGACCCAGACCGGTCGAGTAGGTGATGTCGCGGAGTAGGCTCGACTCGAGCCCGAGTAGCCGGGTGAGACGATCTTTGGTCCGGCCGACTCCGCGTCAGTTAGGGTGTCGCCGAGCGTAGGGCCACGAGGATCTTGCGAATCCCGTGGGAAAACAGGTGCATAGCAATGCGAATCAGGGAGGTGGAGCGGGAGACGGGATTCGAACCCGCGACATTCTGCTTGGGAAGCAGACACTCTGCCAGCTGAGTTACTCCCGCTCGGCGTACGCCCATGTACAGCGTCTGCCTGCGCGCGAAGGCAATTCTAACGGGCACCAGGCCCTGGCGCCAACGCCTGGATCTCGCCACAGCGCTGCGACAGCGTATAACTGCGCGACCGCGTCCGCTTGAACTCGGCTTCCAAGGCCTCGTGCTCAACTGCAACTGCAACGTCCCTCGAGGAATCGGGTTCTGCGCCCGCGTCGTCCTCAACGTCGAGGTGCTCCTCGGAGCGGCATCCGAGGCCCGGACAGTGGCGCCCTGCCGGGAGCAGGGCCAGTGGGGGATCGCGTGCAGAGGGGCCCTTCGGCTCTTGGCAGCCGTGGCAACTGACCCGAGCGTACGGCTTCGAGCCGGACGGTCGAGCGTCCGGCACACGATCCGCAAGTTCCGGGAGGCCTTCCGTGAAGCTCGGCCTCGGAATCGACGGGGGCATCGGCCACATTGCGGAATCGGCGCGGCTGGCGGAGGCCGCCGGCTTCGAGAGCTGCTGGGTCGTGGAGCTCGAGCACTCGGCATTCGTCCAGGTGGCTGCCGCTGCCATGGCGACGGACCGGATCGCGATCGGAACCGGCATCGCTCTCGCGTTTCCCCGCTCGCCGACGATCACCGCCATGGAGGCCGCCGACTTGTGGTCGCTCTCGGACGGCCGCTTTCGTCTTGGCCTCGGCGCACAGGTCCGCCGGATCATGGAGGCCCGCTTCGGCATCCCCTACGACCAGCCGGCGGCGCGCATGGAGGACTACGTACGGGCGGTCCGCGCCGTGTGGGCCGCCCGGCACGGCCGAGCTGGGGGCCATGAGGGTCCGTTCTACCGGATCTCCATGCCGACCTTCCTGTCGCGAACGCTCGGGGACATCCCAAGGAACCCCATGACGGACCCTAGAGCCGGCATGGCTGGCGATCCACCGATCCTCATGGCGGCCGTCGGGCCGATGATGAGCCGCGTCGCCGGTCGCGTCGCGGACGGGGTCATCGGCCACCCGCTCGCCTCGCCGGCGTGGCTCGCCGAGGTGGTCGCGCCCGCCGTCGCCGAGGCCCTCGCGGAGGGCGGGCGGCCGCCCGACGCGTGCCCGATCACGGCGATGCCGCTCGTGGCGATTTCACCGGACGTCGATGCCGCCCGCCGGGCGGTCAAGCTCCAGCTGGCCTTCTACGCCACCACTCGCAACTACGCGGGGATCCTTCGCCTGCATGGACGCGAGGCCGTCATGAACGAGGTCCGGCGCGCGTTCGTGCGCGGGGACCACGATCGCATGGTCGAGGCAATCGACGACGAGCTGCTCGACGCGATCGCGATCGCCGGGCGCCCGGACGAGGCACGACAGCGCCTCGCGGCCTGGGAGGGCGTGGCCGAGACGGCGATCCTCGCGGTGCCCTTCTATGGCGTCAGTGAGGCATTCGGGCGCGAGCTCTGGCACGCCGTCGTCGAGGTATTCGGCCGGCCGGACAATTGGAGCACCGACCGACCGCGCGGTTGACATGGGTTGGCCCGAGGTCTACCGTCCGCCCAATCAAACGTTCGTTTGGCTCAAGCAAACGAGCGTTTCGTCCGACGCGAGCAGCAGTCCGGGGCGTCCGCATGCGCAGCAGCTCCGCAATGCCGTTAGCCTCCCCAGCCGCCGTATCGCGGCCGCGTGAGGCCGACCTCCTCGCCACCGCGACCCGGCTCTTCCGCGAGCGCGGGTTCCATGCCACGAGCATGCAGGACCTGGGCGAGGCGCTCGGCATGAACCGCGGCAGCCTCTACCACTACATCGTCGGCAAGGACGAGTTGCTGTGGCTGCTCTTGGGCCGGGCGTTCGATCTCCTGGAAGGGCGCGTCGTTCCGATCCTCGAATCCGACGCCGCCCCACTCGACCGCCTCAGGGGCGCGATCCACGAACACCTGCGCGTCGCGGCTGATCACGCCGACGAGCTATCCCTCGTCCAGATCGAGCTGCGGTCATTGTCGCCGGAGAGGCGCGCCCAGATGATCGAGCGACGGAACGCTTATGAGGCATTGTGGCGAGCGGCGATCAGCGAGGGCATCGCCGATGGGTCGCTCCGCGCGTTCGACGTGCGCCTCGCCGGGATCGGGATCCTGTCGGCCTGCAACTGGTTCACGCAGTGGTTCCGACCTGACGGCTCGCTGACCGTCGATGAGGTCGCCGAGCACTTCTGCGACCTGTTCGTCGCTGGACTCGCCCCGCGGGACGAGGAGCACGCAAGGCCGGAGATGGCCGGATGATCGCGCGCTACCCGCAGGTCGTCGTTCTTGGAGCCGGCACGATGGGCGCTCAGCTCGCCTGCCTCCTCGCCGGCGCTGGATCGCTGGTCACCCTGCTCGATGTCGATGCGGAGACGGCGAAGGCCGGTCTCCATCGCGCCGCCGGCCTCCGTCCCTCCCCGCTCTATGCGCCGACCGATCTCGCGCGCATCCGAACCGGCGGGCTCGACGAGCTGCCCGCCGCGGTGGCGGTCGCCGACTGGGTCATCGAGGCGATCATCGAGCGGCTCGAGCCGAAACGTGACCTGCTCGGGCGTGTCGACGCCGCTCTCCCGCCGGACGGAGAGCGACCCATCGTCACGACGAACACCAGCGGGCTGTCCGTCACGAGCCTCGCCGAGGGCCGCTCCGACGCGTTCCGACGACGCTTCTTCGGGAGCCACTTCTTCAACCCGCCGCGGTACACCCGCCTTCTCGAGCTGGTTCCGCATACCGAGACGGATCCGGCGACCATGGCCGACCTCGAGGCGTTCGCCTCGGTGCTGCTCGGCAAGGGAGTCGTCGTCGCCAGGGACGTGCCGGCATTCATCGCGAACCGACTCGGCGTCCACGGGCTGCTCACCGCCCTGCGCCTCGCCACCGAGCTCGGTGTCGGTCCCGACGAGGTCGACGAGCTGACGGGCGAGCTGATCGGCCGACCGAAGAGCGCCACCTTCCGCACGCTCGACCTGGTGGGCATCGACGTGGCGCTCGCCGTCGCCGAGCACTGCCACGACACGCTCCGGGTCAGCGAACGCGAGGCGTTCGAACCACCACCCATCCTCCGCGAGCTCGTCGCCAGCGGGCGGGTCGGCAGCAAGGCGGGCGCCGGCTTCTATCGGAAGGAGGCCGACGGCGAGATCCTGACGCTCGACCTGGAGACCGGCGAGTACCGCCCGCGTCGCCGGGTCGCTTCGCGCGTCGTCGAGGCGGCCCGCGCCGAATCGGACCTGCCGCGCCGGCTGGCGATCCTGCTGCAGGGCGGCGACGCGCCCGCCGAGCTCCTTCGGCGGGCTCTCACCTCGGAGCTGCGCTATGCGGCGAAGGTGGCGCCCGAGCTGGCGGATGACGCCTGGAGCGTTGACGCTGCGATGCGCTGGGGGTTCGGCTGGCAACTTGGTCCCCTCGAGACGATCGACGAGCTCGGGGAGGGGGCGAAGGACCTCCTCGATGGGGAGGTCCCATCCGTGCCGCCCTCCGGCTACCGCCTCGATGGCCGCACTTGGAGCTTCCGGGTCGGGTCGCCCGTGCAGGTTCCGGTGGCCCCCGGGGCGTTCGACGTGGCGGGTGCCCGAAGCACGGCGCTCGAGAAGCAGCTGCCGTCGAACGCGGCCGCGAGCGTCATCGAGCTTCCCGGGGGGATCCTGGGTGTCCAGCTCCATGGCAAGCTCAACATCATCGGCCTCGATACGCTCGACCTCCTCCACCGCGCCGTCGCGCTCGCCGCGGAGCGCTTCGACGGGCTGGTCATCGGCACCGAGGCGCCCGACTTCAGCGCCGGCGCGAACCTTGCCCTCCTCCTCATCGAGGCCGAGGACGGCGAGTGGGACGAGCTCGACCGAGCCGTCCGCCGCTTCCAGGGCGTGACGAGCGAGCTCCGCTACGCGCCGGTGCCAGTGGTCGTCGCCCCGCGCGGCCGAACGCTCGGTGGCGGGACGGAGCTCGTGCTTGCCGCGGGTCGCGCTCAGCCGCTCGCCGAGACGTACGTCGGCCTCGTCGAGACCGGCATTGGGCTCATCCCCGGCGGCGGTGGCTCGACCGCGATGGCTCGCCGGGCGGCGGCGTCGGTACCGGACGGCGTGCAGGCCGACCTCTTCCCCGCGTTCCAGCACGTCATGACGACCATCGGCACGGCACGCGTCGCGACGAGTGCCGTCGAGGCGCGGACGCTCTGGCTGCTGACCGACACCGACCAGGTCACGGCCAACCCCGATCGCCAGTGGACCGATGCGGCCCGGACCGCCAGGACCCTCGCCGACGGTGGGTACCGTCCGCCGGCCCGCCTGCCGATTCCGGTGATCGGCCGGCGCGGGATCGCCGCCGCCGAGGCTCTCACCTACAACCAGCTTGCCGGCCGTCAGATCAGCGAGCACGACCGCAAGGTCATCCTCGAGCTTGCCCGGGTCATGAGCGGCGGCGAGGTCGCCGAGGGAACCGCGGTCGGCGAGCAGCACCTCCTGGACCTCGAGCGCGGGGCCTTCCTGCGCCTGCTGGGCGAGCGGCTGACCCGCGATCGCATCCGCCACACGCTCAAGACCGGCAAGCCGCTGCGGAACTAGGAGACTGGGTCGATGCGTGATGCGGTCATCGTCTCGGCGGTCCGGACGGCCGTCGGCAAGGCGCCCCGCGGCACCCTCCGCGAGACGCCGCCCGAGGTGCTCGCGATGACGGCCGTCCGGGAGGCGCTCGCGCGCGCCCCGCAGCTCGACCCGGTCGAGGTCGAGGACCTCGTGCTCGGCTGTGCGATGCCGGAGGGCGCACAGGGCCTGAACATCGCCCGCCAGGTGGCGCTCGGGGCCGGCATCCCGGACGGCGCGAGCGCGATGACGATCAACCGCTTCTGCGCCTCCGGCCTCCAGGCGCTCGCGCTTGCCAGCGCGGCCATCCAGACCGGGGTCCACGACGTCGTCGTCGCCGGCGGGATGGAGTCGATGAGCTTCGTCCCGATGATCGGCCACCACTTCACCCCGGATCCACGGCTCGCGGACAGCCGCCCGCAGGTGTACCTCTCGATGGGTATCACCGCCGAGCGCGTCTCCGAGCGGTTCGGCGTCGACCGTGACGCCCAGGACGCCTGGGGTCTCCGCTCGCACCTGCGGGCCTCGACGGCGCAGCGAGAGGGTCGCTTCCGGGACGAGATCGTTTCGGTCGACGCCGCCATCACCGAGGTCGACGCGGAGGGGCGACCGAACGTCCGGCAGGTGGCCTTCGAAGCCGACGAGGGCATCCGCCACGACGCCGACGCGCAACGGATGGCGAGCCTGAAGCCGGCCTTCGCGACCGACGGCACCGTGACCGCCGGCAACTCCAGCCAGATGAGCGATGGCGCCGCCGCGATGATCGTCATGACCGCCGAACGTGCCGCTCAGCTCGGCCTCGAGCCGCTCGGCCGTCTTGTGAGCTTCGCCACGGCCGGCGTCGACCCTGAGATCATGGGCATCGGACCGGTCGAGGCGGTCCCAAGGGCGCTCCGCAAGGCCGGTCTCTCGCTCGATGACATCGAGGTCATCGAGCTGAACGAGGCCTTCGCGGCCCAGGTCGTTGCCGTCGTCCGGCAGCTCGGTCTCGACGAGGAGCGGACGAACGTGAACGGCGGCGCGATCGCCCTCGGCCATCCGCTCGGGGCGAGCGGGGCGAAGCTCACCGTCCAGATCCTGTCCGAGCTGGCACGGCGCGACGCCCGCTACGGCCTCGTCACGATGTGCGTCGGCGGCGGGCAGGGTGCGGCCGGCGTGATCGAGTGGCTGGGCGGACGCCAGCCGGTCCGGCCGTCGCCGCCCACCGGCGATGCGGCGAGCAGCGGAGGCGCGGCATGACAACTGAGGTTCGCGAGCGAAGTGGCAGCCTGCCCGGCGGCTCGTTCCTGGCGGGCCCGCTCGGAGGGGCGGAGATCTTCACGCCGGAACGGCTGACCGACGAGCAGCGCGCGATCCGGGATTCGGTGCACGCGTTCGTCGACCGGGAGGTCGGGGCGCGACGGGATGCCGTCGAGGCGAAGGACTACCCGACCCATCGCGAGCTGCTCGAACGGATGGGCAACGACGGTTTCCTGGGCATCGACGTGCCGGCGGCCTATGGCGGCGCCGGGCTGGACAGGATCACCTCTGTCGTCGTCGACGAGGCGATGGCGAGCGCGGGATCGTTCGCGGTCACGTACGCCGTCCATTCCGGCATCGGGACGCTGCCGACCGTCTTCTTCGGGACCGACGACCAGAAGCGGCGCTACCTCCCGGGCCTGGCCGCCGGAACGATCGTCGGCGCCTATGCCCTCACCGAGGCGTCGGCGGGATCCGATGCGATGGCCATCCGTACCCGGGCGACGCGACAGGCGGACGGCACCTGGCGGCTCGATGGCGCCAAGCAGTTCATCTCCAACGCCGGCTTCGCGGACCTGTTCACGGTCTACGCCAAGATCGACGGTGAGCAGTTCAGCGCGTTCCTCGTCGAGCGGTCGACGCCGGGCCTGTCGGTCGGAACCGAGGAGGCAAAGATGGGCCTCCACGGCGCCTCGACCTGTCCCGTGACCCTCGACGGTGTCGTCGTGCCCCGGGACAACCTCCTCGGCGAGCCCGGCAAAGGCCACCGGGTGGCGTTCAACGTCCTCAACGTGGGCCGGTTCAAGCTCGCCGCGGCCTGCCTCGGTGGGATGCGGCCCTCGGTCGGCATTGCCGCGGAGTACGCCGGCCAGCGGAGCGCCTTCGGCCGCAAGATTGCCGACTTCCCCCTGATCGGCTCCAAGCTCGCGGCCATGGCTGCCCGGACGTATGCGGTCGAATCCGTCGTCTACCGCATCGCAGGCCTCCTCGAGGCTGGCCTCGCCGCTGCCGAGGACGCGACGTCCCCGGAGGCGATGCGTGCCGCTCTCGAGGAGTACGCGGTCGAATGCAGTCTCGCCAAGGTGCTCGCCAGCGAGGAGCTCGGGTTCGTCGTCGACGAGCTCGTCCAGGTCCACGGCGGGTACGGCTACATCGAGGAGTACCCAGCCGCCGCGGCCTACCGCGACGCCCGGATCCACCGCATCTGGGAGGGCACCAACGAGATCAACCGGCTGCTCATCCCCGGAACCCTTCTGAAGCGTGCGATGACCGGCCGGCTGGACCTGCTCGGCCCGGCCCGGCGTGCGCAGGAGGCCCTGCTCGGCGGCGACCTGCCGACCTTCGAGGGTCCACTGGCGGCCGAACGAGCCGCCGTCGCCGCGACCCGGACCGCGACCCTCCTCCTCTCGGGAGCGGCCGTCCAGCGGTACGGGCCCCGGCTCGAGGACGAGCAGGAGCTACTGGCCGGGCTGGCCGACCTCACGATCGACCTGTTCACCATGGAGAGCGTTGTCGAGCGTGCGGCTTCCGCGGACGGCACACTGCACACCGACCTGGCCACCGTCATCGTCGCCGATCGCGCGGCCAGCGTCGAACAGCGCGCCAAGAGCCTGGCGGCTCGGGTCGCCGAGGGCGATGAGGCCCGGACACTCGTCGCCGGCATCCGCCGCCTCATGCGCGGCGATCCAATCGATCGAATCGCGCTCTCACGGCGGATCGCCGGCGCCGTGACCGAGCGCTCCGGTTATCCCATCTGAGCGTGGGCGACGCCCCGAGGAGAACCGCGATGGCCGCCGTCGAACCGACCACCCCGACCAACCCCCGCCCGTGGGTCGCCCACTACGATCCCGGCGTCCCGTCCGAGGTCGAGATCCCACCGACCCCGGTCGACGGCCTCCTGCGGGCGAGCGCCGAGCGAACGCCGAACCGGACCGCGCTCGTCTTCTTCGGCGCCCGGATGTCCTACGCCGAGCTCGACCGATCGGTCGATCGGTTCGCCCACGCCCTGCGATCGCTGGGCGTCGAGAAGGGCGACCGCGTCAGCCTCCACCTGCCCACCTCGCCGGCCTTCGTCATCGCCTTCATGGGCGCCCTGCGGGCCGGCGCCCTGGCGGTGCCGGTGAACCCGCTGTACGTCGAGCGCGAGCTCGGCATCCTGCTGGCCGACACCGAGCCCAAGGTCTCGGTGACCCTCGACCTCCTTGTCCCGCGGCTGCGCGCCGTCGAGGCCGAACGGGGCCCCGGAAGGCCAGGCAGCCTGATCGTCACGGGCATCCAGGACTCGCTCCCAGTGCCGATTCGGTGGCTCTATCCGTTGAAGGCGCGGCGCGAGGGGCGCTGGCACCCCGAGCCGCACACGGCGGCCACGCCGAACCTCTTCCGGCTGCTGCACGAGGCCCCCGCCGGGCGGTTCGAGTCCGCGGCGACACTCGAGGACTGGGCGGTCCTCCAGCCCACCGGGGGCACGACCGGGACGCCGAAGGCGGCCCTGCTTACGCATCGGAACCTCGTCGCGAACGCGTGCCAGACGGCCGCCTGGTTCCCGAATGCGACGCAGGGCGATCCACCGACGATCCTGTGTCCGCTGCCGCTCTTCCACATCTACGGGCTCACCGTGGACATGAACTACGCGATGCTGACCGGCGGGACGCTCCTCCTCCTGCCACGCTTCGAACCGGACCAGGTTCTCAAGGCCGCGACGAAGTACCGACCGAACCTCTTCCCGGGCGCTCCGGTCATGTACGAGACCCTCGCCCGACACCCATCGGTCGGGCGCTTCGATCTCTCGAGCATCGAGGCCTGCATCAGCGGCGCCGCGCCGTTGCCAGCGGGCGTCCAACGGGACTTCGAGGCGATCACGGGTGGCAAGGTGTGCGAGGGTTACGGCCTGACCGAGGCATCACCGGTGACCCACTGCAACCCGATCGAAAGCGGGCGGCGTAATGGGACGATCGGTCTGCCGTTCCCCTCGACGGACGCGCGGGTGGTCGACCCCAAGACCGGGAAGACCGTCGCAACCGGCGAGGTGGGTGAGCTGGAGATCGCCGGACCGCAGGTCATGGTCGGCTACTGGCGGCGCCCCGAGGAGACTGCCGACGTGCTCCGCGACGGCTGGCTTCGGACCGGCGACATGGCCACGCAGGACGCGGACGGCTTCTTCACGATCGTCGACCGGGCGAAGGACCTGATCATCGTCGGCGGGATCAACGTCTACCCGCGCGAGGTGGAGGAGGTCCTGATGAGCCACCCGGGCGTCGCCGACGCCGCGGTCATCGGGATGACCCACGAGCATTACGGCGAAGTGCCCTGCGCCTTCGTCGTCCTCGCGGAGGGGGCCGCCACGACCGAGGAGGAGCTTTTCGCCTACTGCCGAAAGAACCTCGCCCGGTTCAAGGTCCCGCTCGCGATCCGCTTCCGGCCGCGGCTGCCCAAGACGATGATCGGCAAGGTCCTCCGGAAGGACCTTCGAGCGGAGCTGACGGACCCGAGTCAGCGCGGAGACTGAGAGTTCGAGTCAGCCCCGGAGGTCGCCGGCGTCGCCCGCCCAGTGCTCGGCCATCGCCCCGTGGGTCGGCCACCGGACGATGAGCTCGTCCGTTGTCCACGCGCCCCAAGCCGGCCCTGTCCGAGCTGCTCGACGAGGTCCGCGCCGGCGGCAGTGCCGACGTCATGCGCGACGAGACCGTCCAGGTCGGGCGCCTGCCCGGCCATTGGGGCCAAACGGACCGTGACGAGCCTCCTTGAGCCGGCGAGGATCCAGTCAAGCGGCCCGCCAACCCATCGGCCGGGATCGGAGTGCGTCGGCATGGCAAACACGAAGGGGCTCGAGGCTGCGGAGCTCGCGTCAGGGGTGGTGGCGCTCCATATCGCGCTCCCCGCCAGCATCGATCTCGACCGGGTGGCGGTGGCGTTCGGCTCCGAGACGGCCTGGCTCGGCGAACCCCTACAGCCGGCGACGTCCGGCACCCGGCTGTTTGCCTGCGACCTCGAGTTGCGCGTGCTGCCCGACCGGCGCGCGACATTCCGGAAGTCGGCGGTGGTCGGG
>Ga0209640_10005186_pt1 | contig 11391 bp, 12 predicted proteins | sample RifCSP10_1_FD_184018 | JGI IMG/M metagenome (GOLD analysis project Ga0209640, IMG submission 184018) | Soil microbial communities from Rifle, Colorado - Rifle CSP2_sed 10_1 (SPAdes) (version 2) | ecosystem: Environmental > Terrestrial > Deep subsurface > Rock core/Sediment | place: Rifle...
CCGCCATGAAGCCGACGCTCATCACCGCGGCGTACACCGCCATGGCGCGGGTGAGCCGCCGCCGGAACCATTTGCCGACCATCGCGAGGCTCACCACCGACAGCGCGCTCTGGCCGAGGCCCCGCGTCAGCGTGATGAGCAGGAGCATGGCGACCAGGCCCACGGCCTGGCTCATGACGAGCACGACCAGACCCAACGCCAGCGACACGCCGGTCAGCACGATTCGGCTTCCGGTGCGGTCGATGAAGCGGCCGACGCCGGCGCAGAAGAGCGACCCGATCAGCGTGGCCACGAAATTGATTTGCGCGAAGGCGACCCGGCCGATCCCGAGGTCCCGCATCAACGGCTCGGTCACGAGGCCCAGCCCCTGCGTGCGTCCAGGCAGCGTTCCGACCATCGCCAGCGCCGCCACGAGCAGCACGACCCAGCCGTAATAGAACCGCGCGCCCACCTTTGGCGCCGGCCACGTGCGAGCACTTGCCTCAGTCATGGCGCAACTTTCACTCGCAGCGCCCCCGGACGCGGCCGCGCGACCAGGGACGCGCCCCCGACGTACGGCTCGCCGTCCAGGTGGTACAGCACGGGACGCGCCGAGGTCACTCGAATGTCAACCGCGGCACTCATCGCCACGCCCGGCACGCGCGCGATCTGGCCCATGAAGACGCGCGGCAGCTGGGCGAGCGCCTTCAGGGGCGGCCGCGCGGTCACCACCACGACGTCGAGCCGGCCGTCGTCAACCAGCGCGGCCGGCGCGATGACGGCCCCGTTGCCGTACTGCCGCGCGTTGGCAATCGCGATGAGCAAGGCCTGCGTCTGCAGCACGGCCCCGTCGGCGACGACCGTATGGTAGTCGGGTTTGTAGGTGAAGAGCTCATGCACCGTGATGGCCGCGTAGCGGATGAACCCGCGGCGGAGCAGGCCTCGGGCCGCAAACCGGTGCGCCACGCGTGCGTCGAGCCCGATGCCGGCAATGTTGAAGAACAACCGGCCGTCCAGCTCCCCCGCGTCAATGCGCCGCTCGCGCCCGCTGAGGGCCACCTCGATCGCGCGCGCAGGGTCGAATGGAATCCCGAGCTCGCGGGCGAGGCCATTGCCCGATCCGCTCGGGACAAGGCCGAGCGTGGCGTTGCGGAACGCCAGGACGGAGGCCACCTCGTTCATCGTGCCGTCGCCGCCCCAGGCAATCACGGTGGGCACGCCATCGCCGAGCACCGCCGCGGCCAGCTCGCGGGCGTGGCCGGGGCGATCGGTGACGAACACTTCCACGTCGAAGCCGCCGGCGGCCACGCGCGACGCCGCCAGCTCGGCGCGCTCGCGCGCGACGCTGCGGCGGCCGCTGCTCCCCGAGATCGGGTTGATGATGACCGCGACACGATTCGCCACCAGGGCCACAAAGTCTTTTTCTAATTTGTCCGCGCGAGCCCGCGCAGCAGCTTCGGCGTGACGAACCAGGTGAGGCCTCCGGGCCGCCGCGACGTCAGGCTCTCGACATCGATGCGGCAGACGCCGCCCTTCTTGAACGGCAGCGCGCGGCCGGCGCCTATCAGGTGCGCCGCAAGCTCGCCGAGGCAGGGCTCATGACCGACCAGCGCGATCCGGCGCCGGCGCACCGTTCGTGCCAGTTGCGCCAGCACCGAGGCCGGGGCGTGGTCCGGCGACAGCGCGTCGAGCATCCGGACCGGCGGCTTGCCCGGGAGACCTGCCGCCAGGAGCTCGGCTGTCTGCCTGGCGCGCACCAGCGGGCTGGTGAAGATCTCGTCGACCTCCACACCGAGCGTCCGCAGCCCGTCAACCGCCTCCTTGAAGCGCGACACGCCGCGAGCGGTCAACGGCCGCTTGTCGTCGTCGGGCCACTCCTCGCCCCGCGGGGCGGCGATGGCGTGGCGCACGAGGTACAACTCGGACGGGCTGGCCATCCCTATGCCGCCGACGATGCCCGCGACCGCGCGCGCCGTCCTTGGGCGAGCAGCGAGGCCGCGATGTGGTCGCAGATCGCCATCAGGTTCCTGCGCCGGGCCATGTAATGACCGTGCAGCTGGCGGCACTCCGTTTCGAGACGCCGGACGAGCCGATCGAGATCGCTCGAGAGCCGGAGATTGGGGGCCTTCGGCGAGCCCTGCACCGCGCGCACGCGCGCGATGAGCACCTCCAGGTCGTGCATGCGGCCGAGCAGATCCTGCGCCTCCTTGAGCCGGCGGATGCGGGCGCCCGCCCGCGATCCGCTCAACTGGAGCGTCACCTCCATGACGTAGCGCAGCTTCTTCACGGCGATCCGCACGTCGTGAAGACGGTCGGGCAGGTACATGCTTCCAGCGTCCTCGATCGCGCCGTGCAGCCGCGTCGCGCGCCGCGCCGCGCGCTCCCGGGCACGAGTCGGCGCCAGCTCCTTCTTGTGCCCGGCCGTCACGCGCTTGTGCCCGGCCGCCACGCGGCGGCGCAGCTTGTCGAGATCGACGCGCGCCACCTCGCGGCACATGACGACGTGAAGCCGGTCGCGCTCCTGCCGGATCACCTGCTTGAGGCGCGCGATCGCCGCGCGCGGGGCCTCGCCCGCCGCGCTGAGCGCGTCCACCGTCTGCAGACCGACATCGAGCTCGCGCACCGGGCCGAGCGCGCGGGTCAGGCGGCGCACCTTGCGGTCGAGCTTCCGCCGCCGCGCGCCCGCGACGACGAGCGGCAGCGCTTCGCGCAGCCGCCGCGTCGCAATGCGCGCCCGGTGCACCAGCTCGGCGTCGCCTTTCTGCGCACCGGGGAGCAACCGCGCCAGCGCGTGCAGGCGCTGGCGGATCAGCAACTCTGACATCGACGTGCGGCGCATACGTACAGTAGGCCTACTATATCTCCCGGATGCGCATTGCCGCGATCGACATCGGGACCAACTCCGTCCACATGCTTGTGGTGCGCGTGCGCGCCGACCTGTCGTTCGAGGTCATCGATCGCGAAAAGGTCATGGTCCGGCTGGGCGCCGGCGGCCTCGACGGCCGGGCGCTCACGGCCGAGGCCACCGCCGCGGCGCTCCAGGCCCTCTCGACGTTCACACGGCTGGCCAAGTCGCACGGGGTGGATGAGATCCTCGCCGTCGCGACCAGCGCCACGCGTGAAGCGCGCAACGGCGGCGAGTTTCTCACGCGCCTCGACAAGGCGACGGGCATCCGTCCGATCGTCATCACCGGCGGCGAGGAGGCGCGCCTCATCCACCAGGCGGCCGTCTACGGCGTCGACGTCGGCAGCGGACGCGCCGTCGTCATCGACATCGGGGGCGGGAGCGTGGAGATCACGCTCGGCACCGCCACGTCGATCCAGCTGGCACGCAGCTTCAAGCTTGGCGTGATCCGGCTGACCGAGCGCTTCATCAAGAGCGATCCGGTCTCCCAACGCGACGAGCGCCGGCTGGAAAAGCACATCCTGGCCGAGATCGATCGGCACTGCGATCAGATTGCCACGATCGGCTTCGACCGCGTGGTCGGCACGTCGGGGACGATCCTCAGCCTGGGGGTCGTGGCCGCCACCGCGGTGCGCGGCGCGCCGCCGGCGGACGTGCGCAACCTGCGCGTGTCGGCGAAGCAGCTCCGCCGCGTGCGCAAGGAGGTCTGCGACCTCGACCTCGAGCAGCGGCTGGCGATCCCAGGCCTCGACCCGCGACGCGCGGACCTCGTGGTGGCCGGCGCCGTGGTGCTCGATACGATCCTGCGCCGCCTCGAGGCCGACGAGGTCACCCTGTGCGACTTCGCGCTGCGGGAGGGCCTGATCCTCGATTACGTACGCCGGCACAAAAAGGAGATCGCGCAGGTCGATCGCATCCCCGACGTCCGGCGCCGCAGCACGATGGAGCTGGCCGAGCGGTGCAACTACGTCGCCGTGCACGCCCAGCACGTGGCGCGGCTGGCGCTCGCGCTGTTCGACCAGACGCGCGCGCGGCACGGGCTCACCGACCGCGAGCGCGAGTGGCTGGAGTACGCGGCGCTCATGCACGACCTCGGCGTGCACATCAGCTATCCCCGCCACCATCGGCATTCGTACTACCTGATCAAGAACGGCGACCTGCGCGGCTTCGAGCCGGATGAGATCGAGGTGATGGCACTGGTGGCGCGCTACCACCGCCGCGGGACGCCCAAGAAGACCCACACCGACTACGCCCACCTGCCTGCACCACTGCGGCGGACGGTACGGATTCTTGCGTCGATTCTTCGCGTGGCCGAGAGCCTCGACCGCAGCCACGCGCAGGTCATCTCGGCGCTCGAGCTGCAGGACCGCGGCAGCGACGTGCTCTTGCAGCTGCGAACCACGGGCGACGCCGAGCTCGAGGTGTGGGCGACCACCCGACACGTCGGCCCGTTCGAGAAGCTCGTGCAGAAGCCCGTGCACCTGGCCGCCGTCGCGCGTTAGCGCAAGAAGTTCCTATACGGACTCCTGGGCACAACATATCTGTTACACTGCACAACAGGTCTGTTGTATCCTCCTGGTCGTGACGAGCGGTCAGCTCAAGCGGTGGCTGAAAGAGCAAGGCTGCACGTTCGAACCGGGACACGGCGGACACCTGATTGTTCGGCGCGGCAGTCGGTGGTCCGTACTTCCGATGCACGGCAGCGGGAAGGAGCCATGCTGCGGTATCCCGTCCGCCTCACCGAGGACGATAACGATACGATTCTTGTCGAGTTCCCCGACATCCCCGAGGCTGTGACGTTCGGGGAGACACAGGAGGAGGCCCTGCTGCACGCGGAGGACGCGCTCGCCACCGCTATCGAGGCGTACATCAAGGACAAGCGCGAGATTCCAGCGCCGTCGAAGGTCTCCGGGCTGGCCGTCACACTGCCAGCGCTGGTCGCCGCAAAGGTCAACCTCTATCGCACGATGCGCGAGGGGCACATCGGTAAGGCAGAACTGAGCCGCCGCCTGAATTGGCATCTGCCGCAGGTCGATCGGCTGCTGGACGTCCATCATGGCTCTCAGCTCCAGCAGCTTGAAGCGGCGTTCCGCGCGCTCGGAAAACAGATGACGATCACGATCGCCGACGAACCCGCGTATAAGGCCACACGCACAACCGAGCAACCGCGGCGAACCTCGCGTGTGCCGGCTCACGGACGAGCGCGCGCGCGTCGGGTCACCCTGCGCGGGAGGAGAGCGCGAATCGAATCGGCCAGGCCGAAGGCGGCACGACGTAGTCGCACGAGAAAGCGTTAAACATCTGCGCCACGCACGTCGCACAGTGAACGCGCTGATTCGTCTGAAAGCAGCGGCGTCCCTGCGCGCGTTAACACGGAATTAACATTGCAGCAATCACCGCGAAATTCACGTCGGATAGGCTGCCAGTCATGACATTCCTGTTGCGCTCCACCGTCACGGCGGCGCTCGCCACGGGGCTCGCGGCATGCGGCGGCGCGCCGCAGGACGGCGAAACCGCGCCCGCCCTCATCACGATCGACGGATCGAGCACCGTGTTCCCGATTTCCGAGGCCGTCGCCGAAGAATTCGGCAAGGCGCATCCGGACATGCGTACGCCGACGGTGGGCATCTCCGGCACCGGCGGCGGCTTTCAGAAGTTCTGCCGCGGCGAAACCGACATCAGCAACGCGTCGCGGCCGATCCGTCCGGCGGAAATCGAGGCGTGTCAGAAGGCGGGCATCGAATACATCGAGGTGCCCATCGCGTACGACGGCATCGCCATCGTCGTCAATCCGAAGAACACCTGGGCCACCACGATCACGGTCGCCGAGCTGAAGACGCTCTGGGCGCCCGAGGCGCAGGGCACAGTCGCCCGCTGGAACCAGGTGCGGGCCTCGTGGCCGAACCGCGACATCCGGCTGTTTGGCGCCGGGGTCGACTCGGGCACGTACGACTACTTCACGGAAGCGACCGTGGGCAAAGAGGGCGCGAGCCGCGGCGATTTCACGTCCAGCGAAGACGACAACGTCATCGTGCAGGGCGTCGCCAGCGACGAGCTGGCGCTCGGGTTCCTGCCGCTCGCCTACCTCGAGGAGAACCGCTCACGTCTCAAGGTCGTGCCGGTCGATGACGGCAAGCCGGACAACGGCACCGAGCCGGTCGCGCCGTCGGCCGAGACGGTGCGCACCGGGACGTACCAGCCGCTGTCACGTCCGCTCTTCATCTACGTCGGGCGCGCGGCGGCCGATCGCCCCGAGGTGCAGCAGTTCGTCGAGATGTTCTTCAGCCGCGCCGACCTCGTACGCGAGGTCGGCTACATCGAGCTGACGCCGCAGATCTACGAGCTGGCGCGCACGCACTTCGCGGATCGCCGGCTCGGCACGGCGTTCGGTGCAGGCGGCTCGCAGGTGGGCATGACGCTCGAAGCGCTCCTCGCGAAGGAGCGATGACCCTTCGACGGGCTCAGGGTCATCCCGAGCAACGTCGAGGGATGAGGCGGTTCGAGTTTCTGATCGAATGGGCGCTGTTTCTCTGCGCCCTGCTCTCCATTGCCACGACGGCCGGCATCATCGTGGTGCTGGCAATCGAGACCGTGGCGTTTCTCCGCGAAGTACCGATCGCCGCGTTCCTGTTCGGCACCGAGTGGACGCCGCTCTTCGCCACCCCCCGCTTCGGCGTGCTGCCGCTCGTCGCCGGCACCGTGCTGGTGTCGACGATTGCCATGGTGGTCGCGCTGCCGATGGGCCTGCTGAGCTCCATTTACCTGAGCGAATACGCCGCCCCGCGCGTGCGCCGCCTCGTCAAGCCGGTGCTCGAAATCCTCGCCGGCGTGCCCACGGTCGTCTACGGCTACTTCGCGCTGCTGTTCGTCACCCCGCTCCTGCAGCGGCTGCTGCCCAACCTCGCGGGCTTCAACGCCCTCGGCCCCGGCATCGTCATGGGAATCATGATCCTGCCGCTCGTCTCCTCGCTCTCCGAGGACGCGATGCAGGCGGTACCCCGCGGCCTGCGCGAGGGGTCCTACGCGCTCGGCGCCACGAAGATGCAGACCAGCCTGCGCGTCGTGCTCCCGGCCGCCTTCTCCGGCATTACGGCCGCCTTCATCCTGGCGGCCTCGCGCGCGATCGGCGAGACGATGATTGTGGCCATCGCGGCCGGCCAGCAGCCGCGCCTGACGCTCAACCCGATGCTGCCGATCGAGACGATGACGGCGTACATCGTGCAGGTGAGCCTCGGCGATACGCCGCAGGGGACGCTCGAATACCGGACGATCTTCGCCGTCGGCATGCTGCTCTTTCTCGGGACCTTCGTCCTGAACCTGCTCAGCGCGTGGCTGCGCGAGCGGTTCCGCGAGGAGTATTCATGAGCGCCAGCCAGCGGGCCGGCGGCGGCGCCATCGCGCGGAGGCGGCTGCTCGATCTCTCCTTCCAGGCGCTGGCGCTCGTCGTGCTGTGCCTGGCGCTGGCGGCGCTCGGCGCCCTGATCGCCGACGTGTGGAGCGACGGCGGCCGGCGCCTGTCCTGGGACTTCCTCACCGGCTTCCCGTCGCGCCGCCCCGCCGATGCAGGCGTCTGGCACGCGCTCACGGGCAGCATCTTCGTCATCCTGGTGACCGGGCTCCTGGCCGTGCCCATCGGCGTCGCCGCGGCCATCTACCTCGAAGAGTACGGCACCCGGAGCCTGTCGGCGCGCATCATCGAGATCAACATCACGAACCTGGCGGCGGTGCCGTCGATCATTTACGGGCTGCTCGGCCTGGGGCTGTTCGTCCGCGCGCTGGGCATGGGGCGCAGCGTGCTGGCCGGGGCCTCGACGCTGGCGCTGCTGGTCCTGCCCGTGATCATTCTCTCGACGCGTGAGGCGCTGCGCGCCGTGCCCCCGTCGATTCGTGAAGGCTCCTACGCCCTGGGCGCCACCAAGTGGCAGACCGTCTGGTATCAGGTGCTGCCGGTGGCGCTCCCCGGCATCCTGACCGGGACCATCCTGGCCCTCTCGCGCGCGATCGGCGAAACGGCGCCGCTCATTACCATTGGCGCGCTCACGTTCGTGGCGTTCGCGCCCGACGGCCTCTGGTCGCCCTTTACCGTCCTGCCGATTCAGATCTTCAACTGGGTGTCCCGCCCGCAGGCCGAGTTCCAGGTGAACGCGGCGGCCGCGAGTCTCGTGCTGCTGGCGCTTCTGCTTACAATGAATGCCGCCGCGATATGGCTGCGCGACCGGTATCAGAAGGATCTGGGATGAGGGGCCCCGCCCCCGCACTGCCCTCCCTGGCGGGAGTGGCGGCGCGGGGTGCGCAGCCGGCCGCCGATCGTCCGCCCAAGATTCAGGCGGACGGGCTGAACTTCTATTACGGCGACACGCTCGCGCTGCAGGACATCTCCGTCCGCATCCAGCCCAACCTCGTCACCGCGTTCATCGGGCCGTCGGGCTGCGGCAAGAGCACCTTTCTGCGGACGCTCAACCGGATGAACGACATCATTCCGGGGACGCGTGTCGAGGGCAGGGTGCTGATCGACGGTACCGATATCTATGGATCCGGCATCGACGTCGTCGAGCTGCGGCGCCGCATCGGGATGGTCTTTCAGAAGTCGAACCCGTTTCCCAAGACGGTCTTCGACAACGTGGCGTACGGCTTGCGCGTCAACGGCATGGCCGGCAGCCGATCCGAGCTGGAGGCCCGCGTCGAGGAGAGCCTGCGGCAAGCGGCGCTCTGGGACGAAGTCAAAGACCGCCTGCGCGACTCGGCGCTGGCGATGTCGGGCGGCCAGCAGCAGCGGCTCTGCATCGCGCGCGCGCTGGCGGTCAGGCCCGATATCCTGCTGATGGACGAGCCCGCCTCGGCGCTCGATCCCATCGCAACGCAGCGGATCGAAGAGCTGGTGTACGACTTGAAGAAGACGTACACGATCGTGATCGTGACGCACAACATGCAGCAGGCCGCGCGCGTGTCCGACTTCACCGCGTTTTTCTGGCTGGGACGGCTCGTGGAGTACGACCGCACCGACAAGATGTTCACCAATCCGGGGGAGAAGCTGACGGAAGATTACGTGACGGGACGATTTGGATAGGAGCCACCAAGGACACAAAGACGCATAGCCACAAAGAGCACAAAGCCATTCTTATACTTGGTGAACTTCGTGATCTGTGTGGCTTCCGTCTTGGTGATCTTGCGAGCAGGGTGAGCGATGGAACGAGCCGTACGACACTTTCAGGAGGAGCTCGAGGCGCTGCAGGCGCGGCTGCTCGAAATGGGCGGCCTGGCCGAGGAGCGCGTGCGCGCCGCCGTGCAGGGGCTCGTCACCCGCGACGGCGCCGCCATCGAGGGCGTGCTGGGCGGCGACGAGCCGATCAACCAGCTGCACATCGAGGTCGACAACCGGTGCTTCACGCTGCTCGCGCTCTATCAGCCCATGGCCACCGACCTGCGCGCGATCGTCGCCGCGGTCAAGATCAACACCGATCTCGAACGCGTGGGGGACCTGGCCGTGAACATCGCCGAGGCCGCCCAGCGCTACGTCCACCATCCGCCCGTCAAGAAGCTGATCGATATCCCGCAGATGGGCGACATCGCCCAGGGGATGCTGCACGACGCGCTCGACGCCTTCGTCCGCCGCGACACCCGGCTGGCGCAGCAGGTCCTCGACGAAGACGACCGGCTCGACGGCCTCAAGACGCAGGTCTTCCGGGAGCTGCTGACCTACATGCTCCAGGATCCGTCAACCGTGGAGCCGGCCCTCGATCTGATTCTCGTGTCCCGGCACCTCGAGCGGATCGGCGACCACGCCACCAACATCGCCGAAGACGTGATCTTCATGGTGTCGGCGCAGGACGTCCGGCATCATCCGCCTGCACATTCATGATTGGTGATTCGTGATTTGTGATTCGTGATTCGTGATTTGTGATTTGTGATTGGCGTTCAGGGTTCAGGCCCAAAACTCACGAATCGCGAATCACCAATCGCAAATTGATTAGAATGGGTCGGATGGGCGAGGCGCGCGTGTGCATCCTGTGCCGCAGTCATCCGGTCGACGATCGCTGGCGGCCGTTCTGCAGCGAGCGCTGCCGGAACGAGGATCTGGCGCGCTGGGTCGACGGACGCTATCGGGCACCCGGCGAGCCGGTGCCCGCACCCGGACACGACACGAATGAATCGTCGGATTGACGGAATTCTCGATCGCATCTATGGCCGACACGCTCACCATTACCGACAACCGCACGGGAAAACAGTACGAGATTCCCGTCAGAGACGGCGTCATCCGCGCCACCGATCTTCGCCAGGTCAAGGCGGGCCCGGACGACCCGGGCCTGATGACCTACGACCCCGCGTTCATGAACACGGCTGCCTGCCGCAGCCGCATCACGTTTATCGACGGCGACAAGGGCATCCTCGAGTACCGCGGCTATCCGATCGAGCAGCTGGCCGAGCGCTCCACCTACCTCGAGACCGCGTACCTAATCATCTTCGGCGAGCTGCCGACTGCGGCGCAGCTCGACGCCTGGAAGAAGGACATCACCCTGCACACCATGCTTCACGAGAACATCAAGAAGCTGATGGAGGGGTTCCAGTACGACGCCCATCCGATGGGGGTCTTTCTGAGCACGGTCGGGGCGTTTTCGACCTTCTATCCCGACGCCAAGCAGATCTTCGACGAGCAGTCGCGGAAGAAGCAGATCCATCGCCTGGTCGCGAAGGTGCCGACCATCGCCGCCTATGCATACCGGCACAGCATCGGCCGCCCGTACAACCAGCCCGACAACGACCTCAGCTTTACCGGCAACTTCCTGAACATGCTGTTCCGGATGACGGAGCTGAAATATCACGTCAATCCCGTGCTGGAGCGCGCGCTCGATGTGCTGTTCATCCTGCACGCCGATCACGAGCAGAACTGCAGCACGAGCGCCATGCGCGGCATCGGCAGCTCGCACGTCGACCCCTACTCGGCCATGGCGGGCGCGGCCGCCGCGCTGTACGGCCCGCTGCACGGCGGCGCCAACGAAGCGGTGCTCCGGATGCTCAATGAGATCGGGCATGTGAACCACATCCCCGGCTTCATCAAGCGCGTGAAGGCGGGTGAAGGCCGCCTGATGGGTTTCGGCCACCGCATCTACAAGTCGTACGACCCGCGAGCCACGATCATCAAGCGCACCGCCGAGGCGGTGTTCGAGGTGACCGGCCGCAATCCGCTCCTCGACATCGCGATCGAGCTCGAGCGCATCGCGCTGCAGGACGAGTACTTCATCACCCGGAAGCTGTACCCGAACGTCGATTTCTACTCGGGCCTCATCTACCAGGCCATGGGGTTTCCGGTGACGATGTTCCCGGTGCTGTTTGCCATTCCGCGGACGGCCGGATGGATCGCGCAGTGGGAGGAGATGATCCTCGACTCCGAGCAGAAGATCGCGCGGCCGCGGCAGGTGTACATCGGCCCGGCACGGCGCGATTTCATGCCGCTCGAGCGGCGAACGTAACGACGGTGCGATGGTGCGACGGTTTCGACGGTGCGACGG
>Ga0209640_10005187_pt1 | contig 11387 bp, 8 predicted proteins | sample RifCSP10_1_FD_184018 | JGI IMG/M metagenome (GOLD analysis project Ga0209640, IMG submission 184018) | Soil microbial communities from Rifle, Colorado - Rifle CSP2_sed 10_1 (SPAdes) (version 2) | ecosystem: Environmental > Terrestrial > Deep subsurface > Rock core/Sediment | place: Rifle...
TCAGCGCTGAGCGCATGACCGGCGGCGACCATGTCGCGGACGTCCTCGTGCGCCAAGGCGTCCGCTTCCTCTACACCCTCTGCGGGGGGCACATCTCGCCGATCCTCGTGTCCGCCAAGGCACGGGGCATCCGGGTCGTGGACGTGCGTCACGAGGCGACCGCGGTGTTCGCGGCCGACGCCACCGCGCGGCTCTCCGGGGTGCCCGGGGTCGCCGCCGTCACCGCCGGCCCCGGCGCCACCAACGCGATCACCGCCGTCAAGAACGCCCAGCTCGCGCAGTCGCCCGTGGTGATCCTCGGCGGCGCCACCGCCACTCTCCTCCGCGGCCGCGGCGCCCTCCAGGACATCGACCAGATGGCCCTCATGCGGCCACACGTGAAGTGGGCCGTGCGCGTGGCGCGGCTACGCCATCTGGCTCCCGTACTGGACGAGGCCTTCGCGCGCGCGCGCTCGGGGGTGCCGGGACCCGTCTTCGTGGAGTGCCCGGTGGACCTGCTGTACCCGGGCGCGATCGTCCGGAAATGGTATGGGGCGAAGCTCGACGCGCCCGTCCGGGGACTCGCCGACTGGGCGACACGGTTCTACGTACGGCGTCACCTCCGCCGCCTGCTGGAGGAGGGGCCGGCCCGTCGCCCGGCATCCCGTGGAACCCAGGTCCCGCGGGACCCCGCGATCGACGACGCCGCCCTCGCCCGCGCCTCCGCGCTCCTGGCACGAGCGGAGCGGCCGGTCCTGCTCGCGGGTAGCCAGTGCCTGCGCGCGCCCGAGGACGTGCCCGCGCTCGCCGCGGCGGTGAGCGCGCTGGGGCTGCCCGTCTTCCTCTCGGGCATGGCCCGTGGCCTGCTGGGTCCGGCGCATCCGTTGCATCTCCGGCATCGGCGCCGGGAGGCCTTGCGTGAGGCGGACCTCGTGGTCCTGGCCGGGGTCACGTGCGACTTCCGGCTCGATTACGGTGCCCACATCAACCGTGGGGCCCGAATCGTCTCCGCCAACCTCGGTCGGCGCGAGCTGGCTTTGAACCGGCGCCCTTCCGTGGGCGTCCTGGGGCCTCCTGACCAGCTCCTGCGCGCGCTCTCGGGAACGGTCCGCCCGCAGGCGGCGTGGACCGCATGGGTCGCCGCTCTCCGCGCCCGCGACGCCGAACGCGAAGCCGAGATCGCGCGGCAGGCGGGCGAGCCGGGGCAGGACGGCGTGAACCCCCTGCGCCTGGTTCGCGCCATCGACGCGTGCCTTCCCGACCGCAGCGTGATCGTGGCCGACGGCGGCGATTTCGTGTCCACCGCGTCCTATGTCGTGCGCCCGCGAGGCGCGCTCTCCTGGCTCGACCCGGGGCCCTTCGGGACCCTGGGGGTCGGCGCCGGCTTCGCTCTCGCGGCCAAGCTCGTCCGGCCCGACGCCGAGGTGTGGGTGCTCTACGGCGACGGGTCGGTGGGACTGAGCCTGGCCGAAGCCGACACCTTCGCGCGCCACCGCCTGCCCATCGTGGCCGTGATCGGCAACGACGCGGCCTGGACGCAGATCGCGCGCGAGCAGGTCGAGGTCCTCGGCGACGACGTCGGCACGCGGCTCGCCGACATCGACTACCACCTGGCCGCCGCGGGTCTTGGCGCGCGTGGGTTTCGGGTCGAGGATCCGGCATTCCTGGAGACGACCCTCGGCGAGGCCCAGGCCACGGCCGGCACGGGCCAACCCGCCTATGTCAACGTGCGCCTTGGCCGGACCGACTTCCGCAAAGGGTCCGTCTCGATGTGACGGGGTCAGGCCGGACGCTACAACTCAGCCCAGTGTGGACCGCAACGCAGTTCGGCGGTGGCGGGCCGTGACTGGTTTTCACAGGTAGCTGGACCCTTGGTATCGTATACGATACATTATAGGGTATGAGATACGACGGTCTTCGCGCGCAGGTACGCGCCGCCCGTCGCCGCGAGGCCCTGAGCCAGGCGGCGCTTGCCGCGCGCAGTGGCATCGGCCGGGTCACCATCGCCCGACTCGAATCCGGCTCCGCCCAAGACGTGCGGGCAGGAACGATCGCGCGACTGTGCGAGGCCCTCGGGCTCGAGCTCGCGGCCGTGCCGGTGGGTGGCCAGCCTTCGCTCGAAGCGCTGCTGGCGCGCGAACGGGATCGCGTGCGTCGGCTGGAGCGCCGACTGGGCCACGCGGCGCTCGCGACCCGGCTGCTCACCGCTCGCCGGCCGCAGGCGCGCGCGCTCGTCGCCCGAGCGCGCGCCGTGGTCGACCGGTGGGAACGCGAGCGCCTGTGCAGCCGTCATTACGTCTCGCGCTGGCGGCTCATGCTCGCCGGACCCGTAGAACGGGTGGCGCAGTCTCTCCTGGAGCCGGGCGAGTGGGCCGACGCCCTGTTCCAGAACACGCCCTGGGGGTTCACCCTGCCGCGCCCCGCACCGTGAAACGCGAGGACCTGAGGCGCCTGTTCGCCCGCGCGCGGGAGCTGTGCGGGGAGACGGAATACGTCGTGTTCGGGAGCTTGGCCGTGCTGGGATACGCGGGAGAGGTGCCGGCACGCATGGCGGCGTCGCTCGACGTGGACGCGTTCTCGAAGAACGACCCGGCCCGCGTCTTCGACCTCGCCCGGGCCCTGGGCCAGGGCAGCCCGTTCGAGTCCGAGCACGGCTACTACCTGGACCCCATCTCGCCCCGAGTGGCCACTTTGCCGGCCGAGTGGGAGGACCGCTTGACGCGGATCGAGCTCGAGCCGCGGCTCGCCGCGTGGTTCCTGGAGCCCAACGACGCGGCCGTCTCGAAGTACGCGCGAATGGAACCGCGCGATCGGGAATGGATTCGGCCCGGTCTGCGAGCGGGTGTGCTCTCCCTGGCGATCCTGGACGCACGTTTCGCCGAGACCATCTTCCTCGACGAGCTGGAGTCCGGCCGCGCGCGCGAGGCGCTCGAGGAGGATCGCCACTGGCTGCGCGCAAGGAGGCGCCGCAGGCCCTGAGGGGCGGGCCGCGTCTCTGGACAGGTCCACGACGTGCCGCCCCTCCGGCGGCGTCGCGCTAGGCCTTCGCGAGCGGGTCGGCGCCGGAGGTCAAGTCGCCCTGGGGATCGAAGACCCAGTCCCTCTCCGGCCCCATCACGCGGAGGTCGTCCCGCTCCCGGATCTCCGGGGCGAGGGCCGGGGAGACCAAGAGTCGATCGAGGGCGAGCGTGTTCTTGACCCGCACGATGCGGGCCGACTCTTCGGCGGCTCCCGACATGCGCAGGGCCGCCTTCAGGCACTCGGCATCCGAGTCGAAGTGCATGGGGGTGCGGACCATGGCCGGGGTCATGGCCGAGAGCGCGTTCGTGTAGGTGCTCGTCGGGTCCATCTCCCGCACGAGCCGCGTGCGTACGACGTCGGCCAGGCCCATGCCCACCGCGTTGCCATGGGACTCTGGAGTGAGGCCGCGCACGTAGAGGGAGCGGACGGTAGTGCGCCGGTCCTCGCGCGGGAGGCCGTTGACGCCCCGGCCCACCACGTTGGTGTCCATGCCGGCCCCGCTCACGTTCTTGCCGATCTCGTCGAGGACGAGGACGTCGATCTCCTTGAAGGGTAGCCGGGGCATCCACTCCGCGGCCTGCCGCAGCAGGGCAGGCTCACCCGCTTCGAACTCCGGTCCTCTCAGCACGTCGACCCTCGCCAGGTGGTGGTGCGCGTCCTCGACCAGGGCCACCCCCAACAGGACGGGCAATCGCGCGATCACGATGCGCGCCGCCTCGCGAATCACCTTCTCGTGGCCGTGGCGCGAGGCCGCCTGGTGGCATTCGAAGGCGCCCTCGATCTTGCCGAGGCCGATGGCGCTCATCTTCTGGAGGCCGCTCCCGAAGGTCGCGCTCGCGAAGTCGGTGTGGGGCTTCACGCGGTTGACGAGGACGACCGCGTCGGCCTCGAGCGCGTCACGGGCGGTGAGCACGCGGAACCCGAGGGGCGCCTTGGCCAGCTCCACGGTCTCTACGTTCGACACGATGGGCGCACCAACCATGGCTTCCGCGATCCCGAGCGTCTCGAGCACCTCGACCTGGCCGGGTCCGGTGCCGCCTCCATGGCTGCCCATGGCCGGCATCACGAAGGGACGCGCTCCCACGGCCTTGAGCGCCGCGACCACCGCCCTCACGACCTCGGCATAGCGATCGATGCCGCGGCTGCCCGCGGCGACGGCCACGCGCCGCCCCGACCAGGAGCCGTCGAGACGTGGACCGAGGCGGGCCACGACGTCGCCGGCCGGGTCGGCCAACGGGTGGCTCGGCAGCCGGGCCTCCACCAGCATCTGCGGGGGCAACGTCGTCATCGAGGGCCTCCTCGGGATCGCGGACGGATGATCATCGTAGCCCTGATGGGGTGGGCTCGGCCAATCGCGGCCTTTGGCTCGGACTATTCATGAGGCCGGTGTGGCCTTCCTCATGAATAGTCCGAAATCCGTTGCGTCCCACGCCTTCCTCGTTCTGCTCTTCACCGTCAAGGTGTACGAACGCGCACCGCGCTGAAGAGGAGCGGCGACCGGTCTCCTCTTCAGCGCGGCGCGAGCAGCTCCAGGTGGCTCGGGTGGGCCGCGCTGTGGTGGACGCGGTGGCGCTGCACACGGTAGGCCTCGGGCGGCGCCGTCATGATCGAGGGGACGAAGGTCTGCGGGTTGCGGTCGTAGAGCGGGAACCACGTGCTCTGCACCTGGACCATCAGCCGATGACCCGGCCGGAAGGTGTGGTTCGCGTGCGGCAGCGGGATCTCGTACGCCAGCGCGGCGCCGGGAGGGAGGGGCCGCGGCTCCTCCAGGCTCTCGCGATAGCGCCCACGGAAGATGTCGGCGCTCACCATCAGCTCGAAGCCCGACATCTCCATGGCCTCCGGGTCGTCGTCGGGGTAGGCATCGATCAGCTTGACCACCCAGTCGGCGTCGTTTCCGGTCGTCTCCGCGAACAGCTTCGCCATGACGGGGCCGCGGATCGTGAGGGGCGCGGTCAAGGGCTCGCTCGCCCAGGTCGAGACATCGGGCCGGCCGTCCACGAAGCGCTGGTCCTCGACCAGCCACCGCCGCCAGGCGGCGATCACGGGCGGGTTGTCGTACTCGAAGCTCCAGGTCGGCCGCGGTGAGTTGGGGACCGGCTTGGCCGGATCCGAGACGTACTCGGTGGCGTCGCCCGCGGCGCCGGCCGGCACGGTCCAGGCCAGTCGGCCGCCCGGCTGGAGGTAGAGCCGGCGCGTCTCCACGGCCGGCGGCCAGCGTTCGAAGCGCCGCCAGCGGTTCGTCCCCGTCTCGTAGGCGGTGACCGCGGCCGGGGCGGGGACGGGCTCTCCCTCGAGGTACTTCGCCAGGAACGGCGCGAGCACGTCCTCGCGGAAGCGCTTCGCCGTGTCCTCGTCGAACTTGAGGGCGCCGAGGCGGCTGCCGTCGGCGAAGTGCTGGCCGTGGTACCAGGGCCCCGCCACGAAGAAGTTCAGGTCGTTGGCCCGATCGTGGGCCTCGAGGGCGGCGTACACCGCGGGCGAGCCGTAGATGTCCTCCTGGTCCCAGAGGCCGTGCACGTGCAGCGTCGGCACGAGACGCTTCGGCGCGTCGAACCAGCGGTCGGCCGCGCAGTCCTTCCAGTAGGGCCCGTAGCTCGGGTACGCCATCAGGTGCTTCCACATCTCGTGGCGGTCGTCGAGGCGCTTGCCGAGGTTGCCCGAAGCACCCTGCGCGAGGAACCACGTGTAGAGGTCGCGAGCCTCGTACGGATAGCCCACCGGCGCCCCCTTGCGCGTCTCCATCGCGTAGATGAAGTCGAAGGCATAGGCCGCGCGGAAGGCGCCCCAGTGGAACCAGTCGTCCGCCTTCCAGGTGTCCACCACGGGGTTGAAGGGCACGGCCGCGGCGAGGGCCGGATGAGGGTCACGAAGGGCGGCGAGGGTGAGCCAGCCCGGGTAGGACGTGCCCCACACCCCGACGCGGCCGTTGTTCGGGGTCACGTTCTTCACGAGCCAGTCGATCGTGTCCCAGGCGTCGGTGGTCTCGTCGGTGTCCGTGCGGTTGAAGGCGCCACGCGGCACGCGGTACATGGCGTACGTGCCTTCCGACTTGAAACGGCCGCGCAGGTCCTGGACGACCGCGATGTACCCGCCGCCCGCGAAGCGCACGCCCCGCACCACGTCGAGCCGTACCGTGGCCCGACCGCCGAGGGCGCGGGTGGCGTCGTAGGGCGTCCGCTCGAGCAAGATCGGGAGCGGACCGGTGGCCTTCTTCGGGGTGAGGATCAGGGTGTAGAGCTTCACCCCGTCGCGCATCGGGACCATGGCCTCGCGCACCGCGAAGTCGTCGGCGGGATAGGCCTCGCGAACCGGGGGGTCCTGCGCGGCCACCTCGGCGGTGAGCAGGGAGAGGGCCAGGGCCAGGCCGGGAACCGGGAATCTCATGCTCGGGATCGCCTCCATGCGGTCGTGCGCCAGTCTACCGCAGGCTCCCCCGCGCCGGGCTTGTCCGCGAGCGACCTTCTCAGGGCTTCCGGAGCCGATCGGCGGTGAAGAGCAGGGCCCGAGCGGTGTGGTAGCTCACGAACCACTGATGGCTCTTCGACGCGCAGGAGACCTCGCCCCGCTCGTCCATCTGCGGGCACACGCCCGGGTGCTCCGGATCTGCGAACGCGTCGCGGGCGAGGGCCCAGGCCTTCGCGAACGCGTCCCCGTAGGTGGGGGCCTCGCGGCCGAAGCGGTCGTGCATCAGGTGGAGCGCGTTCACCGCCTCGAACTGCCCCCACCACTGGACGGATCGGTCGACCGGGGCGCCGTAGGCGCTGCCCAGCTCGAAGAGCTGTCCGCGGACGGGATCGAAGCCGTGCCCCAGGGCCTGGTCCACGAGCATGCGTGCCGCGCGCGAGGTGGCCGGGGAGGGCTCCCGGCCCAGGGCCTCCTCCGCCTCGATGAGGAGGAAGGCCGTCTCCACGTCGTGGCCGAACGACACCGGCGCCGGCACCACCCTTCCGTCCGGCCGGAGCGCGAAGTAGAGGCAGCCCGGCTCCACGAACAGCCGATCGCGGACGAAGCTCAGCAGCTCCTCGGTGCGGCGGCGCAGCTCCGGGTCCGGCCACGATCGCAGGAGCTCCGCGTACGCCTCGAGCAGGTGGATGTGGTCGTTCATGGTGCGGTGGAGGGCGGGGCCCTCGATCGACTCCCGCGCCGCGCTCGAATCGTCCTTCGGGACCGGGAACGGCGGTCCGTCGGGTTTGACTCCGCTGCGGTAGCCGGGGCCCAGGTCGTCGCGGTAGTGGCCTTCGATCCAGCGATACCCGCGGCGGGCGAGCTCGAGGGGCTCGGCGTCGCCCGTGGCCGCGTGGGCCGCGGCCAGGCCGTAGATCGCGAACGCCTGCCCGTAGACGGGCCGGCTCGGGAAGCCGCCGGCGACCGGCCGGCCGGCGAGGTCCACGAGCGTGTGGAAGCCCCCGTGCTCGCGGTCCCACATCACGTCCGCGAGGTACCGCACCCCGTGGCGGACGTAGGCCAGGTACTCGACGCGCCGCTCCGGCCGCAGGCGGGCGACGGTGGCGGCGGTCCACACCACCCGGGCTTCGTACACGATGAAGCGCGATTGGTCCTCGAGCGGCGACCAGTCCCGCGCGTAGTTCGTGTGGAAGCCGCCGTGGTCCTTGTCGACGCACCGCGGGAAGCGCGGAGAGAGCACGTGCTTCCACAGGTAGGCGTCGAGCTCGGCCGCGAGCGGCTTTCCCGTCTGCGCGACGGCAGGCGGGGAGGCCGCCTCCGGCGCGCCCAGGGCGTGGCCGGGACAGGCCAGGGCGGCGAGGGTGAGGTAGCGGGCGAGTCGAGGCACGGTCGCCTCCTCAGTCCGAGCGAAGGCCGATGCGCCCGGCCACGGCCAGGACCTGGTCGCGGGCCGCGTCGTAGTCGGCTTCGTTCGAGAGGTGCTCGAGCATCAGGGGGACGTCGGGCGCGTACTTCGCGTGCTCGGCCAGCAAGACCGCGTAGTCGATGCTCCCGAGACCGATCCGCACCTCGCGGAAGTGGACCGCGTACTCCACCTCCCAGGCCAGGTCCTTGGCGTGAACGCTCGCGATCCGGGGACCGAGCTTCCGGTAGCACTCGCGAATGAGCTCGCTCGAGCGGTAGTTCCGCTCGGGTGAGTTCACGAGGTTGCAGGGGTCCAGGTGGACGGCGAAGGCCCTGCGGTCGACGGCTTCGACCATCCGCAGGCACGCATCGGGGCTGTCCGGCAGCGACCAGGCCATCATCTCGTATGTGAAGACGGTGCGCGTGGGCTCGACGGCATCGATGATCTTGCGGGCGTTCTCGACCGCGGCGTCGAAGAACCGCGGCGAGAGGTTGTCGGGGTGGGGACCGAACCAGCTGGTCGTGCTGAAAGAGCCCGCGATGTCGACGCAGCAGCGCGCCCCCACCGCCTCCGCCAAGGCCAGCCCTTCGGTCACGGTGGCGAGGTTCGCTCGGCGCTTCTCCGGATCCGGGTCGAGAAGGTTGACCCAGCGGCCGACCTCGGCGATGGCGACGTCTTGTTTCGCGAAGGCGCGCTCGGTGTCCTCGATCTTCTCGCGGTCGCCGAGGGGGATCTTCGGGCAGTAGCCGGCTCGATAGCCCTTGGCCCGGTGCGCCCGCGCCAGCTCATCGGGGTCGTCAGTCTGGACGAAGATCGGGCCGCCCAGCCTTATTCGGCCAGACGAGGCGTTCGCCTCACCGAAGGCGCGAGCTCTTCCCGGCAGGGCAGCCGCGGCGGCCGCTCCACCTGCAGTAACGAGAAACGAACGGCGATCGATGGGGAGGGCGGTCATCCTTGCTGCCTCCTTCGCGGCCCAACTTGGGGCCACTCACGCGACATTCTACTGACCTCTTGGCGTCCGCCGGCGCCCCCCTCTCGCCCGCTCCGGCGGGTCTCAGGAAGCCGCTCTCCTCTCCCCGCTCGAGCCCCCGACCGCGGCATCGCCATCGGAGCTGCGGAAGGAAATGTCGGTCGGTTCACGCGGTGGAACCGATCACCCCTGACCAGTCAATGGACCGGTTGTCCCGGCATGCCGGCGTTGATCTTCACCAGACCGGGGCCAGCCCAAGGGAGTGGTGGTACAGACACGTTTCCCAAGCCCAGATTGGTCACGAAGAGGCTCTGCCGCTCACCCTTGCCCGTGCCGAAGAAGAGGCTGGCCGGAAAGTCGAGCGGGGCATACGGAACCGAACCGTGCGGGACGATCTGGAATGCCGCGAGCGTCTCCTGCGACAGGGTCTGGGCGTCGATGCGAACGACCGCCGACCGGGTCAACACGGCCACATAGATATTGCCGTGCACGTCGAGGACGAGGCCGTCACCCCCCACTGGGAGCGGGGCCCCATAGAGAGGCGATTCCGGCACTTCCTGGAGCTCCGTCCAAAGCTCGGGTAACCCGACACTGCCGTCCGGCCAAACCGGGATCCGCAACACCGAGCCCTTCTCCGTGTTCGTGACGTAGAGGTTGCCATGGTGATAGGCGATGCCGTTGGCTCCGATCGGGACGGGTTGTCTGAGCGCACCCGTTCCCGTGAGAAGGTCATCTCGCAGGCACAGCTCCGCCTCGCCCTCGCGCGGGATGCGCCAGATGCCTCCCTGTCCGAAAATGGGCGGTGGGCCTGGCGAAACCATGGATACCGACTCGGTCACATACAGGGTGCCCACATCATCGAAGGCGAGGCCGTTCGCGAAGAAGATCTCATGGCTGCCCGGCAGGAGCTCCATCTGCCCGTCCCGGTCCATCCGATAGACTCCCCTGTCTGCCCCGGCCGCCAAGGCGATGTAAAGGTCTCCGTTGGCGGTGACCATGAGGCCGCCGATCGTCCCCCGGCCGATGTCGGCGACGAACGAAGGCTCCCCCCCGTAGGGCGTGAACTTCCAGATGAGGGTGTGCTCGCTCGACCCGCTCCCCTGCCCGATGCTGACGAAGACGTTGCCGACCTTGTCGACCGCGACGCCCCTGGTGGCGCCCGGCATCGGGATGAAGCCCGGGAACGTGCCCGCCGGAGCGGCCGTGGCCGTTCCGCCGGTTTGAATGGCGAGCGCGAACAGCGCGATCGGCAGGAGCATCCACGACCGACCGGCGATGCTCGATCTTCTCTTTTCCATTTTCAAATCCTCTCGCTTGCTTCCTGGACGGACGAACCCGTGCCAGAGACTCTCGCCGGTCACGACGGCCGGACCCGGTCAACTTCGCATGGATCCTCAAGATACCTGCGCCCAGGAAGGTGGGGATTCAATGATGCCGACGGCTCAACCGTCAGCCACGGCTCCCTGGATGAATGCGCGCGCTTCGGCATAAGCGCCCGGAGCGGTTCTGTAGATAACAATCAGAGCTTCCAAGCCCATGAAGACCGTCGCACTCGAACATTTTCAACGAGCGGCTCGAGCGCATCGTCAAACTCGTTTTGTGCTGCGTCGCATTGCGGCCAGATCGCCGCTGGTCGCTCGCGCGTAGACTGCACTTGTCACAGGGCCGGCTGCGGTCGAGAAGGAACTTCCGAACTTCATCGCTCACCATTTGTGCCTCCGTCGCCGTCTCGACAGCCTCGAGCCCCTTGAAGTGGCAGCGGACGGGATGACGCCGGGCCGGTCCAGCCCGCTCAGGACGCGGTGAGGTCCCGAATCGCCTCCGGCCCGCGTCGCGGTGGGCGTGGTAAGCCAGCCGCTCCGGACGCAGGGGATCGCAGGGGAGGACGAGGCTCAGGAGGCTCGGTGCGTAGCGCCCCTGCGCCACGCGGACGAGCCGCAAGCCGCCGTCTGCGACGAGAGCGAGGGCGCCGAGGCCCCCGACCGGAGCCAGGGGATCGCCCTTCGCGTCCATCGACGGCCAGTAGCCATCCGCGGCCTGGAGGCGGCGCGCGGGAGACCAGGAAAGGTGCGGCAGCAGGCCGCGCACGAGCACGAAGCCGTCCGCCTCGCGCTCGAGGCGATCGGGAGCGCCAGCTCCCACCTGCCAGGGGCGGATGAAGCTGCTCGCGCTGGTCAAGGATCCCAAGAGCATCGCCCGCACCCTCTGCGCCGCGGGCGAGGCGACCGAGGTACAACGCCGATCGCCGGGTCGCGGTCCGCCGTATTGGAAAAGCCGCGTGCTGCGCCGGCAGGTGCTGGGTGAGGAGGACGAGGGCGGGGGACGGGGCCGCGGGGCAGACGAGGTGGCGTAGCCGCGGGTGCTATAGCGTGGGGCGGACCACGGGGCGGTGCGGTCTGCGCGCTTGGCGGGATAGGCGCGACGGAGCACTCCCCCGACAGGAGCGAGCGAACGTGCCAGCGCGCGATCGGGGGGGCCGAAGGTCCGGGATGGCTGCCCGCGACGATGCGCGTTGACCGCCGAACCGCCCTTGTATTACCTAGCGCGGACCTTCGGCCGCAACCAATGCGGGGCTCCGCCCCGGGCCCCGTGAGTGCCAGCGGC
>Ga0209640_10005189_pt1 | contig 11385 bp, 10 predicted proteins | sample RifCSP10_1_FD_184018 | JGI IMG/M metagenome (GOLD analysis project Ga0209640, IMG submission 184018) | Soil microbial communities from Rifle, Colorado - Rifle CSP2_sed 10_1 (SPAdes) (version 2) | ecosystem: Environmental > Terrestrial > Deep subsurface > Rock core/Sediment | place: Rifle...
ATTGCCGGGCAAGCTGTTTGGCTTTTTCCAACTCTGTGGCGGAAAGCCGGGATGCCACGGCTTCGATGCCCCAAAGCGTGTTACCCACTTTCTTATCCTTGTGCGCGCTGGCGGCAACGCTATACCAGGCATAACTTTGAATCATGTCGCGCTCAACGCCTGTGCCCTTGGCAAACATGACGCCGAGATTGGCCTGTGCAGCAGCATTGCCCTGTTCGGCAGCTTTTTTATACCAGTAAAATGCTTTTTCGTAGTCCCTATTCACGCCTTGGCCAGCGTGGTAGAGCACCGCAATGGTGGCCTGTGTGCTGACGTCGCCTTGGTTCGCCAGTGCCTGCCATTGAGTGAACGCGGTTTTGTAATCATCTTTTTCAGCGGCTTTCAGGCCTTCGAGGTTACTGGCCAGTAGGGGTGATATAGGTACTAATATTAGTAGCAGGTTAAGCACTGATATCGCGTTTTTTTTCATTCCTCACATCCTATTAATCCGTTACAGACGTGTTGCTGTGGCGACTATATCATAGTGAGTGAAAAAATTAAGGAGAACACCGCCCAAAAAAAAGGCCGCAACAGGGCGGCGTCGCGGCCCGACAAACATAAATGGGGGCATGGGTTATGTTTGCCTGCCGATGACGATACTATCGCTTGTTAATCATTGGAAGTAATTTATCCCAATATATTTATTGGCGAAAATGATATTCACAAGATTGTTTAATATGTAATCAGTATAAGCGCTTGAGTGGATAACTCCACCAAGCGGGCGTATGCATAAGTAGGCTCACTGCAATACCGGCGAAAGAGACGGGGGTTTCCCCCTGTCGTATATCCTGCAGGGAATTAACGGGTACTCGGACATACCAGCGGCTGGAGAGCTTTAATCCATCCCCCGTCACTGAGCGTATCTTGGACCGTGATGGGTGATTGAAAAATGGTGCCGGCGAGAGGATTCGAACCTCCGACCTGCGCATTACGAATGCGTTGCTCTACCGACTGAGCTACGCCGGCGTGTTTTCTTTCGGGGTGAGGAGTACCGTTGCGCGACAGGAGTATAAGAGATACTGCTTGTGTGATTCAACCCGAAACTTACGGTATTAACACAATACCGGTATCAGCTGAAACCGGTATTAACAGCAACATGAGTCTTTCGGTAATAGTACAACCGGATGCCGGGTCCGGGCGCGCTTATGACTAACAACCCGGTTTAGACGAGACGCGCACAATGACCGCAACTTCCTTGATTTTCAGCGCGTCCGGCGGCTCCGGTAAGCGTGCAATGGCAAGCTGTTCGCATGCGATGTCATGCAGCGAACCCGAATCGACGTCATAAAAATGATGATGGTGCCTGGTATTGGAATCGTAGAAAAGTTTACCGGCGTCAACGATAACCTCTTTCACTAATCCCTTTTCGGTAAACAAGCGAAGCGTGTTGTACACCGTGGCTTTGGACACGGTATGGGAATGCGCATTCACACGCTGCAGCAATTGGTCCGCTGTCAGATGCTGATGTTTGCTCAGCATCTCCTGGGCAATCACAATGCGTTGCTGGGTTGGCGTGATGCCATGCCCGGTGAGGAGTTTGACGATATCTTTGCGGTCTTTGCGTGACGATTTATTTGCGAATGCTTGGCGGGACATGCGAATCATTATAATCGCAGTTATTATCGCTAGCAACATAGGCGCGCAAAGGAACTGAATTCGCTGCCGGCGGATTACAGCCGGTAGAGGCCGGGATTAACAATCGGCGGCCTGTGTAGAATCAGGTCCGCGCAGAGCCGGGCGGACGCCGGCGCGGTCACCACGCCGTTACGAAAATGCCCGGTGTTAATAAACAGTCCGGCGATATCAGGATGCTGGCACACAACCGGTGTTTGCTGGCTATTACCCGGGCGCAGCCCCGCCCAATGGTGCTCGATCGGGTAGTTGTTCAGCTCCGGAACCAGGGTAACGGCCATTTTCAGTAATTTCTGTTTCGCGTCCTGGGTGACGCTTTTGTCAAATCCGACGTATTCCAGGGTGCTGCCCGCGATAATCCGCCCATCCCGGCGCGGAATCAGGTAATGCGACTCGCGCATGATCATGGTTGATAACAGTGCTGGATCGGCTTTAAATAAAATCATTTGCCCTCGCACCGGCGCAATGTCAAAACGGGACACCCAGGCGTCGAGCAACTGGCGGCTCCAGGCGCCGCATGCCACCGTCACCGTGTCCGCCGGCATTTCGCGATTGCCGCAGATGACGCCGTTGACGCCTTGCTTGTTCACCAGCAGCCGGCTGACCGGGCTCTGTTCGTGTAACTCGACACCCTGGTTGCGCAGCGCCGCTATCAGTGCCTTTAATAAACGCGGATTCCTGGCCTGGGCGATTTCAGGCATCCAGAGTGCGCGTTCCGGCAGATCGTTGGCCGAGAGGGCGGGGGCGATGGTTTTTATTCTATCGGCGCCGGCAATCTCGAGTGTTTGCTGTCTTTGTCTGGCCCAGGGAACCGCGGCGGCTATTTCCGCTTCATCCAGCATCAGGAATCCGCACTGCCACCATTGGGCATCGATGCCGGATTCCGCCTTGAGGGCATTGATCAGGGCAGGGTAGGTCTGCTGGCTCCACGCGGCCAGATCATTCAGAGCATCCGGATAACGCCAGGGATAAAGCGGGGAAAGGATGCCGCCGCCCGCCCAGGACGATTCCTTGCCGAGCTGGCCTTGCTCCAGCAGCGTCACTTTTTCTCCGGCGGAGTGTAGTTCATACGCCGTCAACAGGCCTATGATACCGCCGCCGATGACAACATGCGTCATGGGCTGATCTCGCCAAAGACAGTGTTAAACTTCCTGTAATCCATCAAAACCCTCACGCGCGATTTTTTGCGCCGCCAAGGCGCAGGCGGTTGTCAATGCTGTTTGCACATCCTGGTGCTTTAATCGGGCATGAATAAACCCGGCATTGAAGGTGTCGCCCGCGCCAATGCTGTCAACTACGCTGCTGACCGCTGGCGCCGGGGCGTGTAATAAGCGGCCGTTGTCCAGGGCGAATGCGCCCTGTTCGCCCCAGGTGCAAACCAGCAGGGCGCCGGGAATTTTGCCGCGGTAGTGTTGTAACAACGCCGGCGCCGAATCAAATCCTTGTGTCAAGGCAAACGCCTTGGAAAATAGATACGTATTGGCGCCATGAAATAATAACTCCACACGATCGCGGGGTTTTTCAATTTCAACGGATATAGAAATATCAGGTGCGCGGCTGCGAATATGATCCAGTATTGCGCGGGTTTGCGGGGCGTTGCGGCCTTCCAGATGCACCCACTCAACCCCGGTCAGAGGAATATCTTTAACATGATCGGCGGCAAGTTCAGGCAAGTCCCGATAGTGAACAATGGTTCGCGAGCCATTCCTCTGGTTAAGCGTGATATAGGAAACCGGTGTTGCGCTTGTGGCGATTTGCTGGCAATACGTCATATCCACGCCGTAACGCTCCAGATCACCGGTGATCACCCGGCTGTTCGCATCGTCGGCCAGTGTGCCGAGCCAGTGGCACCGGTGGCCAAGCTGACTCAACACAACCAGCGTGTTGGTTGCGTTACCACCGCGGCGGACGATTTGCCGCAGCGCCCTGACTTCCTGGTCTTCCGCTGGGTAGCCGTCCGTCACATTAATAATGTCGACCGCGGCGATACCCGCTCCGAATATGCGCGCCATAGTCTAAAATAAAAAAGCTCAGGTTGGTGAGCGCGGCGGAGATTTTGGCCGCATTGCGCTCACGGGTAAATAAATACTGAAGATATCCAATAGGCTCCAACCCACCACCAATGCCAGGGCATACCAGCCGTTGCCGGTAAGGTAAAACAGATAGCCGAACAACATCACATCCCAGACATAGAGCATGGTGTAGAACACCAGGATGAACGGCTGGGAGCAACTGGGTTTGCCGCACTTGCTGCAGGATATCACCGCCCATTTTGCCGCTTTGTATTTTTGCCACCAGGAGATACCGTTCTCTTTGCAATGGGGGCAGGGTAGTTGCGACATAAAAACCTTTGAAATTCTCTCGGTTATTCGCATTGCTCCGCTATTTCGCCGGGACAAGGTGGTTAGACAAGGCGGTTAGACAAGGCGGTTAACCGCGAACCGGCCGGTCACCCCGAACCGATGATAAGCGGTTGATAGGCTTCATCGCCAAGGCGTAAATAGTACCTGATGACGGGGGAAATGCCTATGATGATGGACAATGTTTAGCTAAAATTCAGGCCTGGGTACATGATAACAAATTTAACTACCGGCACGGGGAGAGTCGCAGTGCGGTTTCGCGTTACCACGCTGCCCATCATTTTTTGCCTTTTCTTAATTGGATGCGACCGCAATACCGATTTGATGAAGAGCATTTTGTCCGGCGACAGCGCGCAGGTTCAGGCTTTGCTGAATGCGGGATCGGATGTCAATGCCAGAAATAACTATGGCTGGACGGCATTGATGCACGCTGCCCGGAAAGGCGACACTGATGTGGTAAAAATGCTGCTGGCAAAAGGCGCGCAAGCGGATTTGCAGGATGATCGCGGCTGGACGGCGTTGCTGCGCGCCGCCAGCAAGGGTTACGTGGAAATCGTGGAAATACTGATTCAGCACGGCGCGGACATCGAAAAACAGGACGCGCAGGGCTGGACCGCGTTGTTATGGGCGGTTAACCAGGAGCAGCAAGACGTGGTTGTGGTTCTTATTCGGCAGGGGGCCAATGCCGGCATCAAAGGCAAGGACGGGCGAACACCGCTCATGATCGCCGTCAGCATGGGAAACAACGAAATACTCGAGGTGCTGAAGAATGCGGGTGCAAAATTTTGAAGGAGCTGGGATGAAACAGGCCGGGACTTTTTTCATGACGGCTCTCATGGCGGCATGGTGCGCCGCGGCGGTCCTGTTGGTTTCCTGCAATAGCACCAAGGAGCTGGAATCAGAGACCCGCAGCGCCAATTATGTGGTTGATTCGGGCGTGGCGCGCGGCAAGGTATGGCAGGATAACCGGCAAATGGCATCAAAAACGATGCTCAGCAAACTCCACGAGGACGGTATCCACGATCCGAAGAATGAAGCCATAAAAGTTTTGCAGGAGCCGGCGGATGCGCTGGGCAGTTTTCCCTATGACCGCCGGGGAGGTGTTGACTGGGTAAAAGCCCTGGACCTGGGCATCATTGAGCCACGCGCCAATATAACCGGCGATAGTGAAATGATGACCATCGAATTTGAAATTCTGTTCCAGGATACCGGGCGCATGCCATGGGTGAAATTTCCGCATAAAGCGCATACCTTGTGGCTGGATTGCTCCAATTGCCATCCCGCGATCTTTAAACCGCAAAGAGGCGCCAATAACCCATCCATGGATGGTATTCTGGCGGGTGAACATTGCGGACGCTGTCACGATAAAGTGGCGTTCGCTCTATGGGTCTGTGAGCGTTGCCATAGCGTGCCCCACGAAGGTTCAGGTCCCGCGTGGTGGACGCAATAAGCTTATGGAATTGCCGTGCTGAGGGCTTGTGATTTTTTGGCAGGAGCCGATGAATTGGATTCCGTAACCGGTTGCGCCGCGCGTAACAAGCTAATGATTTCCAGGTTTCCTTTATTTTCCGCGATCTGTAATGCCGTGAATCCTTCCGTATCAGTGATGGTGGTGTCGGCCCCTTTGCCGAGCAATAGTTTCACCAGCTGAGGTTTATTGAACGCGGTGGCTGCCATAAGCGGGGTGCGGTCCTTGATGCCCAGGGCGTTTACGCTAACGCCTTTATCAAGTAACGCGGCGGCTATTTTTTCATGGCCGAGTCCCGCGGCCAGCAATAGCAATTCATTTCCAGCGTCCGCGGGTAATTCCGGTATGAGCGCCAGAATGGTTAACACGGTTTCGCTATGCCCGAAAAAAGTGGCGTTGTTCAACGCGGAACCCCCGCTGGTGTCCTTGAACATGGGGTCCGCTCCGTATGCCATCAATGCGGCGGAAGTTTCCTCGTGCCCGGCAGTCGCGGCGGCAATGATGGCCGTAGTGTCATAATTATCGCGGGTGTTGATATCGGCGCCACGGTCGACCAGCAATTTGACAGTGTCGGTATATCCGCCGGCGGCGGCAAGCATGAGTGCGGTTTTACCCCGTGAGGTTTTTTGATCAGCTTCCGCGCCCAGATCCAGCATCTTGCGCACGGCTTCGGTATCACCGTTGCGCGCCGCGTTCATCAAGGTGGTGTAGCGTTCACTGTTACAGGCCGCGGTCAGCGCCAGCAATGCCAGAATTAGCAACGCATAAGCGAGATGAGGAAAGCAACGGAATTTACCTGACAAAGCGAACGCCCAAGGTGGGTTGTAGCCGGAATGAACCATACACTGTAGTCTGAATTTCTTGCGGTTCAAGCAATCACGGTTTGGTCCATTATCGCTTCATGGAGTCAAAAAACTCGTTATTGGTCTTGGTTTGCTTGAGACGGTCCAGCAGGAATTCAATCGCTGCCAGTTCCTCCATGGGGTGCAGTAATTTACGCAGTATCCACATTTTCTGCAGTTCATCCGCGTCGGTAATCAATTCCTCGCGCCGTGTGCCGGAGCGATTGATGTTGATGGCGGGATAGACGCGTTTTTCGGAAATATTCCGGTCCAGGTGGACTTCCATATTGCCGGTACCCTTGAATTCCTCGTATATGACATCGTCCATGCGTGAACCGGTTTCGACCAACGCGGTGGCGATAATGGTCAAGCTGCCGCCTTCCTCGATGTTGCGCGCGGCGCCGAAGAATCGTTTGGGGCGTTGCAGCGCATTGGCGTCCACGCCGCCAGTCAGCACCTTGCCGGATGAAGGCACAACGGTGTTATAAGCACGCGCCAGACGGGTAATGGAATCCAGCAAGATAACCACATCCTTTTTGTGTTCTACCAGGCGTTTGGCTTTTTCAATCACCATTTCGGCGACCTGCACATGACGGCTGGCGGGTTCGTCAAACGTGCTGGAGACAACTTCCCCGCGTACCGAACGCTCCATTTCGGTCACCTCTTCTGGACGTTCGTCAATGAGTAACACGATCAGGATGCATTCCGGATGATTGGCCGCAACGGATTTTGCGATGTTCTGCAGCATCACGGTCTTGCCGGATTTGGGTGGCGATACAATGAGGCCGCGCTGACCCTTGCCAATTGGCGAGGCAAGATCGATCACCCGCGCGGTCAAATCCTCGGTACTGCCGTTGCCTTGTTCCATCTTCAGCCGTTCATTGGCGAACAGCGGTGTCAGGCTTTCAAATGGCAATTTGGTGCGGGCGTTTTCCGGGGGTTCAAAATTAATTTCCTGGACTTTCAGCAATGCGAAATAACGTTCACCTTCTTTGGGTGGCCGGATTTTTCCACCGACGGTGTCACCGGTGCGCAAGCTAAAGCGCCGGATCTGGCTGGGGGATACATAGATGTCATCCGGGCCGGCAAGATAAGAGCTGTCCGCCGATCGCAGGAATCCAAATCCGTCCTGGAGGATTTCCAGCACGCCGCCGCCGTAGATGTCCTCGCCGTTTTTGGCCTGTTGTTTCAGGATGGCGAAAACAATATCCTGCTTGCGTGAGCGGGACATGCCTTCAATGCCAAGCTCAAGGGCCATGTCGTTAAGTTCACCGGCGGATTTTTGTTTCAATTCACTAAGATTCATAGTCATCGCGTTTCTTTTAGGTAGGTTGAAGGTTGAACAATAAGAATTAATCTTCAGGAAGGTAATCTTTTTGAGTTCCTAGGTTTGTTTGAGAATTGGTTTTTCGCGCAATACGTGCGGTCGTCGCGGCTTAATCCGTTGATCCACACCCTGACCAAGTGCCAATCGGGTCTTGTCGTTGGTTGATATTGGTTGATAGTCGTTGTAAATATCGTTGATAAAGCTGTTGTGTTAATGCTGTTGTGTTAATGCTGTAGTGCTAACGCTGTTGTGTTAGTACGGTTGATATTTGTAAACAGGATTTATGTACAGGCACTCTCGCATGTATGCAGCAGTCATTCATTTTGTGATTAGTTTCAATTTTCTGCTTTACTGATTTTTCGACGCGCCACTGAACACTGTAAGTTCAAACGATTCATTCTTTTTGGGTTTTGAGTTAAAACAAGAAATGCACCGCCCAGCTGGACTGACTAATAAAATTTTGATTTAACTTGGAGGTTTGCCAGGTTAATGGCGACTACAGTTAATGGCGACTACAGAATTCGTACTCTTTCTAGCAACAGCACTAAATAGCTCTAACGAATTACTGCTAACAAACTATAACTCTAACAAAATATAACGCTCACTAATACCAGCTTATCCCAACCAGCAACTGGTTTTTCGTTACCAGTTTCTCTCCTTTACTAATGCAACTGATAATGCAACTGATAATGCAACTGATAATGCAACTGATAATGCAACTGATAATGCAACTGATAATGCAACCGATATTGCAACAGATAATGCAGCTGTGATATTGCAACTGCTAGCGCAGCTGTTATTCCTTCCTGTAGCTGCGTAACTGGAGCGATGTACCCGCAACTCTGGTTTATTGAACCTGGTTTATTGAACGAACCTGGTTTATTGAACCAGGTTTATTGAACTCATAGTTCTTGTTTACGGTACGCTACCACTTAAGAGTCACCGAGTAAAGCCCTTATATCGGACTTTACTCGCCTTCCCTTTAACAATAATTCTAATCGTTTATATATTACTGTCAATAAACGCGGTCAATTGTGACTTGGAAACGGCACCCACTTTGGTGGCTTCCACGTTCCCGCCTTTGAACAACATTAACGTTGGAATGCCTCGAATACCATACTTTGGCGGTGTCGCCGGATTTTCGTCGATGTTCAATTTGGCTATTTTGATCCGGTCTTTGTATTCGTTTGCAATTTCGTCGAGTATCGGCGCGATCATTTTGCACGGTCCACACCAGTCCGCCCAGTAATCGACTAGAACAGGACCTTCGGTCTTAATCACCTCGTCTTCAAATGTGTCGTCAGAGAGGTGAACAATATTTTCACTCACGCGGGTTGCCTCCAGTAGAGTAGGAATATAGGGGATATTATCAGAGTTAGGATAAGTTAGAAATTTTAATCCTTATTTAATATTAAATACATTTCAGTTTAATCAGTTCTTGATTGGAAGGCCAATTCCAGAGTTTTTAACCTTATTTTCCAATAAGTTATTGTGAATGGGCCACAAAAAACTGTCTCCATTAAACACACTACAGGGAAGTGGGTACATACCAACATGTTGAAGCGCTTAATTATTTCTACATCGCAGCGGGGTATAAGCAAGTTTTTACCAACCATGGCGATCAATCGGCCGTGCCATTATTGGGTTTTTAACACTGGTTTTTAACACAGGTCGTTAACACAGGTCGTCAACACCGGTTTTCTACCGCCGGTTTTTTATATAGGTGCGCAAGTCTCAAAAATCAAGCCGGGTATGCGTTGCCGGAGTTCCGCTATGGCGTTATCTCGAATGCAGGGGCGGCAGTCTCCCGGGTCATGTGCCTGTCTGGACGGGTTTGCGCATCGTCTTGCGGCGAACCGGAATTAAAGCAGCTTACACGATTGCGCCCATTGCTTTTTGCATCGTAGAGCGCCTGGTCCGCATTTTCCACCAGCGCGCGACCCAGTTTCGAAACATCGTCCAGGCCCTGTAAACCCGCCAATGTGGCGATGCCGATGGAGACCGAAGCATGGATGCTGGTGTCGTTCTCCGGCAAGCGAAACGTTTGCTGGTCGATGCGGCTTCGAATCCGTTCGGCGACTTCGCGGGCGATTGGTTGCGGGGTATTGGCGAGCAATACCGAAAACTCTTCACCGCCATAACGGGCCAGCACATCGCAGTTGCGCAGTTGTTCCCGGATGAGGCGGGCGATTTCACGCAGCATAAAATCGCCGTGCAAGTGTCCATGATCGTCATTGATGGATTTGAAGTGGTCGATATCGATAAACAGACAACTGATGGGTTCGTTGGCGCGCATGCTGCGGCCGATTTCCTCGCTCAATCTCTGGTCAAAAAAGCGCCGATTGTTAATCCGGGTTAAGGGGTCGGTCAGTCCCACGCGCTTTAAACGTTCGTTATTAGCGGCGTTTTCGATGCAGATGGCAACGATGGTCGCCAGGCGCTGCAGGAACTCGGTTCCCGATGCTTCAGCAAATCGTTCCGCGGTAAAGCTGCCCAGATTAAAACTGCCGATCAATTCCCCGTAGCGGATTAATGGCAACATCGCGACGCTGCGCAAGGGTATATAACCCTGACTCAGTGGACTAAACAAAAACTGGTGTTGATCTTTTTGGTAAGAACTCAGGATTGGCCCCGGTGTTTCACCAAACAGCTGGTCGAGTTTTTCCCGTTGCGTGACAAACAACAGGCCGGCATGGTCGCGCATGCGCACGCCTTCTTCCTCCAGGATTCGCCGGATTTCATATTCCGGATCGTAGATAACCAGGGTAACCGCATCCAGGGAAAACGAGCGGCGATAGTTATAGAGGATGCTTTGAATCAAATCGGGAAGGGTCCTGGCGCTGATCAGATTCAATTCCTGTTCGTGAAAGCGGCGCATTTTCAGCTCGTTTTCCCGCGCCTGGTCCATGAACATTTGTAATTGCCGGCGTAACTCCTGCTGTTCTTCCAATAACTCTGTATCGGTCACCCGCTAATCTCCCGATTGAAAAGCCCGTAGTGCTTTGTTTTCCGCTTAATGACATGGATTTCTGTTGTCATCAGTAACGCAATAATCAACTATACATTGTCATCTTTACAAATGCCGCCTATTTTGTCTGACAGCCCTTGCGTAAAAATAACTTAATACGTGCACTTGTCGTGCCACTCGGAAAAGGTGAGTTCTTACATGAAAAGAGAACGGCTTATGCGGCTAACTGACGCGCCATGTTGTCCAGTTCAGTACTTCCCTGAATCGTTTTTTCAATAGTGGCATTGAGCTGCTGCCTGGTCAGGCCCATGGATTGCAGAAATTCATCGCTGATCTCGTCGTCCGCTGCATCACCGATGTTATGTTGTTTCAGCAGGGTATCCGTCAGATACACCAGCCGCACGTATTCCTTGTACGGACCCGCGTAGCTGCTGTTGTGATGTTCGGCGGTAACGGTAATTAGCTCCGCCGGCATTGACCATGCATCCATTAACCAGTGGCCAAGTTCAGTATGAGTAATTCCGAACCTGCGCCGCTCCAGTTCGACAATGGCGTTATCCGGCGATTCGGAAAACGCGATATTGAGCGCCGCAAATTCTTTCGGGAACAAATAACCAAAAACCAGATAGCCTATGTTATGCAACAATCCGCATAACACGGCGGTTCCGGTCTGCAAATTTTGTTTGCGTGGCAGTATTTGACACAGCCCTTGGATGAGGGTGGCGCTATAGGTTGCGTGCCGCCAGAAG
>Ga0209640_10005192_pt1 | contig 11380 bp, 12 predicted proteins | sample RifCSP10_1_FD_184018 | JGI IMG/M metagenome (GOLD analysis project Ga0209640, IMG submission 184018) | Soil microbial communities from Rifle, Colorado - Rifle CSP2_sed 10_1 (SPAdes) (version 2) | ecosystem: Environmental > Terrestrial > Deep subsurface > Rock core/Sediment | place: Rifle...
CCGCCGGTGCCGGAGATCGCATAAGTGATGGTGTCCGGCTTGTTTTTTGCGAGATCGATCAGGCCCCGGACGTTGTTCACGGGAAGAGCCGTATTCGCCACCAGCACCAGCGGTCCGGCGCCGAGCATCGTCACCGGCGTGAACGATTTCAGAGGATCGAATGGCAGCTTGCGGATCGCGGCGTTCATCGTGTGCGAAACCGACATGAACAGCAGCGTATAGCCATCGGGCGCGGCCTTGACCACGAGTTCATCGCCGATGATGCCGTTCGCGCCGGCCCGGTTATCGACCACGATTTGCTGTCCCATGCGCTCGGTGAGTTTGCCCCCGACGAAGCGCGCGAGCATGTCGGTGCCGCTTCCGGGCGGGAAACCGACGATGACGCGAACCGGCTTATTGGGATAGGTCTGCGCGGCGCAGAGCGAAGCAGCGAGCGCGCATGCGGCGGCGGCAATAATTTTCGAGTGCATACAGTTCCTTTCAAGAAAAAAGCGCGAACGACCATCCGCCCGCGCCGAGAAATATCACGATATGCGTCGAGACGGTGCTCATGCCGATCCTCCCCGTGGATGCAGTATCAAACTGCATATTCAGTATATCATCGGCATGAACCCGGATTGCGGTGGCGGTCACCAGGTGTATTGCACGTTGTAGCGCAACGTGACTTCGCCGCCGGCGGCGATTTTCAGCGGGAAGTGCACGGTGCGGGCATCCTGCTTATCGAAGTCGTGCGATTTTGACGTGATCTGCCAGTTGACCCAACGATAGAGGTTTTCCTTGACGATCACGGTGACGGGCTCCTTTTTCTGGTTGCGCAGCTTGATCTCGATGTCTTCTCCCATGGTCTTGCGCGACGTGTCGATGCGGAAATCGACCTGGCGCCGTTCGCCGACGACATCGAACGCCGAGCCGAGCTTGATCAGCACTTTCTCGTTTTTCGGGGTGTGGTCTATCGTATCTTCGCCGATGAATTCGAGCGTCTTGTCGGCATTGTCCAGCTTGCTGACGCGGATGCGGCCGGAGGGCAACGGCATGCCCATATTGTGGTCGGCGGCGTTCCTGAAGCCGAGATAGACGTCGACTTTCCGGTTGCTTTGCACGCCGTAGTTGCGGTCGGTAATTGGGCTTGCGCTGTAGCCGTAGTAGCCGGGCGCGAGGCCGTAGTAAACCAGCGTTTTTTCGCACGGCACGCTGCGCGCGGCGGGAAACAGCTCGATTTGCTTGGTCGAATTGTCAGGCAGGGTGGTCGGGCGGCCGAGCGTGTAGAGGTGGTATTCGAAAAACGCTTTTTCAGCGAAGCCCGTGTCTTTTTCCTCGCGCGCCATCAGCTTGGCGGCAGCGGGCATGGCAGTCATGCGGCCTGCTGGCCGAGCGCGCTGCACGTCGCCTGCGATCAGTTTCAGTTTGGCTTCGGGATAGCTCGCGCCGGACTGGTTGATGATGCTGACCCACGCGCCGATATCGAGCTTGCAGGCGTTGGCGTTGCTGCCTTCGGTATAGGTAAGGTTGTAGTCCGTCCACCAGGTGATGCCGGTGGTCTGGTAAGAGACGCTGGTACGGTGGCTGCCCGCGCGTTGCGCGCTGAGGTCCCATACCAGCGTCGGGCGCGTGATCAGGCCGCCGGGCAGGCCGGGCAGCGTAACGCCTGCGGTGTGCGGCAGCAGCTGCACGGCTCCGTCGTCGCGTTTCAGTATCATGCCGCCCGAAGTCGACAATAGCGTGCCGCTGAACGTCTCGACGCTCTGGCCGCGCACCTGGTCGACCTTGATCGTCTGGTCGATGTACCTGGCGAGCAGCTTTTGTTGGTTGACGAGGTCAAACTGAAAGTCTTGTTCGACGACGCGGGTGCCGGCGGCGTCGGTCAGCGATTCGAACATCACTGTCGTTGGGTCGATGAACGCCGCGACGTCGTTGAAGCGTACGGTGTTGCGGCCCCGGTTCAGCGCGATGTCGCGCTCATGGCGCACGACTGCATAGCCGGGGATTGCCTGGCCGCGTCCGCCGTTGCGGTAGAGTTCGGGCGAAATGGCGCCCGGCTGCGCGGTGCTGTAGATGGTGAGTGCATTGCCGACGGCGTTGCCCTGGCCTGCGACCTGGCTGCTGCCGAGGATCAATGCGGGAATCATGGCTGTTGCAGCTACTTTGTTGATCTTGCTCAAGATAGGCCTCCTGTCGCGATGAAAGAATTGAATGCAACGATGCGAACAGACGCTATAAACGCGAGGCCGCGGCAAAAGGGGTTGACAAAGCACCGTAATGCGGGCTCACCCAGGCTTCAGGCTGGACTACGGAACATTGCAAAAACGCTTGATTTAAACGGAGAAAATCGGTAATCTGATTTGTCCACCGGCCGGCTTGCAGCCGGCTTTTCCCACTCCACCGCGACAGAGGTTCCTATGGACACAGAAGCTGCAGTTAGCAAGGACAAACTGGTTCAGGATTTCAGGATAGTTGTCGCTGACGCCGAAGAGCTGCTCAAGGCGACTGCGAGCCAGGCGGGCGAGAAGGTTTCCGCCGCGCGCGAGCGCATTCAGGACAGCCTGCATACGGCCAAGGTCAAGCTGGCCGAAGCCGAGGATGTAGTCGTTCTCAAGACCAAACAGGCAGCGCGTGTCACCGATGAGTATGTGCAGGAGAACCCCTGGCGCGCGGTCGGCATTGCGGCCGGCGTCGGGCTCATCATCGGATTGCTGATCGGCCGCCGCTAGGCTCATGGCCGGCGAGGATTCCGCGGCTGGCGCCAGGCACGCCGGCGGTTTGCTGGGTTCGCTGAAAAACCTGGCGTCGACGCTGGCCGCGCTCGCGCAGACGCGGCTGCAACTTCTCGCCAACGAACTCCACGCAGAAAAGTTGCGGCTCGCGCAGCTGGGGCTCTACGCGGCCGCGGCCGTTTTCTTTTTCGCGCTTGGCATCATCATGCTGACGCTGCTGGTGATCGTCGGGTTCTGGGACAGCCACAGGCTGCTGGCGCTCGGCGGTTTCGCCGGCATCTATCTGTTGGTTGGCCTGGCGTTTGGCGTGGCAGTACTCAGACGCGCAACTCAGCGGTCGCGCTTGTTCGAGGCAAGTCTGCAGGAACTCGCCAAAGATCGGGAGTGGTTGTCATCGTGAGCTACCACGGCCAGATGATCGAAGTCATGCGCCAGCGGGAGCGGCTGCTCGCGCGCTGCAACACGCAGCGTGGCGAAATCGCGGCACTGGCGCGGCAATGGGAAGGTCCGCTTGCAATGGCCGACCGCGCAATTGCGGGCATCAATTATCTGCGTCAGCACCCCGTTGTCCTCGGTATTCTGGTGACGTTCCTGGCAATCGTTCAGCGCCGTGGCTGGTGGGGCTGGGCGCAACGCGGGTTCGTGCTGTGGCGGGCTTATCGGGCTTTCCGCAATTCCAGGTTCAAGCTTGGCGTTTGATCGCCGGGTTCAACGGGTTCGACTAAATGGCGGTCAAACGTTCCCGCGTCACCAGACTGTACGGCGCCGGCAGGAGCGCCTACCGCTCGATCAGTGATCTCACCGAACGCGAAAAAAAGTACTTGCTGCAGGAGATACTCCACGTCAAGGGGCTGATGCCGCTCCTGATGAAGCCGCGCAACAAGCAGCGCTGGACGCCGGCGGACCGTGCCGAGCTCAGGGCGCACCTGCGGCGGCTGTCGAACATCAGTCCGTATCTGATCGTGATCGTCATGCCGGGATCTTTTCTGATGCTGCCGGCGCTTGCCTGGTGGCTCGACCGGCGGCGCAACCGTCCCGGATTAGGGGCGCCATGAAAGATAAATCTCGTGAGGCTTATAACATCGCCGATTTGCGCGAGATGGCGCGCCGCCGATTGCCGAAAGGAATATTCGAGTTCGTCGACCGCGGCAGCGAAGACGAAGTCGCCTTGCGCAACAACCGCACGGCATTCGAGCGCATCAGGCTCAAGCCGCGCACGCTGGTCGACGTCTCCGGACGCAGTCAGGATATCACGCTGTTCGGCAACCCGCAGAAGATGCCGATCGTAATCGCGCCCACCGGCACTGCCGGCCTGATGTGCTACCACGGCGAGATTGGGCTGGCGCGCGCGGCCGCAGCAGCCGGCATCCCGTTTACGCTCGCGACCGGCTCGATGACGGCGATGGAAACAATCGCCGCGCAGGCGGGCGGCAGGCTGTGGTTCCAGCTCTACATGTGGCCCGACCGTTCGCTGTCGCATCAGCTGGTCGAGCGCGCCAAGGCCGCCGGTTTTGAGGCGCTCGTCGTGACCGTGGACGGCGCGGCCGCGGGCAATCGCGAGTACAACCTGCGCAACGGCTTCACCGTCCCGTTTACCTTCACCCGGCGCAACGTGACCGACGTGCTGATGCACCCGGGCTGGATGTTCGGGGTGCTTGCGCGCTACGTGTTCACCACTGGCATGCCGCGTTACGAGAACTATCCGAGCGAGCTCAGGAACAAGATCACCGCGCGGCCGATGGGCAAATCGATGCTGAGGAATGACTCGCTCACGTGGGACGATCTGCGCGTGCTGCGCAAGATCTGGCCGCATACGCTGATCGTGAAAGGGATACTGCATCCGCAGGACGCGCTACTCGCTGCCGACTGCGGCGCGGATGCCGTGATCGTTTCCAATCACGGCGGCCGCAACCTCGACAGCTCGATGGCGCCAATCGAAGTGCTGCCGGAAGTCGTTGACGCGGTCGGTAAACGCATCACCGTGATCGTCGACAGCGGCTTCCGACGCGGCAGCGACGTCGTCAAAGCGCTCGCGCTCGGAGCCCAAGCGGTGCTGATCGGCCGGCCGACGCTGTATGGCACCGCGGTCGGGGGCGAGGCGGGAGCCGCGCGCGCAATCGACTTATTTCGCGAGGAAATCGACCGCGTGCTGGCGCTGCTCGGCTGCCCCGGCATAGACGCGCTCAGCCGCGATTATCTGGTGCTGCCTGAGATGCCACCGGGGCCGGTCGCCGGCATACCGAAGGCAGGGCTCGAGCTTCCCGATAGCGCCAAGGTTGCGGGGGAACACTGACGCGCACCTGGGACATTTTCTGCTCGGTCGTCGATAATTTCGGCGACATCGGCGTGTGTTGGCGTCTGGCGCGTCAATTAGCGTCGGAACCGGGACAATCTGTCCGGCTGTGGGTGAACGACCTTGCCAGTTTCCACCGCCTCTGCCATAGCGTGGATCCCGCACGGGCGTTGCAGACTATCGATACGGTCGAGGTCAGGCACTGGTGTATACCGTTCCCGCAGGTCGCGCCGGCGGACATCGTGATCGAGGGATTCGGCGTGCGGCTTCCCGCTGCTTACGTCGAGGCAATGGCGGCGCGGTCGCCGCACCCGGTATGGATCAATCTCGAATATCTGAGCGCCGAGAGTTGGGTCGATGGATGCCATGGACTACCCTCGCCGCATCCGGGGCTTCCGCTCGTCAAGCACTTTTTCTTTCCCGGCTTTACGTCCGCGACCGGCGGACTGCTCAGGGAGAGCGGTTTGACCAAAGTGCGCGACGCGTTCCAGAGCGATCCGGCGGCAATCGCGGCGTTCTGGCGCTCGCTCGAGCTCCCGACGGGCGGGTCGCTGCGAGTATCGCTTTTTTGCTATGGCAATGCTGCGCTGCCGGCGCTGGTAGAGGCGTGGTCGTCAGACCGGTTGCCAGTCGTCTGTGTCGCGCCTGATGGCGCGGCGCTTGCACAACTGTCGCAGATCGCAGGCGAGCGCATCGAGCCCGGGTCGCGCATCGAACTGGGCGGCCTGTCGATCGCAGCAATTCCGTTCCTCGACCTGGACCAATACGATCGGTTGCTCTGGGCGTGCGATGTCAATTTCGTCCGTGGCGAAGACTCGTTCGTGCGCGCGCAGCTTGCCGCCCGCCCGCTGGTGTGGCAGGCGTATCCTCAGGACGAGAACGCACATTTGACCAAATCATCGGCTTTCCTGGCGCGTTATGCGAGCGCATTGGGTCCCGCTGCCGGCCCCGCTTATTGCGCGTTTGCCGAGGCTTGGAACCGTGAATCCACTGACGTTGGCAAGTGCTGGGCGGCGTTGCGTGGCCACCGCGAAGCACTCGCAGTCCACGCACGGAACTGGGCCGGAAACCTCGCTGCCGGCGGGAGCCTTGCGATCAAACTGGCGGAATTCTGCGAAGATCGGCTAAAATAAACAGTTTTGTAGCCAATTTGGCGGGACAGATCATGAAAATCGCACAGGAAGTCAGGGCCGGCAACGTCATCATGCTCGGCAAAGATCCAATGGTGGTGCAGAAAGCCGAGTTTTCGAAGTCGGGGCGTAACGCGTCGGTCGTCAAGATGAAGATGCGCAACCTGCTCACCGGAACCCCGAGCGAGAGCGTCTACCGCGCCGATGACAAATTCGAAATGGTGGTGCTCGAGCGCAAGGAAGTCAGCTATTCGTATTATTCGGATCCGATGTATGTATTCATGGATGCCGAGTTCAATCAGTACGAGGTCGAAAAGGAAAACATGGGCGAGGCGCTCAACTACCTCGAGGAAGGCATGACGTGCGAGGTGGTGCTGTACGAGGAGCGCGCGATTTCGGTCGTGATACCGCAATCGGTCGAACGTGAAATCATCTATACCGAGCCGGCAATCCGCGGCGACACTTCCGGCAAGGTCCTGAAGCCCGCGAAACTCAAGACGGGATACATGGTGCAGGTGCCGCTGTTTTGCGCGACCGGCGACAAAATCGAGATCGATACCCGCGATGGTGAATATCGCCGTCGAGTCTGACCCCTCCGGCCGCACCAAAAAAGGCCACTCCGATGGGGTGGCCTTTTTGTCACTAAGGATCTGCAATGCCGGCCGCGTCATTACCCGCTGAAACGCGCATTCCCGTTGCCATCCTCACGGGCTTCCTCGGCAGCGGCAAGACAACCTTGCTGAATCACCTGCTGCAGGATCCGGCGATGGCGAAGTGCCTCGTTATCATCAATGAATTCGGCGAGATCGGCATCGATCATCTGCTCGTCTCCGTGCCGAGCGAGAACATGATGCTGCTCAACAACGGATGTCTTTGCTGCGTCCTGAAAGGGGATCTCGTCGATACTTTTTCCGAAATCCATGCGCAGCGTTCCCGCGGCGAGATACCCTGGTTCGACCGGGTCATCGTGGAAACGACCGGTCTGGCGGATCCGGTGCCGGTCATACAGACGATCGTCACGGACGAAGATATCTGCGGCAACTTTCGCCTGGAACTGGTTGCTACATTGGTGGACGGCGTGCACGGCGAAGCCCAGCTCGGGCATAGTGCCGAATCCGTCAAGCAGGTAGTTGTCGCCGACACCTTGCTGATCTCCAAAACCGATCTCGCGTCCGCGGCAGGACTTGCGGGCCTGCGCGAGAGACTGAGGAAGGTCAATCCCGGCGCCAATATTCTCGATGTGCATCAGGGGCAGATGCCGCTCGCTAGTCTCCTCGGTGGAGAAGCGCGCGACGCGGCGCGAAAGATCGAGGAGATCAAGCGGTGGCTAGATGCGGAAGCGCGTATCGAAGGTTACAAACAACTTCCGCAAGGTCATGCTCTGCATGGATATCCGGATGCGCACGCGGACGATCGGCAGGACCCTCATCTATTGACCTTCAGTCTGTCCTATGAAGGTCCGATTCGACGTTCCGCCGTCGCGCTTTGGCTCAATATGCTCGCGAATTTTCTGGGCGCTGATCTGCTGAGGGTGAAGGGGATATTGAACGTCGAAGGCGAACCCGTAGTCATTCACGTCGTGCAAACCATCGTTCACGAACCGACTGTTCTGAACCAATGGCCGAGCGATGATCGTCAGTCGCGAATTGTGTTTATTACGCGCAACATCGCAAGAAGTCAGATGGAGAAGACACTGGAAGCGTTTGCGGTCGGGGAATCCAGCGTTCCGTCCGGACCCGGGCTCGCCATCGATCCCGAGGTCTACGCGAATTTCGCGAAGCTGGCGAAGAATTTCATGCATTAGATTTCGTAGGAGGCAAATTGGCGAGAGGTTTCCATCAGTCGAACCGAACCCCGGTCTCCTTGATGACTTTCATCCCGCACCCCAATGGCACTGACCGATGACCATGGCATTACACTGGTTGACGTTGGGCTCGCGGATACTTAACATGCTTCGGATCATTACGGAGCGAGTCCCGAGAGGCGCAGGGTCATCGCATGGGGCGAGGGGCAAATGCGGCCGCACTTGCCCCTCGCGCTGCGCTAACCGCACCATCGTTAGGAAAATCATGCCCAATACGACTTCCTTCGTTCGTGCCGCCCCGACCATTCCCGGCCCTGGCAATGATTTCCCAGACAAATTGAGCACCACTATAATGATAGTGAGTGGCGATGCTTAGAAGTTCCATTTTATTCGCCATTGCCTGGCTGACGCTGGTCAGCGGCTGTGCAAGGCTGCCGGATACCGGCGTAACGTCGTTGAAACCCGCGACCTTGGGTGAGCTGCAGGGATATTTACTTGATCACAAAGCCGATCTTGACCAATTTAGATTGCGCGGACCCTATGCCGTGGACACGCAAGAAAACTATGAAATACGCCTATCGACCACTGAGCTCATTAATACGGATTTGTTTTTGTCTGCGCATGCTGAAAAAGCACCACTGGTTATTTTCTTGCATGGATATGATAGCTCGAAGGAAGCCCACACCTTTCAGGCCATGCATGTGGCGTCTTGGGGAATGCATAGCCTGGTCCTGCAGCTACCCAATAACGGTCCATGGGTTGGTAATGGCAAAACCTTGGCAAAAATTGCCAATTTCATTTACCGCTGGCCGGAAATCATCGATAGCCGCATCGACGTGAACAGGATTATTCTCGTCGGACACTCGTTTGGTGGCGCCGCAGTGGCTATTGCGCTGGCTGAAGGTGCCCCTGCCGTGGGCGGCATCTTGCTTGATCCCGCGGCAGTTGGTAGGGAGTTGCCTAGATTTCTAAGACAAATCAATAACCCCGTGATGCTGCTTGGGGCTGACGAGCACGTCTCTTCGGCGCGCAACCGCGACTATTTTTACCGATTTATTCGCAGCGGCATTGCCGAAGTCTCAATCAAGGACGCGGTCCATGAAGATGCCCAGTATCCTTCCGACGTCGGGCTGGCCACGGAAGAGCTGCAAGTCACCTTTGTCAGCGCATTAACCTCCGCTGCCCTTAGTCTTTCCGCTACCGGCAAATTCGACTATGCCTGGACAAGTTTTGGCGAGGCTATCGAGAACGGCAAATTCTTTAACGCGAAGAAGAAGTGAGGAGGGCCCGGGATGAAGAATACGGGATTACGCATAGTCGTCCTGCTTATTTTACAAGCCCTGTGGCTGGAGTCATCCCATTCCGGAGAGCCTGGTAGTTCCAGATTTGGCGAAGAACGTTTAAAACAAGAAGCGATCTATCATAGCAAAGGAGACGGAGTCGTTGAGGGTTATACCGTCGATAGATCGCTTGCGGTGTATGCAGAGGGTCTATGCACCGAGTTCGACCGAACATTGGCAAATCTTGGTCCCAAGGATCGATGGCTGGATATTGGAGCAGGCAAGGGCCACGCTATTCTGGATTATTACAGTCCAGACTACGACCTGGCGCATCCGGAAGGACGAGAGCGACGTGGCAAGAAAGCACAAGCAGTCGCAATCTCCATAGAAGATCGAAGGACGCCCCTTTGGCGAGAGAACGCGGCAAGCCTTGGAGGCAATCAAATACAATATTTGTTCAACAGACGCTTGCGGGAGTATTCGTTAGAAGAACTGGGACAATTTCAGCTCATTACCGATGTCATCGGCGGTTTCTCATACACGGAAAATCTTTCCCTGTATGTGGAGAATGTCCTTGGTTTTTTGGAATTGAACGGCAGTTTTTATACACTTCTACAGGATGTACATTCGGAAGAGGGAACGAATCGGCCTTACTACGCGGGTTCGCCGTTCTTGACCGAAATAGCAAATGCCGACGGTTCCGAAGTGAGGATGTGTTCTTGGCTCAAAAGTATTGCTTGTGTGGAAGTTACCTGCGAATTGAGAGCGGATTGGCAACCGCCCGTTGAGGCATATCGTATTCGCAAAGCTTGCGATGACGTTACGGTTCCTGCTTTAGTGCCGATTAATTACGAGGCTGGAACTCCCCCTCAACGGCGATATCAATTAAGAAATTGATTGGGAGCGCACAAAAAAAGCCCAACCGCGAACGGTTGGGCTTATCTTTTGGTGGAGGCGGCGGGAATCGAACCCGCGTCCGCAAGTCCTCTACAGCCAGTTCTACATACTTAGCCTGGTTATTTGATTTAACCGCGGGCACGCCAACCGGCAGGCTGGCACGCGGCGAGTTGCCTTGGATTTAATGCGGTGCAAAGCGACCCTGCACAGCACGATCTCATGAAAATGACTCTGCTGCGGCACCTGTTGCCAAATGCGCGCCCGGCCCATGAGAAAACCGGTGCAGAGTCCAGCCGGTATTAAGCGGCTAGAGCGTAACGCTCGTCGTTTGCGTTTATAGTGTTCCAGTTGTATTTACGAGGTCGCTGGCCCTCGGTATGCCCTGCACTGCTTCGCTACCCACGTCGAAACCTGGTCGCCCCCGGAATTCAGGATTTCCAACCAGACAACGTAATCATTATCTCATATATGGCCGCCGCCTGGGATTGCAAGCAGCCCGGAAGCCCGGAATCAGGGTTTGCCGGACCCCGAATCCTGCTTCACAGGAATTGCAGCAGTTCCAACGGCTTATCGATCATCCCGTCGGCGGCCCAGGTTCCGGGATCGTTGCCGTTCAGGTAACCGAATTTGGCGGCCACCACTGTCATGCCGGCGGCGCGCCCCGCTTCCATATCGCGCCGGTCGTCGCCGAGATAGAGGCAATGTTGCGGCGGAATGCCGATCCGCTCGCTCGCGGCGAGCAGCGGGGCCGGGTCGGGCTTGAGCTTGCCGGTGGTATCGCCGCCGATGATGCACGCGGCGCGGCTGCGCACGGCGAGCAGCTCCAGCAGTGGATAGGTGAAGCGTTCGGCCTTGTTGGTCACCACACCCCACAGCACGGCACGACGCTCGAGTTCGGCGAGCAACTCGGCCATGCCGGGGAAGAGCCGCGTTTCGCGGCACAGGTTGGCGGCGTAGATGTCCAGAAACTCATCGCGCAGCGCGATGTATTCAGGATGCCCGGGCGTCACCTCGAGCCCGACACCGAGCAGGCCGCGCGCGCCGAGCGAAGTGTAGGGTCGCATTGCCGCGAACGGCAGCGCCGGCAGCCCGCGCGCCGCGCGCATGCGATTCATCGTATAGCCGAGGTCAGGGGCCGTATCGGCCAGCGTGCCGTCGAGGTCGAAGAGGACAGCCTGAACAGCGGTGACTCGTGATTGGTGATTCGTCATCGGTAATTGGTGATTGGTGACTGGTGATTGGTGTTGACTAAAGCGCTATCGAGG
>Ga0209640_10005193_pt1 | contig 11378 bp, 9 predicted proteins | sample RifCSP10_1_FD_184018 | JGI IMG/M metagenome (GOLD analysis project Ga0209640, IMG submission 184018) | Soil microbial communities from Rifle, Colorado - Rifle CSP2_sed 10_1 (SPAdes) (version 2) | ecosystem: Environmental > Terrestrial > Deep subsurface > Rock core/Sediment | place: Rifle...
GGTCATTTTCCGGTGCCTACATTCGGCCGGATCGTCATCCGGAGTTAAATTAACGCTCCGGCGGGCAAATAACGCCTCTCCAGGCTGCTATTGATCCATGTCAAGCAGGACTTGCCGTCTCTTTTGCACGATGGGATTCGGCGAAAAAAGGGTGGTTGATGCTAAGGTGGTAATTCGTGCGTTCCTAGGCGAGGATCGTTGATGGTTTGGTTCTGGCTCATTGCCGGGCTGCTCGTGATCGTTGTGCTGGCGCTGTTGCTGCGCCCGCTGCTGTCGCGCCGCGGGCACGCAGAAGTGTCGCGTAACGCGCTCAACACGGTGCTATACGCCGATCAGTTGCGCGAGCTCGATGCCGACTTGCAATCGGGCACGATCGCGGCGCACGACTATGAAGCCGCACGCCGCGAGCTAAAGGCGCGGCTCCTCGCCGACGTCGGGGAGGCCGAGACGCCGAAGATGGCGCGCCGCGGTTGGGGCGCGGCGATCGCGATCGGTGTGGCGATTCCAATCATCGCCGTGGGAGTCTATTTTGTGGTTGGCAACCCGGGCGCGCTCGCGCTGCGGCTCCCGGGCGGCGGCGATGCCGCCCACGAGATGAACGAGCAGCAGATCGAGGCGATGGTGGAGCGCCTCGTGCAGCGACTGCAGCGCGAGCCCGACAACGTGGGCGGTTGGATCTTGCTCGGCCGTTCCTACAACATGTTCGGCCGCTTTCGTGAGGCGGCGGACGCGTATGCCAAAGCGGTCAAGCTCCGGCCGACCGACGCGCAGTTGCTTGCCGACTTTGCCGACACACTGGCGATGGCGCAGGGACGGAATCTCGCGGGCGAGCCCGAGAAGCTCGTCGCGCGCGCCCTGCAGGTCGACCCGCGCAACCTCAAGGCGCTCGCGCTTGCAGGCACCGTCGCATTCGAACGCAAGGATTACGCGGCGGCAACCGGCTTCTGGGAGCGGATGCTGCCGCTCGTGCCGCCGGATTCGGATGAGGCGCGAACCATACGCTCGAATATCGACGAGGCGCGGGCGCTTTCCGGCGAGCGCGTGGCGAAGAGGGAGGGCGGCAAGGACCGGACCGCGGCGGCGACGAGCGCATTGCGAGGCAGCGTGCAACTGGCTCCCGCGCTCGCCGCGAAGGCGGCCCCGACCGACACGGTATTCATCTTCGCGCGCGCCGCGGAGGGCCCGCCGATGCCGCTCGCGGTGCTGCGCAAGCAGGTACGCGATCTGCCGGTCGCGTTCGCGCTCGACGACTCGATGGCGATGACATCGAACATGCGCCTCTCGGCTTTTCCGCGGGTCGTGGTGGGCGCGCGAATCTCGAAATCGGCCAGCGCAGCGGCGCAACCGGGCGATCTGCAGGGCCTGAGCGCGCCGGTGGCGAGCGACGCAAGCGGCGTGGCCGTCGTGATCGACTCGGTGGTGCGCTGAGGCGGAACGCCGGCTCAGGGCAATCCGGCCGGCTCGACGCGGAAACCGCCCCCGCTGCCCGACGCGCGCAGCCAGCGCACGTGCGGCGAGCCGAACACTTCGATGCGGCGCAGGCCGGGCAGAGGTTCGTCGTCGCGGAACGTGTGCGTATCGCCGTGCACGAGCAGGACTTTTCCCGGAAACGCCTGCGCCAGGCGCTGCAATCGCCCGCGCAAGGCTGCGTACCCGTCGTTCCTCCCGCGCGGTCTTTGGAACGGATTTGCCTGCATCAGAACCACCAGCCCGGAGCGCCCGCGCGCCAGCGCTTCCGCCTCGTCCAGCCACGCGAATACGCGCTGCATGCGGTCCCCGTGCTCGGCATCCATGTCCGGCGTGCGGCCGAGATTGTTGTTGCTGCCGGGAACATTCAGCCCGACGAACAGCGCGCCGCCGGCCTCCCAGCGCACATGCTCGCAATACCCGCCGGGCTGGCGCCGGAAAGCGGGGAGGGCAGCGTCCACGCAAAAAAGCAGCCGCCACTTTGCAAGGCGCTCGAGCGGATCGAAGCCGCTGCGGTGGCAGTCGGTCCATTCGTTGTCGCCCGGGAGCAGCACGAATGCGTGCCGGATGCGCGAGAACTGGCGCTTGCGCGCTTCGAGCCACCCGTCGTCGCAGGGGCCGCGGCCGGAGGTGATGTCCCCGACGTGCACGACGAATGCAAGCGGCTCGGCGTTCATGCCATCGATCAGCGCGTCGAACAGATTCGCCTGCGCCTGCGAATAGGGCGTATCGCCCATCAGCGCGAACGAGAATGCAGCCTGCGGCGGCGGTGCCGATGTGCATGCCGGGAGCACGCAGACGAGCAGGTACAGAGCGGTCGAACGCAGACCTGCGGAAAGCAACTGGCACCACCGCGCACTGCTTGTCACTGAGCTACGCGCGGCACAAGCCAACCCCATGGAAGCGCATGCACGCGATCGCCAAGGGGGCGCGCCGGGCCGCCGTGGAGCACTGCCCCGCGAACAAATCGCTTGCCCTTTCCCAGGCTGTGCCGAAAGGCCGCGATGCCCGAGGCATCCGCGGGCATTACTTGCCGCGACGCCTTGATTTCAAGCGCAACCAGCGCGCCGTCCTTTTCGAGAACAAAGTCGACTTCGCGGCCGCTGCGCTCGCGCCAGAACCAGACGCGCCGATTCGCGATATCCAGGGCACGCCAGGACTGCAGGGACTGAAACAGCGTCTGCTCCAGCCAAAATCCCTGGTCTATCCGATTGCGCAGGTCGTGCCGGCTCTTCACATTGGCAAGCCACGCCGCGAGTCCGCAGTCGGTCCAATAGAGCTTTCTCGTCTTAACCAGTCCCGTCGCAGGATTGCTCGCGTAAGGTGAGATTCGAGCGATCAGGCAGCCGGTCTCGAGAAGGTTGATGTGGCGATGGACCGTGGCTTGGGGCAAACCCGCGTCGCGCCCAAGCTCGGACTGGTTAAGAAGCCGCCCCGCGCGATTCGCCGCCAGGGCCATCAGTTTCTGAAAATCGGGGAGGCTCGCGACCGCACTGAGCTGCCGCAGATCGCGCTCGAGGTAGGTCTGCACGTAGCCGCCGAACCAGATGTTGCGCGACGCGTCGTCGCTCGCGAGCGCGGGCGCGAACCCGCCGCGCAATAACCAGCCCTGCCAATCGCTTTCCGCCTCGGGCCAGCTCCGGGCATCGAATTCGCGCTCGAAAAGAGTGTCGAGAGGTTCCAGACCGCCTGCGCGCTCGAGCCATTCGGCCGGGCAAAACGGGGGCAGTTCAAGGTAAACGGCGCGCCCGGCAAGGGAATCCGCGACTTTTCCCATAAGGAGCAGATTGGCCGAGCCGGTGAGAAGGAAATCCCCGGCGCGCCGCCTGCGATCGACTTCACGTTTCAGCGACAGCAGCAGCTCGGGCGCGCGCTGTACCTCGTCGAGCGTGAGCGGCCGTGCCGCGAGAAGCGATTCGGGATCGCTGCGCGCCTGCCCGAGCACTCCCAGATCGTCGAGGCTGAAGTACTCGCGCTTGGGCAGGGACCGCGCAAGCGTCGTCTTTCCGGTCTGGCGCGCGCCCGTGAGCACGACCACCGGCAGAGCGCGCAGCGCTGCCTGAAGTGCAGCCGCCAGCCAGCGCGGGCGAAAGTCATCCATGGCGTGATTAAAATCTATTCACGCCATGAAATCAACCAGGGTTCGTACGGGCCATGGACCCCCCTTGTGAGCCGGGTGTTGACCGCCGGTTAAATTCCGTACGCCTTGCGCAGCAGACTGATCGGGTGGGACTTCACCGCCCCCCGCGCTTCGCTTCCCATGCCCTGGCGGATGTGGCGGCCGGCGATCGGGCAGTCCGAACTGATGAAATCGGGGTCGTTGCCTGCCATCGAGCGAAACACCGGGCGGCCGATCTTCATCGAGTTTGCGTAATACTCGGTTTTCACGCCCCAGGTTCCGTCGTGACCGGCGCAGCGCTCCACGGTATTCACCTGCGTGCCGGGCAGCATCTCCAGGATTTCGCGCGTCTTCTGGCCCATGTTCTGCACGCGCGAATGGCAGGGAATATGGTACGAAACCTTGCCGAGGGGCTGCTGGAAGTCCTTCTTGAGCAGTCCGTCGCGGTTTCTCAGCACCAGGTATTCGAAGGGGTCGAACATCGCCTCCTGCACCGCCTTCACCTCGGCGTCGCCGGGAAAGAGCAGCGGCAGCTCCTGCTTGAACATCAAGGTGCAGGAAGGCACCGCGGTGAGGATCGCGAAGCCGTCGCGCGCCAGCTTCGCAAGCGGGGCGATGTTGGTCTCCTTCAAGCGTGCCACCCCTTCGAGGTCGCCGAGTTCCAGCTTCGGCATGCCGCAGCAGGCTTCCTTCTCCACGATCGCGTAGGGAATCTCGTTGTGCTCGAGGATCGCGAGCAGGTCGTGACCGATCCCGGGCTCGTTGTAATTGACGTAGCAGGTGGAGAAGATCGCAACCTTGCCCGGCGTATTCTTGCCGTCCCTGACCGCGAACAGCTTCGACCGCTCGGCGTGGGAGCGGAACTTGCGAGGAGCGTACTCGGGCAGTTCCCGGTCCCTGTGGATCCCGAGCGCGCGCTCCAGTGCGCCGCGTGCGGTCCGGTTGCGGTTGAGCGCGTTCACGCCCTGCACCACCACCGGAATCGTGGCGAGCTTGCCCAGGGCGTCGGTGGAGGAGAGCAGCCGGTCGCGGAACCTGACTTCGCCTTTCCTGAATTTCAGCGCTTTCGCGCGCAGCATCAGGTGCGGAAAGTCCACGTTCCAGGGGTGCGGCGGCACGTACGGACATTTCGTCATGAAGCACATGTCGCACAGGTAGCACTGATCCACGACCTTGCGGAAATCCTCCTTGGCGACGCCGTCCACTTCCAGCGTCGAACTCGCATCGACGAGATCGAACAGCGTCGGGAACGCGGTGCACAGGTTCACGCAGCGCCGGCAGCCGTGGCAGATGCCGAACACGCGCTCGAGTTCCTTGAAAAGCGCGCCTTCGTCGTAGAAGGCGTCGCTCTTCCAGTCGAGCGGGTGCCGGGTGGGTGCTTCGAGGCTTCCTTCGCGCATTCGGGGTCGGGAGTTTGGAGGACGAGCAAAAAGTACCGCCCGGCCGCCGATTGATCAAATCGATTTTTGCAATCCGATGAATGGCTTGAACCTATTGCGCGGCGCGTGCTTGACGTATGTCAAGCCTTCCTCCGCGCCCGCGCCTAGCATCGCTTGCATGTGGGCAGGAGGGCCGCATATTGACCCTGCAAAGGAGATGACCATGGCAAACATTCAACGCTACGGCGGCATATTCGACGATTTCTTCGGCGACCTGAACAAGGGCTTCTGGGTGAAGCCGTTGACCTTCCCGGGCGAGACCGAGCTCAGGATGAAGCTCGACGTGAAGGAAGGCGACAAGGCTTACACGGTGCACGCCGACGTCCCCGGCGTGAAGAAAGAGGACATCCAGGTCGATATCAACGGCGACCAGGTCTCGATCCGCGCCGAAGTCAAGCGCGAAAAAGAGAAGAAGGAAGGCGAAAAGGTCCTGCACAGCGAGCGCTACTACGGCATGGTATCGAGGAGCTTCTCGTTGCCGACCGGTGTCGATGCGCAGGGCGCAACCGCCAACTACAAGGACGGCGTGCTCGAGCTGACGCTGCCCAAGAAAGCGAGCGCGCAATCGCGCCGCGTGGCGATCCAATGACGTCGCGGGAGGCGGGTACGCTTCCCGCCTCCCCGGGCACCGCTTCGGCGGTGGCTGCCTGCTTTCACTGCGGCCTGCCGGTCGTTGAGGCGGGGCGGTGGCGTGCGGCCGTGCTCGGATGGGAACGCCAGTTCTGTTGTGCCGGGTGCGAGGCGGTCGCGCGCACCATCGTCGCAGGCGGCTTCGAGAAGTACTACGAAACCCGCGAACCGCCGTGGGCCGGAAGCGCGCCGGTGCTGCAGGCCGTCGATCTTCCGTCCGCGGAACCCTACGACGACGTGCAGGCGCAGCGCCAGTTCGTCGCCGCGCTTGGCGCGCACCGGCGCAGCGCAACGCTGATCCTTGACCGCATCCGCTGCGCGGCCTGCCTGTGGCTGAACGAGCAATGGCTGAGGAAACTGCCGGGCCTGCTGCGCGTGGACATCAATTACGCAACGCGGCGCGCCCAGCTCGAGTGGGACGAGCGCGCGACGAAGCTGTCGCGAATCATCGAGGCGATCCGCGCGATCGGCTACGACGCGTACCCGTTCGATCCGCAACGGCAGGCGGGCCTCGAGCGGAACGAGCGGCGCGCGGCCTTGTGGAGACTGTTCGTCGCCGGCTTCGGCGCGATGCAGGTGATGATGTACGCCGTCCCCGCTTACCTTGACGACGGCGGAACGCTGACTCCGGATGTCGCGCAGCTCATGCGCTGGGCGAGCTTCGCTCTCACGCTCCCGGTGCTGATTTTTTCCGCCCAGCCCTTCTTCACCGCCGCGTGGCGCGATCTGATGCACAGGCGCATCGGCCTGGATACTCCGATCGCGCTCGGCATCGGTGCCGGATTCGCCGCCAGCGCCTGGGCGACCGTCACCGCGTCCGGCGAGGTCTATTTCGACTCGATCAGCATGCTCGTCTTCCTGCTGCTCGGCGCGCGCTATGCGGAGATGATGGCGCGCCAGCGCGCCTCGCGCGGGCTCGACCGCCTGGCCCGCTGGATGCCTTCCTGGGCGCTGCGCGTGAAGGGTGAGATCACCGAGCGAATACCGGCGCACGCGCTGACCGCGGGCGATCGGGTGATCGTGCCCGCCGGCGAGCAGATTCCGGCCGACGGCGTCGTCGAGCAGGGCGCTTCGAGCGCCGACGAATCGCTGCTCACCGGGGAGTCGATGCCGGTGGCGAAGAGCGCGGGAATGCCGGTCGTGGGTGGCTCGGTCAACATCGAGCAACCGCTGGTGCTGCGCGTGACCCAGGCGGGCTCGGAGACCGTCGCCGCGGCGATCGTGCGCCTGGTCGAGCGCGCTGCGGCCGCCAGGCCGCGAGTGGTGGCCGGGGCCGACCGTCTTGCGCGCTGGCTCACCTGGGTCGTGCTCGCGGTTGCGGCAGTCGCGGCGCTGTGGTGGAGCCAGGTCGCGCCGGAACGCGCGCTGTGGGTAGGGGTAGCGATCCTCGTCGTCACCTGCCCGTGCGCGCTTGCGCTCGCGGCGCCGATTGCCCTCACCGCCGCGGCGGCGCGGCTTCTCGACCGCGGCGTCGCCCTGACGCGGGCAGGCGCGCTGGAAGCGCTTGCGCGCGCGACCGACGTGGTGCTCGACAAGACCGGGACCCTCACCACGGGTCGCCTTGCGCTGGTGCGCACCGCGACTCTCGGGAGGCTCGATCGGCAGCGCTGCATTGCGTTCGCGCGCGCCCTCGAAGGATCGAGCGCCCATCCGATCGCGCGCGCGCTGTGCCGGGATGGGCAAGGCGATGGTGACGCAGTGGAGACGATTTCGGCGAGGAAAGTCACCAACTTTCCCGGCCATGGCATCGAAGCGAAGATCTCCGGGCGGCGGGTGCGCATCGGCAGCGAATCGTTCTGCGGCGAACTTGCGGGCGTTGGCGCGCCGCCGGAACCGGCGGCACTTTCGTCGCAAACCACCGTTTTTCTGGCCGGCGAGGATGGATGGCTTGCCGCGTTCGTGCTGGAAGACGAACCGCGGCCGGATATCGCGAGCGTAGTGGCGGCTCTCCGACAGTCCGGGGCCGAGGTGCACCTGGTGAGCGGCGACCACCCGCGCCTCGTGGAAAGCCTCGCGCGGCGCTTCGGGATCGAGCGATTCGCCGGCGGCGCCGCACCGCAGGACAAGTACGCCTACGTGGAGCGGCTGCAGTCCGAAGGCAGGGTCGTCGCGATGGTCGGCGACGGCCTGAATGACGCGCCGGTGCTGGCGCGGGCCGACGTCTCGTTCGCAATGGCGGGCGGATCCGACATTGCCCAGTTGCAATCCGATTTCGTGCTGCTCGGCGAGCGGTTGCGCTCGATTCCCGAGGCGCTGGCGGACGCGCGCCGGACGCTACGGGTAATCCGGCAGAACTTCGGCTGGGCGCTGGCCTACAATGCGATTGCCCTGCCGCTTGCCGCGGCAGGCTGGATTGGGCCGTGGGAAGCGGCAATCGGCATGGCAGCGAGTTCTTTCATCGTGCTGCTCAATGCCTTGCGGCTTGCCGCCCCGGCCGATGGCCGGCAATGGAAAGCCTCTACATCCTCGTTCCTCTCTCAGTCGCGCTCGTACTCCTGATCGGCTGGGTGTTCTGGCGCGCGCTCCAGGGTGGCCAGTTCGACGACCTGGAGCGTCCCGGATACTCGATTCTCGAAGACGACGACGTAAAGAAGCCTGGGCCCCATGGCTGAAAATCACGCCTGCGGGCCGATTGACGTTCACGCCCACTTCTATCCCAAGGCGTTTCTCGATCTTCTTGCGCAGCGCGGCGCCGAACACGGCCTCGAATGGAAAATGATCGAGGGCAAAGGCCCGCAGTTCAGGATCGGTTACCTCGCAACCGGTCCCCTGGGGCCGGCCTTCGTGGACCTGGACGCGCGGCTGGCCGCGATGGACGCGCAGGGCGTCGAGGTTCACGCGCTGTCGCTTTCGCAGCCCATGGTGTACTGGGCCGGGCGCGAGCTCGGTCAGAGCCTCGCGGCCACCTACAACGACGAGGTGGCGCGCGCGCACGAGCGGCATCCGCGCAGGCTCGTCGGACTCGCGTCGCTGCCGATGCACGCGCCGGACCTCGCGGTGCGCGAAGTCGAGCGCGCCGCGGCGCTGCCCGGGGTGCGCGGCTTCTACGCCGCGACCCGCGTGCTCGACAAGGAGCTTTCCGACGCGGAGTTCTTCCCGGTGTACGAGCGGATCGAAGCGCTCGGGCTGCCGCTGTTCCTGCATCCGGTGTTCGTGATCGGCGCCGAGCGCCTGGCCGCGTTCTATCTCACCAATCTTCTGGGTAACCCGTTCGAGTCGGCGATCGCCGCGGCACACCTCATTTTCGGCGGAGTGCTCGACCGCTTTCCGCGGCTTACCGTCGTGCTGCCGCACGCCGGAGGGGCGTTTCCCTGGCTGGTCGGGCGCCTGAACCGCGGCTGGGAAAAGCGCGAGGATCTGAAGAAGATCCGGCAGGCGCCGGTCGAATACCTGCGCCGGTTCTACTACGACACGATCGGCTACTCGGATCCGGTGATCGAATACCTGGTGCGCGTGGTCGGCGCGGACCGCGTGCTGATGGGCAGCGACTACTGCTTTCCGATCGCCTATGAGCAGCCGGTGCGCATCGTCACCGGCAACCCGGCGCTCGGCGAAGCCGCGAAGCGCGCGATCCTTTCCGGAAACGCGCGCGCCCTGCTAAGGCTCGATCAGACGAGCTGAACCGCCACGCTGCCGAGCGCGCCGAAATCGGCGCGCAGCGTGTCGCCTTTGTTCGCCCACACCGGGCGGATGAACGAGCCCGAAAGCGTGAAGTGCCCGGGCTCCAGCGTGCGGCCGAAGCGTCCGACCTTGTTGGCGAGCCAGGCGATGCCCATCGCCGGGTGGCCGAGCACGGCGGCGGAAACTCCGGACTCCTCGATCTCGGCGTTGCGGTACAGCAGCCCCGGGACCCAGCGCAGGTCGACCTCGGTGGGACGGATCGGCCGCCCGCCGACGATCACCGCCGCCGCGGCGCCGTTGTCGGCGACGGTGTCGAAGATCTTGCGCGGGTTCTGCACCCGCGCATCGATCAGCTCGATGCAGGGCACCACCCACTCGGTCGCATTCATCACGTCGAGCAGCCCCACGCCCGGCCCTTTGAGCGGCTTGCCGAGGATGAATCCGAGTTCCATCTCGACTCGCGGGACGCAGTAGTTGCCGTGCGGCAGCCTGGCGCCGTCGTCGAAGAACATGTTGTCGAGCAGGTGGCCGTAATCCGGCTCGTCGATCTGCGAGGAGAGCTGCATCGCCTTGGAGGTGAGCCCGACCTTGTGGCCGCGCACCTTCGCGCCGGCGGCCACCTTCGTCTGGGTCACGATCTCCTGGATCGCATACGAGTCCTCGATCGCGATGTCGGGCCAGGTCTTCGAGAGCTGAACGATCGGCTTTCTCTCGCGCTCGGCCTGCAACAGCATTTCGGCCGCCTTCCTGCGATCGGCATCGGACAGCATCGGCACGGCTCCTTCAGGTCAGATCAGAGTTTCACGCAAACGTTTCGCAGCTCGGTGTAGAACTCCAGCGAATGCACGCCGCCTTCGCGCCCGATGCCGGAATGCTTCGAGCCGCCGAAGGAAGTCCGCAAATCTCGGAGAAACCAGCAGTTGACCCAGCAGATGCCGACCTCGATCCGGGAGGAGACGCGATGCGCGCGCGCGAGGTTCGTGGTCCAGATCGTGGTGGCAAGGCCGTAGGGCGTGTCGTTCGCCAGCGCCACCGCCTCGTCTTCCTTGTCGAACGGGCGCAGGTGCACGCAGGGCCCGAAGATTTCCTCGCGGATCACGGCTGAAGTCTCGGGCAGCCCGGTCCAGATGGTCGGCTCGATCCATGATCCCGCCGCGAGGTCGCCTTCAATTTTCGGCACGCCGCCGCCGGTGACGACGGTCGCGCCGTCCTCCACCGCCTTGCGGTAATACGAAAGCACCTTGTTGCGGTGCTCCTGGCTGATGAGCGGGCCGATGCCGGTGCTTTTCTCTTCCGGGCGGCCCGGCTTCATCGCCACTGCCTTCGCCTTCAGAGCCTGCACGAAGCGCTCGAAGATCGGCCGCTCCACATACACCCGCTCGGTGCCGAGGCACACCTGGCCGCAGTTGGCGAACGCCGCCCGGCCGATGCCATCCACCGCCGCGTCGAAATCGCAGTCGGCGAACACGATCCCGGCGTTCTTTCCGCCCAGCTCGAAAGAGACTGCGCGCACGCCGTCGGCCGCCGCCTTCATGATCGCTTCGCCGGTGCGCGTCTCGCCGGTGAACGTGATCGCGTTCACCCCCTTGTGCCGGGTCAGGAATTCGCCCGCTGAGCCGGGCCCGAAGCCGTGCACCACGTTGTACACGCCCTTGGGAACGCCGACCTTGTTCATCACCTCGCCGAGCAGCGTCGCCGTGGACGGCGTCTCCTCGGAGGGTTTGACGACCACCGCGTTGCCGCACGCAAGCGCCGGCCCCACCTTCCAGGTCATCAGCAGCAGCGGCAGGTTCCACGGACAGATGACGCCGATGACGCCCTTCGGCACGCGGATCGCGTAATTGAGCGCTCCCGTACCGTCGGGGGTGGCCATCTGGAAAGCCTCGGTCGGCACGCTTTTCACCACGTCGGCGAATACCTTGAAGTTGGCGGCGCCGCGCGGAATGTCGATGTGGCTGGCGAGGCTGACGGGTTTCCCGGTATCCGCGACTTCGGCTTGGAGGAAATCGTCGAACCTCCGGTTGATCTCGTCGGCGACGGCGTACAGGAGGTCGCAGCGTTTCGCGAGGTCCATCCGCCCCCAGGGGCCGGCGAGCGCGGCG
>Ga0209640_10005195_pt1 | contig 11377 bp, 11 predicted proteins | sample RifCSP10_1_FD_184018 | JGI IMG/M metagenome (GOLD analysis project Ga0209640, IMG submission 184018) | Soil microbial communities from Rifle, Colorado - Rifle CSP2_sed 10_1 (SPAdes) (version 2) | ecosystem: Environmental > Terrestrial > Deep subsurface > Rock core/Sediment | place: Rifle...
GCGAATGCTCCTCAATCTATTGTTCTATGCGATCGTCGCGCGATTCCGGTCCCGGGCCGCGCTCGAAGCTGAGCTGCTCGCGTTACGTCATCAGCTCATCGTGGTCCGCCGGCGCCGGCAGTCTCGTCCTCGCCTGACCCTGATCGATCGTCTCATTTGGATTTGGTTGTATCGATTATGGCCGCACTGCCTGGACGCGGCGAGCTTGTCGATCCCCTGGGGCAACAGTCGAGACGACATCGGCGGTTATCACCTGGTCCGGCCTCGCGACCTGGTGGAGAGCGCGCTCGCGTTGGTATCGCTCGGCGCCCTTGAAGAGGCGCGCGACTCATTGCGCTACCTGATCGCAACCCAGCTCACCGACGGAAGGTGGCCGCAGAACCAATGGCTCGGGGGCACGCCGTGCGGGACTGGCGTGCAGCTCGACGAGGTGGCGTGGCCGGTGCTTCTCGCCGCGGCGCTTGCCGAGCGGGGTGCGCTCGAAGGCATTCGATCGATCGACATGGTGCGGCGCGCGCTCGGCTTCATCATCCGCACCGGCCCCGGCTCCGACCCCGGGAACGTTGACGTAAATCAATGCTCCGATCCTATCGGGAGATAACCTTCCAACAAGCAGGTTTATCGCCAGAGTATCGAGGGGCCACCACGAATGACGCGCACCGATCCTTCCAAGCGGAAGAGGAGAAAGGTCAGAGCATCGAGCCGCACCCCGCCTGCGGCTCCCATCTCGCCGATCGAGCAATCCTCGGTGGAACAATTGAAGGTCTTCGAAGAGCCAGTCGCTCCAAAGCCTGCAAACGTCGTGCCTGTCGAAGCAATTTTATCAATACCAGATCGGCCCGATGATTCTGATACTTGCGAACCTCCGAGCGAAACGCCGCCGCCAGCATCGGACCTGAACTGAGGAGTCGGCACAGCATCGACGTTGCGCCGCCGGTATGCGCAAATCGTCCACCGACCATGCATTCCATCGACTCGCCAACTAAAATTATCGGGAACATACTTATCAAATAGCGGTCGCCTACCGGGACACTGCTGGTCGGAGAAGAATCGCGTTCGCACCCTCAAATGACGGAGGGGCTTATGAGCGATCCGGAAAGCTTGCGCGCCGCCGCCCGTTTTTACTTGCGGGAATACGAACGTGCAGTCAGCCAGAAAGACAAAAAGTACTTCGCCGAATATGCGTTTGAGCTTGCCCAAATGGCTGAGGCCCTAGAACGCGCAATCATCGATCCTATAAGGGTCGAGGCCTGAACCAACTTAGGCGGCAGTAAACTGAGCGCGCAAATAGATCGTCGGCGCGCGTTTTCGACCCTCTTTGAAATGCGCGTGCCGCCTTACGTCAGGGGCGCCGAGCGCCGCCGGCTGAATTCTATTTGGCGCTCGGCGCAGCTGGGCGAAGGCAAGTTTGAGCAGCGTACCCATTCACCTGGTATCCCGGTTCGCTGACGGGCTGCTGCCTTCGCCAGCCTTGCTCTTAGCTTCACCGGCGGTCCGACTAAACGTGAATCGGCTGATAAGGTCGATGATATCCACCGAGCCTTGGGTGTATTCGATTTCACCACCCGGCGGCACCATCTCGTCGGAGCCACCGGGTACAAGCGCTATAAATTTGTCGCCTATCAGACCTTCCGTGGAGATTTCCGCGGATGTGTCAGCGGGAAGCTTTACAGACGGCTCGATGCTCGCCGTCACAATGGCGCGATACGTTTTTTGATCGAGCGTTTGCTGCGTAACGCTACCGATCCTGATCCCGCTCATGCGCACGTCGCTCCCTGGCCGTAGTCCGTCGACGCGATCGAATCGCATCGTGATCGCGTATCCCTCTGTGCGTCGAATGCCCGCAGTGGTGTAGGCAATCACCAGCAGGGCCGCCGCCACGACGACTATGGCGCCTCCTAGCGCGGTCTCGATCTCCTCCTTGCGCATAAAGCGCCGCCTGGATACTGGCTGTACGGCAGAAAGCATTACAGAGCCACGCGCGGATCGGTATCGGTCGATGCGCCTGCGGCACACCGTAGGTCTTTACGGACTTTCTTACGGCGCTTTCGAATACCGCCCATCCCCCTCATCGACGATCCCAGAGGAATCTGTTTCAGCCCGTTCTGCTTCCTCGATCAGCTCAAATCTTGCGTACTTTGCGCCGCTGATGCTGCGGCGGACGAGCGCGACGGCTTCATCGATATCTTCGGCTTGAACCGTGAAATGACGGATCGCGCCGTTCGTAGCCTGTGGTCCGCCGTATGCTTCGATGACAAATACCTTCATGGCCGGGGCGTCCTCCGTGTCGTTGCATCGGTTTTGTCGGCTTAGCGACCGCAGCGGGCATTGATCCAGATCAGGCCGACGAGTTCTCCGCCGCCCTATAGAGAGCGCTTGAGGCGTCTATCCGGAGCGAACCGACGGCTGCCGGCGAAATGGTCGAGAACGGCTTCAGGCTATTCCTTTGCGGCGACGTCATGACCGGCCGTGGTTTGGATCAGATTCTGCCCTACCCCGGAGATCCACGGCTGTACGAGCCCGCGGTGCAATCAGCCACGGAGTATGTCGCGCTTGCGGAAATGACTAATGGTCCGATTCCGCGACCGGCGGGTTTTTCTTACGTCTGGGGTGATCTACTCGCCGAACTGAAACGCCGCCGGCTGGATGCTCGTATCATCAATCTGGAAACGAGCATTACCGACAACGCGGCATATGAGGCCAAAGGCATCAACTACAAGATGAATCCGCTAAATATCCCGGTCATCGGCGCCGCTGGAATTGACTGCTGCGTGCTTGCGAACAATCACGTACTCGATTGGGGACGCGAGGGCCTATGTGACACCATCGATGCCCTGACCAATGCCGGCATCAAACTCGCAGGCATCGGCCGCAACAGCGCTGAGGCAGGAATCCCTGCGGTCATCGAGACTCGTGGCGGTCCGCGCGTGTTCGTCTTTGGCTTCGGTTCGACGACAAGCGGAATCCCGGGATCGTGGGCCGCCTCGCAAAGTGCTCCGGGGATCAACCTCATCGAAGATTTCTCCGAGGGGACAGTTGATCGGATCGCACAAGAGATCCGCGCATGGCGGCGTACAGGTGACCTGGTTGTCGTCTCGATCCACTGGGGTGGAAATTGGGGCTACCATATCCCTGCCGCGCAGACCCGCTTTGGCCACGCTTTGATCGACCGCGCTGGAGTAGATCTCCTACACGGACATTCCTCTCATCACGCCAAAGCGATCGAGATCTACAAGAGACGGGTCATCCTGTACGGCTGTGGCGATTTCCTGAACGATTACGAGGGAATTCCAGGTTACGAGACCTACCGCGGCGACCTTGTTCTCGCGTATTTCCCGACTATCGATGGACGTTCCGCCGAACTCCAGCATTTCGAGATGGTGCCGTTCCGCATCAGAAAATTCCGTCTCGAACGACCATCTCAGGCCGAATTGGACTGGCTTGCGGACACGTTGAACCGTGAAGGAAACCGGTTTGGCAATCACGTGCAGAAGACTGATAGCGGCAGCCTCGCACTGTGTTGGCGGTAAGAAGTCCGACCGGCGAGGCTAGGTTGAACGGCCGCGCCAATGTCAGCACCGCCGTTGCGCGCGCCCGCGCTTGATTTGGATAACGCTGCCAGCGGCATTGCCAGGTCAAAATTCTGGTGACATCGCAATGGCTCCGCTGAAGGAAAACATCAGTCCGCTTGGACGTGACCGATTGAAGCGGGCGAATGGCCGTGCAGCTATGCAATGCCGCTCTTCCCAGGCTCAATCGGGCTCCTCCGCGATGACCATGTCCGCATCGTTGACGCGGCAAGCACATCCAAGAACGACGTGCGCGTGCAAGAGGGCTGTCCGCTGCATCCTTTCCTCATAGCCGAGCTTTTGCTTCTGCTGACCGTGGCCAACGGCACGCCCGTGATCGCGAAGAAGCTGCTCGGCCGCCGCATCTCTCAGCCGCTCGACTGTGGTGTCGACTTTATCGACGGTCGCCCGCTGTTCGGCCCATCGAAAACCATCCGTGGCGTCGTGCTCTCGATCGTGATGACCGCGGCCGGTGCGGTAGTCCTCGGGCTTGGGTGGAATATCGGCGCTGCCGTGGGTAGCGCCGCCGTCGCCGGAGATCTCTTCTCCAGTTTCGTGAAGCGTCGCCTCAAGCTCGCTCCGAGCAGCAGGGCGACCGGCCTCGACCAGATTCCCGAAGCGCTGTTGCCTCTTCTTGCCGTCTCGAGTGCGCTGGCGCTGACAGCGGCGGACATCGCCATAACTGTTGCGACCTTCTTCGTGGGCGAGGTGCTTTTCTCCCGCCTGCTCTACCGGCTCCGCCTGCGCGACCGGCCGTATTAGGACAGTAAGTACTTCGAGTACGAGCGGCGATCCCTCGGGAGCCGCTTTGCATCGGTATCTGCTGGCGAGTGTCGGGCTTGGGTCGCAAACGGGCCTCACCCCGCTGAGCCGCGTTGGCTGACACCGGCAATCGAGCCGATTAAGGACCGAAGCGGACATCGGCTCACGACCGCCCGCTTGTGGGCCGATTGCAATCCCCGTTCGGCACACCGCCAGGAAGCTTTGACTCAGATCAAAGCGAGCTGGTGAGATGAAATTAGTCTGATAGTTTCAAACTGCGAGCAGAAAGGATCATGATCCCTTCATTGATCCCGTCGGGTCGCAGCGCGGGTGCGTCATTTTTTTCGCTGCGGCCGATCGCTCGAGTGCGTCACGAGGATAAAAGCGCCACATGTATCACGTGCTTGCAGCACATGACCTTTCTGGACGGTCCGAAGTTGCTCTGGCGCGCGCGGGCCGTCTCGCGCTGGAGCGCGAAGGCGAGCTGACGATTATTCACGTGATCGACAGAGATCTGCCGCAACCTATCGTCGAGGCGGAGCGAAAGCACATCGAAAGCTATCTGCAAATCTCGGTTCGGCAACAGATCGGTCGAGAAAAGCCGCCGTACCGCATTACAGTCATCCCTGGAGATCCTGCGGAAACGATCGCGGTACAGTCCGAAGCCCTTTCTGTGGACTTGGTTGTGACCGGCCGACACAGACAGCGGACGCTCAAAGACATGTTCGTCGGCACCACCGTCGAGCGCCTATTGCGCCAGACCCGTCGACCAGTCCTTGTCGTCAACAACCGAAATTTTCCACCCTATCGGAACATCCTGATACCGGTCGATTTTTCCGATGCATCCAAAGCAGCGATCCAACACGCTGCTGCAAATTTTCCAAAGGCCACACTCCAGCTGCTGCATACCTTCAAGGGTCCATTCCAAGATTATGTTGCAACGCTTGCATTGGCCTTCAGCCGCGAGGAACGAGCGAAATTCGCCGGCCCGCTCGGTGAGCAGGCCAAGCAGGCGATGTCTCAAATGATCGAGACGATGGACCTCGGCACCCGCGCGCCTCAGGTGACGATCAAAAACGGCGAGCCTGTGCCGCTAATCGAGGAAGAGCTGGCCGCGGAAAAGACGGATCTTGTGGTGATCGGAACACACGCGCGCTCCGGCATCGCTTTAGCTTTGATGAGAAGTGTCGCAGACGCGGTCCTGAAGACGGCGGCATGCGACGTGCTTGTAATTCCTGTTGCTGCCAAGAATTAAAGGTCGGAAGACGACGTTCCAGTCTTACATGCCTGGCCTTTGTGGTGATGCTCGGGCCAGCACCTGACGCATCACCGGAGCCTCACGCGATCGGCGCGGCGTCCTTTCCGGCATTTTGCCTCTGCGCGCCATGGCACTATGTCGCTCTGGTCGGAAGTGTACGAACGATCTCCTTGAAACGCGCCCATTCGATGGCGCCCCACAGTTCGGTGTGGGCATGCCCATAGGTGCGAATCAGCGTCGATACTTTGGCTGCGGTTTCGATATCGGGCGCTTCAAAGACGTCGAGATAGTCCCACGCGCCGAGAAGCGCATAGTTCCGTACCCATTTGACCTCTGGGCATTCACGGTGGATATGCTCCATCGCCGACCGCTCGAGTGTCTCCAGCGATTGAGGGGACTTGAGGGCTTCCGTTGAGAGGCGGGTCATCATCACGAAAGTGGTCATGGTCAGCACCTCATATCCGTAATGAAAAATTTGCGATCATTTTCGGCAACGCGCCTGGACCGGCCTTGACCCAGGTCAATGGAGCCGGAGAAATCCCTGCAAGTATTCCCGGGTGGTTTCATTCGGCAGGAACGACGGCGATGGTCCGCGCTGGTTGCGTTGCTTTCCTTAAGGAGGTTTTGCCGCGGCTCGGGCTTTCATGGCGCGGCTTTCGCAGGGTCGACGCTCAGGTCTGCAAGCGGATCAGGCGTCGTTTTCTGGCGCTGGGCCTTGCCGATCTGGCCGCATATCGCAGTTATTTCGAGAAGCATCCGGCAGAGTGGGATGTACTGCAAAGCCTCTGCCACATTACGATTTCGCGCTTCTGGCGCGATCGTGCCGTGTTCGATCGACTGGCCGCCGAAATCGTTCCGCAGCTTGCCGGCGCGGCGGCCTCGCGCGGCGATACGATGCTGCGCGCCTGGAGCGCGGGCTGTGCATCCGGCGAGGAGCCGTACAGCCTCAAGTTGTTGTGGGAATTTCTCATAGCGCCGAAATATCCCGGCATTGCGATCTCGATCGTCGCGACAGATGCCGATACGGCATCGCTGCTACGCGCTCGCACCGCTTGCTATCGGGTAAGCAGCTTGCGGGAGCTTTCCGATGGTTGGATTCGTGCCGCCTTCGATCGGCAAGGTCCGCTCTATTGCCTGCGCGAGTCATTCCGGACGAGCATTGCGTTCCGCGAGGAGGACATTCGCGTCCAAGCACCGGAAGGCCCATTCGACCTGATTCTCTGCCGCAATCTCGCGTTCACGTACTTTGAACGCGCCGGGCAGGAGGCCGCGCTCAATCGGATGGTTGCCGAGCTGCGGCTCGGCGGTGCGCTGATCGTCGGCCGCGGCGAGCGTCTGCCACCCCATGATTCGATGCTCGAAGACTGGCGTCCCGGTCTCGGTATTTACCGCAAGCAGAGGGAGTAATCGCCAGTGACGCGATATGCCACTCTGCAGGACTTCGTTACCGAGCTCGCATCCCACGACGCTGCGCCGGCATTGATCACTATTTCAAACGCTCAACCCAGCGTCCGGTCATTCGCGGCGCTTGCGCAGGAGACGCGACGGCTCGCCGATGAGCTCGCACGCGACGGCGTAGGCGCTAGCGAGCCGGTTGCGATCGTCGGGCCGAACAGCGCCGCATGGGCGACCGCGTTTCTTGCCGTCATTGCGTCCGGCGCTGCAGCCATGCCGCTCGACGACCGCTCGAGTGTCGATGAGCTCTGCGCGGCTCTTGAGCGCAGCGCTTGCCGCCGCGCCTTCATGACGCGCACGCACGCGGAACGGCTGCGCAGGGCAGGGTGGCAGGGCGATGTTCGCTTTCTCGATCCGGCAGCTTCCACCCTATCCGCCGCGCAGGATGAGATCGCGACACTCCGAAAATCCAAGCCGGAAGATGTCGCCGTGCTCGCCTTCACCTCGGGCACGACCGGCACGCCCAAAGCGGTGCCGCTGACCCATTCGAACATCCTCGCAAATCTGGCGGCGCTGTGTGCGGAGCAACTGATAGGCCGCGGAGACCGCGCGCTTCTCCCGTTGCCGCTCCACCATCTCTATCCGCTGACGGTCGGCTTCATGACGCCGCTGGCGAGTGGGGCTGCCGTGGTGTTGCCGTCCGGGCTCGGTGGGCCTGAACTGGTCGAGGCCTTACGGGTTGGACGTCCGACCCACATGATTGGCGTGCCGCGCCTCTACCAAGCGCTGCTGGCGGGATTCCGGGCGCGGATTCGTGGCAGGGGAGGAGCTGCCGCGCGCCTGTTTTCCCCGTTTCTTTGGGTCTCGACCGTGTGTCGGCGGTGCAGCGGCGCGCGAATCGGGCGGATCCTGTTCCGCGGCTTGCATCGTCAGTTGGCGCCGGATCTTCGCGTTTTGGTCTGCGGCGGTGCCGCGCTGGATGTCTCGTCCGAATGGGAGCTCGAAGGCCTCGGTTGGGAAGTGCTCACAGGCTATGGGCTCACCGAAACCTCGCCGATACTCACGTTCAATCGTCGCGGGGCGGCTCGGCCTGGCAGCGCCGGACAGCCGGTGGCCGGCGTACGCATGCGCATTGCGCGTCCTGATGCGCAGGGCGTCGGCGAGATCGAGGTGACCGGCCCCAGTGTGTTCGCGGGCTACGGCGGCGATCCGGCGGCGACTGCGGCGGCGTTCACCCCGGACGGCTGGTTTCGCACCGGCGATCTTGGGACGCTGGATGAGGCCGGCTGCCTCCATGTCATCGCGCGTGCCGGCGAAACCATCGTGCTGCCCGACGGGAAGAAGATCTTTCCCGAGGCCGTCGAAAGCGAGTACGAGAAGAGCCCGTTTATCCGCGAGGTTGCGATCCTTGCCGTCGACGGCGCGCTGGTCGCCCTCGTTGTTCCCGAACTCGACGCCATCCGTCTGGCCGGTGCGGAGCGGATCGAAGATCGGCTCCGCGACGTGCTAGCCGTGCAGGGCGCGCGACTGCCGCCATGGCAGCGGCTGCAGGGTTTTGCGGTAACGCGCACCGGCCTGCCCCGCACGCACCTCGGCAAGATCCGGCGGCACCTTCTCGCACAGCTCTATGCCGCCGCGCGCGAGCGCAAAGCGGAAGCGCCGGCGCAATTGCCGTCACCGGAGGATCGTGCGCTCCTCGCCGACCCGGTCGCGGCCCGATTGTGGAACTGGCTGAAGGCACGTTATCCGGACCGCGCCCTTTCGCTGGATACCAGCCCGCAACTCGACCTCGGCCTCGATTCACTCAGCTGGGTGGGCCTCACGCTTGAACTGAGTCCCGCGATCGGAGTGGATCTCACGGAAGACGCTTTGGCGCATGTGATCACGTTGCGCGACCTTCTGCGTGCGGCCGTGGCGGCTGCTGCAGCGCCGGCGCACGAAACCATTGCGGTCGACGAGCGCTGGTTCCGGCAACGGGGCGCCGTGCAACGGGCCGTGCATCGGCTCGTCGCCGCGCTCGACCGGATCGTGATGCGTCTTCTTTTCCGCCTGTCAGTCGAAGGCCGGGAAAACGTGCCCGCGTCCGGCCCCAGCCTGATCTGTCCGAACCACGTGAGCTATCTCGATCCGTTCGCCGTGGCCGCGGCGCTTCCGTATGCGATCCTCCGGAGTACCTTCTGGGGAGGCTGGACCGGCCGCCTGTTCCTAGGTCCGACGACCCGGCTGTTCAGTTGGATCGTCCAGGCAATTCCCGTGGATCCCGACCGCGCCGTCGGAAGAAGCCTTGCGCTCGGCTTGAGCGCCGTTCGGCAAGGCAAGGTCCTGGTGTGGTTTCCCGAAGGCGCCCGATCGCCGACCGGCGAGCTGCAGAAATTCCATCGCGGCGTCGGCGTCATTATCGCGCAGAGCCACGTTCCGGCGGTGCCGACGCTGATCTCGGGAAGCTTCGCATGCTGGCCACGCGGCAAACTCCTGCCGCGCCCCGGCAGAATCACGGTGCAGTTCGGTAGGCCGGTTTCGGCCGCCGCGCTCGCGGCGGCTGGAGGAGGAAAAACCGAACCGGAGAAGATCGCAGACGCACTGCATGCGGAGGTTGCCGCGCTTCTCCAGCGCCGGACCGTGGACGACGGCTGAGCCGAAGGTTGCGCGCCCGCAGACCCGGCCCAGGTCCGCCCGTATCAGGACAAAGTGATCTCCAGCCCGTCAAAAGCGAAACGGGCATCCACGCCGCAACGGCGCGCAGAGCCGCGGAGTTGTGCGCCCAGGCGCCGCTCGTCGCCGGCCACGATCCCACTTCCGCAATGCGTGAAGAGGGCCCGGCGGACGCCTTCCGCGCTGCACCAACCGAGCTGATCTCGAACTGTCGCGTGACCGATAAGACCTTTATCACGGCGGCGTATCATCGGCCGCAGCACGGTTGCGCCGTCTCCGACGTACAGGTCGATGCCGGCGAGCGCGGCGGAGCGCTCTCGAATATTCACGACGTCGGGTGCATAGAACAGAGTCCGCTCGCCAGCTGTTATGCGGTAGCCGACGGCTGGTGCGCGCAAGGAGTGATCAAGGGCAAAGGCCTCGAAAAGAGCGTCTGCAATCCTAATCGGCGATCGTGGCTCAATGATGCGGCGATCCCTGATCGGAAGACCGGCCAGCAGACGCCAGCTCTCGGCCGTCGTGAACACGGGGCATGGCGCTCCTTGCGCAAGCCCGCCTGCGTGGTCGGGATGAGCATGGGTAATCACGATCGCCCCGGGACGAAGCGCCTCGATGCGACCAAGCCAATCCGCACCGCAGTCGACCATTGCGCGCGCTCGGCCGCAGCACACCATGAGCGCGCTGTGTCGCCGATGGCGCCGCGACCACGTCAACGTGTTGCCGCGGGTGCCGAGAAAAATCAGCTTCATCGCGCAGACCAGAGGCAGGGTTCATGAAGCACGTCTCAGGATGACCCGGCGCCGCATTGATCTGAGTCAATGCCGGTACGCTACGTCTAGGCAGATCGTTCAAAGTTACAGAATCGGCGAATGGAGGAGATGTCATGCTTGTCAAAGATGCCATGTCCACGCAGATCGAAAAAGTTCTACCCGGAACAAGCGTTCGAGAATGCGCGCACATCATGAATAAAACCGGAATCGGCGCGCTGCCCGTGTGGGAGGATGGGCGCCTCGTCGGCATGATCACCGATCGTGATGTTTGCTGCCGTGCGGTAGGCGACGATCGCGACCCGGCGACAATGACCGCTCGCGAAATCATGAGCGGCGAGCTTTCGTCGTGTTTCGAAGACGTCGATTGCGCTGAAGCGGCCCGCCTGATGAAGACGAAGGGTCTGCGGCGCCTGCCCGTGATGAACCGCAAACGTGCAATGGTCGGGTTGCTCTCCGTCGACGACTTGGCGCGGTACTCGCATGATCTGGCTGGCGACGTGCTGGAAGCGGCAGCACCCTGGCCGCATTGAGCGGCGAGATGAGGTTGACCCGCGAAACCCCGGTTTCGCGGGTCAGTCCATGTCTGTCTGGCGCCGAGGACGCCGTGGCGGCGGCGGTGCGCCAGTTCCGCAACCCAGCCCTAAAGCGGCGCCATGGCGCTCGGTTTCGGGCAGCGCGGACAGTGTTCGGTTCGGGCGGCACAAACTCAGAGCTTGTGAAGCTATGTCGTCTGCACGGGCGCGTGCAAGTCATCACGCTCGGCGCGAGAGCGCGGTCGCTGGAGTTTTGTTCCGGATCGGCTTCGGTGGATCGGCAAGGTTGGGGGGAGACTCGATGGCGCGCTCAGGCGGCAGCCGCGGTAAGGCGGTGGCCGACCAGGATGTTGTTGGCGAGAGCGCACCATCGCAGCACGGTGGTTACTTTCTCGATCCCGCGGACGGTGAACTGGCCCAAGCCGAATCGCCGGAATC
>Ga0209640_10005196_pt1 | contig 11376 bp, 13 predicted proteins | sample RifCSP10_1_FD_184018 | JGI IMG/M metagenome (GOLD analysis project Ga0209640, IMG submission 184018) | Soil microbial communities from Rifle, Colorado - Rifle CSP2_sed 10_1 (SPAdes) (version 2) | ecosystem: Environmental > Terrestrial > Deep subsurface > Rock core/Sediment | place: Rifle...
GGTTCCGCTAGAAGATTACCAGCGTCCGCGGTTTCCGCCGCCTCCGCCACCACCACTGCGGCCGCCCCCGCCTCCGCCACCGAATCCGCCACGGCCTCCGCCCCCACCGGAGCGAGGCTCCTGCGGGCGGGCTTCGTTCACCGTCAAGGTCCGGCCGTCCATCTGCGTCCCGTTCAGGGCCGCAATGGCCTTCTGGGCCTCCTCGTCCGAAGACATTTCCACGAAGCCGAAGCCCCGGGACTGTCCCGTGAACTTATCCGTGATCACTCGCGCCGAGGCCACCGTGCCATGCTGCGCGAAGAGATCGCTGAGTTGCTGTTCGGTCGCCGCATACGGCAACCCACCGACGTAAATTTTAGAACCCATGAGGGGTCCTCCTTTTGGTATTGCGATATTGTCTTGGACTCGAGGATTAGTAGGGGAAGGAGCGGGCCGAAGACGCAAACACTGCAGCGGCTTAGGTCTGGCTTCCGATCAAACTCCCGGGGCAAAACAACATCAGTGCAGGCCTCATTATCTTGAACCGCACCGCCAGGCCCCCACGGTGAAGTGTTAAAAACGTATCATAGGCCGTTACAAAGCGCAACTGCGGAGCGTTCCACTCCGCAGATACAAATAAAAAGGGGCTGCCGTCCGAAAACGGCAGCCCCCAATCGGTTCTGCTGGCTTACCAGCGGCCCCGGTTTCCGCCGCCGCCGCCGCCGCTATTGCGACCGGCGCCGCCGCCGAAACCACCACGGCCCCCGCCCCCGCCGGTGCGAGGCTCCATCGGCTTGGCCTCGTTCACCGTCAAGGTCCGGCCGTCCATCTGCGTCCCGTTCAGGGCCGCAATGGCCTTCTGCGCGTCCTCGCTCGCGGTCATTTCCACGAAGCCGAAGCCCCGGGACTGTCCCGTGAACTTATCCGTGATCACCCGCGCCGACTCGACAGCGCCGTGTTGCGCGAAGAGATCACTGAGTTGCTGTTCGGTCGCCGCGTACGGCAACCCACCGACATAAATTTTGGAACCCATGTGGGTCCTCCTTTGAATTGTGACATTGTCTTGGACGCGAGGGCAGAAGAGGAAGGAACGGGCCGAAGGCGCGAACATTGCAGCGACTTAGGTCTGGCTTCCGAATCAGACTCCCGAACAACACAACATCGGTTATGGGCCTCATACTTTGACTGTCACCGCCAGACCCATGCGATGAAGTAATTGCACAATACCACGCTCCTACCCAAATAGCAACAAAAGTCTTAGGCCACCCAGCGAAGCGCCACTTCCCCTCACGGGCGTGCAAGGCTCAGAGCGACTTCGCCGAAGCACATCCCACTTCTTTACCCGCCTTGGTTAGCAAACGGCCGTAGTATCGTTGGAACAACGAGCGAAGCGTCACTCCCCAAAGTTGTGCCAGGGCTTCAAGCGACATTGCCGGAGGAGTGGGGCACCCACCGAGACTCTGCCGGGAAGGAACGCGGAAACTGACTGAGTCCGCACAATAATTTTCGAAGGGCGCACGGCGCGACGAATAAGGAGCGCCACGTTTGTGCGCGCCGCCGAGATGGTGAGGCGTCCGGGGTTATTCCGACCGGCAGAGTCCGGAAGGGTCACTCCGAGAGGCGCAGGAACGCAGAGCCCTGGCACATCCATCTCTACTCTCCCACTCGAACCAACAACCCTTGCTCCTTGCACACATTGAACGTGTAGTTGAACCAACCAACCATGAGGGCGAAGTAGAGGAGATTCAATCCCACTGCCCAGGCGAGGTGGTCGGCTGGAAAAACCGACGTATTCAGCACCATCCGCATCCCTTCGAAGATGTGCGCCGCGGGATTGCCCCAGGCGATCGCCTGCAACCACTTGGGCAGGACCTCGATCGGATAGAACACGCAGGAGATCGGCTGGAACAGAAATACCATCCCCCAGGCCAGCACCTCCGCCTCCTGCCCGTAACGCATGATGATCGAGGTCGTCAGCACGCCGATGATCCAGCCGGCAATGACCAGGTTCAGCACGAAGGGAATCAGCGAGAGGCCGATTTTAAAAACGTTGTAATCGTAAAAGACCAGTGCGCAGGTGGCCATCACGATCGAGACGGCTGTCACCTTGAAGATACTCAAGACCATCGTGGCGGCAAGAAACTCGCTTGGCTTGAGCGGGCTGGCAAAGAGATTCATGAGATTCCTGGCCCAGATCTCCTCCAGAAACGAGATGGTGATCCCCTGCTGTGCCCTGAACAGCACGTCCCACAGAATCAGCGCGCCAAGGAAAAACGTCACCACGCCGGGCAGTTGCCCCTGGTAGCGCATCAGATACATCGTGATGAAGCCCCAGACGACGAGATCGAGAAACGGCCAGTAGAAAATTTCCATCAACCTGGGCAGGCTCCTCCGGTAGAGGAACAGATGGCGCTGGACGAGGGCGTTGATCCGATGCAGCTTCATGATTCCCTGGCAAGCTTGAGAAACACATCTTCCAGATCGCGCTGGCCGAAACGCTGCATGATCTCTTGCGCCGTGCCCTGGGCGACGATCTTGCCCTTCTGGAGAAAAATGATCCGATCGGACATCTCCTCCATCTCTTTCATGTTGTGCGAGGTGTAGAGCACGCTCAGGCCGGCCGATAGGCGAACCTCCTTGAGCAGCGCCCTGATTTTGTGGGCGATGTCGGGATCGAGGCTGGCGGTTGGCTCATCGAGAAAGAGAATTTTCGGCTCGGTGAGAATCGCCTTGGCCAGTGCCAGCCGCGTCATCTGGCCGGTCGACAGCCGCCGCGTGACCTTGGTCCGCAAGTTTTCCATCTCCACCTTCTTCAAGACCTCGCCGATCCGGCGAGGGATATCCGGCATCCCGTACAGCTTGGCGACCACCCACAAATTCTCCTCAACCGTCAGCGAGTACGGCATGGAAATATAGGTGGAGGAAAAATTGACCTGCTGGAGGATCTGCTCGCGGTGCGTGGCCAGGTCCAGGCCGAACATCCGGATCGAGCCGGCCGTCGGGGTGATGAGCCCCAGCAGCATCTGAATCGTGGTCGTTTTCCCCGCGCCGTTCGGCCCGAGCAGGCCCAGGATTTCTCCCGGCCGGATGTCGAAGGAAATGTCGTCGACGGCGACGGCATCGCCGAACCGTTTTGTCAGGTGTCCGACCTCGAGAATGGGCGTGGGCATGGCGGCAGGTCCGTCTCGCTAAAACAGGTACCCTTTAATCTTGTCCGGTAAATGGCACGTTTCGCACTTTTTGCTGAGAACCTTGCCCTCGTGTTCGGTCTTGCCGTCATGGCACCGGAAGCAGTCCGCCGTGCCCTTCTTCCACAGGACGCTGTCTTGCGGATGATCGGGGTACAACGGCTTGCTGTCCACCGAGATGTGGCCGCGCGGCAGCACGATGGGATAGCCCTTGATCGGCGTTTCGTGCACCACGCGTGAATGGCAGGTGGTGCAGCCCTCGCCCTGCCCGCGCTTGCCGAACGCCTCCATGTGCTTCCGGTGGCTCATGATCAGCCCCACATCCTTCACCGGCGGCGGCAGATCGCGCGGCGCCACTTCGGAAACGCGCAGAATCTCGCGGTGGCAGCTCAGGCAGACCTCGGAATGGACTTTCGCATCGAGATTGTGCGCATCGGTCGGCGTGCCGAACATCGTGATCAGGACATCCTTCGTGCCGGCATAGGCCTTGTCGCGCAGGAACCCTTCCAGCCCGGGCCGCACGTGGCAGACCGCGCATTCGACATCCTTGTGCGAGGACTTGACCCAGGAATCGTACGACGGCGCGATGTTGTGGCAGGTCGCGCAGAACTTCGGGCGGTCGGTCAGAGGAACGGCGGCGCCGCCGAGAGCCATGGCCCCGGCCACGATCGCCAGGATGACGGTGGCCCTAGGATTCCAGCTCATGGCTGGATCGTTTGGGAAACTGACGGACGATCAGTGCCGCGAGCGTGGGAATGTCGTCCGGATCGATCAGCGGAACATCCAAGTCGATCTTCTTATTGGACAGGACCGCGATCATGCCTTCCTGCGACACCGGCACTTCACCCAATTGATCGCGAACGACAACGATCTTGGGGAACCCTTCGCTTTTCCATCCCTCGGCAATGATGAGATCGAGAGACTGATCGAGAAACCGGTCCCGCAATTCGCTCACCTTGATGTCGTCATTCACGTCCGCGAACATGGCGAGGCTGCCCTTGGAGAGCACCATGACCGTGCTGGCGCCGGCCCGCTTGTGCCGCCAGCTGTCCTTGCCCTCGGTGTCCAGATCAAAGCCATGGCCGGCATGCTTGACGGTCGCGACCTTGTAGCCGGCCTTCACCAGCTCGGGAATGAGCCGTTCGATCAGCGTGGTTTTTCCGCTGTTGGACCGCCCGACGAAACAGAGTATGGGGATGGACATGAATGAATCCTTTTCGGATCAACAGCAGGACAGCTTGCCGCTGGGCGTATGGGGCTGGCCGCCTTCCCGGTCCCACAGGTTCGCGCTCAGGATTTGCACCGTGACCGCATCGCCGGGATTCAGTTTCTCGACTTCCTGCGGAATATCGATCAGGCAATTGGCCTTGACCATCGAGGTGAGGATGCCGGAGCCCTGATCGCCCGTTGTGCGCACCTTGAAGACGCCGTCCTCCCTGGTCAGGATGCCGCGCAGGAAATGCCGGCGGTCGGTCCGTTTGGAAAATTTCTCCTGAAACTGCGCCTGCACCACCGGCCGCCCGTAACTGCGATGCCCGCCCATCTTGAGCATGGCCGGGCGCACGAGCTGCTCGAACGTCACCATCGAAGAGACCGGATTGCCGGGTAATCCAAAGGCTAGCTTGCCTTGAATTTTTCCGAAGGCCAGCGGCTGGCCGGGCCGGATCGCCAGCTTCCAGAAATGCATCTCCGCGCCCAGATCCTTGAAGACCGCTTTCGTGAAATCGTAATCGCCCATCGACACGCCGCCGGACAGCACCAGGATGTCGGCGTTCAGCCCGTGCATGATTTTTTCCTTGAGCGCGGCCGGATTGTCCTTCGCGATACCGAGCAGGAACGGAACTCCGCCCGCCTCCTGCACCGCCGCCGCGATGCCCCAGCTGTTCGAATTGATGATCTTCTCTTCGCTGAACCGCTCGTCCAGATCGGCCAGCTCGTCGCCGGTGGAGAGAATCGCCACCCGCGGCCGCTGATAGACGAACACGAAGGACTTGGCCAGGATCGCCAGCATCCCGGCCTCGCCGGGGCGAATCTGCGTTCCCTTGGCGATGATGCAGTCGCCCTTCTTGACGTCTTCGCCCTGTGGACGGATGTTCGAGCCGCGCGGCTCCGGCGTGAAGACCGTGACGGAATCCGGGGTATGCTCCGTGTCCTCGACCTTGAGCACGGTATCGGCGCCCTTGGGCACCGGCGCGCCGGTCATGATCCGGATCGCCTGGCCGGGGCCGACGGTTTTCGCGGCCATCTTGCCGGCCGGCACGTCCTCGATCACCTTGAGCGTGACCGCCTTGCCGATGGCATGCTCCTGCCTGATATCGTCATGCCGGACGGCGAACCCGTCCATCGCGGAATTGTCCCACGGGGGATTGTCCCGCGCGGCGATGATATCCTCGCCCAGCACGCGGCCCAGCACTTCCAGCAGGCCGATCTTTTCCAGCCCGAGCGGGTGCGCCTCGTCCAGCACGATTTTTTGCGCGTCTTGAAGCGGTGTGAGCCCTTGCATAAACCTCTAGGCTATGGGCAATAGGCCATAGGCGATGGGCCGCTTCTCGAATTCTTGATCTTCCCTATAGCCCATTGCCAATCACCTATCGCCTACCCCCGTTTCGGGGCAACCTTGATCAGCGAGCCGCTCTTCTTGCAGAACGTTTCGACCTGGTTGGCGATGTCGTGATAGGCCTGCGCCGTCGCGGTATCCGAATTGAACAGGGCATAGGGTTCGCCGGCGTCACTCTGCATGACCACGTCGGGATCGAGCGGAATCCGCCCCAGAAACGGCACGCCCATGTCGTGCGCCGAGGCCTCCCCGCCTCCCTTGCGGAAGACTTCGATGTGCTGGTGGCAATGCGGGCAGTCGAGACCGCTCATGTTCTCGACGATGCCGATGATCGGCACCTGGCTGTCCCGGCAGAACGTGACCGACTTGCGCGAGTCGAGCAGCGCCACTTCCTGCGGCGTCGTCACGATCACGACGCCGCTCACGTTGCCGATCAGGTCGATGGTCGTCACCGATTCGTTGCCGGTGCCGGGCGGCAGGTCCACGAGCAGAAAATTCAAGTCCTGCCATTCCACCCCGCCGAGCAGCTGATTGATGAATTCGTACTTGTAGGCATCGCGCCAGATGATGGGGTCGTCGGAATTCTGGAGCAGGAACGACATGGACGCAATTTTCATGTTGTAGGCCTGGTAGGGGATGATCCCGCCGGAGGTGCTGACCTTCAGCTTGCTGCCCTCCGCCCCGACCATCTTGGGAATGTTCGGACCGTGGATGTCCATGTCGCAAATGCCGAGATGCCAGCCCTTGAGCGCAAGGCTCACGGCTAGGTTCGTCGTCACCGTGCTCTTGCCCACCCCGCCCTTGTTGCTCATGACAAGGACCTTGTACTCGATGCGCTCCATCCGCTTGGCGACGAGCCAGCGGCTGTGCCCTTCCTTGTCCTTCTGGCAGGTCTCGTTCTCGTCGCAGATGGCGCAGGCCCACATGTAGGTGCAGACATCGCCGTTTCCGCCGCCGGAGGGTTGCACCACTTTCAGTTCTTTGGCCATTCTTCTCCCCGCTTACTTTTCACGGTTTGCCTGTTGCTTCCATTCACCCGCGGCGCCCCGAGCCGGGCACGCTGACATAGGGATCGTCGCTCATGACCGGCGTGGCCGCAACCGGCCTGTGCGCCGCGTCGCCTGTCGTGTCCGGTTCCGATCCCGGCGCCGGTTTCTTCCTGAAGAACCCGGCGCTGATGATGCCGACTTCGTAAAAGACATACATCGGCAGCGCCATCAGGCACTGATTGAACGGATCCGGCGTGGGCGTCAGGATCGCCGCAACGATGAACGCGCCCAGGAACGCCCATTTCCGGTAGCGCTTGAGAAACGGCACATCCACCCACCCCAATTTGGCCATCAGCGTGATCGCCAGCGGCACTTCGAAGATCATGCCGAAGACCAGCAGAAACCAGAGGGCAAAGCCGACGTACTGGGCGATGGAGAGCTGGGGGATAAAACCGGCATTCACGCCGTAGGAAATCAGAAAGTTCAATGCGAACGGAAGCACGAAGAAGAAGGAAAAGCCGATGCCCGTGTAAAACGCCAGGGTGCTCAGCAGGACGAACGGCCCGACGAAACGCCGCTCCTGCGCGTGCAGGCCCGGCACGACGAACTGCCACACCTCCCACAGCACATGAGGGGTCGCCAGCACGAGCGCGAACAGCCCCGCGACCTTGACGTTCTGCCAGAGGGCCTCGGCAGGCGCCAGAAACACGAACGGCACAACCGGCAGATCGGTCGGCACCCATTGCAGCTTGCCGGGAATGAACGCGTTCTGGAGGGGGACTCTCAGCCACTGCACCAGTGCATCGGCGTAAAAGAACGTGCCGACGAACACCACCCCGACGACCAGCACCGTGCGGGTGAGCCGGGCCTGGAGCTCCACCAGGTGCTCCATGACCGGCATCTTCCGGTCTTCCAGCGGCGTGAAGACCGAATCCTGGAGCCACTTTTGGAAATCGTTCCAGTCAGCCATACAAACCGTGAAGGCTGAGGTTCAGGTTGAGGCTAAGGTGCAGACGCCTCCCGTCCCAATCTCAAACCTCAACCTTAGCCTGAACCTTCCCTACTTCGGCCTACTTCGGGTTGACCGCCACGAAGAGCGTGTTTCCCTGCCTGCTCAGCAGCAACACGACCATTTCTTCCTTTTTCACCTTGGCCGCCGCTTTCTTGTAGTCCTCAAGGCTTTTGACGGCTTCGCGATTGACTTCCTGAATCACGTCGCCGCGCTGCAATCCCGCCGCCTCCGCCGCGCTGCCGGCCTCGACGTGCTGAATCGCCACGCCGTTGGTCTTCGGTGAAATGTTCAGCTGGCTCCTCAGGGCCCCGTCAAGCGCCTGCACCTTGAGCGACGCCAGCACATTGTCGGGCGGCTTTTCGGCGTCGGCTGGCACGGGTGTGGACCCGGCCGGCTCGCGCCGCGCCAGCATCTCATCCGTCGGCCGCTCGCCGATCTTGACCGGGATCACCTGCTCCTTGCCCTCGCGCAGCACCTTGACCCTGGCCGTGGTCCCGACCAGCGTGCGCGCCACCAGGTTTCGCAGCTGGCTGACGTTCTGGATTTCCCTGTCGTTGAACGCCACCACGACGTCGCCGCGCTTGATGCCGGCGGCATGGGACGGTCCGCTTTCGTTCACCTCGCTGATGAGCACACCGCCCTTGCGCTGCTCCGGCAGCTTGAACGACTTGGCCAGGTCCTTCGTGACCTCCTGAATCGCGATGCCCATCCAGCCGCGGACCACTTTTCCCGTCTTCGTAAGCGCCTCGGCGATGTCGACGGCGATGCTGCTGGGGATGGCGAACCCGATCCCCTCCGAACCTCCGGTCCGCGAAAAGATCGCCGTATTGATCCCGATCAGATCGCCGCTCATGTTGACCAGCGCGCCGCCCGAGTTGCCGGGATTGATCGCCGCATCGGTCTGGATGAAATCCTCGTAATCGGCAATGCCCACGTTGCCGCGCCCGAGCGCGCTGATGATGCCGAGCGTCACGGTCGAGCTCAATCCGAACGGACTGCCGACCGCCAGCACCACGTCGCCGACCTGCAGCTTGTCATAATCGGCCCACTTGAGCGCCGGCAGGTTCTCCGCCTCGATTTTGACCACGGCCAGATCGGTTTTAGGATCGGCTCCAATCAGCTTGGCCGGGAACTCCCGCTTGTCGCTCAGCGTCACGGTGATCTGCGACGCATTGTCCACCACATGGTTGTTGGTGACGATGTAGCCTTTGGGATCGATGATCACGCCAGATCCCGCGCTCTGCTCCGGCCTGCCCGGAGGCCCTGGAGGCGGCGGGATGGGCGGACCTGGTTCTTCGCCGGGCGGCTCTTCTCCGGGCGGCCCTCCGAAGGGGCCTGGCGGAAGCGGCAATTGGCGCCGTCCGCCGCGACGGCTTTCGTTACCGGTCACCGCAATGTTGACCACCGCCGGCGTGACTTTCCTGACGATCTCGGAAAATCCCTGGGCCAGAACCGGCGGCACCGCCGCGTCCACCGAAGATGGCGAAAAAACAGTCGGAAGGGCGGCCCATCCGAATGCCAGTACAGCCACCACCGCGATTGCCAATATTCCAGTTTTTGTAGGGGTATTCATCAACAGATCAAACCTCCGTATAGAAATGCTCTCAATACAACGGGTTTGGAACATTCTTTGAACGAGCAACAATTCATTCTACACCATCACCTTATCCACCTTCAAAGACAAACTCCCTTATGGAAACGATGCAGCCGTTTCCACAAGGGAGTTCGCTGACCATTGACGAATGCCTGCTGCCTAGCCCCGGATCTACGATCCAACCGGCATGACCGCCGCCTGCCGACATTCACTCCACGCCTTGCCTAAATTCAGGATGAGCCGCTTGGAGGCATCCTGCATGGAGATCACCCGCAGATCACACCGAGAAAGTATGCGGCTTTGGATGCGGAACTGGTCGCGGCCTATTTCCAGACGGTGGGCGGGAGTCCCCGCCCCCAACATCCAGCTCCTGCAGGATTGGAAGGCGGTCCGCACCGATATCGAGGAGTTCATCCTGGGGTGGCTGCCGAAACGCCTCACCAGCGAGTCGGTCGTCATCGTGTATTTTTCCGGACAGGCCGCCGTGTCTCGAGCGGCGAGACCTAGTTGATCCCCTACGACGGCAAGCCCAACTCGACCACGCGGCTCTATCCCTTGAAAGACCTCGAAGCCGGCCTGGCTCGCCTGAAAACAAAGCAGACGCTGTTCATTTTCGACGGTGGTGTCCTTTCGATCGGCCCTGGCGGAGCCGCGAAACACAAGGGGCCCCGGTGGAGCTCGAGCAAGAGTCCGGTCCTTCACCTGATCGGCACGACGGGGTTGCGCAACGGACTTGAACCGGTCAAGCTCCGCCACGGCCTCTTTACCTACTACCTGCTGCGGGGGCTGAAAGGGGAAGCCGACACCAATGTGGACGGTGACGTGACACTCAGAGAACTGACGACGTTTATCGGGCGGGCTGTACCGGCTGCCGCCAAACAGGATTTCAATCAGGAGCAGCGGCCGCTCATCGTTCTGCGCATGCTCCCTTCGAGCAGGTCCGCCGGCCTCGTGCTCACGAAGTCAGCCAGCGCCCGTTAACGCGTGCCGCAAGTCTATCAAGTCTTTCAAGTCATCAAGTCCGGGGACTTTACGACTTGAAGACTTTATGACTTTCAGACAGCGATGACTTGATGGACTTTCAGACTGGCGAAAAAACAAACGGCGGAAGGAGTAAGGCTCCTTCCGCCGTTGTTACTCGATCTAGCGCTTGCGACCGTTTACTCTTCGCTCTTCTTCACGCAGAAGGTCCGTTCGTAGTTGATGATCGTCCAGGCCTCTTCTTCCGTGATCGTGCCCGGAACCAGCGACACCATCCCGGTGCCGGCGCTGCCGTTCTTGATGACCCAGAACAGCTCGCCGTCCTTCCGCTTCTTGTGGAACTTGCAGTTCGTGAAGTCCCGTGGGCTCGGGTTCAGGATTGCCCCTGCCGGGCCATTGCCCTTGCCTTCCTTGCCGTGGCAGTTGAAGCAGGTGCCCTTCCCCTCGAACAGCGCCTTGCCCTTGGCCAGGTTCGCATCGTTCACGGGAACCGGATTCTTCATCGCCTTGGCATCCGCCATTTGATCCGCGGGAACGCGGGGCTTGAGCGGTTCCTTCTCCTCGGCCACGGCGGTGCTGGCCACAACGAACATGAGTGCGGTCATAAGACCGACTGCCTTGAGATAACCCATTACTGCTCCTCCTTGTTAAGACCCAACTTCCAACGATGCATGTCTGCAGCCTTGATTGGCTTGACAGTCCGTCGGGGAAAAAAGCGGCGGAACTATAGCAATGCGCCTAGGGACTTGTCAATCCTTCGACCCTGCTCAGGATTGACGCTGAGCTGCGCCATCCGGCTTCCAGCGCTTCAAGCCCCGTGCCACCGCAGTCAACTGGAAATGGCCTTATTTTTCAGGGCCTGTTCGCGCCAGTCACAGGCGGTCACTCTGGGTATCCGGCATTTCCGCCACAGCAGACTCAGAACCGCCACAGAGGGCAATTAGGGTGGTACCGCCGATCGCTTCCTCACCTCTCAGCGCGACCCTTCCGGGCTTCAGCGCGCGGAAGCCTTCTGGAATTCCTTCAGCCGCGATCTGCGATCGCGGTGCTTCAGTCAGTTCCAGCTTTCCTCCTCG